>Ga0247829_10001796_pt1 | contig 10106 bp, 11 predicted proteins | sample 12C_Control_Day4_FD_207765 | JGI IMG/M metagenome (GOLD analysis project Ga0247829, IMG submission 207765) | Soil microbial communities from agricultural site in Penn Yan, New York, United States - 12C_Control_Day4 | ecosystem: Environmental > Terrestrial > Soil > Agricultural land | place... | reverse complement strand
GAGATCGGTGCCGACATGGCCTCGCATGCCGGACACACTGATCATGAGCGTTCCTGACATCCGGCTCAGACCTGGAGGGGCAACGCGGATGGCTTTGGGAAGGTACCCACCGCCGCGGTCATGGATGGTGCGCTCACTCGGCGAAGCTACCGCGGGGAGAGACAATCTTCAACCGCGGCTTGCCCCGAAGTGTCGGACGCCGTTACGCTTCCGCGACTTTCCCGCAACGCTCGACCCGCCCTCGGCAGGACCCAATGACACGCGTGCTCACCGACCATCCGTCACATCGCTTCGCCACCCGGGCAATCCATGCAGGTCAGACGCCGGACCCGGTGGCAGGCGCCGTAATGCCACCGATCTACCAGACCTCGACCTACGTCCAGGACGGCCTCGGCCGGCCCCACAACGGCTACGAATACGCCCGGACCCAGAACCCCACCCGCGAGGCGCTGGAGCGCAATGTGGCGGCGCTGGAGGGCGGAAGCTTCGGCTTCGCGTTCGGATCCGGACTCGCGGCGCTCGACACCATCCTCAAGCTGCTCAAGGCCGGCGACCACGTCGTGGCGGGCGACAATCTGTACGGCGGGTCCCAGCGGCTGATGAGCCGGGTGTATGCCGACCTCGGGCTGAGGTTCACCTTTGCCGACATGCGAAACGTGAGCGCGGTCGCCGGGGCTCTCACGCCGGCGACCAGATTGCTTTACTGCGAGACGCCTACCAACCCGATGATGTTCCTCACCGACCTCGCGGAAGTGGCCGACCTGGCGCAGGCCCGGGGAATCGTGACCGTGGTGGACAACACCTTCGCCACCCCATTTTTTCAGCGGCCGCTCGCGCTGGGCTGCGACGTAGTCCTCCACTCGACTACCAAGTACCTGAACGGCCACAGCGACATGGTGGGTGGCATCCTGGTGACCAGCCGGGAGGATTTGGCGGAGCGGTTCGGCTTCCTGCAGAATGCGGCCGGCGGCGTTCCCGGCCCCATGGACTGCTGGCTGGCGCTCCGGGGTATCAAGACGCTCCCGCTCCGCATGCGCCAACACGACCAGACCGGCCGTCGGGTCGCGCAATGGCTCACCAGCCGGCCCGAGGTGCGGAAGGTCTATTACCCGGGGTTGCCGAGCCATCCGCAGCACGAGCTCGCGTGCCGTCAGATGAGCGGCTTCGGCGGAATGATTTCGATCGACCTGGGTGATGTCGGCCGGGCCAGGCGCTTCGTCGAGGCGACGGAACTGTTCGCGCTGGCGGAGTCGCTGGGTGGAGTCGAGAGCCTGATCGGGCATCCGGTTTCGATGACCCACGGCTCGGTTCCGCAGGCACTGCGCGAGGCCACCGGATTGACCGACAGCCTGGTAAGGCTCTCGTGCGGCTGCGAGGATGCCGAGGATCTGATTGCGGACCTGGAACGGGCATTCGAGGCCAGCCGGGCCCTGTAACTGCCTCACCACGGAGGCACGGAGAAGATCCGTGCCTCCATGGCAAATGTTGTTCTAAGTTGAAACATGACCCAATGCCCGCCCGTAGAGCCGGGCATACCCGAACCGTGAGCCTCCCATGACCGTCCCCGTTGCCCGGCCCCGTCAGCGCTTCCCGGAAATCGGCGCGGTCTCCTGGGAGCACCCGGCCGACCGGGCCGCTCTCCAGTCGCTCCGTGCGATCCCCGGCTTCGACGATGTCGTCCGCAAGGTGATCTCGTTCCTCGGTGGCGAACGCGGGATCCGGCTTCTCTTTCAGGGCAACTCGGTCCGGGCGGGCCCGACCCAGTTTCCCAAGCTCTGGACGTTGCAGACGGAGGTCGCCCATACCTTCGACTGGCCCAAGGTACCGGAGCTGTACGTGTCGCAGACCCCGGTCTTCAACGCCGGGGCCTACGGCGTGGACGATCCCTTCATCGTGGTGCACTCCGCGGCGCTGGAGATGCTCGACGACGACGAGCTCCGGGTACTGCTGGCGCACGAGATGGGGCACGTCGTGAGCGGTCACGCGCTGTACCGGACCATCGCGGAGATTTTGCTCAGCGTGGGACTGTCGGCGCTGCCGATTCTCGCGGGGATCGCGCTCTTTCCGATCCGGCTCGCCATTCTCGAATGGGCTCGCAAGGCTGAGCTTTCCGCCGACCGCGCCGGGCTGATCGGTGCGCAGGATGTGCTGGCGGCTCAACGCCTGTTCATGAAGATGGCGGGCGGAACCCGGGGGCAGTTCGTCCGCGGCGAGATGAGCCTGGACGCGTTCATGTCGCAGGCGAACGAATACCTTGCCTCGCGGGAGGGCTTCGACGCGATCTACAAGATCCTCAACACGCTTGCGCTTACTCATCCGATGAACACGATCCGCGCAGCCGAGTTGCAGCAGTGGGTGGCAAGCGGCGATTACGACCGCATCCTGGCGGGCGAGTACACCCGCCGGGGCACGGAGGAGCAGGCTCGCCCGCTCGGCGACGATGTCGCGGCGGCCGGGTCCTACTACGCGGGCGAGGCGCGCGAGTTCGCGTCCGCCGTGGCGGATGCGGCCAAGCGGGCGGCCGAGCGCGCCGCCGAGGCGTTCCGCGCGGCCCAGCGTCGGTGAGGATACTGGTCGTCGGTGGCGGCGGGCGCGAGCACGCGCTGTGTCACGCCCTCCGCCGCGAAGACCCCGATGCAGTACTCCACGCGGCGCCCGGCAATCCCGGAACCGCGACACTGGCAAGCAATCTCCCCATTCCGCCAGACGACATCGATCGGATCGCCGACGCGGCCGACATGCTGGGCACGGACATGGTCGTGATCGGCCCCGAGGGACCGCTGGCCGCGGGGCTGGCCGACCGGCTCCGCGCCGAGGGGCGCGCGGTCGTGGGACCCAACGCCGCGGCGGCCCAGCTGGAGGCCTCCAAGGCCTTCGCCAAGGAAGTGATGGCCGCGGCGAGCGTCCCGACTGCCGCGAGCGCCACGTTCACCGACCTTGGTGAAGCGCTGGCCTACGTCGGCGCCCACGCCGAGCCGCTGGTAGTGAAGGCCTCCGGGCTCGCCGCCGGCAAGGGCGCGATCGTCTGCGCCACTCGCGGAGAGGCGGCGGCGGCGGTTCGCGCAATGCTGGGCGAGGGAAAGTTCGGCGAGGCCGGACGGGTCGTTGTGGTCGAGGCGTTCCTCCGCGGAGAGGAACTCTCACTGCTCGCCCTCACCAACGGCACCGATCTCGAGTTCCTGCCGGCCGCGCAGGATCACAAGCGCCTGCTCGAGGGCGACCGGGGACCCAATACCGGTGGGATGGGCGCCTACAGTCCCGTCACGCTGGCCACCCCCGAACTGCTCGGTCGCGCGGCGCGCGACGTCTGCCTGCCGGTGCTGCAAGAACTGCGGCGGCGCGGCACGCCGTTCTCAGGGGTGCTGTACGCCGGTCTGATGGTAGATGCGGACGAACTGTCGGTGGTCGAGTTCAACTGCCGGCTGGGCGACCCTGAAGCGCAGGCGGTCCTTCCGCTGGTGGAGGGCGGACTCACGGACGCGTTCTGGCGGATCGCCCGGGGCGAGGCCCCGTCCCGGCTCCACGTGGCCGACCGGGCCGCAGTGACCACCGTGCTCGCGGCCCGGGGCTATCCCGACCAGCCGGAGCGGGGGGCCGCGATTCACGTCCCGGACGATTTGGGCGCAGCGGTGACCGTCTTCCACGCCGGGACCAGCCGGGACGCCGAGGGGACGTTGCGGGTGGCCGGGGGCCGGGTGCTCACCGTGACGGCGACGGCGCCCGGCTTCGCGGATGCCCGGCAGGCGAGCGCCCGGGCAGCCGCCCGGATCGACTTTGCCGGCAAACAGTTCCGGCGTGACATCGGGTGGAGGGAGCAGAGCCGGCGACAGGAGGTCGGCTGGCGCAGCAGCTGACCCGTCCGGCGGCCCCGGCTGTGCGGCAGTCTCAATTCGAATCGTCGTATTCAAGGGATGGCTCGCCTGGGCGCGCCGGCTGGCGCACGCCTGCGTGCCGTCCCGCATGATCGGGCTCGCCTCGCGGTGACGGTTGTCCTGCTGCGTCCCGGTCGTCCGCAGTTCCGAGGGTCCCTCAATGCCAATGCTCGTGTCGTCCCACGCTCTTCGCCGGGCCGCTCCGGTACTGCTGCTCCTGACTGCCGCTGCCTGCGGCGGAGACAGCGGCGGCCCGAATCCGGGCCCGAACAACAATCCACCGCCGCCGGCCGTTCCAACCACGGACATCAATATCGACCCCGGTGCGTCGGCCCGAACCACCACCGCGTTCGACCCAAACCCGAAGTCCGTCTCGCTCGGTGGTAACCCCACCGTCACCGTCCGCTGGATCAACGGTGACATCACTGGCGGCGACTATACCCAGGGTACCGCCACCCAACATTCAATCCTCCCCGACAACGCCGGTGATTTTACGCCGTCGGGCAACATGGGCGGCAACGCCACCCATACGATCACGCTTTCGGCCGCAGGAGACTATGACTACCATTGCGGCATCCACCCGAACATGGTCGGCACGATCACAGTGACCCCCTGACCGCCGGAGCGCCTGACACGAGGCAAGCCTTCGGATAGCTTTCGGGCCGCAATGCCCGAGCTTCCCGAAGTCGAAACCATCGTCAGGGATCTCCGGCCGCGCCTCGTGGGGCGCACCTTCGGCGCGGTATCGCTCACTCATGACGACGTGCTCCGCGGCACCACCCGGCGACGGCTGCTGGGTGGGCTGCGCGGCGCGACCGTCCGCGACCTCACGCGCCGGGCCAAGCATGCCATCTTCGACCTTGGAGCGCGGCGACTGGTGGTGCAGCCCGGGATGACCGGGTCGTTGCTGGTGCACGACCGCCCCCTCGCGCCGGACGAGCGCCGCTATGCGGTGCTCACGGCCGAGCTCGACGATGGCCGGCGATTGGTGTACCGCGACGTTCGCAGGCTCGGCACGCTGCTCTTTCTCGACGCGGCGGCATGGCGGGCCTATGACGAGGCGATCGGCCCGGAGCCGCTCGATCCTTCGTTCACCGCGGACGCCTTGCGTCACATCTTCGCGCGGTCCCGCCAAGCTGTGAAGAAGGTCCTGATGGACCAGCGGCACTTGGCTGGGGTGGGAAACATCTACGCCAACGAGGCGCTGTTCGCGGCCGGCGTGGACCCATCCCGCGCCGCGGCCTCGCTTACTGCCACCGAGACCGCACGGGTCCACACCGAAGTACGCCGGATCCTCGCCGCGGCGATCGCCTCGCAAGGAACCACCTTCCGCGACTACCGAACGGGAACCGGCGAGCCGGGCAACTTTCAACTCGAGCTGTTCGTGTACGGCCGAGAGGGCGAACGGTGCCGGCGCTGCGGCACCCGGCTGGCGGGCACCCACGCCATCGACGCGCGCATCACCGTGTTCTGCCACCGGTGTCAGCGATGAGACGCGCACGCGCCATGAAGTTCGCGCTTCCCGCCACCGATCTGGCGGCGCTCCGCATCCGGGTGCGCAGCATGGCCGAGCATCGCCCGGCGGTATACCGGATGCTGGACGCAACCGGCAAGATCCTCTACGTCGGCAAAGCGAAGCGGCTGCGTGCCCGGCTCCTCACCTACTTCAGGGCCCGCTATCCGGACGACAAGGCCGCGCGGATACTCTACGCCGCAAGCGACATCCAGTGGGATTACGTCCCCAGCGAGTTCGCCGCCTACCTGGGCGAGCTCCGCCAGATCCGGCGGTTCCGTCCGCATTTCAACTTCGCGCTGAACCGCACCCGCCGCGCCGTGTTCGTGAAGGTTTCGCGCGGTCCCGCGCCCCGGATCACCTGCGGAACCACCATCGCGGCGGACGACGCGCGGGCCTACGGGCCGTTCCGGTCGCTCGGCCGCACCGGCGAGGCGGTGCGTACACTTAATGACCTGCTGGGAATCCGAGACTGCGCGGTCAGCATGCCGATGGTCTTTGCCGGCCAGGGCGACCTGTTCGATGCGGCGCGGCGCGCCGCGTGCATGCGGCACGAGTTCGGCTATTGCGCCGGGCCGTGCGCGGGGTTCGTGGCAGAGCTGGACTACCGCAAACGGATCGAGACGGCGATGGCCTTCCTGGAGGGGCGCACCATCCAGCCGATCGACAAGGTCGTTGCGTCCATGCAGGCGGCGGCCGCCCGGGCGGAGTTCGAAGCCGCTACGAAGTGGCGGGAGCGATTCGAAAATCTGGAGTGGCTGTTCGGGGCGATCAGCCGGGCACGGGCCGCGGTGGACCTCCTGACCTTCGTCTACCGGGATCCGGGCGCCCTCGGCGACGAGCGAGTCTACCTGATCCGGCGCGGGGTGGTGAAGGCGTCGTTTCCGTGGCCCGACACGCCCATCGAGCACGAGGCGTTCCGCGCGGTGGTGCGGGAGGAGCTGGCGCAGCCGGAGGCCCCGCCCGGCCCGCTTCCACTCGATGCGATCGACGAGATTCTACTGATCATGGCGTGGTTCCGCGCCCATCCCGAGGCTCTGCGCCGGACGACTCCGTTGGTCCAATGGATGTGACCACGCCCCAGAGCGCCGGCTGACGCTCAACCCGCGCCGGATGGGTGCCCTCTGGAGGCGTTGGCCAGGCGTGCCATCCGCCGGGCGCGTTGTCGTAGACTCGCATGGCCAGCCCGGGTCGTCCCCGCGCCAGCTCGAGCCAACCGGCATCCAGTCGCAACACCAGCGTCCAGCCGCCGCCTCCAGGACGCTCCGCGGCGCGCACATCCCACCCGGCACCCCATCGTTCGCCGCGAAGCCGCCAGTCGGGGTCGCCCTGCGGCGGATCCCACTGACCGGCGCGTCCCCGGTAGACCACGCTGCTGTCGAGGGTCCGCCGGAAGTACCATTGGAAATCGTCGTGCTGCGGCGCGGCTGCGCGATCGCCCTCGGTGTCCAGGCTCACGACCAAGTCGTCGCCCCAGTAGAGCGTCGAGTCCGGAATTGCCGCGACGATATACACGCTGTCTGCCACCCGGAGAAGCCACACCGATGCGGCGCCCTGCCCCGTCCGAATGCCGATCTGGGACGTGCCCCAAGCCGCGCTGTCGGCTAGATGGTCGGCAGCGGGCACCTGGTCGACCGGTCGAACGGTCACAGTATCGGGCCCCGCGGCAGCCAGCGCGAGCGCGAGCAACGGCATCATCAGAAGCTGATGCTCACGCCAAGCCCCGACGGACGCACCCGGGTCCAGCGGGGGCTTTGGATGAGCGCCCCAGTGATGCCGCCGAGCACTGTGCCACTGAGCAGGGCCGTGCCGGCCGCCAAAATCTCGAGCCCTTCGAGCTCGGAATCGCGGTTGTCATCCGCCGCGACAATGATGGCCACGCCGGTTGCGGCCCCGATGCCGGCACCGATCGCCGCTCCGGTCCACAGGTGGCGCCGGGAGCCGGTGGCGAGATCGAGCGCGCGAATGTCACGCTGAGCATGGACGGCCGTATCTCGGCGTTGGACGACGGCGAGCGAGTCGCTGCTGATCCAGGCCACCCGTCCATCGAATCGGCCGCCAACTGTCAGCCCGCGGACCCGAGCGCCCGGATCGACGTGCTGCGCGGCGGCCTGCGGCACGGCAGGCACTGCGAGGAGTATCGACCACACGACCGAGGCCCGCGAAGCGAGCATGCATCCCTCCGGCAGACGATGACGCAGGATGCGGATCGGAGGTCAAGCAGGACTCAAGCACTCACGGCACCGCTCCCTCCACGTCCGCGCGGGCCGCCCGGCGTATCATCCGCCGTCCAGCGCCACGAGCCGCGCGCGAGGCGGGATGCCGGGCTCGAGTTCCATGATCCCGACGGATGCCGGTAAGTCGAAGCGGCGCGGGCCGGCGCCCCCGGGATTCATGACGGTGACCACCTGATCGACGATCGTGAGCAAAGGCCGGTGGGTGTGGCCGAACACAAGGATTTCCGCGTCGGGGTATGCGGCGTTCAGCTTCTCGGGCGTCGGAGACCCGAACTGGTCGCCGTGAGTTAGCACGATACGGAAGCCATCGAGCTGAATACGTGCTACCTGAGGCAGGCGGGCACGGATTTCTGGCCCATCGGTATTGCCATAGACCGCCGTCACGGGAGCGATTGTTGCGAGTTCGTCCAGCAGCGCGGGCGGGCCGAGATCGCCGCCGTGCAGGATATGATCGACACCGGCGAACACGTCGAAGACCTCGGAACGAAGCTGCCCGTGGGTGTCGGCGATGATGCCGAGCCTCATCCTTCCCACCTCGCCGCGATGGTGAGATCGAGATCGAGGAGGTCGAGCACCCGCTGGACCACGAAGTCCACCAGCTCCTCCACTCTCCGAGGGCGATGATAGAACCCCGGTGCGGCGGGCAGGACGACCGCGCCGGCCTCGGTGACAGTCACGAGGTTCCGAAGCTGGATTAGCGACAGCGGCGTCTCCCGTGGAACCAGCACGAGCCGTCGCCGTTCCTTCAGCGTCACGTCGGCGGCGCGTTCGACCAACGAGCGGCTGGTCCCACCCGCGATGGCGGCGACCGTTCCCATGGAGCAGGGACAGATGACCATGCCCGCGGTCCGTTGCGATCCGGAGGCGGGGAGCGCGCCGCGGTCCGCATCGGGGAAGTGGCGCACGCTGGACCACTCGCCGCCGGTCGCGGCGCGGAGGGCTTCGATGGACCCGATGTCGCACTCGGCCTCCAGCAGCCGTGCGCCGTGGCTGGTCACGACGAGCCAGACGGGCACGCGGTTCCGGGCGAGCACCTCCAGAAGCCGGACACCATAGGCGGCGCCCGACGCGCCGGTGATGGCCAGCACGAGCGGGAGAGGGTTCATCCCCCTCTCCGATTCGGTGTGGGAGCGCGTCGCGGATGCTTGGTCGGGAACGGCGGCAGCGGACGGGACCGTGTGGGAGGGGGCTGTAGCGGCCGCGGATTCCGCGCCGGCGGTGCCGGCCGCGTGGGCCGCCCCCGATCTCCCCGGCCCGCTGACGGCTGCGTTGTCACAGCAAGCGATCCATGAGGGCGAACCCGAAGACGGTCACGCTCATCACCCCGTTCATCGTAAAGAAGGCGGCATTGAGTCGCGTAAGATCACCCGGCCGGACGAGCCGGTGCTCGTAGGCCAGAATCCCCGCCGCGACACCGAGGCCGCCAAAGTACACCAGCCCGAACCCGGCGGCCCACCCGAACAGCGCGAGGGCTGGCACTGTGACGGCGTGGAGCAGCTTTGCCAGCAGGATGGCGCGGGCTTCTCCCAGCCGCACGACAGCGCTCCGGAGACCTTCCCCGCGGTCGAACGACTCGTCAGGGAGCGCATAGAAGATGTCGAAGCCCCCCACCCAGGTCGCCACGGCCACCGTGATCGCGACCAGGAGCCACCACGGCTCGCTCCACTCTCCGGTCACGGCCAGCCATCCACCCACTGGCGCGATCGCGAGGCTCAGCCCGAGCCAGAGGTGGGGCCACCAGGTAAACCGCTTGGTGAAGCTGTAGGTCGTCACCCAGGCAAGGGCGAACGGGCTCAGGATCAGGCACAGGCGGTTGAGCAGCGCCGCCGCTGCGACAAAGAGCCCGGCGGCAATCCCCACCGACAACCACGCCTGCGTAAGCGTCAGCGCACCGCGGGGAAGCTCGCGGCCCCGGGTGCGTGGATTGCGCGCGTCGTAGGCGCGATCGGCGATCCGGTTGAAGCCCATGGCCGCCCAGCGCGCGGCGGAGAACGCTAGCACGACGAGCGCAACGGTCCGCCCGGTAACCGGGGCCCGGAGGCTTGCCGCGAGCACGCCGACCAGTGCGAACGGCAGCGCAAAGAGGGTGTGGGGGAGCTTGACGAAGCTCGCGTATCGGGCGAGCAGCGACTGGCCCGCAAAGGTCTGGCCCTCCGGCGCGGGAGGGGCGCGGTGAGTGGTGAGCAGTGAGGCCCCGTCTCCCGGCGCGACTCCCGCGCTCGATCGAGCATGCTGCTCACCACTCACCGCACATCGCTCACTTTCAGCCTTATCCCGAGCTGGGACCAGATCTCGTCCACCCGCCGCTTCGTCGCCTCGTCCATGCTGATGAGCTCGGGCCACTCCCGGTCGAATCCTTCCTCTTTCCATTTCCGGGTCGCGTCGATCCCCATCTTGCTGCCGTAGGTGAACGCGCGGCTCGAGTGATCCAGCACATCCACCGGCCCCATGGTGAACCGCACGTCCCGTTCGGGATCGATGTTG
>Ga0247829_10001795_pt1 | contig 10110 bp, 9 predicted proteins | sample 12C_Control_Day4_FD_207765 | JGI IMG/M metagenome (GOLD analysis project Ga0247829, IMG submission 207765) | Soil microbial communities from agricultural site in Penn Yan, New York, United States - 12C_Control_Day4 | ecosystem: Environmental > Terrestrial > Soil > Agricultural land | place: USA... | reverse complement strand
CTCGAGGTCCATGCGCTCACCGGGCACCCTGCAGCGCCGATAACGGCTGCCCGGTGAGCGCATGGACCTCGAGTGCGCGCTGGATGCGCTGCGCATCCTGCGGCGCGAGGCGCGCCGCGGTCGCAGGGTCGAAGCGCGCGAGCTCGGCGTGCAGCGCGGGCCAGCCCTCGCGCGCGGCGCGGGCATCGATTTCGTTGCGAACCGTCGCGTCCGCCTGCGGCAGTGCGCTCAGGCCTTCGCGCAGCGCCTTGAAGTAGAGCATCGTGCCGCCCGCGACGATGGGCACGTGGCCGTGACCGCGAATGGCGGCGATCGCGCGGAGCGCGTCGGCGCGAAACCGCGCCGCCGAATAGGGCTCCGTCGGGTCGATCAGGTCGAGCAGGTGATGCGGCACAGCCGCGCGCGCGACGGCATCCGGCTTGGCCGTGCCGATGTCCATGCCGCGGTACACCTGCGCCGAATCCGCGCTGACGATCTCGCCGCCGAAGCGCCGCGCAAGCGTGAGTGCGAGCGCCGACTTGCCCGACGCGGTCGGGCCCATCAGCAGGACGCACGGAATCATGGATCACGTCACCGAAATTGGGTCAGAGACGACTTTCCGCGGGAAATCGTCTTCGACCCTGCTAACGGCCGCGCATGAACAGCCGATCGAGGTCGCCGAGCGTCAACTCGAACCACGTCGGCCGGCCGTGATTGCATTGCCCGGCGCGCTCGGTGGCCTCCATCTCGCGCAGCAGCGCGTTCATCTCGGGAATGGTCAGGCTGCGGTTCGCACGTACGGAGCCGTGACACGCCATCGTCGACAGCAGCTCGTCGCGCCGCGCTTCGAGCGCCTGCGAGCCACCGAATTCACGGATGTCGTGCAGCACCGCGCGCGCGAGCGCAGCCGCGTCGGCATCCTGCAGGGGCTGCGGAATGCCGCGCACCGCCAGCGTCGCGGGCCCGATCGGCGTTACGTCGAATCCCAGTGCGTCGAGCGTTTCCGCATGCTCGGTGGCGGCGGCGATTTCGAGCGCCTCGGCGGCGAACGTCGCGGGCACGAGCAGCGGCTGCACCGGCACGCGGCCGTCGAACGCGCGCTTCAGGCGCTCGTACACGATGCGCTCGTGCGCCGCGTGCATGTCGACGAGGATCAGCCCCGCGCGATTTTGCGCCAGCACGTAGATTCCGTGCAACTGCGCGAGCGCGAACCCGAGCGGGTAGTCGTCGCCGGCGGGCAGCGGTTGCGACACGCGATCGCCGAACAGCCGCCGATAGAACGCGGCGGGCTCGCGCGAATCGAGCGCGAGAGCATCCTGCGCGCCTGGCGCGTGCGCTGCGGTGGCAGGCGACGCGTCGCCATGGCGCGCGCCCCACGCACCTGGGGGTGTCGTCGCGCCATCGGCCGGTACCCGCGGCGGCAGGTGCGCCGCGGCGATGCCGAGCCGTTCTGCCGCCGATACTGCGGGCTGCCCGGCCGCGGTCGCCGCGAGTGCGCGCTCGACCGCGTGCCGCACGAACTGGTGCATGGCGCTTGCATCCCGAAAGCGAACTTCCGTCTTCTGCGGATGCACGTTGACGTCCACGCGTCGCGGATCCAGCGTGAGCCACAGCGCGTAGGCCGGCTGCCGTTCGTGATGCAAAACGTCGCGATACGCCTCGCGCAGCGCATGCGATAGCACGCGGTCGCGAACATAGCGTCCATTGACGAACAGGTATTGCATCGTCGGTCCGTCCGCCGCATACGCGGGCCGCACTGCGTAGCCCGCGAGACGTACGCCAGCCGCTTCCGCGTCGACGGGTGCCGCGTGCAGCACGAACGCATCGCCGAGCAGCGCCTCCGCACGCGAGCGCCGCCCGCCCGCCTGCAGGCGGTGCAACGCGCGGGCGTTGTGTGTCAGCGTGAACGCAACATCGCCGTGCGCGAGCGCGATGCGCCGGAACGCCTCGTCGCAATGGCCCCATTCGGTGGCTTCCGTGCGCAGGAACTTGCGTCGCGCCGGCGTGTTGAAATAGAGCTCCTCGACGGTGACCGTCGTGCCGCCGGCGAGCGCCGCGGGCGTGACCGGGCCGATCGTTCCGCCTTCGACCTCGATGCGCCATGCGTGCGGCCGGTCGAGTGCGCGCGAGGCGATGGCCACGCGCGACACGGCGGCGATCGACGCGAGCGCCTCGCCGCGAAACCCCAGCGTGCCGATCGCCTCGAGATCGACGACCGACAGGATTTTCGACGTCGCATGCCGGGCGACCGCGAGCGCCAGATCGTCGCGCTCGATACCGCTGCCGTTGTCGGCCACGCGGATGCGCTTGATGCCGCCGCCCGCAACGTCGACGTCGATCTGCGATGCGTTGGCGTCGAGCGCGTTCTCGAGCAGTTCCTTGAGCGCCGCAGCCGGGCGCTCGACCACCTCGCCGGCGGCGATCTGGTTGATCAACAGATCGGGCAGCGCACGGATCGCGCCCATCAGTGCCGCGCGCGAGGTGTGGATTTCATCGGCGACGCTCGGGGCGGCCCTTCGCGTCTCACCGCGCGAGCTTCTGCACCCAGCGCGCGTACACGCCGCCGGCGATCGTCTGCAGCGCGGCGAGGCGCTCGGGGAGATCGCGCAGGATCTCGTCGCGCGACTGACGCGCGGGTGTCCCCGGTGCGGCAATCTCGCCGGCACCCGTGCGGCACCAGGTCCGTACCAGATCGTCGGTCATCTCGATATGGCATTGGAAACCGATGTGCCGATCGTCGATAACGTACGCCTGGTTGGGATTGAAACCGTTGGTAAGCACGCACGTTGCGCCGGCCGGCACGTCGAACACGTCGTAATGCCATTGGAACGGCGTGAAGCGCGCGTGGCCACCGAACCAGGCCGCGCGCGCGGCGGAATCCGTCGTCTCCACGTCGATCCAGCCGATCTCCGGCGTTTGCGTGCGTTGCACGCGCGCGCCGAGCGCCTGCGCGAGCAGCTGGCCGCCGAGGCAATGGCCGATGACGGGGACCTTGGCCTCGACGGCGTCACGCAACAGGCGGGACAGCGGATCGACCCAGGGAAGCGCCTCGTAGACGCTCATCGGCCCACCCATCATGCCGATGCCGGCGAATGCACGCGGGTCTTCCGGAATCGGATCGCCGGCGTCGACGGCGATCAGCCGCCACGGCAGGCGCTCGCGCTCGAGCCACTCGGCGAAATGGGCGGGGCCTTCGGTCTCGCTGAAGCGGAAGATCGCAATCGGACGCATGCTCTCTGCAAGCGGCGCGCGTTGTGCGCGACATTACAATCAGCCATCTTACCAGTGGGAAACGATCACGGAGGCGTCGTGCGATCCCCTCTCCACCCGCTTGTCGCCGTCGCCCTCGCGGCGTGTGCCGCCCTCGCGCTCGCTGCCGACGTCATCGCGCCGAACGCGCATCTCGTCGCGGAGAACATTCCGCCCATCCCCGCCGCACTCGCGGCGAAAGTCGCCCCGTACACCGAATTCAAGCCGGCGCTCGCGGTGAGCTGGCATCCGATCAAGCGCGAGCTCGTTGTCGCGCGGCGCGCCGTCAACACAACCCAGCTTCACCGCGTCGCAACGCCCGAGGGCGAGCTCGTGCAGGTGACCGATTTCGTGGAACCGGTGCGGTTCGGCTTGTTCTGGCCGAAGGCGCCCGACATTCTCGTGTTCACGCGCGATTCCGGCGGCAACGAGCAGCGCCAGGTCTACCGGCAGGATGCTGGCGGCGCAGCGCCGGTGCTGCTGACCGACGCCGCGCGCAAGAACGATTTCGCGGGCCTGACGCGGGCGCGCGACCGGATGCTCGTCGAGTCGACCGACGTCGACAAATCGGGTCGCCGCGAGGATCCCACGCTCGATCTCGCGCTCGTGAACCCGCTCGAGCCCGCGGGCGCGCGCAAGCTCTCCACGCTGCCGGGCACCGGCTGGGGCGACTACACATTCTCGTTCGACGATCGCCGGCTCGCGCTGATCGAATACAAGTCGATCAACGAATCCTACGTGTGGGTGATGGATGTCACGACAGGCAAGCGCCGGCGCGTGCTGCCCGCCGAAGGCACGACCCCGGCGCGCCCGATCGCGTCGAGCGACCTCAATTTCGCGCGCGACGGCCGGGGCGTCTTCCTCTCCACGGATCGCGACGGCGAATTCCGCAAGCTCGCGTTCCTCGATCTCGAAAGCGGCGCGGTCGAGTACTTCGGCGAGGGCGGCGACTGGGACGTCGAGTCGATCGCACTGTCGCCGGACGGGCGCACGCTCGCCGTGATAACCAACGAGGCGGGCGTCGGCGTCCTGCGCCTCTACGACGCGGCGTCGCGCAAGCCGTTGCCGCGGCCGCGAATGCCGATCGGCAATGTGCGGGGGCTCGTATGGCACGAGAATTCGCGCGACCTCGCCGTCTCGGTCAACAGCGCTCAAAGTCCAAACGACGCGTACGCCATCGATGTCCGCGACGGCAAGGTTACGCGCTGGACCGAAAGCAAGGTGGAGGGCCTCGGTGCTTCGGCATTCCGCAGCGCCGAGCGCATCGAATGGAAAAGCTTCGACGGCCGCACGATCGGCGGCTTCATCGTCCGCCCGCCGCCGCGCTTCACCGGGCGCCGACCGGTCATCGTGTCGATCCACGGCGGCCCGGAGGCACAGGCGCGTCCGGGATTCATGGGACGCTGGAACTACTTCATCGACGAGCTTGGCATCGCGGTGGTCGAGCCGAACGTGCGCGGCTCGATTGGATATGGCAAGACATTCGTCGCCCTCGACAACGGCATGAAGCGCGAGGACTCGGTGAAGGACGTCGGCGCGCTCTTCGACTGGATCGCGCGCGATCCGGGCCTTGATCCATCACGCGTGCTGGTCGAAGGCGGCAGCTACGGCGGCTACATGGCGCTGGCCGTCTCGACGCATTACGCGGATCGCATCGCCGGCACGATCGACGTCGTCGGGATCGCGAATTTCGTCTCATTCCTCGAGAATACGGAAAGCTATCGCCGCGACCTCCGCCGGGTCGAATACGGCGACGAGCGCGACAAGGCGATGCGCGAATTCCTGACGCGTATATCGCCGGTTAACAACGTGGGCCGCATCAAGGCGCCGCTATTCGTCGTGCACGGCCGCAACGACCCGCGCGTGCCGTACACGGAAGCGACGCAGATCGTCGCAGCGGCGCGGAAGAACGGCGTGCCGGTCTGGTATCTGCTCGCCGACAACGAGGGACACGGCTACGCGCGCAAGGAGAACGCCGACTTCCTGTTCTACGCGATGATCGAGTTCCTGCAGACGTACGTGCTGAAGGCGCGCTGAGCTCGGATCTCCTCGATGCGGCACGGCGCGAAGGCGCTCGAGTGGCCGCGTCGTCACCGTCCCGACTGCGCGCGTCGCAGCGGCGGCCGCGTGCCGAGCGTGACGTCTATCGTCTGCCGCTTGCCGTTGCGCTGTACTTCGATCGGCACCTTCGTGCCTGGCTCGAGCTCGAGCGTCAGCGCGGCGACGTCATCGGGTTCCTCGATCGGACGGTCGCCGAAGCGGACGATCACGTCGCCCGGCGCGAGTCCCGCCCGATTCGCGGGACTACCCTGCTGCACGGCGACGACGAGCGCACCCGAACGCGGCGCCGGCCCGGTCGACACGCCAAGCCAGCCACGCGCCACGCGCCCCTGCTTCTTGAGGCTCGCGGCGACCTTCTGCGCGAGATCGACGGGAATCGCGAACCCGATGCCCTCCGATCCGCCGCCGCGCGACAGGATCGCGGAATTGATGCCGACGAGCTGCCCGGCGGCGTCGATCAGCGCGCCGCCCGAATTGCCGGGATTGATCGACGCATCCGTCTGAATGAAGTTTTCGATCGGATTGATGCCGATGCCCTTGCGCCCGAGCGCGCTCACGATGCCCTGCGTGACGGTCTGCCCGACGCCGAGCGGATTGCCAACCGCCAGCACGACATCGCCGACCGCAAGGCTCTTCACGTCGCCGATCGCGATCGCATGCAGTCCGGCCGCGTCCACCTTGAGCAGCGCGAGATCGGAGTCGGGATCGACGCCGACGAGCTTCGCGGGTCGCAGCGTGCCGTCCGGCAGCGCCACCGCGAGTTGATTCGCGCCTTCGACGACGTGATTGTTGGTGAGGACGTCGCCGTCGGCGTCGATGACGACGCCCGATCCAAGACCCTGTGAAAGAATCGTGCGGCCGCCGAGGCCGAACGGGCCGCGAGCGGCAGTGCGTGCGGAATGGACCGTCAGCACCGACGGCGCGGCGCGCTGCACGGCGGCGCGAAAGCTGACGCTCAGTGCGGCGCCGGTCGCACCCGAGGACGCATCGGCGACGGGTGCAGCCGGCGGCGGCAACGCAACCGGCGGCGGCGCCGGGAGAATCGTCGGTGGCGCGACCGCGACCGGCGGCTGCGAATCGATCGCGTAGCGAGCCGCCGCAAAGCCGACGAGCGCCGCGAGCGCGAGCTGCAGGAGCAACACGAACAATCGGTTCACGCGCGCCTCCCGCGGCATGCGGGCGAGACGTTGAAAGAAACGCCTCGAGCGCAGCGCGTCCGGGCGTAAGCCATTGTAGGCCCTGTTGGAGCGCTTCGCGTGTCGCGGCGCGCGATGGCTTCGTGCGATCCATGCGGTCGATCGCCTTGCCGGCGTCGACCGTCCTGATCGCTCAATGACTCCGGAATCCGCGCCCCGAGGAAATCACCAGCCGCGCGCGATCCTCGCGTACGCGGAATGGTTGTGGATCGACTCGAAGTTCTCGGCTTCGACCGTGAACGCGCCGCAGCGGCCGTCGGCGGCGAGCCGCGACGCGACGCCGCGCACGAGGTCCTCGACGAAGCGCGGACGGTCGTAGGCGCGCTCGGTGACGTATTTCTCGTCGGCGCGCTTCAAAATGCCGTACAGCTCGCACGACGCGGCGTCCTCGGCGATGCGGACGAGATCGGTGACCTGCAACGGTTCGCGCGGCCGCACGACGATGGTGATCAGCGAGCGCTGGTTGTGCGCACCGTACTCGGAGATCTCCTTCGAGCACGGGCACAGCGACGTCACCGGCACCGACACGCCGAGCGTCGCGTTGAACGCGCCGCTCGCCAATTCGGCCGTCAACTGCACGTCGACGTCCAGCAGGCTCGCGACACCCGATACGGGCGCGAGCTTGCGCACGAAGAACGGAAACGCGATCTCGATGCGACCACCCGGAGCCGAGAGCCGCGCGACGAGGTCGGCGACGAGCTGCTTCAGCATCGCGACCGTCAGCGGAGAGGCGCCCGGCGCCGCGCGCTCCTCGAGCAGCTCGACGAGGCGCGACATGTGCGTACCCTTCTGCTCTTCCGGCAGCGCCACATAGACGTTGCAGGTCGCGATCGTCGCCTGCGTCGCATCGCCGTCGGCGAACGGAAACGGGTAGCGCAATCCCTTGATCCCGACGCGCTCGATGGCGAGGCGGCGCTCGTCGCGCTCCGCCTGAACGTCGGGGATCGGGATCAGCAGGCTCGGGGATTCGGGTCGATTCATCGGAGTATTAGTGTGCCATAGTGATCTTGCGTGGACCGCCGAACGGCGAATCGCGCGTCACGGAGCATTGGATGCGCAGCGAGCGACCGGCGTTTCAGACCGTGCGCAACACGATCCAGTCTGCGAGCTCGGCGAGGCGCCGCGAAGCGGCCGCGAACGGCTCCAGTGCCGCGCGCGCTTCGGCATGCAGCGCTTCCGCGTGACGCCGGGCCTCCGCGAGGCCAAGCAGCGTCACGAACGTCGCCTTGTTGTGGGCGGCGTCCTTGCCGGCGGTCTTGCCGAGCGTCGCGGCCGACCCCTCGACGTCGAGCACGTCGTCGACGACCTGGAAGGCGAGTCCCGCCGCATGTGCATAGCGGTCGAGCGCTCGCCTCTCGTCGTCAGCGAGGCGACGGCCGCATTGCGCGCCGAGGCGCACGGCGGCCCGAATCAGCGCACCGGTTTTCAGCGCATGCATGCGCGTCAATTCTGTGATCCCGAGCGTCGCGCCGGTCGCGTCGAGATCGAGTTGCTGGCCGCCCGCCATGCCCGCGTAGCCGGCGGCTTCGGCGAGAACGCGGCACGCATCGCCATCCGCAGGTCGCGCGCGTTTCGGCTCGGCCAGAACCGCGAACGCGAGCGATTGCAGCGCATCGCCGGCGAGCAGCGCCGTGGCGACGTCGTACGCGACGTGGCACGTCGGCTTGCCCCGGCGCAGCGAATCGTCGTCCATGCACGGCAGATCGTCGTGTATCAGCGAGTACGCATGGATCAGCTCGACCGCCGCCGCGCGGGAGTCGACGTCGGCGGGATCGGCGCCGACTACCTCGGAGGCGGCATAGGCGAGCAACGGCCGCACACGCTTGCCGCCGCCGAGCGTCGCGTAGCGCATCGCGGACGCGAGCCGCGATGCGGGCGAATTCGCTCCGGGCAACATCGATTCCAGCACGCCCTCGATCCGCTGCTGGCGCTCGCGCGACCAGGCGGCGAACGCGTGAGCGTCAGGAGTCGTCGGCATCGCCGGGCGCGAATGGCTGCAGCAGGCCTTTTTCGAGCACCTGTACCTGCTGTTGCGCGTCCTTCAGCGCCGACTGGCAATACGCGAGCAGCGCGGCGCCGCGCTTGTACGCGGCAAGCGACTCGGCAAGCGGCAACTCGCCGCTCTCCATGCGGCCGACGAGTTCTTCCAGCTCGGTGAGGGCGGCCTCGAAACTGTGCGCGGAATCGGTTGTCTCGGGCATGGGAGCGAGCGGAAACGATGCGAACGGTGGACGGCGAAAACGCGAAAGACGATTGCAGCGAACCCGATCCCTTGACCCGGGTCCGGACAACCTAGTATAATAGCACGTTGACGACGCGGCCTTTTGCGGCGCTCCCTGGCGCCCCACGCGATCCTTTCGCGCGGCCGACTTAGCAAAGCGGTCCGGATGCATCGGTCTTTTCGAGGCACACCGGGTTGTTGGGTTGGGTTGGTTTGAACCACGCATGAAAGGATGATCGGATGTCGGATCTCGCCGCGGCGGCACGGCTCGGACAAGCCACGTCGCAATTCCCCGTAGCCTGGTACTGCGATCCCCGCGTTCTCGAAGCCGAGCGCAAGCATCTGCTCGCGCGCGCGCCCGGCTACGTCGGCCATGCGCTGATGGTTCCCGAGCGCGGCGACTACCACGTGCTCGCCGCGCGCAACGACGCGCAGGCGCTGGTGCACGGGCCGCGCGGCATCGAGCTGCTGTCCAACGTCTGCCGGCACCGGCAGGCGATCATGCTCTCCGGCCGCGGCAACAGGCAGAACATCGTGTGCCCGATCCACCGCTGGACCTACGACCTGGGCGGAAAGCTGCTCGGCGCGCCGCATTTCGCGAGCCAGCCGTGCGAGCAGCTCGGCCGCACGCCGTTGCAGAACTGGAAGGGCCTGCTCTTCGACGGGCCGCGCGACGTCGCACGCGATCTTTCGCGGCTCACGCTCGACAAGCTCGATTTCTCGGGCCACGTGCTGAACCATGTCGAGCTGCACGAGTGCCGGTACAACTGGAAGACGTTCATCGAAGTCTACCTCGAGGACTATCACGTCGAGCCGTTCCATCCCGGGCTCGGGTCGTTCGTCACGTGCGAAGACCTGCGCTGGGAATTCGCCGACTGGGCGTCGGTGCAGTTCGTCGGCGTCCATAACGGGCTTGCGAATCCCGGGACGCGCACGTACGAGCGCTGGCACAAGGCGGTGCTCGACTACTACCGGGGCGAGCAGCCGCCGCACGGCGCGATCTGGCTCACGTACTATCCGAACATCATGGTCGAGTGGTACCCGCACGTTCTCGTCGTCAGCACGCTGATTCCGCAGGCGGTCGACCGCACGCTGAACGTCGTCGAGTACTACTATCCGGAGGACATCGCGCTGTTCGAGCCGGAGTTCGTGGCGGCAGAGCAGGCGGCGTACCGCGAGACGGCGAAAGAGGACGACGAGATCGCCGAGCGAATGGACGCCGGCCGCAAGGCGCTCTACGCGCAGGGTCGGAGCGAGACGGGACCGTATCAGTCGCCGATGGAAGATGGCATGCAGCATTTCCACGAGTTCTACCGGCGCGAGATGGAGACACACCTTGCCGCACTCGGAGCATGACGCGCATGGCGTGTCCTGAGAGTCGCTGATGCCCAGAACGTCCCGTCC
>Ga0247829_10001794_pt1 | contig 10110 bp, 7 predicted proteins | sample 12C_Control_Day4_FD_207765 | JGI IMG/M metagenome (GOLD analysis project Ga0247829, IMG submission 207765) | Soil microbial communities from agricultural site in Penn Yan, New York, United States - 12C_Control_Day4 | ecosystem: Environmental > Terrestrial > Soil > Agricultural land | place: USA... | reverse complement strand
GTGCCCGATCCGCGCGAGCCCGTCGAGCGCCGACCACGCCCCTTCACCCTTCCGATAGAACTCGACCTGCTTCGTCAACGCCTGAACGGCCCTGACCTCACCAATTTCGCCGAGTGCCCGCATCGCAGTGAAGCGCACAGAATCCTGCGAGTCGTTCACGGCCCTGATCAGCGCCTCGCCCGCGGACTTCACCTTCAGCCGTCCAATGACGCGTGCCGCCGCCGCGCGGATCGCCGGATCGTAGTGATCGAGCGCACGCAGCAGCGCTTCTGCGTGCTCCTCGCCAGCAGCCTGGGTCCCGATCGCTCCGAAGGTGTAGATCGCCTCCACGCGGACCTTGGGGTTCTCATCATCCACTGCCTTCAACAGCGATGCGGCGAGCGACGCCGGCAGAGGGCGCGGCCACGTGGCCAGCGGTCCCGACGAAAAGGCAGTTTCGGCGCGCCCCGCGTTGCGGACCTCCACGATGAAGGCATAGCGGCGGCGGGCACCGACATCCTCGACGAGGTAGAACGACAGCTCCGCGTCGATTGCCGCGAGCTGGATCTCGTCGAGCGGATCGTTCACGAGCGGCGCAAGCGGCTCGATGGCTTCCAGGTACTTCGATTCGCGCAGCAGCGAGATCGATGACATACGCGCCTTCGGATCCGGGTTTCGCAGGTTCCGTACGACATCGTCGTATCGTGCCTGCTGCGCGGAAGCGGAGCTCAGAATCCCGACGGTCACGAGAAGAATCAGGTGGAATTTGAACATGCACGTTGTCGCGCGGACCTTCAGGTCCGCATCTCGCACGTTGAGGTGCATCGCGGTTACGCCCGACCGACACCATACGCGTTGGACCGTCCAACTGCGAGGGTCTCTCTGAGGTAGCGCCCCGTGTGGGAGGCCGACACCTGCGCGACCTGTTCCGGCGTGCCTGTCGCCACGACCAATCCACCCTCTTCGCCGCCTTCCGGACCGAGGTCGATGATCCAATCGGCTGTCTTGATGACATCGAGATTGTGCTCGATGACGAGGAGACTGTGGCCGGCGAGCAGCAGCTTCTTGAACGCAGCGAGCAGCTTCGCAATGTCGTCGAAGTGCAGGCCGGTGGTGGGCTCGTCGAGAATGTAGAGGATGCGATCGCCGGTGTGTGACGAGAGGTGTGCGGCGATCTTGATGCGCTGCGCTTCACCACCCGACAGCGTCGTGGCCGGTTGCCCGAGGCGAAGATAGCCGAGGCCGATCTCGTCGAGCACCTGCAGCCGCCGCAGAACCTTCGGCGAGCTGCCGAAAAAGGCGAGCGCCTCGCGCACGGTCATGTCGAGCACCTGGTCGACGTCGCGCCCGCGGTACTTCACCTCGAGGACCTGTGACTTGAAGCGCTTCCCTTCACACTGATCGCATGGCACGAAGACGTCGGCGAGAAACTGCATCTCGACCTTGACCACGCCCTCGCCTTCACACGCCTCGCAGCGGCCGCCAGGGACGTTGAAGGAGAAGTGGCTGGCGGTGAGCCCTCGCGAGCGCGCGTCCTTCGTCGATGCAAACAGTTCGCGGATCGGATCGAACGCCTTCAGATAGGTGACCGGGTTCGAGCGCGGCGTGCGGCCGATAGGATTCTGGTCGACGAGCACGACATCCGATACGAACTCGGCGCCTTCGAGCTTCCGGTGCGTGCCAACACGGCGATCCCAGTCCCCTTTGGCGCGCTTCAACGAGGCGTAAATGACTTCGTGCACGAGCGTACTCTTGCCGGATCCACTCACGCCGGTTACGCACGTCAGCACGCCGAGCGGGATATCGACGTCGATGCCCTTGAGATTGTGTTCGGACGCACCCACGATCCGCAGCTTCTGCCCAACCGGCTTGCGCCGTGTGGCCGGCAGGGGGATGGCCAGCTCGTCACGCATGTACTTGGCGGTCAGCGACCGCGGCTCCTGCATCAGCTGGTCGAGAGTGCCTGCGAAGATCACGCGTCCGCCCTGGTCGCCGGCCCCGAGCCCCATGTCGACCACGGTGTCCGCGACCTTGATCATGTCGGCATCGTGCTCCACGACGAGGACGGTGTTTCCCTGGTCGCGCAGCTTGCGCAGAATCGTGATGAGCCGTTCGTTGTCGCGCGGGTGCAGCCCGATGGACGGTTCGTCGAGAACGTAGAGCGTGTCGACGAGCGCTGAGCCGAGAGACGTCGCGAGATTGATGCGCTGCGACTCTCCGCCGGAGAGCGTCGAGGAGAGGCGATCCAGCGTCAGATAATCCAACCCGACGTCGCGGAGGAACCCGAGGCGGCGGCGGATCTCGGCGAGCACCTTTTCGGCGATGGCCGCTTCTTTTTCCGTGAGGCGCAGCTCGGCGAAGAAGCGGTCCGCTTCTCGAACCGTGAGCGCAGAGACCGCATCGATCGCACGATCGCCCACCCGAACGTCTCGCGCTTCGCGGCGCAGGCGAGCGCCGGCGCATTCCGGACAGGTGAGATAGCCCCTGTAGCGGCTGAGAAACACCCGAACGTGAACCTTGTACTTCTTGCGCTCGAGCCAGCGGAAGAATCCGTTCACGCCTTCGTAGTCGGCCCCGTTACCTTCGATGACGAAGCGCTTTTCCTCGTCCGACAACTCCGACCACGGCACGTCGAGCCGCACGCTGCGCGCCTTCGACGCCCGCTTCAGGTCCGCGAGCTGCGCACGGTAATGCGGCTTGCTCCAGGGTTCGATCGCGTTCTGCTGTATCGACTTGGATCGATCCGGCACCACGAGATCCATGTCCAGCTCGATGACGTTGCCGAACCCATGGCAGATCGGGCACGCACCGAACGGGTTATTGAACGAGAACAACCGCGGCTGCGGAACCTCGTACTGGATGCCGCACGGACGGCACTCGAAGCGTTCGCTGAACTCGCGGCGAACCCCCGCCCGCCCGTCAGCGCCTGCCTCGATCGCGAACGCGGCGCCACCGCCTTCCGCGTACGCGGTTTCGATGGAATCGGTCAAACGCGCACGAACGTCAGGATCCACCTTGATGCGATCGACGATGACCTGGAGGCTGCCGCGACCGCGCACGGCGGCAGGATCCACGTCTTCGAGCGACACCGTTTGTCCGTCGATCAGCAGGCGTCCGAAGCCCTTGCGTCTCAATGAGGCCAGGGTATCGGCGACGGGGTCCACGAGGTCAGGCAGCTGTGGCTGTGGCACGGCTGCGTCCTCCGGCGAATCGTCGCTGACGTCGTCTTCGTCGCCCTCGACGACGTCGCCCTCGACGACGTCGCTCCCTGTGGTGAGCGGTTCGGTGGCAATCACCGGCATTTCGAAACCAACGAGGAGGCGAGTGCCTTCAGGGAGCGCGGCCAGCTCGCGCGCGACGACTTCTGCGGTTTCGCGAACGACTTCGCGCCCGCAGTTGCGGCAGAACGTGCGTCCGACGCGCGCGTAAAGGAGGCGCAGGTAGTCGTGAATCTCGGTCGTGGTGCCAACGGTAGAGCGTGGATTGCGGATGCTGTTCTTCTGCCGGATGGCGATCGCCGGACAGATACCCTCGATGGCATCGACGTCGGGCTTCTCCATCCGCTCGAGGAACTGGCGGGCGTAGGCCGACAGCGACTCGACGTAACGCCGCTGCCCTTCCGCGTAGATGGTGTCGAAGGCGAGCGACGACTTGCCCGAGCCGCTGACACCTGTCATCACGACAAGCGAGCGCGGCGGGATCGTGAGATCCACATTCTTCAAATTGTGCGTGCGCGCTCCGCGGATGACGATCTGCCCGCGGCGCGGCTCGGTGGTCGCCGCCATCACTATGTGCTTGCTTGTCGAAACCTGAACAGTCCATGGTAGCGGCAGGAGGCGCGTCATTCAACCTCGTCGGCCCGTTCGTGGCGCCGCTGGAATCAAACCGTGCTATTTTGTTGGGGCTTTCCGGAGCCAGCCGGGGCAATTCCCGATCCCTGGCCCGGACCCACGAAGAGGGGGCTGTGTCAGTCCGTCTGTTTATTGGCAATCTGCCTTATGCGGCAAACGAGGCAGATCTGCGGGAACATCTGTCGGCCGTCGGCGTACCTACCCAGATCGTCCTGCCTGTTGACCGGGAGACCGGTCGTCCTCGCGGATTCGCATTCGTCGATTATGCGGATCGATCCGTAGCGGAAGAAGCGATCCGGCGATTCAACCAGCAGCCGTTCAAGGGCCGGCCGCTCGCGGTGAGCGAAGCGCGTCCGCGCGAGGACCGACCCGCCGGTCCGCGCCCGGGAGGCTTCAGCGGTCCGCGTCCAGGTGGTCCTCCGGGCGGTGGCTTCAGCGGTCCACGCCCCGGCGGATTCACGCCGCGACCGCCCGACGCCGGTGCCGGAGGCGGCCCGCGAAGCCGCAACTTCGGACCCGATGCGCCGCCAAAGGGCAAGCGGAGGCCGCAGCGCAAGGAGGAGGGACGCCCGCGCGGTCCCATCAAGGAACGTCCTGTCGGGCGCCTCTACGATGCGGACGAAGACTGGCGGAGCAAGGACGAGGACCTCGAGATCGACAACGTCGCGACCAGCAAAGCGACCGACCAGGACGACGAAGCGGAGGCCGATCGCGACGACGACCAGTAGCGACCCCCGGCGGCAACATCCTCGACAGGAGTGCACATGCAGACGCACGTGAAGGTGCTCGCCGTCCTCTTCATCGTGTTCAGCGCACTGCTTCTGCTGGCGGCCCTCGCGATCATGGCCGTCTTCGGCGGGGCCGCGGGCATAGTCGGTACAGCCGCGGAGGGCGAAGATGCGGCCGTCGCGTTGCCGATCATCGGCCTGACCGGCACGCTGGTGACGACTTTCTTTCTCGTGCTCGCCCTGCCCGGTTTCGTCGCCGGCTTCGGGCTTCTCTCCACGAGACCCTGGGCCCGCATCCTGGGCATCGTCCTCTGCGCGCTCAACCTCATCCAGATCCCCCTCGGCACGATCCTCGGCGCGTATGGTCTATGGGTGCTGCTCAACAAGGAGACCGAACGGCTCTTCGAAGTTCAGCAGGCAGCACCCACGCGGACCATGTAAGCACTTCGCACATTCACTTCGCGCAGCATTCGCACGTCGCACGTCGCACGTTCGTAGAGCACAGCTCTTGCATGGCTCAGCCCCATGCCCAACGTGGGTACGCGGCTGCCCCAACCCATCTCGCACACGTCTACCCATCAGTGGCAGAGCTTCGAAGGCCGCATGCGCTATCGCCGCGCAGAGCGATGTGTATTGCGCGCCCAGACAGCGCTCGAAGCGGGAATGGAAGAAGACGCGCGTGCCGCACTCGCGGAAGCGCGCGCGCTCAATGCGGATACGCCGGATCTCGAGTCAATGCGCGCGGCCGTTCTCCAGCGCCGCGCGGTGGCGATTGCCTCGAGCAGGCGCGAGCGTGCTCGACGCGCGGCCGTTCTCGCACTGGCGGCGGCGGTGGTTGTCGTGACGGCCGTTGCCATGTGGCCGGCAACCGACAACATCACTGAAACAATTCCTGTTTCAGCGCAGGCCGCGCCACCCTCACCTCCTTCAGCGGAGGCCGCGCAACCCTCACCTCCCACGACGACGGCGCAGCCCGTTACTGCGCAATCGGTAAGTGCGCCTCCTTTCGCGCCGCCGTTGTCGAGTGCTGAGACAAAGGCCGGATCTTCGGCGCCACCTGAAAGTTCGGCGCCACGCGAAAGCGCCACGCCGCGGAGCGCTGAGACTGTTCCGTCGCCGGATCATCTTCCGGTCGTGAAGACAATGGCGATGTCGAGCGTGACGCCAGAACCCAGGCAGCCGTCCATCGAGAAGACCGATCCTCAAGTGCCGCTTGCGCCTTCAACGACGGAAACGACAACGGTGGCAGTGGCGCCTCCCTCCTCGAGCGGCGCCGGGCGCCTGGTCGGTGATCTGCCCGCCGCGACGATGGCCATTCCGCGCACGCCCCCACCACCGCCAGCGCCAGCCCCGGACCCGAGAACGCTGGACGAGCCTCAGGTGCGTGCGGTGCTCGCGCAGTTCGAGGCGGCGTACAACAATCTCAGCGCTGACGCGGCGCAGGCCGTCTGGCCCGGCGTTGACCAGCGATCCCTGGCGCGAGCGTTCGAGAGTCTCGAATCTCAGCGTGTGGTGCTGGGCCGGTGCTCGATCGAGATCAGCGGAGCGACCGCGTCGGCCGAGTGCAGCGGCACGACTTCGTGGACGCCAAAGGTAGGTGGCGGCCGGCACACCGAGCCACGCCGGTGGCGGTTCGGCTTTGCGAAAACCGACGGCGCCTGGCGCATCGAGCGCGCGCAAGCGCGATAACGCGGTTACTCAGAACGCGTACTCGAGCGCGAGAGTCGGGGTCACGGTTGCTGTCAATCCGTGGCGCACCAGCGGAAACGCGAGATGTCCGCCCAGCACGAACGTGCTGTTCACGTTCCACTTGAACCCCGCCACCGCGTTCGCGAGCGTAGTCGCGCTGTCTCCCTGCACCAGGCGCAGCGTGTCGACACCGACGAATGTTGGATGCGCTTCCGAGACGAGCTGCAGCTCGTGCAGCTCGGTGACCCTGCGGATCAGCAGCTCACCAGAAACCGTGACACGCGGATGAACCGCAAACGCGCCCGCGCCGGAGAAGTTCAGCTCGTCGGAGACCCCGCCGATGACGATACCGCCGTTGCCGTGCAGCGTGAGGCGTCCGCTTTCTACTGAACCGATCCCCAGAAATCGAAACGCTGCGGCGCCCGCGCCGAGCAGGTTCTCGTCATCTCCGGTGGGCAGCCGCGTTTCGGCGGCGGCGGCAAACGCACCGCTGGACGAACGCGCGATGGTGTACTTCGCGCGCAACGCGACGTCACCGATGCCGGTGGCAGACGCATTCGCTGAGGCCTGCAGAAACGGATCCCCCCGATAGACATTCAGGCGCTCCCCATCGAGCGTCAGGTGGATCAACGGTAATGCGGCGCCGATCTCCAGGCTGTCGGTCACCCCGTAGCTGCCAAAGAGGGTGGCGGTGCTGCTGCGGATGCGCATCGTGAGCGCCTCGGTGTCGAACGGCGACACCTCGTCGCGGAACTGATTGGCCGTAGTGATAGCGCTGCCGTCGCGCAATTGCAGATCGCCGAGGCGGTCGAACCCGGTCGTGAAAAATGACATGCCGAACGAGGCGTGCGCGGCTCCGATGGTCAGCGCCCGTTCAACGAAGAACGACCCGAAGCTCTGAGTCGCCCGTTCCATCGTGCCGAGCGCCGGGTTGAGCCGGTAGAGGAAACCACTGGACGAGGAGGCCAGCGGCACCGATGTGAGGTTGATCTGCAGAGCGCGCGAGATCGCATCACGCGCCGCTTCTGCCGCGGCACGATCCCGTTCGAAGTCTCCGGTCTGCACCGCCTGATTCGTCATCAGGAAGTCCACGATGTCGGCGACCGTCTGCGGGCCCTGGGGTGTCTGTGATTGCTGCGCCTCCGCCGGCCAGCCACACCCGCACAGCGACAACACAACGACGAACACGCGCAAGCGTTCTGACATCGCAGCTCCTGGCGTTCAGTAACGAATCTGGTCGGCGCGAACGGTGCCGTCGGACATCAACCAGCCATCGACGTCTAACTTGATCCCGTCCTTGATGCGCGAGCACGGCCCCTTCTCGTACGTGGTCGTGGTTGTCGTATAGACGGTACGGTTTTCGAGCATGAACCGCCACGTCGGACACGCGCCGCTGACCGATGCGATCTCTCCCGAGATCGATATCTGCTGGACCGGCGTTGGCGTTGGTGTCGGTGTTGGCGTCGGTGTCGGCGTCGGAGTTGGTGTCGGCGTCGGAGTGGGTGTCGGCGTTGGAGTGGGTGTCGGCGTTGGAGTGGGTGTCGGCGTTGGAGTTGGCGTCGGCGTTGGAGTTGGCGTCGGGCTTGGCGATGGATTCGGCACAGGAGTTGGCGCTGGTACAGGTGCCGCGGCCGACCGCTGCGTCATCGTCACCGGCTGGCCTGCAATCGTCAGTGAGACCGGCCGTTCTCCGCCAGTGTTTGCGCCGACCGTGACGCGGACCTGTGCGTTCCCGGAACCGCTCGTCGGCGCGACCGTCGCCCACGACGAGTCGCTTCGTGCCGTCCAGGAACATGCCGAATGCGCGCGCAGATCGATGAGCGCCTGCCCCCCCTGCTCACTCAGGGTGGACGGAACACCTGCGAGCGTATAGACACACTGCGTCCCCTGTTGCGAGAGCGGCACGGTTCGATCTGCCACCGAAACGGATGCCTGTCTTGATACGGGGTCCGCATTCTCCGAGATGCGATAGCCCACACTTCCGTCGCCCTGACCTTCGGTGGTCGTCGTGAACGTGATCCAACTGACAGGGGAAGCTGCCCGCCACGTGCACTCGCGGGCGACGACGATGTTCAAGCTGCCCGTGCCGCCGGAGGGCCCGAAGGATGTCGCTGATGGAGAAACCGTCGCATCACAACGGCTGGAAGTCGGAGATGTAACGCTCGTCGATGTCGTCGCGGAACTGCCACAGGCACCCGTGAAGGCCGCAAGCACCAACAGTAGAGGCGCGCGTACAGTCACGGGCGCCACGCTTGCACAAGGCTCGCCAGTTCAGTTTGCCGCGTGAGCCCACTTCGTGTGTTCGTCGTGATATCATTTAGTTCTCCAGCGGAACACACATTGAGTAACATCCTTCGCGCCTTCCCCAGGCTGCTCCCGCGCAAGCTCTGCCTTATCGCCGCAGCACTGTCCGTCGTGGGGTGCGGAGGGGCGCATTCACTCAGCGCGCTGCACAACGTTCCCATATCAGCCGCACCTATCGCGTGGTTGTCGCCGGTTCAGTTGAGGGACGGGCTGTCACTCGAGCGGTGGCGTATGGCCGTCGGTTCGCCGCTTGTCGAGCTTGCTATCAATCCTCGCGCCGGCACGCCAGCGTCGGACGCCGTGACGATCGTCAGTTGGAACGTCGCCCTCGACGAAGGCAAGGTCGTGCAACTCGTCCGTGACCTCGAAGCCCGGCACCCGAGCCGACCAGTCGTGCTGCTGCTCCAGGAAGCATTCAGGAGCGGAGACGACGTCCCCCAGGTGAGATCGAACATCGCGTTCGCGTCACACCTTGGACGTTCGAATCGGGAGCGTGAGGTCGACGATGTCGCACGAAGATTGGGGTATGCCTTGTACTACGTGCCGTCCATGAGGAATGGGCGTGACTCGGAGGATCGCGGCAATGCGGTGCTCTCCTCGCTGCCGCTCAGCGATCTGTCGGCGATCGAGCTGCCCTTCGAAAATCAGCGGCGGGTGGCAGTCGCGGCCACGATCAACGGAAAGACACGAGGCGGCGAACCATGGAGGCTGCGGCTGGCGAGCGTGCATCTCGACAATCTCGTCGGCGCGCGGAACGGATGGATCGGCACGGAGTACGGCCGCGCCCGCCAGGCCAGGGGACTTCGGGAGGCGCTCGCCGGAAGTGATCCGCTGGTGCTGGCGGGAGATTTCAACACATGGTTCGGGTTTTCGGATAAGGCCTATATAGAAACCGCCCTCGCGTTTCCGCAGACGCGTGTCAGCGATCATCGAAGAACATTCCGCGGTCTCCTGCGCCTGGATCACGTCTTTTACCGGCTCGAGGCCGGTTGGACGGCGGACGTACGGCGTGGCGAATCGACCCTCGGATCGGATCACTATCCGCTGATCACGACCATCACGTTCGACCAATCGCCGGCCGGCCCCCGATGACCGCCGTGCTAGAATGTGATTTCGTCTTTCCTGCCAGAGTGCCGGCGTAGCTCAGTTGGTAGAGCAGCTGATTCGTAATCAGCAGGTCCTCGGTTCAAGTCCGAGCGCCGGCTCCAGATTAGCGCCATAATCCACGCGTTTTAGCGATCGCATGAGCGTCCAGCGCACGTCTGACCCCCAACCTGACCCCCATAAAGAGAGCGCATGACCATCGCGCTTGCCGTCAGTGCATCCGACGGTTTAATCATGGCCACCGACACTGAAGAGAGCGCGGATGGCTTCTGGAAGGTCGAGCAGGGAAAGATGCGTCTCGGCCACAACGCGGACGTTGCAACACGTTACGAGCGTGCGTACGCCGTAGCTGCGGCGGGATCGGCTGGCCTTTGCGACGCTCTGATGGAAAAAATCGTGGACGTGCTTGCGGCGGCGCCGCCCGTTCAACCGTCAGCCGCTTCAATAACTGCGGT
>Ga0247829_10001793_pt1 | contig 10111 bp, 10 predicted proteins | sample 12C_Control_Day4_FD_207765 | JGI IMG/M metagenome (GOLD analysis project Ga0247829, IMG submission 207765) | Soil microbial communities from agricultural site in Penn Yan, New York, United States - 12C_Control_Day4 | ecosystem: Environmental > Terrestrial > Soil > Agricultural land | place... | reverse complement strand
GCCTGTCGCGACCGGCAGGACGACCAGTCGCAGGTCGGCCTCGACACAGCTAGCGTCGGACAACCCCGCAGCCCGGTCGCGCCAGAACGTATCGAGATCCATCCATGCATTGGAGTGCCCGAGGATGCGCGAAATAGAGCTAACCAGGTCCGGCTCGGCCAGCGCCTCGATCTGGGCGCGCCGCTCCGGCGTCCTGCGGCGGCGCTCTGGCGCACGCAGGTCGATCAGGCTGCCGCCGCCCACCGTTCGACTCGAGGACGTGTCACGGATGACGAAGCGGTCGCCGACCGCTGCCGCGATCGGGCGCTCCAAGACTAGCTGTACAAAGTCGGCATCGCCCGGCGCGATCGGAGAATCGCGCAATACCACCACCCGGCCCGGCACCTCGGCGGCGGCATGGTGCACCTTGACGGGGAACCATTGTCCGATCGGGCGCGGCTCGGACGCCAGCACGCGGAGGCTGGCGTCGATGCGTGCGGTCGGTGCGTGCAGCGCCGGGTCGAGCACGACATCGCCGCGGCGGATGGCGTCCTTGTTGACCTGCGAGCCACTCAGAACAAGGGCGCATCTCTGCCCTGCCTCGCCGCGTGCCACAGACCGGTTCTGGGCATTGATCGAGCGTACGCGCGCCTCGATGCCGGACGGACTGACAACGAGGTGATCATCGACGCTTACGGAGCCCGACAGGACGGTCCCCGTGACCGCCGTGCCGAGGCCGGCGAGCGTGAAGGAGCGGTCGACGGCGAGCCGGAAGCGTCCGTGCCTCGGACGCGATGCCGTCGTGCCGGCCGCGTCATCGAGGCGAGCCGAAAGGCGATCGAGCCCCTCGCCGGTAGCAGCCGATACGAGGATGATCTCCGCGCCCTCGAGGCTGGTGCCAGCGAGCGTCGCTACCACCTCCCGGCTCACGGCCTCGAGGCGGTCGGGCGAAACGAGATCGCACTTGTTGAGGGCGACGACGCCACGCCGCAGCCCAAGCAGATCGACGATGGCCAGGTGCTCGCGCGTCTGCGGCATGACGCCGTCGTCGGCCGCAATCACGAGCACGACGAAGTCGATGCCCGTAGCGCCGGCCAGCATGTTGTGCACCAGCCCTTCGTGGCCGGGCACATCGACGAAGCCGATGATCTCGCCGCTGGGCCGCGGCCAGTAGGCGAAGCCGAGGTCGATGGAGATACCGCGCGCCTTCTCTTCCTTGAGGCGATCGGTGTCGACGCCCGTCAGCTTGCGCACCAGCGAAGTCTTGCCGTGATCAATATGGCCCGCGGTGCCGACGATCATGGCGCCGCTTCCTCGAGCTCGAGGGGAAGTGAGGCGCGGCGCTCGGCCTCGCGCCGCTGATCCGCAGTGCAGGCGTCCCGTACGCCGATGCAGAGCCTGTCGGCGAATTTGCTCCGCGCTGCCGCCTCGGCAACGTCTGGCCGTGCACCGGCCGGCAGGGGTGCGCTACTGCGGAACATCAGGCGCCTCCCCTCGAGCGAGCAAGGCGCCCAGCTGGCCCAGCTGCGTCGCGAAACCTGCTTCGTCGTCGAGACAACGCAGGTCGAGGATCAGCGCCCCGTCATTGACGCGCCCAATGACTGGAATGGAGAGACTGCGGAATGCGACAGACAAGGCCTCCAACCGACTGCCGGCACCCCTGCGCTCGAGCGGCCTGATGGCGAGGCCGGCGCTCTCCAGGGTCTCGAGCGGCAATGCGCCGGAGCCGATCTGGCTCATGCATTCCACCACCGACACTGCAATACAGGTGCCCACGGCCGCCGCGACGGCAGGCGAAAGGCGCGCGGCGGCGGCAGCGAGTTCCGACCGCGAGCGCGTGAAGTAGCGCAGCGTCGGCAGAATTTGCGGCAGCCGATCGGAGTCCCGGTAGAGCTTGAGGACAGCCTCCAGTGCGGCCAGTCGGATCTTGTCCAGCCTCAGCGCGCGTTTCATGGGGTTCTTGGCCACGCGCGCCACGAGGTCCCTGGCGCCGGCGATGATGCCGGCCTGCGGGCCCCCGAGCAGCTTGTCTCCCGAGAACGTCACGAGATCGGCGCCCTCACTCAAAGCCTCGCGAACGGTCGGCTCGGACTTGAGACCATAGCGCGCGAGGTCCACCAGGGCACCCGAGCCCAGGTCGTGCACGAACGGCACGCCGCGCGCGCGCGCCAGGGCGGCCAGCTCCGGCGCCGGGACCGACTTGGTGAAGCCCTGGATCAGATAGTTCGACGTGTGCGCCTTGAGGATCAGGCCGGTGCTGTCGCCGACCGCCTGCTCGTAGTCCCTAAGGTGCGTGCGGTTGGTGGTGCCGACCTCGACCAGGCGGGCGCCGGCCCGTGCCATGATGTCGGGCAGGCGGAACGAGCCGCCGATCTCGATCAGCTCCCCGCGTGAGACCACCGCGTCCTTGCCGGTGCCGAAGGTGTTGAGAACGAGCAGCACCGCCGCGGCATTGTTGTTGACGACGCAGGCATCCTCGGCCCCGGTCAGCTCCCGGATCAGGCCGCGCACGTGGTCGTCGCGCTCGCCGCGCGCCGCGCCGCCGATCTCGAACTCGAGCGCGACCGCCGAGCGCATGGCATCGACCGCGGCGGCAATCGCCGGCTCCGGCAGAACAGCGCGGCCCAGGTTGGTGTGCAGCACCGTGCCGGTGAGATTGAAGACGCGCCGCAGGCTCGGGGCGTCCTCGCGCTCGAGCAGGCGGGATGCCTCTGTCGCAATCGCGGCAGCATCCGCTAGTGGGGCGACCCCGCCGCGGGCGATCTGCCGTAGCTGGGCGAGCGTGCGCCGGATCGCATTCGTCGCGGCATCGCGCCCGAACCGGGCGGCGGCGACGGCACTGATCTCGGTGCGCAGCACCTTGTCGACCGACGGGAGCCTGATCTGCTCGATGGGACGCTGCTCGTTCATGCGGGCCCGTCCAAAGTTTGCGCCTCCTCGCCCAATCGCTGCCTTTGCGCTGCCTGGCCAGCGCGTCGGCGCCACAGCTGGCGCACCTGACGGCGGAGTGAGGCAGTTCAAGGAGTTATCGGCACAGGTTTGCCAACTGTGACAGTTGGCGCACCCGACAGGATTCGAACCTGTGACCTTCGCCTTCGGAGGGCGACACTCTATCCAGCTGAGCTACGGGTGCCAGGACAGGCCTGAGGCCTAGCCTCGACCGCTTGATACTGCATTTGACCGCGGCCGGCAAACCCCGCCATCCTCGCCGCCGCGGGCGGCCGTTGGCGGCGCGGTTCAAGAGGTGAGGCATGGCGAACCAGAGCGACATCCGGCCGGGCGAAACGGTCATCGAGCTGCCCGCATCCTACGACGCCGGCGTCTATTTCATCGGCCGCATCCGCACGCCCTTCAAGACGCGCAGCGAGTGCCCCAAGAGCTCCGCCCAGTCCAAGGCGGAAGGCCGGATCGAGGTCGACCCGCGTTACGCCGCCGGCCTCGCCGATCTCGGCCTCTACAGCCACGCCTGGCTGCTCTACTGGATGCACGAGGCCCGTCGCGACCTCATCGGCCAGGTGCCTGGCTACCTCGGCCACGCGCGCGGGACCTTCGCTCTGCGCTCTCCCGTGCGGCCAAACCCCATCGCGCTCGCCTGCGTCGAGGTCCTCGCCATCGAGGGCGGAGCCATCACCGTGCGCGGCGTGGACTGCATCGACGGCACGCCGCTGCTCGACATCAAGCCCTATTTCGCCTCCACCGACAGCCATCCCGACGCCAGGCGCCCCTGAGGTCGCCCTTGACGCCTCGCCGAGGCCGGGTTGAAGGTGCCGGCAAACGCCAGCACGCGGGAGGATAGCGCACATGGCCGGGCCTACCTTTGCCTCCACCGGCGACATCGCCGAGAAGAAGATCACCTTCGCCGAGATCGGCCGCGACCTCTACGCCTTCACGGCCGAGGGCGATCCCAACAGCGGCGTCATCGTCGGCGACGACGGCGTCATCGTCATCGACGCGCAGGCGACGCCCGTCATGGCGCAGCTCGTCATCGACCGCGTGCGCCAGGTCACCGACAAGCCCATCAAGTATGTGGTGCTCTCCCACTATCACGCCGTGCGCGTGCTCGGCGCCTCCGCCTACAAGGCCCAGGAGGTGATTGCCTCCGACAAGTGCCGCGCCATGATCGCCGAGCGCGGCAAGGAGGACTGGGACTCAGAGTACGGCCGCTTCCCGCGCCTGTTCCGCGCCGCCGAGACCGTGCCGGGCCTCACCTGGCCGACGGTCACCTTCAAGGAGCGCATGACGCTCTATCTTGGCAAGCGCCGCGTGGAACTCAGATTCATCGGCCGCGCGCACACGGCGGGCGACATCGTCGCCTGGGTGCCCGACGCCAACGTCGTCTTCTCCGGCGACATCGTCGAGTACAAGTCGGCCTGCTACTGCGGCGACGCGCATTTCACCGACTGGCCCAACACGCTGGCCCGCCTCGACAGGGTCAAGGCCGACGCGCTGGTGCCGGGCCGCGGCGAGGCGCTCACCGGCGTCGACACCGTGTCGGAGGGCATCGCGCTGACCCGCGACTTCCTGCGTGACCTCTACGAGCCGGTGAAGCGCGGGGTTGCGCGCGGCGCGCCGCTGAAGGAGTGCTTCGACGAGGCGACCGCGGCCATGCGCCCCAAGTATGGGTCCTGGCCGATCTTCGAGCACTGCCAGCCGTTCAATGTCTCGCGCGCATGGGACGAGGCCCAGGGCATCGATACGCCCCGCATCTGGACCGCCGAGCGCGACCGCGCCATGTGGTCCGCGCTGCAGGGGTAGCTATCTGCCTGCGGCTTCCGGCGGCGAGTCTTTGACTGATAGCGCCAGCGGATCGATCGCCTGTCCGTTCTCGTGCACCTCGAAGTGCAGCTTGGGTCCGGAGGTCAATCCCGTCGCGCCGACCTTGCCGATGACGCTCAGCGGGGCGACGCAATCCCCCTCACGCACGTCGAAGGCGGTGAGGTGCGCGTAAGTGGTGTGCCAACCCGCGCCATGGTCGATACGTACCGCCCGGCCCAGCTCGCCCTCGATGCCGGCAAAAAGCACCCGTCCACCTGCGGCTGCTAGGACGGGCGTGCCGATCGGCGCGGCCCAGTCGATCCCGGCGTGCAGCTTGCGCGTGTTGAGGATCGGGTCGCGCCGCATGCCGAACCCGCTCGTCAGGCGGACGTCGTCGCCGACCACGGGCTTGCGCGTGTGCAGGGGCGACTCTCCACCCCTGCCCGCGATCGCATCGCAGGCCCATGCCGCCTGCGGGATGAGCGCGCAAGCCACCGCGACGCAAATACCGATCGACCGCATGCGTCCCCCCTATGCCAGTTGCGCGACGCGCGGGAGCGTGACCGAGAACAATGGCCGGTCGAGGGCATGCCGCGAAGCGGTCGGAAGCCGCATTCGGCAAGCTCGTTGACGACAATGGATCGCAAGCACGCTACACGCACGAAGTGTGGTCTGGCAGTAGCGGATGTTGCTGTGTAGGGTTGCAGAGGACCGACTGACGGGAGGGAGGAGCATCACATGCCGCCGCGCGCCAACGAGCGGGTTGCCTGGTTCAACGGCGAGTTCATGGCCGAGAGCCAGGTGCGCATACCCTTCCGCGACTCGAGCTGGGTCTACGGCGACGGCGGCTTCGACATGACGCGCACGTTCGGCCACCGCCTGTTCAAGGTGAAGGAGCACGTCGACCGGCTCTACCGCTCGCTCAAATACCTGCGCATCGACCCGGGCTTCGGGCCCGAGAAGATGTGCGCGCTGACCGAAGAGGTGTTCGAGCGCAACCGCCACCTGCTCGGACCCGACGACGACTACTGGGTCGGCCAGCGCATCAGCCGCGGCGTCAAGCAGACGGAGGGCGACAACCTCGACTATCACGGCCCCAACGTCGTGCTCGAATGCTCGCCGCTTCCCCTCGTGCAGCGCGCAAAGCTCTTCAAGGACGGCATCAAGGTCGTCATCCCCTCGCACCGCCGCGTGCCGCCTGATTCGCTTACCCCGCGCGCCAAGACCCACAATTATCTGAACCTGATTGTCGCCAATCAGGAGGTGCAGGCGAGCGACCCCGAGGCCTGGGCCCTGCTGCTCGACGTCAACGGCAACCTGTGCGAGGGCATGGGCTCCAACATCTTCATCGTGCGCGACGGCGAGGTGGTGACTCCGCGCGAGAAATTCGTGCTGCCGGGCGTGAGCCGCCAGACCGTCATTGATCTCGCCCGACAGGAAGGCATTCCGCTGCGCGAGGCCGACATCGACCTCTACGACGCCTACAACGCGCAAGAAGCGTTCCTCACCTCCACCTCGCTGGGCCTGTGCCCGGTGACGAAGGTGAACGGGGTGGAGATCGGCTCCAAGGATCGGGTCTGGGGCCCCATCACCCAGCGCCTTGCCGACGCCTACAAGGGCCTCATCGGCCACGACTTCGTCGCCCAGTACCTCAAGCGCTACAAAGCGGGCATGGAGTCGCGGGCGTTCTGAGTACGCCCAGCTGCTTCAGCAGGCCGCAGGGTCGCTCCTCCCGGGTTTGACCTGGATCAAACGCTGCCGTCCGGCGCGGCGCAGAGTGTCGTGCACCGACTCGGGAAGATTTGGAGACCGAGGGAGGAAGCGATGGGCGATTTCTGCTACAGCCGGCCGATGCTCGACCACGTGCTTTCCCAGGCCGACCTCATGGACCGCATGATCGACCGGGTAGGCGTCAACCCTGCGGTCGTCGCCCGCCTCGACCGCGGCATGACCTGGTACGCCGCCCGCACCCGCTGCATCGAGTGCAGCCACTCGCGCGAGTGCCGCGCCTGGGTCGACGGAACCGCGGCGGGCACCGCGCCACCCGACTTCTGCCCCAACGGAAGGCTGTTCGAATCCTGCCAATCTGAGGTGTTGAGAGACCGCGGCCTAGTGCCCACCGACTGACGGCTTCTGGCGGCGGCAGCGTTGTATCCGCGCCAGCCGGTCTTGACAGCGGCGCCCGCCCGCACGTCTCCTCGATGCGTGCGCAAGCTCGCGCCGGCATGGCCCGCACGCAATGACCGACGTCCGCCAGATCGTGTTCCCTCACCGACGCTCCGCCGACCAGGGCGCGGCTCGTCCGGCGCATCACCCCGTCGTCATCGTCGGCGCCGGGCCCGTCGGATTGGTTGCGGCCCTCGACCTCGCCAAAAAGGGCCACCGCAGCGTCGTCATCGACAAGAGGGCGAACCTCTCCGATGGCAGCCGCGCCATCTGCTGGTCGAAGCGAACGCTCGAGATCATGGATCGTCTGGGTCTCGGCCAGGTCCTGCTCGACAAGGGCGTCACCTGGCGGAAGGGCAAGGTTTTCTTCGACACGCGTGCCGTCTACGAGTTCGACCTGCTGCCCGAGACCGGCCATCGCATGCCGGCTTTCATCAATCTGCAGCAATACTACTTCGAGCATTGCTGCATCGATGCGGCGACCAAGACAGGGCTCGTCGATCTGCGCTGGCAGGAGGAAGTGAGCGGCCTCGAGCGCACGAACGACGGCGCGCTCCTCACCATCACCGCACCCGATGGCGACTACCGCATGAGTGCCGACTGGGTGATCGCCGCCGACGGCGCACGCTCGACGCTCAGGCGCCTCATGGGGCTCGAGTTCGAGGGCCGCGTGTTCGCCGACCAGTTCCTGATCTGCGACATCAAGATGAAGCTGGAACGGCCGGTGGAGCGCTGGTTCTGGTTCGACCCGCCGTTCAACCGCGGCCGCTCGGCGCTGCTGCACCGGCAGGCCGACGACGTGTGGCGGCTCGACTTCCAGGTCGGCGATCAGGCCGATCGCGATGCGGAGGTAAAGCCCGAGAACGTAGCGCGGCGCGTGCGCGCCATGCTGGGCGAGGACATCGACTTCGCGTTCGAGTGGATCAGCCTCTACCGCTTCCAGTCGCGGCGCCTCCAGCGCTTCCGGCACGGGCGAGTTCTCTTCACCGGCGATGCGGCGCACCAGATGTCGCCGTTCGGGGCGCGCGGGGGAAACAGCGGCGTGCAGGACGCCGACAATCTCGTCTGGAAGCTCGACCTCGTGCTGCGGGGGCGGGCACCGGAGCGTCTCCTCGACAGCTACGATGCCGAGCGCATCCCCGCTGCCGACGAGAACCTTCTCAATACGACACGCTCGACCGATTTCATCGCGCCGAAAAGCGCCATGAGCCGCATCCTGCGTGACGGCGTGCTCGCGCTGGCCGAGTCCGAGCCGTTCGCGCGACGGCTCGTCAACTCCGGGCGGCTGTCGATCGCGGCCTGCTACGATGGCTCTCCCCTCAACAACCTCGACGGCTTCGCGGCCGGCGAGACGGCTGCGGCCCGACCCGGAGCGGCGGCGCTCGACGCGCCGCTCGGCAACGGATGGCTTCTCGGGCAGCTCGGAAGCGGCTTTACCAGTGTGTGGTTCGATCGGCAGGGGCGTGGCCCCACGGACAGCTTGACCGCTCAGACCAGCGGTCGGCCGCCCGCCATCTCGCTCGTCGTGTCGGAGGCGGCGGCCTGTGGGCGCTATGGAGCCGAGCACCAGCCCGCCTGCTACCTGTTCAGGCCTGACGGCCACGTGGCTGCGCGCTGGCGCGGGTCGCCCTCACCAGCGGAGCTCGATGCGGCGCTGTCGCGCGCGAGCGGCCAGCCGGACCCACCCTGATCCTCGGTGCGCTGTCCCAATCCCGCATGGCGCCCGCGCATCAATGCGCTTGCCCAGCGCCCGTCGGAGTCCCATTCTCCTCATCGAGGTCGCTGGAACTGAACGAGCGACCACAAACGGTCCGGGAGGTTGCGACGATGCTTGGGAAAAGATTGGTCTTTGCGCTCGCGTTCACACTGGCGAGCGGCGCGGCGAGAGCCGAGGTCAGCGAGCTCAAGATCAGCAAGCAGCCGGGGCTCCTGTTTGCCCCGATGATTCTGATGGAGCATCACAAGCTCGTCGAGAAGCACGCCAAGGATGCCGGCGTTCCCGACCTCAAGGCGGCCTGGCTCACGCTCATGAGCGGCGGCGCCAACAACGACGCGCTGCTGTCCGGCAACCTGCATATCGTCACCAGCGGCGTCACCAACATGCTGCTGCTGTGGGCCAAGACCAACGGCGACGTCAAAGCCATCATCGGCGTCAGCGGCCTGCCCTTCAAGCTCGTCACCCGCAACCCTAAAATCAAGACCATCAAGGACTATGGCCCGACCGACCGAATCGCGCTGCCGACCGTGCGCCAGTCGATCCAGGCCATCACGCTCGGCATCGCCCTGCAGAAGGTCTACGGCGACGACAAGGCCAACGAGAAGCTGCTCCCCAACCAGGTGCAGATGGGCCACCCTGACGCCCTCGTGGCGCTGCTCAATCCGGCCCACGAGGTGACCAGCCACTTCGCCTCCTCGCCGTTCCAGGAGATCGCGCTCAAGAACCCGGGCATCCACGTCGTGCTGGAATCGAAGGACGCGCTCGGCGGCGACGGCCATGTGGCGCTGGCCTACGGCACCACCAAGTTCTACCAGGAGAACCCCAAGACCCTGAAAGCCTTCCTCGCCGCCTACAACGAGGCGGTCGGCATGATCAAGTCGAACCCGAAGGCGGCCGCCGAGACCTATCTCTCGCAGGTCAAGGAGCGGGCAACGGTCGAGGAGGTCGCGGCCCTCTTCGTTCAGCCGGGCGCCATCTACCAGGCCGCGCCGGTGCGCACCATGGTCTACGCCGAGTACATGGCCAAGGCAGGTTTCATCAAGCCGATGCCAAAAAGCTGGAAGGAGTATTTCTTCCCGCTGCTGCATGACGGCAACGGAAGCTGAGCGCCGCAAAGTGCCGTAGCGAGAATGTGTCGTCGGCGCTCCGGTGCCGACGACGAGCCTGCCGTCAGCGAGGCGTGACATGCCGCTAGAGCGCCAGCCCAATCTCAAGGACCCGGACGCGGTCTACGCGGCCATCATCGAGGCCCATGCCGGCCTGTCCGAGGTCGACAGTGCCGCGCTCAATGCACGCCTGGTGCTGCTGCTCGCCAATCACATCGGCGACGAAGCCGTGCTGCGCGAGGCCCTCGCCACCGCACGCCAATCGCTGAGCAAGCCGACCCAACAATAACCTCAGCGCGACTCCGGCCGCGCCGCAGGCATGGCGGCGTCGGCAACGGGCGGACCCTCGCGGCCCCAGGCCCTTGCTACCGCTCCCGCGGCCACGAGG
>Ga0247829_10001792_pt1 | contig 10115 bp, 8 predicted proteins | sample 12C_Control_Day4_FD_207765 | JGI IMG/M metagenome (GOLD analysis project Ga0247829, IMG submission 207765) | Soil microbial communities from agricultural site in Penn Yan, New York, United States - 12C_Control_Day4 | ecosystem: Environmental > Terrestrial > Soil > Agricultural land | place: USA... | reverse complement strand
CTCGGCGGCCCGCCACGCGTCGGCGAGCCCGGGCGGCAAGAGCTCGGCCGCGACCCGGTCCTCGAGCGCGTGCAGCTCGCGAGCGAGCCCCTCGGTCTTCATCGGCATCGGCACGTCGCCGGTGCGAGCCTCGGGGGCGTCGTGGACCAGCGCCATGCGCAGGGCCGCCTCGCCGTCGACGGTGTGGCCGGCCGCGCGCAGCTCGTCGACGAGCAGCGCGACCAGGACCGCGACCTGGACGGTGTGGGCGGCGATCGACTCGGCCGGCAGGCAGCCGCGCACGACCCAGCCGGTGCGCGGGAGATCCCCGAGGGGGGCGAGGCCGTCGAGAGTGGCGAGGATCCGTTCCACGGACATGCCCGATGGTACCTGGTAAGGTGCGGGCGCCATGGGCGGGTGCACCAACTGCGGCAGCAAGTCCGGCTGCGACCACCGCAAGGGGTCGATGATGGACGCCGTCGAGGCCGCGCTCGCCCACCTGTACCCGAGCCGGACCTGGGGTGCGCCCGGCGAGCTCGCGACCGGGGTCGGCGCCGGCGCCGCGGGCGAGGCCGGCGCGCTCGCCGACGAGCTGGCCTCCGAGCTCGACGCCGCCGTGTTCGTCCGCCCCGGCGGTGCCGACGAGCACTGCGACTACCTGTACGTCCTCTGCGTCGGCCGCCCGCCGTGCGCGGTGCAGGTCCGCGACGCCGGGGTGCCGCCGCCTGCCGAGTGGCGCGGCGCGCGCGTCGACGAGCACTACCTGCGGATCGCGCTGTCGACCTTGACCCGCATGGCCGCGGTCCAGGAGGTCGCCGTCGATGCCGAGGACGACGGCGAGGGCTACGTCATCCGCGAGCGCGCCCGGGCCGGCGTTTATTCGGCGCCCCTGCTGCGCCGGTTCCAGCGCCTGGTCGCGATCCTGCCCGCCTACGACATCCTCCACGTCGACATGGGCGAGATCGCCGGCCCGCCGCCCGGCTTCGACCCCGGCCCGTGGCCGGCGCTCTACGCCGGCGTGCCGGCCTACGCCAACTACCTGTTCTACCCGCAGCCGACGACGATGACGGTGACCACGTGGGTGCCCGCGGGGCGCCCGTGACCCTGCGCGACGAGGTCCACGGCATCCTGACCGAGCTGCGCGCCACGATCGGCGCCCGCCGCGCGTCGGTGATCCCCGACCCCCAGCACGATCCCCCGATCGGCGCCCACGGCGGCGTGCGCGCCCTGCCGCTCGGCGGCGGCGCCCGCCTCGAGCTCGAGCTCGGCCCGATGGCCCAGACCGACGACCAGATCGACCTCGCCCTCGAGCAGGCCGTGCGCGCGCTGCGCTCGGCGGCGCGCGCCGCCGGCGTCGCCCTGCCCGCGGTCACCGTCGTCGCCGACGCCGCCAGCCGCCCGCTGCGCATCGCCGAGCGCGTGCGCGCCTACCTCGAGGCCCTGGCCAACCTGCACGGCGCCCAGAACGCCCTCGTGCTGGTCCGCGGCGCCGTCGTCGCCTCGGCGCGCCCGGTCCAGCCCCTCGAGGAGTCGCGCGCCGAGCTGCTGGTCCGCCGCGCCGCCGCCGGCGCCCGCGCCGCCGGCACCACCCACGGCGAGCTCGCCGACCCCGACGCCTTCATCGTCACCTTCTGGTACAGCGCCGCCCTGATCGTCTACTTCGCCGGCCCTTACGCCACCGACTTCGTTCGCCACCGCGCCCGCCTCGTCGCCCGCGAGCTCGCCAACCTCCTGCCCGACCTCGAGCCCGACCCCGAGAGCCCCGCGGCCGTCCTCCATTAGTGGGGACACGTTCCTGGATCGCATCCCCCGAGAACCACGCGGGTTTTCGGCCGTACCGCGACGGGATTTCCGCCGGCCGGCGCCAGCCCTCCGTCAGGAATCGAGTCGCGGTATGCCCAAAAAGCGCCGCGATTCCGGCAGCTTGCGAAGGAGGAACGTGTCCCCACTACTGGCAGGCGGGGCCGAGCGTCGGTTCCTCGAAGCGGGCGAGCGACGCGCGGTAGTAGCGGACGTGCTGGCCGAAGGCGAGGCCGGCGTCGGTGAGCTGCCAAGCGGCCCACTGGCCGGGTGCGAGGAACAGGGCGACGCGGGCGCCGCCGCCGTCGACGAGCGCGCCGCGCAGGGTCATCGGGCGCGGCTGGTCGCCAGAGGGGGGCGGCGGCAGGGTCAGCGGGCGGGCGACACCGTCGGCGCCGACGACGAAGAAGCCGTGGAAGTCGGCCCTGGGCCAGCGGCAGGGATCGCGTGAGGCGCCGGGCGTGAGGGTCGTGACCACGACCTCGGACACCGACGGCACCGACGGGGTCGCGCGGATGTCCCACAGCGGCACGCAGGCCGGCTCGCAGCCGGCGGCCGGCACCGCGTCGGCCCACGGCGCCGGGATCGGGACCGGTGGCGCGGGGATCACGAAGTCGCCGCTCGACTCGTCGGCGACGAACCGGCCGACCGGCTCGGCCCCGACCACGGCGCAGCCGAGCGGCTCGTCGCGGAAGATCGAGATCCACGCACCCTCGCCGGGCACGCCGCCGGCCGGCTCGCAGCCCTCGGCGAGCGCCGACACCATGGTGACCGCGCCGGCGTCGTCGTCGACCCGCTCGGCGACGTACTCGCGGATGCGCGCGCGGCACGCCGAGCCGCTGGCGCTCAGCACCCAGATGTCCCACGGCAGGGTCTCGATGCTGTTGAGCGCCAGCGCGGTCGGATCGACCACGCCGAGCTGCATCACGCCGACGCCCTCGTCGAGCGAGGCGATCCGCACCGCCCACTGCCCCGGCCGGTCGGTCTCGGCGTCGGGCGGCCGCCACTCGGCGTAGCGGATGAGGTCCGCCGTCGGGCACGCGTAGAGCTGCGCCTGCCCGCTGGCGCGCGGCGGCCCGCCGCAGCCCGCCGCCACCGCCCCGAGCCCCACGGCGATCACCGAGGCGGCGAGCACGCGCACACGCATGCGGCGACTGTACCGCCTACAGCGACGCGCGCTCGTGCGGCGGCCGGTCGAGGCCGAACCCGTCATGGAGGGCGCGCAGCGCAAGCTCGGCGTACTTCTTGGCCACGACGCACGAGATCTTGATCTCGCTGGTCGAGATCAGCTGCAGGTTGATGCCCTCGGCGGCCAGCAGCTGGAACATCTTGAGCGCCACGCCGGCGTGCGAGCGCATGCCGACGCCGACCACCGAGACCTTGCAGATCTCGTCGTCGAACGAGATCCGCTCGCCGCCGGCGCCGACCAGATCGGGCACCGACCGCTTGAGGATCTCGGCCGCGCGCTTGCGGTCGCCCGACGGGACCGTGAAGGTCATGTCGGTGGTCCCGTCCCAGCTGGCGTTCTGGATGATCATGTCGACCACCACCCCGGCCTCGGACAGCGGCGCGAACAGCTTGGCGGCGACGCCGGGCTGGTCGGGCAGATCCTCGACGGTGATCTTGGCCTCGTCACGGGCGACCGTGACACCGGAGACGACGACTTTCTCCATCTCACGCTCCTCGGGGACGACCCAGGTGCCGGGCTCGTCGTTGAAGCTCGACCGGACGTGGATCGGCACCCCGTACTTCATGCCCAGCTCGACCGAGCGGATCTGCAGGACCTTGGCCCCCAGCGAGGCCAGCTCGAGCATCTCCTCGTAGCTGATCCGCTCGATCTTGCGCGCCGACGGGACGATGTTGGGATCGGTGGTGTAGACCCCGTCGACGTCGGTGTAGATCTCGCAGACGTCGGCGCCGAGCGCCGCCGCGATGGCGACGCCGGTGGTGTCGGAGCCGCCGCGGCCGAGGGTGGTGATGCTGCCGGTCTCGTCGACGCCCTGGAAGCCGGCGATCACCGCGATCTCGCCGGCGGCGAACGCGGCCCGCAGCGGCTCGGAGTCGATCGACACGATCCGCGCCCGGGCGAACGAGCTGTCGGTCTGGATCTTGACCTGGTGGCCGAGGAACGACCGCGCCTTGCCGCCCAGCTTGCGGATGGCCAGCGCGACCAGGCCGACCGAGACCTGCTCGCCGGTCGAGACGATGACGTCGACCTCGCGGTCGTTGGGGTCGTCGTGGATCTCGGCAGTCAGCTTGAGCAGGCGGTTGGTCTCGCCCGACATCGCCGACACGACGACCGCGACCTGGTGACCCTCGCGCTGAGCGGCCACGCATCGGCGCGCGACGTTCATCATCCGCTCGGTGGAGCCGACTGACGTGCCGCCGTACTTCTGGACGATCAGCATCGCGCGGCAGGGTACTTATCGTCGCCCGGAGGCTCAAGCGCGAATGCTCCTCAACGGGATGGCCGTTCCCTTGCCACCGCGGCGCCGTGACGGCATCCTGTGCCCCTTGCGAGACCACCTGACGATGGAAGCCGGCGACGCATGATCTGGTTCTGGATCGGATTCTTCGCGCTCGTCGCCGTGCTGCTCGCCCTCGATCTCGGGGTGACGAGCCGGACGCCCAAGGACCTGACGTTCAAGCAGGCCTTGCGCAAGACGATGTACTGGGTCTCGCTCGGCGTCGGCTTCGCCGGCGTCGTCTACCTCATCTACGAGAACAACTGGCTGGGCGCCAACCCGCCCCGCCCCGACGGCAAGCAGATGAGCGGCGGCGACGCCGCGATCACGTACCTGTCGGCGTACCTCCTCGAGGAGGCGCTGTCGGTCGACAACATCTTCGTCATCTCGCTCATCTTCCGCTCGTTCCGGGTCCCCAACCGCTACCAGCACCGCGTCCTGTTCTGGGGCATTCTCGGCGCGGTCGTGTTCCGGGTGACGATGCTCGGCGGCGGCGTCTGGCTCACCAAGAAGTTCGACTTCGTCTTCTACTTCTTCGGCGCGTACCTCATCTACTCCGGCCTCGGCCTCCTGCGCGGCGAGGACGACGACGAAGACCACATGGAGAAGAGCTTCGCCGTGCGGGCGCTGCGCCGGTTCGTGCGCGTCGTCGACGGCGACCACGGCGGCAAGTTCATGGTCCGCGACAGCCACGGCCGGCGCGCCCTGACCACGCTGGCGGTGACCCTGGTGGTGGTCGAGCTCACCGACGTCGTGTTCGCGCTCGACTCGATCCCGGCCGTGCTCGCGGTCAGCCAGGAGTCGTTCGTGATCATCACGTCGAACATCATGGCGATCCTCGGCCTGCGCTCGCTCTACTTCATGCTGGCCGGCGCCATGGCCCAGTTCGACTACCTCAAGTACGCCCTCGCCGGCCTGCTGGTGTTCATCGGCGCCAAGATGATCGGCCACAGCTACGTCCACGTGCCCAACCTGATCTCGCTGGCCATCATCGCCGGCTTCATCGCCGCCGGCGTGATCGCCTCGATCATCGCCAACCGCCGCAAGCCGGCCGAGGCGGCCGTGCCCGACGCGCCGGCCGCCGACGCCAAGGCCGAGCCGCCGTCCGCCGGCGAGGCCTGACGTGCCGCGTCCAGGGCCGCTGGCGGCCCTGGTCAGGTTCGCGCTCGGGGCCGCCGCGGTCGCAACGCCGGCCGACCCCATCCGCTTCGGCGTGGTCGAGGGCAGCGTGCGCGACGCGGCGATCCCGATGGTGCTCGACGGTCGGGTGTCGGTCGCCGCCGACTGGTGGACCGACGGGACCTGGCGGCTGGGCGCCGCACTCTGGCCCCGTCCCCACCGCTCGGCGTGGCGCTCTGGTTCGGGCTGCCCTGAGGCGCCCGAACCGGCTCACTTCATCTCGGCGTTCAGCTTCGCGGTCAGGTCGACGGCCGGGGTGTTGAACAGCACCACCTTGCGGTCGACGATGATGTCGACGCCCTCGGCCTTGGCGATCCGCTCGATGATCGGGCCGGCCTTCTTGAGGATGTCCTGGATCAGCTTGGTGCGCTCCTCGGCGAGGCTGCGCTCGAGCTTGAGCCCGGTCTCCTGGAGCGCGACGAACTGCTTCTCGAGCGCGCTCTTCTTCTGGGCCAGGACGTCGGGCTTGATGACCGCGGCCTGCTTGTCGAGCTCGGCGGCGGCCTTCTGCAGATCCTTGAGCTGCTTGTCGAGCTGCTCCTGCTTGGCCTTGCGCGACTTGTCGAACGCCTGGCTCGCCCGCTTGCCGGCCGGGGTGTCGTAGAGGGTCAGGTCGAGATCGATGACCCCGAGCTTCGTGGTCGGCGCGGCGGCCTCGACCGAGGCGATCAGGGGGGCAGCGATCAGGCCCAGGCCCAGCGCGAGCCCGAAGCCACCGACGAACGAACGAAGCGAACGCGACATGAATACCTCCGGCCCGTAACTACCGCGGCTCAGAAGAAGTTGCCAATCGTGAACTCGAAGACCAGGGGCTCCTCGACCACGCCGTCTGGACGGGTCTGACGGTCGAGCGGAATGCCCCATTCAAACCGCAGCGGGCCGATGGGCGAGAACCAGCGGAAGCCGAACCCGACCGACTTGCGCAGGCCGGTGGTGAGCGAGGTCGGGAAGTCGAAGCACGGGTTGAACTTGGGCGACAGGCTGGTGTTCTGGCCGCTGCAGTAGCGATCCTCGAGGTTGTAGGCGTTGCCCATGTCGAAGAAGACGACGCCCGAGATCGCCAGCCGCTTGAGCAGCGGGAACTCGACCTCGCTGTTGAAGATGACCTGCATGTTGCCGCCGAGCGGCAGCAGGCGGAGGGCGCCGTCGGGGTCGCTGCCGGTGGCGAGCAGCGGCCCGAGCGAGCGCGGCCGGTAGCCACGGACGTCGTAGATACCGCCGATGAGGTAGCGCTCGCTGATCGGCACGCCGAGCGGATCCGTGCTGGTGGTCACACCGACCTCGGCGTTGAGGTGGAGGACGAACGGGCCCCACAGCTCGCGGTAGTGGCGGATGAAGCCGCCCCAGCGCACGAAGTCGTTCTCCGAGCCGGTGTACTTCGACGCGTACTCGACGAACGCGTTGTCGTACCAGCCCTGGCTCGGGAACAGGCGGTTGTTGCGCGAGTCCCACTGCAGGGCGCCGCGGATCGACGAGGTCACGCCGCCGCGGAACAGGTTGGCGACGTCCTCGTTGGTGATCGGCTGGCTGACCGCGCCCTCCTGGGTCGTGCCGCGGCTGCCGGTCGAGATGCCGACCGACTCGAGCTTGTAGGTCACGAAGGCGCGCGCCTCGTAGGTGATCGGGTAGCCCCAGGTCAGGTTGAAGCCGGCGGCGTTGCGCGAGAAGTCGGAGTAGACGCGACTCTGGTTGTAGAGGTCGAACGCGAAGGTCCAGTTGCTGTCGAGGAAGTACGGCTCGACGAAGCGGAGCAGGAACAGCTGGCGCAGGCTCGACAGCTGGGCCTGCAGGGCCAGGGTCTGGCCGCGGCCGAACAGGTTGTTCTGCGAGATCTGGGCCTGGGCGATGAAGTTCTCGACCGACGAGAAGCCGGCGCCGACCTGGAAGGTGCCGGTCGGGCGCTCGGTGACCTCGACGTTGACCTCGACCAGCTCGTCCGACGAGCCGCGCTTGGTCGACACGTCGACCTTCTCGAAGAAGCCGAGCGCGTTGATGCGGCGCTTCGACGCCTCGAGGTTGGTCGACGAGAACAGCTCGCCCTCGCTGATCTTCATCTCGCGGCGGATCACCTTGTCGCGGGTCTTGGAGTTGCCGCGGACGTTGATGCGCTCGAAGTAGGCCTTCTTGCCGCTCTCGACCTCGTAGATCAGCGAGATGACGTGCTTGTCGAGGTCGGGCTGCGTCATCGGCAGCACGTTGGCGTAGGCGTAGCCCTGGTCCATGTAGTAGTCGGACAGGCGATCGCGGTCGCCGGCGATCACCGACCGGCTGAAGCGGTCGCCCGGCTTGGCCCTGATCTTGGCCCGGTGGGCGGCCTCGTCGCCGACCAGCTTGCCCTTGAACTTGATCTCGCCGATCGTGAAGACCGGCCCCTCGTCGATGGGGATCGACAGGTACATGTAGCGCTTGTCGCGCGACAGCCGCAGCTGCGGGGTGCCCAGCTTGACCGCGGCGTAGCCCTTGTCCCAGTAGTGGGCGCTGATGATCACGAGGTCGCGCTCGAACGCCTCCTCGCTGAACGTGCCCGAGTCGGACAGGAACGACAGCGCGCCGCCCTTGCGGGTGGCGATCATGCTGCGCAGCTCCTCGTCGGAGATGGCCTTGTTGCCGATGAACTGGACGTCGCGGATCTGGACCTTCGACCGCTCGTCGATGGTGAACCAGACGTCGACCTCGGCCTCGTTGACCGGCTTGATCTCGTAGTCGACCGCGGCGAGGTAGAAGCCCTTCTGGACGTAGAGGTCGGCGATCTTCTGCCGGTTCTGCTTGACCTTGGTGACGTCGAGGATCGCGTCGCGCTGGAGGTCGATGACCTCGTTGATCTTGTCGAGCTCGAGCTCCTTCGAGCCGGCGATCAGGACCTTGCGGACCGACGGCTTCTCCTTGACCGCGAAGGTCAGGATGGCGCCGCCGCCGGGACCGATCTCGGCCTCGACGGTGACGTCGGAGAAGAAGCCCATCTTCCACATCGCCCGCACGTCCTCGCGGATCTTGGCCGGGTCGATCGTGCTGCCGACCTTCGACTGCAGGTTGACGCGGATGGCGTCGTCCTCGACCTTGCGGTTGCCGCGGAACTGGATGCGGTCGATCGGCCGGCCGACCATGCGCGGGATCGGCGAGGCCTCCTCGGCGTCGCCGGCGTCGGCCGGGCTGGGCTGGGCCAGCGCCGGGCCGGCGAGCGCGGCGATCACCGCGAGCGCCGCGGCGAGGACCGCGCACCCGCGGACGGGTGCGCGCGACGGGGCCGGCATCTAGGCCGCCTCCACGGGCTCGAGGCGGCCGCCGTCGATCATCTTGAGCCGGCGCGGCATCAGCTTGGCCAGCTCGGGGTTGTGGGTCACCACCAGCAAGGTCGAGCCAGCCTCGCGGTTGAGCTCGATGAACAGGTCGTGGATCTCCTCGCCGGTGTGGCGGTCGAGGTTGCCGGTCGGCTCGTCGGCGAGCAGCAGGGCCGGCTCGAGCACCATCGCGCGCGCCAGGGCGACGCGCTGCTGCTCGCCGCCCGACATCTGCGACGGCTTGTGGGTGAGGCGGTGACCGAGCCCGACCCGCTTGAGGATGTCGGTGGCGCGGCGCGAGGCGGTGGGGCGGGCGATCCGCTGGATCAGCGCGGGCATCATCACGTTCTCGAGCGCGGTGAACTCGGGCAGGAGGTGGTGGAACTGGAAGACGAAGCCGATCTTGCGGTTGCGGAAGACCGCGAGGCGCTCGGGGCCCATCGTGGTGAGCTCCTCGCCGTCGAAGCGGATCGAGCCGCGGGTCGGCAGGTCGAGGGTGCCGAGGATCTGCAGGAACGTGGACTTGCCGACGCCGGAGGCGCCGATGACCGCGACCATCTCGCCGGGATCGAGGTGCAGCTCGACGTCGCGGAGCACGGGGACGGTCACGTTGCCGTGCGCGTACTCCTTGCAGAGGCCGACCACGTCGACCCGGGCGCCAACCCCGCGGGTCGAGCCCCTCAGGTCGTCTCGGATGACGCGGGCGACCGCCAGGCCGTCGGCGGTGGCCGCGGGGTCGGCGGCAGGGGTGCCGCTGCCAGGGGATGGCTCGGCGGAGGGTTCGGATGCCTCGTCGTCGATCACTGGAAACCTTAGGGAGGCCGGGAACTTATTCGGGCGACACGTACCTGTCAACGCGCTTGGACCGGCCCATGCAGCCTCGGGTTGCCTGCGGATCTCTGCGATGCGCGCTCGCCGACAAGGACCCTGGGGGTTCGGAGCCACAGACGCATGCCATCGTCGGACGGCCGTCGGCCGCGGGCGGTTGTCTGTTACGACTGCGCCCATGGTCACCGTCCGCCGCGCCGTCCCCGCCGACGGCCCCGCCTACCTGGGCCTGGTCCGCGCCCTGGCCGAGTTCGAGAAGCTCCCCCCGCCCGACCAGGCCGCCGGCGAGCGCCTGGTCGCCGACGCCTTCAGCGACCCGCCCCGCTACGAGCTGTGGGTCGCCGAGCTCGATGGGGCGATCGCCGCCTACGCGGTGACGTTCGCGACCTACTCGACGTTCCGCGGCCGGCCGACGCTGTTCCTCGAGGACCTGTTCGTCCACCCCGACCATCGCCGCCGCGGGGTCGCCCGCACCGTGCTCGCCCACCTGCGCGGCGAGGCCGAGCGCCGCGGCTGCGGCCGGTTCGAGTGGAACGTGCTCGACTGGAACACCAACGCCCAGGAGCTGTACCGCTCGGTCGGCGCC
>Ga0247829_10001791_pt1 | contig 10116 bp, 8 predicted proteins | sample 12C_Control_Day4_FD_207765 | JGI IMG/M metagenome (GOLD analysis project Ga0247829, IMG submission 207765) | Soil microbial communities from agricultural site in Penn Yan, New York, United States - 12C_Control_Day4 | ecosystem: Environmental > Terrestrial > Soil > Agricultural land | place: USA... | reverse complement strand
CGTAGCCGTCCGGGGCGGTGAGCACGCGATAGCCGTGGCGCACGAGGGCGAGCTCGGTCGCGCGCCGCACCGAGGCCTCGTCTTCGACGACGAGGATCAGCGCGTCGCCGCGCGTGGGCGCGGGGGATGGTGGAGCGGCCCAGGTGCCACCGGACGCGCGATCCTCGGGGATCAGCACGCGGAAGGTGGTGCCCTCGGGGGTCGAGCTCACGGTGATGGTGCCGCGGTGCTGCTTCACGATGCCGAACACCGTCGCGAGCCCGAGCCCCGTGCCCTTCCCCGCCGGCTTGGTGGTGAAGAACGGCTCGAACAAGCGCGGCAGGTGCTCGGGCGAGATGCCTTCCCCGGTGTCACGCAGCTCGATGCACGCATAGCGCCCGGGCGCCGCATCGGGCAGCGCGCGCGCCTCCTCTTCAGCGAGCTCGACGTGCGAGGTCGCGATCGAGAGCGTGCCTCCCTGCGGCATCGCATCGCGCGCGTTGACCGCGAGGTTCATCAGCACCTGATCGACGAGGTTGGGATCCGCGCGGACCATCAGCCGCGACGACACGAGCGAGATCCGCAGGGCGATGTCGGCGCGCAGCACGCGGCGGAACATCGTGACGAACGTGGTGATCGACGTGTTGAGGTCGACGTCGCGCGGCTGGAACACGTCGCGGCGGCCGAGCTGCAGCAGCTGACGCGTGAGCGCGGCCGCGCGCCGGGCAGCGTCACCGATCTCGTGCAGGGACTCGCGCACGTCGGCCGGCACCTGCTCGTCGCGCGACCACAGCTCGGCGTGAGGCAGCACGCAGGCGAGGATGTTGTTGAAGTCGTGCGCCACCCCGCCGGCGAGCTGACCAAACGCCTCGAGCTTCTGCGCATGACGGAGCTGCTCGTCGACGCGGCGGCGATCGGTGACGTCCTCGGCGGTGCCGGCGACCCGGTAGATGCGTCCCTCGGCGTCGCGGATCGGGAACGTGCAGCCGTGGATCCAGCGCGTGGTGCCGCTCGGATGAAGGATGCGGAAGTGCTCGTCGAAGCGCCCCGGATCGTTCTTCATCGCCGCGACGAGCCGCGGAACGTCGTCGGGGTGCACCATCTGCAGCCAGCGATTCGCCTTGATGAAGAGCTCGGAGCGAGGCTGCCCGAACATCTGGTCGTAGAGCGGGCTGACGTAGAGCATGCGGTTCTCGTCGACGCTGCGCACCCACAGCACGACGCGCAGGTTCTCGGCGAGCTGCCGCATCATCGCCTCGCGCTCCGCGAGCGCGGCGGCGGCCGCACGGGCGGCGGAGATGTCCTGGATCTGGGAGATGAAGTACAGCGGCGTGCCGTCGCGATCGCGCACGAGCGACACGTGGAGCTGCGTCCACAAGATCAAGCCATCGCGCCGCACGTAGCGCTTGTCGAGCTGATAGGTCGCGCGCTGCCCCGACAGCAGCTCCTGGGTGTAGCGAAGGTCCTCCTCCACGTCGTCGGGGTGGGTGATGCGCTGGAAGTCGCCCGCGCACAGCTCCTCGCGCGTGTAGCCCCACAACGCGCACGCGGCCGGGTTGACGTCGAGGAACGCCCCCGACGTCGCGACGAGCGCCATGCCGATCGGCGAGTGCTCCATCGCCGATCGAAACCGCGCCTCGCTCTCGCCGAGCGCTTGCTCGGTCGCGCGGCGGCCGGTGATGTCGAGGATGCTGCCGTCGAGACGAACGGCGCGCCCGTGCTCGCGCGTCGCCCGCCCGTGGCACGCCACCCAGCGCACCGAGCCGTCGGGCCACACGATCCGGTGCTCGAGCGCGTACTCGTCGTGCGGCCCCGCAAGCACGCCGCTGATCGCCGTGGTCAGCAGCTCGCGATCGTCGGGATGGACGCGCGCGAGGAAGCCCTCGTACGAGCCCTCGAACTGACCGGGCTCGAGTCCGAACACCTCGTCGATGCCCTCCGACCACTCGACCTTGTTGGCCTCGACCTGCCAGCCCCAGGTGCGGACGCCGTTCGAGGTCAGCAAGGCGGCCAGCGCAGCGGGTCGCGAGCCAGCGGGAGAGGTACGGCGGTACATCGAATGATTCAGTGTGGCACGTGCAGCACGACCAGGAAGTCATTCGCCGGCTTCGCGAGCGCTTCGGCGACCTCGCCGTCCTTGTCGAACACGGCGCGCACCGAGACGGCGTCTCGGATCCCGCGTCGCTGGAGCCGGCGGACGATCGCCGAGTCATGACAGTGCCCGTTGCCGGCGAGGAGGACGGCGTGGCCGTTCGGATTCCCCGCGAGCCACTTCGCCGCGGTGTCGGCCATCGTCTCGTCCCAGATTACCTGAACGGTGTAGACGCGCTCGGCGCTCGGCATCTCCCCGGCGGGCGGAGGCGCTGCCTCGGCGGACGGCGCTGCCTCCTTGTCGTGGCCCTGTCCGTGCGCGTGGGCGCCCCCCATGCCCTCCATCAGCGCATCGAACCACGCGCGGTGCGCGACGTCGTCGAGCACGAGCTCGGGGACCTGCGCGCGCTCCTCGGGGGTGAGCGACTCGAGCCCCTTGCGCACGACCTGCTTGGTCAGCTCGCGTGACGCGTTGAGCGCGAGCACGACCCCACCACCGAGGATCGCCGCATCGATCGTGGGGGCGTAGAACGCCCAGTCGTAGCCCCAGCGCTCCTTCCACGCCGCGCGCGCTTGCAGCGCCGACGCATCGATCCGCTTCGCGACGTAGTCGTCGAGCACGCCCTGGAACGGGCGCTGCACCATCTCGAGCCCGAGCGCGAACGGTGTCCCCGGCGGGCGCTGGGTCACGAGGCGGCGCACGATCTGCAGCTGCACCCAGTGGTGGTGCGGGTTCGAGTGGTCCTCGCCGACGCACACCGCGCGCGCCGCGGCGAGCCGGCCCCAGAACGCCGCTTCGTCGACCTGGCGGCCGGTGCGCCCGTCGAGCACGTCGTACGGCAGGCCCGCGTTCTCGATCCCACCCGGTGGCGGCGCCTTCGCTCGCTCGGGCCCCGCGCCGCCGTAGCGGCCGCCGCATCCGAGGACGAGGACGGCGATCGCGAGCCACGCGCGGGACATGGAGGAATGGTAACACCGCGGGCGGTGGAGCTGCCGTACCTGACCCACGAGCTACCCGGCATCGGCGGCGTGCTGCGCACGACCGATGACGACTTCTTCGTCGACGAGGAGCCGGCCTACCTGCCCTCCGGAGCAGGCGACCACGTGTTCGTGAAGATCGAGAAGCGCGATCTCACGACCCGGCGAGCGACGCAGCTGATCGCCGCCGCCTTCGGCTTGCCGAACGATCGCGACCTCGGCGTCGCCGGCATGAAGGATCGCCACGCGGTGACACGGCAGTGGATCAGCCTGCCGCCGCCGCTGACTCCCGAGGCGGCGCTCGCCCTGGCCATCGATGGGATCCGCGTGCTCGAGGCGGCGCGCCATCCCCACAAGCTGCGCACCGGCCACGTGCGCGCGAACCGGTTCAAGCTGCGCGTGCGCGGCGTCGCCGACAGTGCGGCCGAGCGCGCGCGCGCGATCCTGGCGCGCCTCGTCGAGCCTCCCGGCGCCCCCAACTGGTACGGCGAGCAGCGGTTCGGCCGCGACGGAGACAACGCGCAGAAGGGCCGCGAGCTGCTCGCCGGCACGCGGCGGATCGGGCGCGACAAGTCGCTGGCGCGGCTGTTCGTGTCATCGCTGCAGTCGGAGCTGTTCAACGCGTGGCTGCGCGCGCGCATGGACGACGGCCTGTACCGGCGTGTGCTCGCCGGCGACGTGTTGCACAAGCGCGGCGGCGGGATGTTCACGTGCGAAGACCCGGCCACCGACGAGGCGCGGCTGGTCGCGGGCGAGCTCGCGCTGACCGGGCCGATGTTCGGCGACAGGATGCGCCGGCCCCCCGAGGGCACGCCGGCGGCCGAGCGCGAGGCGCAGGTGCTCGCGGCGGCGGGGCTCGAAGCCACCAGCTTCTCGACGGTACGCTCGCTCGCCGAGGGGACGCGGCGTGACGCGACGATCGAGGTGCGCGACGCGGCGGTCGAGGTCATCGACCCGACGACGATCGACGTCGGCTTCACGCTCCCCGGCGGTGCGTACGCCACGGCCGTCATGCGCGAGCTGATGAAGGCGGAGCGAGGGCCTGAGGATTCGACCGAGATCGGGGACTCCGAGTTGCCTGACCCTGCCCCCTGATTGCGAACCGTGAAGACCGTGCACGTCCGTGTCGACGACGGCCCCCAAGCCGCGTAACACTTCGCGGCCATGGACCTGGCGCAGGCCTTTGTCGACTTCGCCCAGCTGGGCGCCAACTGGGTGCTGTGGTTGTTGATCCTGCTGTCGGTCATCTCGGTCGGCGTGATGATCGATCGCTTCCTGTGGTTCCGCGGCCGCGACACCGACACCGAGCGGTTCCTCCGCGAGCTGCGCGGCGCGTTCGAGCGCGACGAGCTCGAGCGGCTGGAGAAGAAGTACAAGGACGATCCGGCGATCCCCGTGCAGGTCGCGTTGCGCGGCGTTCGCGAGCGCGCGCGCGGAGCGGAGGTGGTCGCCGAGGCGATGCACGGCGAGCGGGCGCGCTGGCGGCGCGGCGCGGATCGCAACCTCATGATCCTCGGCACGCTCGGTAACAACGTGCCGTTCGTCGGCCTGTTCGGCACCGTGCTCGGCGTGATCAGCGCGTTCCAGAACCTGACGGTGAAGTCCGCCGAGGCGGAGCGCCTGACGTTGAACGCGATCGCCGAGGCGCTCGTCGCCACCGCGGTCGGTCTGCTGGTCGCGATCCCCGCCGTGGCGGCGTTCAACTACTTCGGCCGCAAGCTCAAGGTCGTGATGACCGGCGCCGACGAGTGCGCGCACGCGGTGCTCGAGCAGGTGTACGCGCAGAAGACCAGGCCCGTCGAGGTGAAGCCCGCCGGGGCCGCCGAGGACAAGACCTGATGGCGGGCGGCAGCCTCTACAACGACGACGAGAACGCGGGCATCACCGATATCAACGTGACGCCGTTCGTCGACGTCGTGCTCGTGATCCTCGTCGTGTTCATCGTCACCGCGAAGCTGATCGTCGCGCGCGGCGTCGAGATCGACAAGCCGAAGGCCTCGACCGGCGGTGAGGTGCAGAGCACGTTGCGCGTCTCGGTGAACGAGAAGGGAGAGCTCTGGGTCAACGGCGACCAGTTCGCCGATGACACCGCGGCGATCGCGCGCATCAAGCAGATCGCCGCGGCGACGAGCAAGCCGAAGGCGATCATCGCGGGTAGCCGGCTCGGACCGTACGCCAACGTGATGCGCGCGATCGACCTCGTGCAGCAAGCGGGCGTCACCGCGATCGCGCTCGAAAACGTTCGACAGTAGCGCTAGGCTTGCCGCCGGTGCGCCCGGGTTCGTCCACGCTCGAGCTGTCGATGGCAGGGACGATCGCGGTCCACCTCATCTTCGTCGTGCTCGCCGACGTGGTGCGCGTGTACAACCCGCCCGAGCCGCCGGAGCCCGCGCCGCACATCGAGATGTTCGACATCGAGCTGCCGCCGGTGGTCACCGAGCCGCCACCGCCCGTCGCGAAGGTCGAAGAGCCTCCCGTCAAGGAGGAGCCGGTGCAGCCCCCGGTGCAGCCCAAGGTGGTGACCAGGCCCGCCGCGGTGCGGACGACGACCAAGGCCGTCGAGACGCCGCGGCCGACCACGGCGGCGCCGCCGCCCACGACGACCTCGACGACCTCGGCGGGAGGCGATCAGGTCGTGACCCTCGACTCCGCGCCTCCCGGCGCCACCGGCGTCGCGGTAGCCGTGGGTCGCCCGAACGGAGGGCGTGTCGGACGCGGGGGCACGGGAGGAGGCACGGGGGAAGGCACCGGTGCGGGCTCGGGCGCAGCGGCCCCGCCGGCGCCGGTCTCGGTGGCGACGATCAAGAAGCGCGCGATGCCCAAGGGCGATTACGGGTACTTCGATGCCGGCAAGGACTACCCGGCGGAGGCACGGCAGCTCGGGATCGAGGGCGCGATCCGCGTCCGCCTCGTCGTCGACGCACAGGGAAAAGTCGCATCCGCGGTGCTGCTCAACAAGCTCGGACACGGCCTCGACGAGCTCGCCCTCCGGCGAGCCAAGCAGCTCGAGTTCGATCCGGCGGTCGATACGACCGATCGAGCGGTCAGCTCCGTCGTCGTGTGGACGTTCAACATGACCCTCCCGAAGTGATCGGGTGATCATCGCCCCGGCTACGTAGCCACCGCGACCCGACGATTCTGTCCCGCGCCTCGCTTCCAGCGGTTTGGCGGACATGCATAATGTTTCGCAATGCGAAAAATCTGGGGTTTGGGAGCCGCCGCGTGTCTCGCTGCCGTCGCGCTGCCCGCGGTTGCAGACGCGCAGAACGCGCCGCCCTTCGATCCAGCGATCGACGTCCAGACGTTCGAGTACGCGATCGGGCCGAAGACGTTCTTCACCGTCTCCGACGGTGACATCGCCCAGACCAAACAGCTCGCCGTCGACGCGCTGGTCACGTTCCTCACGCGACCGTTCACCGTCTACAACGTCGACCCGGCGATGCCAGACCAGCTCGGAGCCGAGCGCACCGAGGTTGTTGACACGCTGACCGCGCTGCAGATCACCGCGGCGTACGGCATCAACGACAAGCTGCAGATCGGCGCCAACCTGCCCGTCATCTTCAGCCTCAGCGGCGACGGCCTCATGCCGAACACCGCGCAACCGGATCCCAATGGCCTCAGCGTCACCGGGCTCGGGGACCTGTTCGTCGAGGCGAAGTACCGGCTCTATCGCAAGAACCGGCTCCGGATCAGCGCGCTCGGCGGCATCTCGATCCCCACGTCGTTCGGCAGCGACGACAGCCAGTTCATCGGTGACAACCTTCCGACGGTGCGCGCGCGGATGGCGCTGCAGCAGGACGTCGGCCGGTTCTCGTTTGGCGCCAACGCGGGTGCGATCTTCCGCAAGCCGCGCACGATCTATGACTCCACCATCGGTCAGCAGCTGACGTGGGGCGTCGCCGGCGCGGCGCGCCTGACGGACCGGTTCTCGCTGATCGCCGAAGGCTACGGCCGCGCGGGCCTGCCCGATTTCTCTCTCGACGCGAGCCCGCTCGAGGTCGAGGGTGGCCTCCGCGTGTACGCCACGCCCGCCGTGGCGGTGGTGATCGGTGGCGGCGCCGGCCTCGTGAAGGGCATCGGCTCGCCCGAGTCGCGGTTCTTCCTCGCGATCGGCTACGCGCCGGACGTCCGCGACTCGGACGGCGACGGCATCCAGAACTCGCGCGACAAGTGCCCGATGATCGCGGAGGACCGCGACGGCCAGGAGGACGACGATGGCTGTCCCGACGACGACAGCGACGGCGATCGTCGCCCCGACGCCGAGGACAAGTGCCCGACGGTCGCCGAGGACCTCGACGGCTTCGAGGACGACGACGGCTGCCCCGAGATCGACAACGACGGCGACAAGCTCAACGACCTCGACGACAAGTGCCCGAACGAGGCCGAAGACGGCAAGCAGCCGTACCCGAACGACGGCTGCCCGGCGAACCGCCGCGACTCCGACGGCGACGGCATGTACGACGACAAGGATCAGTGCCCGCTCGAGGAGGAAGACCTCGACGCGTTCGAGGACGGCGACGGCTGCCCCGAGGCCGACAACGATGCGGACGGCGTGCCCGACGCGAGCGACAAGTGCTCGCTGTGCCCCGAGGACAAGGACGGCTTCGAGGACGGCGATGGCTGCCCCGAGCTCGACAACGACCACGACGGCATCGTGGACAGCAAGGACGTGTGCCCGGCCGAGCCCGAGACGATCAACGGCATCAAGGACGACGACGGTTGCCCCGATGCGGGCCCGCAGACCGTCAAGGTCGACGGTGACCGCCTCGCCGTCGACAAGGTCCCGACCATCGACAGGAAGGGCGCGCTCACCAAGGCGGGCGCACTCATCGTCGATCAGATGGCGCTGACCATGCTGCAGCACCCCGAGGTCACGAAGTGGCTCATCGCGGTCTCGCAGCCCAAGCAGGCCGATGCGCAGAAGCTCGCCGACGCGATCAAGGCGCGCCTCACCACCAAGGGTGTGAACGCGGCCATCCTCAACGTCGTCGGCGCGCAAGGGCCGGCGAAGATCGCCGGCGTCGTGCAGGAGCGTGGGGAAGGCGGCGACGACACCGCGGCGCCCGTGTGCCCGGCGGGCATGGAAGTGAAGCAGCGGCCCGAAGCGAGCAAGCCCGAGCCGACCAAGGCCTCCGACATCGAAGTGGCGCCCTGATCACGCTGTACGACTGGCCGCCGTCGCCGTTCTGTCGGAAGGTGCGTGGCGTGCTGGCGCTCAAGCGCCTGCCGTACAAGCGGGTCAACGCGCTCGCGCACCTGCCGTCGATCGCGCGCCGCGGCGGCATCGGTAAGGTGCCCGCGCTCGAGCTCGACGGCGAGCTCGTCGTCGATTCGACGGACATCGCGTACACGCTCGACCGCCGGTACCCCGAGCGTCCGATCGTGCCGAGCGATCCGGAAGCGCGCGCGATGTGCCACGTGTTCGAGGACTGGGCGGACGAGGCGCTCTACTTTACGGGGCTCTACTATCACTTCATCGATCCCGCGGGCCGGCGCGCGGCGAGCGCGTACTTCAAGCGAACGCTGATCGGGCGCGTCGCGTTCCTGCCGTACCTCGCGCGGGTCGAGCGGCAGCTACGCGGTCAGGGCCTCGGACGCAAGTCGCCGTCGCACGTGCGCGCGGACCTCGAGCGCACGCTCGACGCGATCGAAGCGCTGCTCGAGGGTAAGGACTTTCTCGTCGGTGGAGAGCCGTACCTGTGCGATCTCGCGCTCGCGGCGCAGCTCGTCTACCTGACGCGCGCGGCGAGCCTCGCCAAGGTGCTCGAGACGCGGCCCGAGACGCAGGCGTATCTGGAGCGTGTGCGCGCCGCGATCGGCGATCATCGCGCCGCCGCGTAACGGACTGGCGCAGCCGCAGCCGCAACCGCAACCGCAGCCGCAGCCGCAGCCGCAGCCGCAACCGCAGCCGCAACCGCAGCCGCAGCCGCAACCGCTGCCGCAACCGCAGCCGCAACCGCAGCCGCAGCCGCAACCGCAGCCGCAGGGCGGACATGCCCGCCCGGCGCACAGGCAAAACTCCAGTCCCGCCCTGCCTGCCCGTCGGTGGGGCCCGCCCTCGCCCCGGCCGCGCACCGGTTCGCGCCGAGCGCCGAACCCACCGACGTGTGGCGTCCACCGCCACCTAGCTGCGGGCCCCGACGTCGGGTTCCTTCCCGTGCCCGCGCTCGTCACGAACCGTGCGCGTCTCGGTGCTTCGGGGCGAGGGCCCCCCGCCAGGCAGGCAGGCGGGCCGCTCCCCCTCAGAACCAGATCCCAGAAAGGACCTTCCACATGTTCATCGCCTACGAAGTCGCCACCGAGCTCGTGCGTGAGCTCAGCCCTCTCGTCCCTGCCATCAAGAAGTTCGATCGCGAGCTCGCCGATCAGATCACGCGCGCCGGTACCAGCGTCATGCTCAACCTCGGCGAAGGCCGTCGTCGCCGCGGCGGCGATCAGCGGCGGTTCTTCGACTTCGCGCACGGCAGCGCGAGCGAGATCCTCACCGCCCTCGACACCGCGGATGCGTGGGGCTGGATCGTCGACGCGCGGAAGGCACGCGCCGTCCTCGATCGCTTGCTCGCGCTGCTATGGCGCCTCGTCCACGGCCGCCCCGCACTGCCGGCCGACTCACACGTCTGACGCATGCAGCGCTGCCGCCACGTTCGTCGCGAGCGCTCGTGACGAGCGACAACCCCCCGCTGTTGCTACGCGCTCGTGGCAATCGCGGTGGCGTGGACAGTGGACGCTCAGCGACAGTGGACGCTCAGCGACAGTGGACGCTCAGCGACAGTGGACGCTCAGCGACAGTGGATGCTCAGCGACAGAGGCCCCACAGCAGGGCGAGCTCGCGATCGAGGAGAACCCGCGCCTCGGCGGTGTTCACGTTCCAGCCCCACGCATCCGCAGTATCGAGCGCGGCCAGAACTTCGGAGGCACTGCCGGCGGCGCGCCGATAGAAGCACTTGCGGTCCTTGCCGGTGCGGCGCGAACCCTCGGCGACGTTGTGCGTGATGCTGGTGGCCGCGCGAACCACCTGGTCGGCAGCGTTGGCGTCGTACGACTTGAGCTGCTCGACGATGGGACGGA
>Ga0247829_10001790_pt1 | contig 10116 bp, 6 predicted proteins | sample 12C_Control_Day4_FD_207765 | JGI IMG/M metagenome (GOLD analysis project Ga0247829, IMG submission 207765) | Soil microbial communities from agricultural site in Penn Yan, New York, United States - 12C_Control_Day4 | ecosystem: Environmental > Terrestrial > Soil > Agricultural land | place: USA... | reverse complement strand
CATCGAACGCGAAATCCAGTTGAAGACCGGGCAGCCGCTCGGCCTGAACGCGCTCTTCGAGACGCGCCGCCGACTCGGAGAGCTGGGGCTCTTCCGGCGGATTCGCATAGACCAGGTCCAGCACGGCGAGTCGAACCGCCACGACATCATCATTCACGTCGAGGAAGCGGCGTCCACCACGATCGGCTACGGCGGCGGTCTCGAGCTCAGCCGGATCCTCGTGAGCGGCACAGGCGGCGCGGCGGAGGAGGACTATGAACTGACGCCGCGCGGGTTCTTCGAGATCGGCCGACGGAACCTCGGCGGCAAGAACCGTTCGGTCAACCTGTTCACGCGCCTTGGTCTCCGTTCGGATCGCGGCACCGCGACCGAGGCGGGGAGCCGGTTCGGCTTTCCCGAGTACCGGGTCGTGGGGACTTTTCGCGAGCCGCGCTCGTTCGGGTTGAACGCGGACGTGACGTTCACGGCCCTCGTCGAGCAGGGGGTCCGCTCAACGTTCAAGTTTTCCCGCAAGGGAGTCAACGCCGAAGTCCTGCGCCGTCTCTCCCCCGCAATCCGCGTGAGCGGCCGCTACACCTTTGGAACGACGCGAACGTTCGATGAAGCGCTCACCGAGGAAGAACAGGCAACGATCGACCGGGTATTTCCGCAGGTACGGCTGTCGGGTTTCTCGGGCACGATGATCTACGACACGCGCGATGATGCGCTCGACGCCTCGCAGGGATGGTTCCTCACCGGCGACGGGACCTTCGCCGCCCGCGCTTTCGGTGGGCAGGTTGGCTACCTGAAGACGTTCTTACAAGTATCCGGGTACAAGCGGCTGCCCCGCGCCCGACCAGTCATCTTCGCCGGGCGCGTCGCGCTGGGTCTGGCCGACGGGTATCCGCGCGAGGTGCAGGTGATCGGCCCCGACGGTGTCGAGACGACGCAGATCATCGAGGACCTCCCGGCCAGCGAACGTTTTTTTGCCGGCGGTGATACGACGATGCGCGGGTTCGCCCTCGATAGCGTTGGCACCCCCGCAACGATCTCGGAGAGCGGCTTCCCGAAAGGAGGCAACGGGCTCGTACTGCTGAACGGCGAACTGCGCGTGCCGGTGTGGAAGGATTTTGGTGTCGCATTCTTCGTCGACAGCGGAAACGTTTTCGAGCGCGTCACGCAGATCGATTTCGGGGAATTGCGCGCCTCCGCAGGGGTCGGTCTACGGTATCGATCGCCCGTGGGACCGTTCCGGCTCGATGTCGGTTTCAAGCTGGGTGACCCACAGGCGGGCGACAAGTCGCGCCACGCGATCCATTTCAGCTTTGGCCAGGCGTTCTAGGAGAGGAACGGTGCAGGTAAGAAGGCAGATGACGGAGCATCGTCGAACGGCGCTGCTGATCCTTGCATTCGTGTTGTGTGGCTTCCGCCCTCAGGCGGAGGTCATCGATCGGATCCTGGCAACGGTCGGCGGGGGGCTCGTCCTTCAGAGCGACGCGGTTGCGGTGGTACGGCTCGGGTTCGTGCAGGTGCCGGCCGGGCGCGAGGCGCTGCAGTGGACGCTCGATCGGCTGATCGAGCGCCGGCTGATGCTCATCGAAGTGGATCGTTTTGGTCCGCCGGAGCCGCCGCTCGTCGAGATCGACCGCCGCGTGCAGCAGATCGACGAGCGCATCGGGTCCGGAGAACGGCTCGACGCGATCCTTCGCGAGACCGGATTGTCGGTCGAGCAGCTGCGGCTATACGTGCGCGACGATCTGCGTATCGAGGCCTATATCCAGCAGCGGTTCGGTGCGACGTTCCAGCCAACCGAGGACGACATCCTCGCTTACTATCGCGAGCACCCTGCGGAGTTCACGCGTGACGGCAAGCTGCAGCCGTTTGCACAGGCCCGCGGCGCCGCGCGTACCGCTGTCGTCGCGCAGCTCCGCGCCGCGGCCGTCCGCGAGTGGATTTCCGGTTTGCGGCGCCGGACGGAAGTGAACATCCTGTATCTGCCAGGCCGATAACGTCCGTTCGCCACGGGAACGGTCCGCCGATCAGGGCTGCCGGATCTCTTCCAGGTGGACGTAGTCGATGGCCGCTGCGAGGGGCCTCGTGTCGTTGCCGAGTCCGACATCGGCGGGGCGGGCTTCCTGCTCGAATACGAGTGCGACGCGATTGACCCCGCTTCTCCACGCCTCTCGATTGACGAGAAAGCTCGCCATCCCCCAATCAGGGCTCACCGCGACAGCAGGCTGGGCAATGCCGTTCACGATGAGGCTGACCGTCTGAGGCGGCGCACCTGGATAGTTGAATGCCTGCGCGCGTACGTCGACGCGCAAGTTTGCCGCGTGATCGAGCGGCACGATGAGCGATGCCGTCCGCGTCGCCCACCGGAACGAAGTCGTGCCAGATCGTTCCGGTGCGTGCCATCCGCTCTCGGTCCACACCTCGTCGTAGGCCTCGCCGATGTTCAGGCGTCCCGCCGGGTATTGCGGATCGCTCAGGAGCCGATTGCCCGCGAGGAGGTCATAGGCGCCGATCGGCACGTCGTTGCGCGCGGCGAACAGGAGGCTGACCGGGTACGTGAACGGGTGCCCGAACCAGCGGTGGAAGGCGCGCGCCTGCTCAGCGCCCACGTTGCCGAACGATACGGGTTCGCCGATGCCGACGCGTCCACGCTGCGCGGCGCTCATCAGTGTCAGGTTCCACGCGATCATCAGCGTTCCGAACAGGGCCACGACTCTCATCGGATACCGCCGCGTCAGTTCGGCAGCCCTCTCCGCTATGGAGGCCACGCCCAGCGCAAAGAGCGGAATGGTTCCGTCGAATCGCCGACCGCCATATCCCGCGCTGCCCCACCAGTCCTGGATGGACGCGTTGAAGTATGTCATCACGGCGATAGCCAGGATCGCGGGGACGCCGATCGCGGGTTGCGTCCGCGCAAAGCGGAACAGACCGATCGCGCCGATGTAGAGGATCGGCGACCAGCTCAGAAGGCCGTTGCGCGAGGACCAGAGGATGTCGACGAGGTGCGGGTCCCACCAGCGGATCTGCGGACCTACCGGTGAAACGGCGAGGTAGCTGCCATAGATCGCCTTCCACGCCAGCATCTGCGGCAGAAAACCAATCGTCGCGCAAACGGTGAACAGCGCGCCGGCCGCCAGCGTCGCGACCACTCCTGCACGGTCCTTCCGTCGAGCGTGCGTCAGCAGAGACGCCAGCGCTTCGCAGGCGGGAAGAACGGCGAACAGCGCGTTCTGCCAGCGGATCAGGGTGATGAATCCGGCGAGCAGCCCGAGCGCGGCCCACTGCATGCGACTTCGACGCCCGTGCGTGGCCACCCACATCCACGTGAAGCCGGCCACGCCCGCCATCGACGGCGCATGCGTCATGCTCGGCTCTTTCACGATGTACCAGAGCAGGAAGGAGCCCGCTATCGTGAACGCCACCGCGCCGGCGGCGAGCCCTTTCGGGAAGAACAATCCAGCCAGTCGCCACGAGAACCACGCACCGAGCAGTCCGTAAAAGAGACCGGCGATGCAGACCGCTTGCCTGTATGGATACGAACTGCCGTCGGTGTTGACCTGAGCGCCGCTCGCCGCGAGGCGTCCGGCGATCGGATGCGCCACGGCGAAAAAAGGCGCCCACGCGAAGGCGGGACCGATCGTCCACGCGGATTGCGCATGCCCGGTCGGCGAAGCAACGAAGAGATGCGTCTTGTCACCAAGGCCGAGGAGCCGGTAGTCGTTGGAGAACTCCACGTCGCCATCGAACGCGAGCGAGCGGAGGTACGCGAAGTAATAGAATCCGTCGCTCTGGAGCCGCGCGCCGAGATTGATCTGCGCTGCCACCCCGAGCGCGAACAATCCGGCGAAGACGAAGGCGGCTCCCTTCCTGCCCATCGATCCTCGTGAGGCGAGCAGTCCGACCAGGGCGGAGATGCCTGCGACGAAGGCGACGGCGCCGGGATCCGGAGAAATCGACGCGAACGCGAGAAGGGACCGTCGCGCGACCTCACGGCAGCACAAGTCGAGTGTCGCCAGCGCGAGCGTCAGCCAGGCTACGATGCGAAGAAGCGTCACGGCGGTGGAATCCGAAGCTTACTACGCGCGTTGCAGCAGCCGCTCGTAGAGCGCAACAGTGGCACGCGCCGCTGACGTCCACGAGAACTGCCGTTCGACGATGATGCGGCCGGCGTCTCCCATCTGCCGCCGCCGTGCGGGATCTTCGAGGGCGCCGCTGATGGCTGCCGCCAATGCGGCGGGATCGCCGGGTGCAACGATCCAGCCGTTGAGATCGTTGTGGACCTTGTCTCGCAGGCCGCCGGCGTCGGTGACCACGCATGCACGACGGTGGGCCATGGCCTCGAGCGTCACGAGCGAGCTGCCTTCGTAGAGTGACGGATGCACGAAGAGGTCAGCCGCTTCGTACCACGCGTGCAGTTCGCGATCCGGCAGACGGCCGGCAAACACGACATCCTTTGTGAGGCCCAGGTCGGTGACAAAGGCGCGCAGCCGCCCGAGGAATGGGCCTTCGCCAACGATCACCCAGCGCCACCGGCCATGCGCGAGCCGGCCGGAATGCTCGCGCAGCCCCGCGAGCGCCTGCGCGAGCACGTGGAACCCCTTGTTCTGCTCGACGCGTCCGACGCTGAGCAGCACGACGTCCTTCGACTCGAGCTGTGCGCTCGTCCTGACGCGTGCCGCGTCGGCGGCGCCGGCGAGCACGTCGAGGTACTCGAGATCGAGCGCGTTCGGGATGGTGGCGATCCGTTCGGCAGGCACACGGAGGTGTTCGCGGACGCCAGGCTCCAGCGCACGGTCGGTCGCGATCACGGCGTCGGCCGCCGCCGCACATCTGAGGACGGCACGGCGAAGCGGAAGGTAGGCGACGCGTTTCAGTCGCGCGCGCGACGGGTCCGTCGCGCCGAACTCTTCGAGGCCCTGCGGATTGAGGACGAGCGGCGCCGGCAACTGCGCGCGCCTGCTCGCGTAGCCGAGAACGCTCGCCCCGAAGCCGTGAACGATGTCGATCTCCCCGCGGGAGACGAGCTGTGCCGCCAGCGCTCCCGCACGCGCACCGAAGCGCGGATACGCAGTACTCCGGTCGAGGATCGTCGTTCCTCGGCGACCCGCCAGCGGAAACGTCCGGTACGGCACGAATACGAGCGACACGCGCGGGTCGATTGCATTGGCGTCCGCCTTCGTCTTCGGTGTCCGCGTGATCAGCGTGACGGATGCACCCTCCCGTGTGAGATGACGGGCCAGATCGAAGACGCTGCGTTCGAGCCCGCCGAGACCGTGGAGGGGATACACGGCGCGCGCGGTGATCGCCACACGAAGCGGCTTCCTCACTTCGCCGGCCTCGCCAGCAACTCGGTGTAAAGCGTTTCGATGCGCGCCACGACCGACGGGGAATCGAACTTCTCCGCCGCGCGGTTTGCCGCGGCCGCGCCCAGCCGCTGGCGGAGAACTTCGCCGTGCCTGATCCTGCGGATGTCTTCGGCGAGGCCCGCGACGCTCGTCGACAGGAGTCCGGTGACTTCGTCCTCGACGATATCGGCCGTGCCGCCGGTGTGCATGGCCGCGATCGGCACGCCGAGCGCGCTGGCCTCGATGAGAACGCGGCTGAGCGACTCGGGGCCGCGCGACGGAAAGATGAGCATCGCCGCATGCGCCATCCAGGCGGCTGTCTCGGTGTTGTCGATCCAGCCGAGAAATCGCACGTCACGCGTGAGCGCTCCGGCCGCCTTCTCGATGAGGGGGCGATCGGGGCCGTCCCCGGCGATAACGAGCGGCCAGTCGAGGTCGGCTTCGTCGATCGCCTCGACGAGCAGGTCCGTCCCCTTGTTGACTGCGAGCTTGCCGACATAGAGCGCATACGGATCCGCCAGCGGCCGCTGCGCGCTGGCACGACGCCGCAGCGCGGCGATGTTCACTGGGTTCGGAATCACCTCGAGCCGCGTGCGCGCCAGCTCCGGCACGCGCTCGGCGAGATCCCGTGCGATCACGGAGCTCACCGCGATCACGGCGTCCGCCGATGCGAGCGCTTCGCGTTTCAACCGCATGTTCGCGTCGAGGTACTTGCGTGCGAGCAGGCGCGCGAATCCCGTGATGCCGATCTGCGGCCGGCCGTGCTGAACTCCCGCGACGCGCGAACATCCGGGGCACAGCGCGAGAGTCTGCGGCGAGTGCAGCAGGTCGGACCGGTAGCACACGGGCCAGTAGTCCCTCACCGTGAGCACGCCGGGAACACCCGCGCGCTTCGCCGCCCAGACCGATGGCGGCCCCGAGAGCACGTGCTGGCCGTGGACGACGTCGACGCGTTCGGCGACAACGAGCTGCTCGATACGTTGTGCCACGCGCGGGTAGAGCCGTTCGTTCTTGAAGTAGTTGCGCACGCCAGGAACGTTCGGCGCCCACGCGTGCAGCTCGATCACACGCAGCCCGTCGTACTCGCTCTCCTGTTCCTGCCCGCCGCTTCCGGCGACGACCTTCAACACCAGCACCCGGTGCCCGCGCGCCCGAAGCTCTCGCGCGAGCTCGTACGTGCTCCAGCCGCTGCCGCCGCAGTGTGGCGGGAACGAGTCAGTGGCGAGGAGGGCAGTGAGAACTTGCAAGGCTGAAGGCTGCAGGCTGAATCCTGAAGTAAGGATACAAGGGGGAAGGAGCAAGTCAGCGGCGAAGGCGGCGGTCCAGGGCTTCGCAGTGCGCCCGCCAGCTGTACTCGCGGACGGCGCGGTCCCGTGCGGCGGCGCCGAGGCTCGCGCGGAGCCGCGCATCGGTGAGCTCCTCGAGTGTGCGTGCGAGCGCCGCCGGATCCGCGGGATGGTAGAGCAGCCCTTCGCGGCCGTGTTCGATGAGTTGCGGAATGCGGGCGGACGCCGGCGCCACGACGGGCAGGCCAGCCGCCATGTATTCGAAGAGCTTCAGCGGCGACCAGTAGAACCCGAGCGACAGCGGCTTGTGTGCGGCGATGTCGAACGGCGCCACGCCGATGTGCGCGGAGGCGAGCGCCGCCGGCATCTGCTCGTACGGAAGCGCACCGGCGAAGACGACGTGCTCGAGGCCGGCAGCTTCCGCCTGGACGGCGGCACGTTCGGGGCCGTCGCCGATGAAGAGCGCCGCGACGTCCGTGCGTCCGCGCTGGCGCAGCTCTCTGATCGCGCGTGCGAGATGGATCGCGCCGTGCCAGCGGCGAAACGCTCCCGCGAACACGGCCACCGTCCCGATCGACGGGACGAACGAGAGCGGGCCGACCGCGCCAGGGTGAAACAGGTCGGTGTCTGCGCCCCATTCGATCTCGAGCACCTTTTCGCGCGGGGTATCGCCGGGCAGGATCGCGGCAGTCGGCGTCACGATCAGGTCCGCGGCACGCACGAGCCGCTCGCGCCAGCGCTGCATGGGCCGAACGAGCAGCGCCCGGTCGAGGGCCGCCTTCGCCGAGCCCGGATGATCGATGACCGGCGCGTTGACCTCCAGCACCGCGCGGGCCTTCAGCGGCCGCGCGTGCAGGATCGCCTCTCCGCCGAAGTTGTAGTAGCGCTCCATGATGACGTCGGGCCGGATCCTCTCCGCAATGCGCCTGACCTCCGCGCTGCGCACCCAGCGAAGCTGGTTGAATCCGAGCGGCGGCGACATCCCGATCCAGTCGACCGCTGATGACAGAGCGCCATCCCCCTTCATTACCAGCGCGTGCACCTGGTGCCCAAGAGCCGCGAGACCCTCGGCCACGGCCCTGACGTGCGTGGAGCCCCCGCGCGTGCCGGGCACGACCTGGTCGATGGCGGAGTAGAGGATCCTCATCGTGGTTGGCAGCCCTGGAGGGTGGCCTGCGGCTTGCGGCCGGCGGCTTGCGCCGGAAACCGTCGTTGCTGTAAAGGCGAAGGACGGGCGCGAAGGGGTGCGCTACGGGTCTTCACGTGGCGAGGGGTTCGGTTGTGCACTACCGTTTCTTCACCAGCAGCGCGAAGAACGGGCCCGACCTGATGCGGCCGAACAGCAGCAGGTCGAGCTTCATCGCGAACGACAGCGCTCTCAGCGCAAGGTATGTCGGCCCGCGCTGCGAGATGCGCGCCTTGGCCGCGAGCCGCGCCTCGCGGATCGCCGCCGCGTGTGCATCAACCTGCCGGTCAGTTGGCTCCTGAGGACTCGAGGGGTTGACAGTTGCTTCCGTGGAAGTTGACCGCCTGGACGTTGGTAGTTGACGCGCGGCAGCGCGTCTGGCGAGCGCCCGCTCCGCCACGCGCATGAGGATGTTCTCCACGAATCCGCCGACGATGGGTGTGTAGAAGCGGATCCGCCCGATGTGGAAGCCCGCATTCGCGGCGACCTGTTCCAGATGCGGCACGTCGCGCAGCGGGTTGAGGTGGTCCGACTTGCGCAGGTGTTCCTGCCGCAGATCGATGAGATCCAGGCGATCCAGTTGTCGCGCGAGCATGTTGATCCAGCGCAGGCCGAGCGCGATCGGCGCATTCTTGCGAACGTGCGTGTAGACGAACAGCGATCCTCCCGGCTTCAGCACGCGTGACGCCTCCGCGAGCATGCCGGCAAGCGCCTCCGGCGACAGGTGCTCGAGGACGTCCAGCGACCACCCCTTGTCGAACGTGGCGTCGGCAAACGGCAGCTTGCGCAGGTCGCCGAGCATCAGGTCCGTCTCTTCGCGCGCGTCGTGCGAGAAGAACGGCGCGATGTCGATCCCTGCCATCGTCGCGCCCATATCGCGATTCCAGACGAGCGCGCGGCCGCTGCCGCACCCGAGGTCGACGACGAGCTCGCCGGGCGCGGGGGCGAGAAACTTCCGCAGCATGTCGTTGCGGATCCGGGAACCCAGCAGTGGTGGCGACACACGTTCGTGCCGCGCATCCGCATGCAGCGCCTCGTCGAGATACTTCGTCTGCTCGGCGAACGCGGCGCGCGGACGCATGTCGAGATAGTCGCCGCCCGCGTCGTAGTCACGCCCGCAGCCGGTGCACACAAGTCTGCGCGGCCCGGTCGCTTCGTCCTGGCCGCCGCCTGGCCGCGGCACCAGCTTGCCTCCGCAATCCGCGCAGCGCACGATCGACAGCAGACGATCGGAGATCACGCCGATGCCACCTGCTCGAACAGGGCTTCGAGCCGCTGCGCGCGCCGCTCCCACGTGTACTGCGCCGCATCCTCGAACGCGGCGCGCGCAAGTCGCTGCGCAAGATCCCGATCGTTGATCAGCGTGCGGATCCCCGCCGCCAGCGCCGCCTGATCGCCGGGCTTCACCAGCAGCGCGTTCCTGCCATCGGCGAGCACCTCGCGAATGGATGGCAGGTCGGAGGCGACGATCGCGCGGCCGGCGGCCATGTACTCGAACAGCTTGAGCGGTGACGTGAACAGCGTCGAGATCGCCGATTCCGGATTCGGCAGCACCAGGACGCGTGCCCCTGCGAGGTGCCCCGCCACGCGCGCAGGATCGACGATCCCCGTGAACGTCACGCGATCGCGGATGCCGAGCCGCTGCGCGAGCTGCCTGACCCGCGCGAGGTCCGGTTCCGCTGAGTGACCGCCGATGATCAATCCGCTCGCTTCAGGCAGCAATGCGAGCGCGTGCAGCAGCACGTCGACACCCTTCCACGCATACAGGTGCCCGGCGTACGCCACCACAGGCTCCGCGGGTATCGCGGTCGGTTGCGTCCTTGGTTGCCGAACGCCGTCCGCTACGATGGCCAGATGCGCGCGGGCTCCCAGTCGTTTCGTCAGCTCCTCGGCCAGGGCGCGCGTGATCGTGACATAGCCGTCCGCCTGCTTCCAGACCACCGCTTCGCGCCGCGCCAGCCGCTCGAGCTTCGCGGGCGTCGCCCGTTGCGCAGTCGCAATCATGTCCGGCAGCGCCGCGGCGACGTCAGGGGCACAACCGTGCGACTCATAGACAAGCCTCGGCCGCATTGCCGGTGGAAGCCGGAGCAACGCGGAGGCGACGCCGAGATCGCGAGTCATCACGATCTGTGCGCGCGACTTTCCCAACGTGCGCCCGAACGCGAACGACAGATAGCCCACGCGCGCCAGGACTCCTGCGCCAGCCGGCGCGTTCGCGCGCTCGATGATCAAAGACGCCTGCTTTGGGAGTCCGTAGAACTCGAACGGATCCCGGGCCGGTGACTGCGTATCCGCCTTCACGACCAGG
>Ga0247829_10001789_pt1 | contig 10117 bp, 13 predicted proteins | sample 12C_Control_Day4_FD_207765 | JGI IMG/M metagenome (GOLD analysis project Ga0247829, IMG submission 207765) | Soil microbial communities from agricultural site in Penn Yan, New York, United States - 12C_Control_Day4 | ecosystem: Environmental > Terrestrial > Soil > Agricultural land | place... | reverse complement strand
GAGGCCTTGTCGAGCACCTGCGGTGTCACGCCGCCGCCCGCCAGGCGCAGGTACATGTCGCGCGCCGCGGTGAGCGTATCGGACGTGGGCACGAAGGCCGTCACCCGCTCGATCGTCAGCGAGTCGCCGGGCATGGCGCGCTGCAGCACGCGGGTGGAACCCACCCACACCGCGGCGATCCGCTCGATCTGGCTCGCCTCCATGCGGGCTTCCTCGCGCTTCGCGCTGAATTCGGCGGTGATCGTCGCGCAATCGGGCGCCGACGGGCCGGAGCGCTCGCAGCGCGCGTACTCGCGCGTGAGCTCGAGCGTCTCGTGCTCGACGTTCCGTCCATCCGGGCCGCCAAGGAAGTTCCAACCGCGCGTATCGTCGACCAGGCCGTTGCCATCCTCGTCGCGGCCGTTGCCGGCCACCTCGCGCGGATTGCTCCAGAGGCGGTCGCGCAGGGCCGCGTGCGCCGTGTCCACGCCGCCGTCGATCACGGCGACCACCACGGTCCGCGTCGGCTTGCGTCCGGCGAGCAGCTCCCGCACCGCGCGACGGGTGCCCGTGCCCTGTATGCCGTCGGTCGCGGCGTCGAGCAGTTGCCAGTCGACCGGCGCCGAATCGAGGGCCGGGACGGGTGGTGCCGTCGGGCTGCTGCGCGCCACTGTCGCCGGCGCGGGGGCCGTCGAGGGCGACGAGGGTGACGAGGGCGCGGCACAAGCCGCCAGGGCGAGGGCGAGAAGCCACGAACCACGCATGCGATGCTCCAATGTCGAAAACGAATGTCCAGCGCCGCGACGAGACTACTGCCCCGCAGCGTCCTCGCCAAGCACGGCGCTCCAGCATGCAGGCAGGCGCTCGAGTTGCGCTCCATCGGGGCACGCCTGGCTCACCGGCCACCCCGTCCAGATCCGTACGGCGTCGTCATAGGCCCGGAAGGCCGCGGCAGGCACGCCTCCGTAAGTACCCGCGAGCCACGCGGCCTCGACACGAAGCTCGACCTGCCATCCGGTGGATGTGGACGTGGCCTGCACGTCCCAGCCCTCGCCCCCCCGCGCCGGACCGAGGCGCCATGCCGGGTCATCGCCGGGGAGTTGCCAGCGTCCATGCACGCCGCGGAGCACCTCGCTGCTGTCCAGCACGCGCCGGATGACCCACTGGCTGTCATCGTGGCCCGGCGCCGGGGAACGGTCGCCGACCGGATCGAGCAGGAACGCGAATTCGTCGCGCCACGCGGCCGTGCTATCGGGCAGCGCGGCCGCGACATAGACCCAGTCGCCCGACCGGCCCATCCAGACGGAGACCGATCCCCGCTGTGTCTGCATCTGCAGGATCGGGGGCCCATACTCACCCGTGCCGATGATACCGTCGAATACCGGCGCATGGGTCAGGACCCGCAGCGGAACGGTGTCGCTCACGGTGAGCAGAAGCACCAGACTCAGCACAGTTTCACCATGAAACTTCCCCCTGCGGGCCTTCGTCCGGAGCGCACCATCTTCCCGGACCGCTAATGCGCCTGATCCTGACGGGCCTCACGGCCCTGCTCCTGGCCAACCCCCTCGCGGCGCAAGCCACCCCGTCGACCTCCGTGCCGACCGAAGTGAAGCAGCTCGCGCTGGGCCATCAGCTCACCGATTGGTTCCTTGCCAGCAGGATGGACAGCATCGTGGCCCGCATGCCCGACGACGTCAAGGAAAAGTCCGGCGGCGTCGAGAGCCTCCAGAAGGCGCGCGCCCAGCTCGCCATGCGCGGCGGTGAAGAGGCCAAGCTCCTCGAGGAGAAGATGACGCGCCGCAAGGGGCTCGCGCAGTACTGGCGCTCCGCGATGTACACCGAGTTCCCGCAGGAGCCGATCGTGGTTCGCTGGCTCCTCAGCGACGAGTTGCAGGTGGTGGGCTTCGGCCTGGGCCCGCTCAGCCAGACGCCCGCGCCCGACCAGTGATCGTCATGGGTCGTCGGTGAGCGGCACGAGCCGGCCGCGCGGCGGAATACCCGGCTCCAGTTCGAGAATGCCGACCGACGGCAGCAGGTCGAAGCGTTCCCGGCCCGCCGCGCCGGGATTCATCGCCGTCACCACCACGTCCACGAGTGTCAGCAGCGGCTTGTGGGTGTGGCCGAACACCAGGATCTCGGCGTCGGGGAACGCGGCGTTCAGCTTCTCCGGCGTGGGGCTGCCGAACTGGTCCCCGTGCGTGACGACGATCTCGAAACCGTCCAGCTGCACATGCGCCACCTTCGGCAGCTTCTCCCGCACGTCCCATCCATCCGTGTTGCCGTAGACCGCCGTCACCGGCGCGAGTGCCTCGAGCGCCGTGATGATGTCCAGCGTCCCCACGTCGCCGGCGTGGAGGATGTGGTCGACTTCGTGGAACACGTCGAACACCTCGGGGCGGAGCAGGCCGTGCGTGTCGGAGATGACGCCAAGCCGCATGCGCGCTCAGCCGTTCCCGGGGGGCGCGGCCGCGTCGGCCATGCGCGCGCGCAGGGCTGCGACGAAGGCCCGCGCGTCCTCGCGATGTCGCCGGCCCATGATCAGGGTGAGCTCGTTGGGCACCTGCGACGCGAACGCCGTGAAGGCGTCGGTGCGTCGCGCGGTGAGGCGAAGCCGGTTCCGCAGCAGCCCGGGCGAGAACACGGCCGACACGATCGCCTCGTAGGGCACCGTCACCGCCGTGGTCCCGGCGTCGTCGAGCACCAGCCGCAGTCCGTCGTCGGTGAGCTCGGCGCGACCGCTCGCACGGCGGCGAGGCGCGCTGAAGACGAGCCTCGGTTCGGCATGCAGTTCGTCGGCGGAGTGCGAGATCGCGAAGGGAATGGTATGCCGCATGGCGTCAGTCGCCCTCCCAGCGACGGGCGATCGTGATCTCGAGCCCGAGCTGGTCGAGCAGGCGCTGCACCAGGAAATCCACCAGATCCTCGATGCGTGTCGGGCGATGGTAGAAACCCGGCGCCGCAGGCAGGATCGTCGCCCCCGCCTCCGTGACGGCGGTGAGGTTGCGCAGGTGCACCAGCGAGAGCGGCGTCTCGCGCGGCACCAGGAGCAGGCGGCGGCGCTCCTTGAGCGTCACGTCGGCGGCACGCTCCACCAGCGACCGGCTGGTACCGTGCGCGATGGCTGCCACCGTGCCCATCGAGCAGGGACAGATCACCATCCCGGCCGTGCGCTGCGAGCCCGAGGCGGGCAGCGCGCCGCGATCGCCGTCGTCGAAGAGGCGCACGCACGACCAGTCGCCGCCGGTGGCCGCGCGCAGCGCCGCCTCGTCGGCGATGCCGCACTCGTCGCGAAGCAGCCGGTAGCCGTGCGACGATACGATGAGCCAGGTCGGCAGCCTGGACTCCACGAGCACCTGCAGCAGGCGCACGCCGTAGGGGGCGCCCGAAGCGCCGGTCAGCGCGAGCACGATGGGGAGCTCAGCCACGTTTCCACCCTTCATCGCACGAGCCGGTCGGCCAGCGCGAACACGAACACCGTCACGCTCATCACCGCGTTCATCGTGAAGAATGCCTCGTCGAGCCGCGACAGGTCGTCCGCGCGCACCAGGCGGTGCTCGTACACGAGCATGCACGCTGCGACCGCGAGTCCGGCGAAATACACCGCGCCGAACCCCGTCGCCCAGCCGAACAGCGCGAGGGCCGGCACCGTGATGGCGTGCAGCGACTTCGCGAGCAGGATGGCGCGCGGCACGCCCAGGCGCACCACGGCGCTGCGGAGGCCGGTGCGGCGGTCGAACTGCTCATCCGGCAGCGCGTAGAAGATGTCGAAGCCCGCCACCCACGTCGCCACCCCGAGCGTGATGACGAACAGCAGCCACCACGGCTCACTCCAGCGGCCCGTGACGGCGAGGTAGCCGCCCACCGGCGCGATGGCGAGGCTCGCGCCGAGCCACAGGTGCGGCCAGTAGGTGAAGCGCTTCATCACGCTGTAGGCCATCACCCAGGCCAGGGCGAGCGGGCTCAGCCAGCCACACAGCGGGTTGATGGCCCACGACGCGGCCACGAAGAGCACGGCGGCCACCACGATCGAGGCCCACGCCTGCCCCACGCTGAGCGTGCCCTGCGGCAGCTCCCGATGCCGATTGCGCGGGTTGAGTGCGTCGAAGTGCCGGTCGGCGACGCGGTTGAAGCCCATCGCCACCCAGCGCGCCGCGCTGAACGCCACGATCACGAGTCCCACGATGCGCCAGGTCACCGGCGCCGCGTGGGCGGCGGCCAGCACGCCCAGCAGCGCGAACGGCAATGCGAAGAGGGTATGCGGGAGCTTGACGAAATTGGCGTAGCGCACCAGCAGCGACTGTCCCCGGAGGATCTGGCCCTCGGGGACCGGCACGGCGGAGGAAACCGCCGCCGGGGAGCGGTCGAGCTCGGAGTGGGTCGTCATGGTCTCGGGGTCGGGCGTTTCGGGGGCGCGCACCTCAGGCTCGTGCACCCAGGTGAAGCGCGCACGCGCCGCCGAGCAGCCGATCGAAGGTGACCCCGAGGAATCCGGCCTGTTCCATCCGCTGGGCCAGTGCCCGGGGATCGGGGAACACCCGGGTCGACTCTGGAAGCCATCGGTAGGCGTTTCTATGTTTCGACACCGCTTCGCCAATGGCCGGCAGGACGTGATCGAAGTACAGGTCGTACATTGCCCGGTACGGCTGCCATGCCGGCTGCGACATTTCGAGGATCGCCAGTCGTGCGCCTGGCCGCAGCACCCGCGCGATTTCCCGGAGGCCTGCATCGAGATCCACCAGGTTGCGCATGCCCCAGCCCACCGTGACGCCGTCGAATACGGCATCGCCGAACGGGAGCTCGAGGGCGTCGGCCGTGACCGGCACCATCCGCGGCGCCTTCGCGACGCCGAGGCGCAGCATGTCCGGCACGAAGTCGGCGCCCACTACCCGGCCGCGGAAGCCCGGTTGTCGTGCCAGGACGGCCGCGAAGTCGAGCGTGCCCGCGCAGAGATCGAGAAACGTGCCGTCGGGCGTGCGCTCCCATCCGAGGCGACGCACAGCACGTTCCCGCCAGCGCTGATCGAACGAAAGGCTGATGATCCGGTTCAGCCGATCGTACGTCGGAGCGATCGCGGTGAACATCGCGCGGACGTAGGCGCGCTTCTCCGCCCCGCCGTGAACCGGTAACTGCAAATCTGATGCGGACATGCGCGCCCAAGTTAGCGGCGAAGAAAGCACGCCCGCAATCCCGGACGCTCGGTGGCTGACGTCGCCACCAACTGGCCCACGCTGACGGACCAGGAGGTCGTGGTCCGGGCCCGCGAGGGCTCCGAGCGCGCCTATCGGGAACTCGTGCGTCGCTACGAGCGGCCCATCTTCTCGCTCATCTACCGCATGGTGCGCGACCGAGAGCTCGCCGAGGACCTGGCGCAGGAAACGTTCGTCAAGGCGCTCAACGCGCTCGACAGCTACCGGCCCGAGTACAAGTTCTCGAGCTGGATCTTCAAGATCTCCAACAACGCCGCGATCGATCACCTGCGCCGCCGCGAGCTCGACACCCTGTCGCTCGAGGGCTCGCCGCATGCCGCCACGCCCGATGCCATCGAGGCCACCGCACTCCAGATCGGCGACCGGGGAGAGACCCCCCTCGACGTCGTGGAAGCCAAGGAGCTCGGCGGCGAGATCGAACAGGCCATCGCGCGACTGCGGCCCGAGTATCGGCAATGCATCCTGCTGCGCCACGTGGAAGGCCGGGCGTATGAAGAGATCGCCGAGATTCTCGACCTGCCGCTCGGCACGGTCAAGACCTACATCCACCGGGCCCGTAACGAGTTGCGCGCGTACCTGGCGCACCTGAGGGAGTAGAACAATGCAACGTGGAACGTACCGGAATCGTGTGAAACCCAACGGGAGACCCTCGCGTATGTGGGGCAGACCATGACGCGCATCTTCGACCAGCACCTCACCGCCGACGAGCTCGACCTCGTTCTCGAGAACGGGGCGACGGAGTCCGTCCGGGCGCACCTGACGACATGCCCGGACTGCAGCCGGCTCGTGGCGGCCGACCGGCGGCTCGTGCACGAGCTCTCGCGGCTCGCACTGCACGTCCCGAGCGTCGGGTTCGAGGATCGCGTCATGGCGGCGGTTCGGGTCACCGAGCCGCTCACCGCGACGGCCGCGATGCGCCGCCGCGTCTTCTCCACCCGACGGTCCCTGCTCACGGCAGCGACGCTCGTCCTCGGCCTCATCGGCTCGATGGGCGCGAGCGTCGCCTGGTCGCTCGCCCATCGCGACGCGCTGCTCGCCTTCGGCCACGCGCTGAAGGACGGCGCGTCGCGCGTGGTGTGGACGACCGTGCAGAGCCTGGCGACGAGCCTCATCGAGCAGCCGTGGTATTCCGGCGTGCGCGGAGTGCTCGACACGCCGGAACGGCTCGCGTTCGCCCTGGGCGCAGTGGTCATCGGCTGGCTGGGCGGCATGCTGCTGCTCCGCCGGCTGATCGCCCTGCCGGACCATCGGGTGGCCCATGAAAGCTTCTAGCCCGCTCTTCGGGCGCCTGCTCGGCGTCCTGCTGGTGCTCGCCGGGCCCTCCCGGGCCGCGGCAGAAGTCACGCCCGGCACCATCATCCGCGACGTGTGGGAGTTGCTGCAGCAGCAGGTGAATGGCGACTCGTCGCGTGCCGACCTGTCCAAGCCACGGCCGCGCGCCCTCGAGGGTGGACCCGGCGCGGTGACGCTCGACCTCGACGACGTCGCGCATCCCATCTCCCTCGAACAGCACATCCGCGAGGCCGTGAACCGGCCCGATGCCGAACTCCGCATCGGCGTGCCCGGCGGTCAGGCCCGGCTGGGCGATTTCAGCATCGGCTCCGACCAGATCATCAAGGGCCATATTCTCGTGGTACGCGGCGACGTCACGGTGACCGGCCGGCTCGACGGCAACCTTGTCACCTGGCAGGGCGACGTGATCGTGCAGCCGGGCGCCGTCATCACCGGTGACGTGCTCGCCCTTGGCGGTGAAGTTCGCGCACTCGGCGGCGAGATCACCGGCGCTTCCCGCACCCTTTCGGCGCCGCTCGTCACTGGCGTGGTAGCGACGCCGGTGTCGACGGGAGCCCGCGTGCTGCGGTGGCTTGCCGGCGTGGCGGGCGTCTTTCTCATGCTGTTCCTCGTGGGGGCGGGACTCGTGCTCTTTGCACGCGGACCGCTGGAGACCGTCTCGGACACGGTGCGCCACTCCTTCGCGCGCGCGTTCGTGGTGGGGCTCCTCGGTCAGGTGCTGCTGTTGCCCACGTTCGGCATGCTGGTGGTGGGACTCGTGCTGAGCGTGGCGGGCATCCTCCTGCTGCCGTTCGTCGTGGTGGTGTTCGCGCTGCTGCTGCTCGCGAGCGTGGTGGGTGGCGCCATCGCGATGGCGCATGCCATGGGCGAGACGCTGACCCGCCGGCAGATGGCCCGTGGCGCTGCCATCTCGCCCAACAGCTTCCGCTACGTGGCGCTCGGGCTGGGGAGCGTGGCACTGCTGTGGCTCGTGTGGGCGGCGTTCGGCTGGGTGCCGATCGCAGGCCCGCTGATGCAGGGCGCCGCCATCATCGTCTCCTGGCTGCTTGGCAGCATCGGGTTCGGCGCGGCGCTGCTGAGCCGCGGCGGGCTACGGGAGCACTTCGCCGGACGTGTCGTGCCGCCGGAGATGCTCACCGACGAATATCTCTGGGCCACGCCGCGCTTCGGCGTGCCGGCGGTGCGCCGGCCCGACAGGGACGCCACGCCGCGCTCCGGCACGCCTCGGTTCCCCGACCGCGACCGCTGATGCGCGGCCTGTTCATGTTGGCAGCGCTCGCCGCCGCCACGCCGGCCACCGCGCAGACGGTGCGCGAGTTCTCCATCTCCCGGCAGCAGCAGGGCGAGCCGGCCCTCGTCGTGCAGGTGGATTTCGCCGCCGGCTCGCTCGCATTGCATCCGGCGCCGACCGGCACACTCTACAGCTTCCGACTGACGTACGACGAGGCGCGCTTCGCCCCGCTCGCGGACCAGGGTCGCGACGGCGCACTTCGGCTCGGGGCGGCGGCCCTCGGCCAAGGCGGCGTGCGCGTGGCCTCGTCGCGCAGCACGACGCAGGCCGCCACCATCGCGCTGTCGCCGCAGGCGGATCTCGATCTCGACCTGCGTCTCGATGCGGTCGAGGCCACCCTCGACTTCGGCGGCCTCCGGCTTGGCCGGCTCTCGCTGGGGGCGAGCGCGAGTCGCGTGGCGCTCGGGTTCGGACAACCCAATCCGGTGCGTTGCGCCGAGGCCGCGCTCGATGCGGGCGCCGGCGAGCTCACCGTCACCGGCCTCGGCAACGCCCGCTGCGAGCGCCTCGACGTGCGCGGCGGGGCCGGCAAGGTGACGCTCGACTTCGCCGGCCAGTGGAGCGGCGTCATGGCCGTCACGGCGGAAATGAAGATGGGTGGACTGGTGCTGCGGCTGCCGCGACACGCCGGTGTGCGACTCGCGACCGACACGTTCCTCGCCCGGTTCGCCCCGGCGGGCCTCACCTCCACCGACGACGGGCACACCTGGACCTCGCCGAAATTCGCCGAGGCGGCGTCCCGGCTCGAGGTCCGCATCGAGAGCGCGATTGGCGGGGTCCGGGTGGAATGGATAGACTAGTGGTCTGATGACCAACGTCGAGTCGATCGGCCTCGCCCTCGGGACCTCATTCGCCGCCGGGCTCAATGCCTATGCGACGGTCGCCCTCCTCGGTGCGGCTCAGCACTTCGGGTTCGTCACGCTGCCCACCGGGCTGGACATCCTCGGGCACCCCGCCGTCATCATCGCGGCCGGGGTGCTCTTCTTCATCGAGTTCTTCGCCGACAAGATCCCCTACGTCGACAGCGTGTGGGACGCCATTCACACGCTGGTGCGCCCTGCGGCGGCGGCCGGGCTCGGATGGGGCATCTTCAATACGCAGCCCGCCACGATGCAGGCCATCGCCGCGCTGCTGGCCGGGACGGTGGCACTCACGTCGCACGGCGCCAAGGCCACCACGCGCGCCGCGGCCAACACCTCGCCCGAGCCCTTCAGCAACATCATCCTGAGCGTCATCGAGGATGTGCTGGCCGCCGGCCTCACGTGGCTCGCCATGGCGCATCCGGTGGTGACGGCCTTCATCGTCGTCGTCCTGCTCGGCCTCGCGGTGCTCATCATCCGCGGCCTCGTGCGGTTCTTCAAGCGCACCCTTGGCTCGCCGCCCGCGTCCGCAACTTCATAGTCGATTCATCGATTTCGGCCTTGCGCCTCTCGGCGAGAGCGGGCCATACTCACCGGTGCGCCCCGGGCACGGCCCGATTGCTTCCAGTCTGCGTCATGGCGAGGTCCCAATGTCGGGCATTCACGAGATCGTGGCGGCCGTTCGCGCCTCCGAGAACTTCAAGTCCGAAGTGCGCTACATCGGCCTCGGCGGCTACACGGTGGACCCGGCGCCCCGCCTCTTCAAGCATCTCGACGACGATCTCGTGCGCGTCGTGTTCGCGACCAACTGCACGGAGGTTTGCGACGGCGCCATCGTCACGCTGACGACGCTCTGGGACAGGAAGCACAAGTACAACATCTACGCCCACACCATCTGCGCCGGTCCGGGCGTGAACGCCCTCTTCCGCGCCATCTGGGCGCCCATGCCCTCCGCGCTGCCGCAGCACGGCCGCGACGGTGAGAAGGCGATCATGAAGTTCGTGGCCTGGAAGGAAGCGGCGTGGGTGAAGTTCCTGAACGACGAGCTCGAGCTCGGCAACGAGGAAGCCTCCGCCATCTGGCTCGACAACTTCTGGAAGGCGCTCGACCGGCTCTTCGGCACCGGGCACCTGGTGGAGTTCGAGCCCGGCCAGTTGCGCGCGACGGTGAGCGGCATCAGGCTCTGACGCCGACCGCTCACCAGCGGCCGCGCGCCTGCCGTTCGTACTTCCCCTCGAAGTAATCCTCCCAGCGTCGCTCGACGAGCCGGATCGTATCCTCGGGAATCGTCACCGGCGGCGGATAGCCTTCCTTCCACGTGGCATCGATGCCGACGCGGCCCGAATAGACCGGCCGCGCACCGATGAACTCCTGCTTCTGGAAGATCATGTCGCGCGCGGGATCGAAGCGGGTGAAGATCCCCCAGATCGTGCTGGTCTGGTCGGCGAGGTCGACGTCCTCGCTCACGGCGGTGATGAACCGCACCG
>Ga0247829_10001788_pt1 | contig 10118 bp, 11 predicted proteins | sample 12C_Control_Day4_FD_207765 | JGI IMG/M metagenome (GOLD analysis project Ga0247829, IMG submission 207765) | Soil microbial communities from agricultural site in Penn Yan, New York, United States - 12C_Control_Day4 | ecosystem: Environmental > Terrestrial > Soil > Agricultural land | place... | reverse complement strand
GGAATCGGGGATGCCGCGGTCGACATCCTCAACCGCCGCGGCATCCCCGATTCCCGCATCCGGCTGATGGCGCTGGTAGCCGCCCCGGAAGGGGTGCGCACCTTTCGAGCCGCCCATCCGGAGCTGCCGATCTATGCCGCCGCCTTGGACGACCGCCTCAACGACCATGCCTATATCGTTCCCGGCCTGGGGGATGCGGGCGATCGGCTGTTCGGAACACGCTGAGCCGGCTAACGCGGAAGAATGCAGAACCGGGTGCGGCGCAGAGGCGTTGGGAAATTGACAGGAAAGCGCAAGCATTCCTCCGGACATACAGCGCCCCTTGGGAGCGGGCGCCGAAGGAGCACCGCCATCGCCGCGCATCCCGACCTCTTCGACTATAGCTGGGCGGAAGAGGTCGTCCATGCGGTCACCCACGGGCTCGGCGCGGCCTTCAGCATGGCGGGGCTGGTCATCCTGGTCGTCGCCGCCCGCAACACCGGCAATTCTCTCGCGCTCGCCGCGGCGACGGTCTACGGGCTGACCTTGGTGTTCTGCTATGTGAGCTCGGCGCTGTACCACGGGGTCCGGCGGCCCCGGCTGAAACGGTTCTTCCTGCTGCTCGACCATACCGCGATCTATCTATTGATCGCCGGCACCTACACCCCGATCGCGTTGCTCCTGCCGGTGCCGCGCGGCTGGATGCCCGTGGCGCTGGTATGGCTGCTGGCGCTGATCGGCATCGTCTGGAAGGTGACGAACTACCGCCGCGGCATCCTGGTCCCCAGCCACCGGCTCTCCACCTTGCTCTATGTCGGGATGGGCTGGTCGGGCCTGGCGCTCGGCTGGGACCTGCTGGCGCATCTGCCGGCGCCCGCCCTCACCTGGCTGGTGGCTGGCGGGGTGGTCTATTCCCTCGGGGCGCTGGTCTTCCTTGCCCATCAGGTCCGGTTTCACCATGCGCTCTGGCACCTGATGGTGCTGGCGGGAAGCGCCTGCCATTTCTGGCTCGTGCTGTCTTACGTGCTGCCCGGCTCGGCGACCCTGACCGCGAGCGCCTTTTAGCGCGAGACGCGCCTAGGCCAGGATTGCGCGCACCAGCTCGCGCAGGCTGAGCAGCACGATCACCACGCCCACCAGCAGCATCAGCGGCCGGTCCGGGATGTGCCGGGTCGCCAGCGCCGCGAATGGCGCGGCCACGACCCCGCCCAGCACGAGCCCGGCGATGACCGGCACGAGCTCCAGCCCCACGGTCGCGAGAAAGGTCACCGACACCGTCAGCGTCACGAAGAACTCCGCGAGATTGACCGAGCCGATCGCCATGCGCGGCACGGCCCCGCGTCCCACCAGAGTCGAGGCCACCAGCGGCCCCCAGCCCCCGCCGCCAATCGCATCGACGAAGCCGCCGAACAGGCCGAGGGGGATCACGTGGCGCGGCGCTTCGGTGCGAATGCGCTGGCGCAAGCCGCGCCAGACGATCAGCACGCCCATGCCGAACAGATACACCGCCACATAAGGCCGCACGGCCTCGCCGGGCAGGCTGGCCAGAACATAGGCGCCGAGCGCTCCGCCGATCATGCCCGGGATCGCCAGGCGCACCACCAGGCCAGGATCGACGTTGCCGACCCGCCAATGCGCGGCCCCGGAGGCGGCGGTGGTGAAGACCTCCGCTGCATGCACGCTGGCGCTGGCCATCGCCGGCGCCGTGCCCAGGCTGAGCAGGACGGTGGTCGCCGAGAGCCCGTAGGCCATGCCGAGCGCGCCATCGATGAGCTGCGCGGCGAAGCCCACCGCAGTGAAGAGGATGACGTCGTCCCACATCGGCGCCTCTCGTCAGCCGGCGGTGAGGAGAGGAGCAGCGGCTTCAGCCTTCCTCGCCGGCCGCCCAGGCCTGGCGCTTGCGGTAGATGGTGGAGGGACTGATGCGCAGCAGCTCCGCCGCTTTCGGGATGTTGCCGTCGCACATCGCGATGGCCTGCTCGATCGCCCGCTTCTCGATCATCCAGAGCGGCACGACGGGCTCCCCCTCCGCGCCGGCTCCCTCTTGGGTAGCGGGCCTGGCCGCGGCCACGGCCGAGATCCCCGCCTGGCGGCGCAGAATCTGCGGCAGCATCGCTTCGGTCACGGCGCCGCCGGGGTTGAGCACCACGACCGAGCGCATGACGTTCTGCAGCTGCCGGATGTTGCCCGGCCAATCGTAGGCCTGGATCAGCGCGGCCGCTTCCTCCGATAGCCCTTCGAAGGTCTTGCCCTCCTCCGCGGCCATGGCGTCGAGGAAGGCCTCGGCCAGCTTGCGGACATCCTCGCCCCGCTCGCGCAAGGGGGGCATCTCGATCGGGATCACATGCAGCCGATAATAGAGATCCTCGCGGAACCGGCCGGCCTCAACCTCCACCAGCGGATCGCGGTTGGTGGCGCACACGAAGCGCACGTCGACGCGCTGCACCGTGCTGCCGCCGACGGGCGTGAAGGTTCCTGTCTGCACGAATCGCAAGAGTTTCGTCTGCAGGTTCGGGTCCATGTCGCAGATCTCGTCGAGGAACAGCGTGCCGCCGTTCGCCCGCTTGGCCGCGCCGTCATGGTCCGAGATGGCGCCGGTGAACGCGCCTTTCACATGCCCGAAGATCTCGCTCTCCATCAGGTCCTTCGGGATCGCCGCGCAATTGATGGCGATGAAGGGCCGCTCGCGACGCGGGCTCATGCGGTGCACCGCCTCGGCGCACAGCTCCTTGCCGGTGCCGCTCTCGCCGGTGACGAAGACGGTCGCCTTGGAGGAGGCGGCGCTATCGATGATGCGATGACCGCCTGCATCGCCTGCGAGGAGCCGAGGAAGCCGCAATAGCCGTCGCGCTCCTCGCGGAAGGTCTCGACCAGCGTGGCCAGGCGCTGGCGCTCCAGCGCATTGCGCAAGGTGACGAGGAAGCGCTCGGCCGTGAACGGCTTGACCAGGAAGTCATAGGCGCCGGCGCGCATCGCCTCGACCGCGAGATTGATCGAGCCCAGCGCGGTGATCACGATGACCGTCGGCCCGTTCGCCCGGCCGGCCAGGCTGCGCAGCACCTCGAGCCCGTTCATGTCGGGCAGGTTGATGTCGAGCAGCACCACGTCATAGGCCTTGTCGGCAGCCGCCGCCAAGGCGGCCGTGCCGGAATCGACGATCTGCGGATCGATCCCCTCGCGCTCCAGATAGGCGGCATAGAGCGAGCCCAGCTGCGGCTCGTCTTCGACCACCAGCACCCGGGCCGGGCTGCGGCGGCGCGCGGGCAGCTCACCGCGCGGGCGCACCTCTGTAGGCGTTCCAGCCATGGCCTGCAGCTTAGCTCAAAAGAGCGGCGGTAGTGAAACCCGGGACCCGAAATGAAACCGCCCGGCCCCTCTAGGGGACCGGGCGGGGGAAAAGGTCGGCGATGCTCGGCGCAGCCTAGTCGCGACGGACGCCCAGGAGCTGCATCAGCATGACGAACAGGTTGATGAAGTCGAGATAGAGCGACAGCGCGCCCATGACCGACTTCTTCACCATCACGCCCCGCTCGTCGCCCTCATAGTACCATTCCTTGATCCGCTGGGTGTCCCAGGCGGTCAAGCCGGTGAAGATGAGCACACCGATCACGGAGATGGCGAAGTGCAGTGCCGGCGAGGCCAGGAACAGATTCACCACCATCGCGATGATGATGCCGATCAGCCCCATGAAGAGGAAGCTGCCGAAACCGGCCAGGTCGCGCTTGGTGGTGTAGCCGTAGAGGCTCATCGCAGCGAAGGTGGCGGCTGTGATGAAGAAGACCCGCGCGATGCTCTGGCCCGTATAGACCAGGAAAATGGTCGAGAAAGCGACGCCGTTGAGGGCGGCATAGATCCAGAAGGTCGCCTGCGCCGCCGTCGGGCTCATGGAGTGCACGCGGAAGCTCAGGAAGAACACCAGCGCCACCGGCGCGAGGATCGCCACCCACTTCAGCCCCGTCCCGAAGATGAGCTGTTGCAGATCCGGGCTCATCGCCACCAGGGTGGCGACGATGCCGGTCAGCGCCAGGCCGGAGGCCATGTAGTTGTAGACGCCCAGCATGTACTGCCGGAGGCCGACGTCGACGACTGCCGCCTCCTGGGCCTGCCGGGCGATCACGGTGTTGCGTTCAGGTCCGAAGGCCATGGTTTCCCTCTAAACTCTTCCCTAAGGCACGCAGTTGTTCCTTGCCCCCCAATATGGTGAGGCGTCAGGTCCAGAACAATACAAGGCGCTTCCTGCGGCCCCAAGCGAAACCGGACGAGCGGAGCTAAGGATTGCGCAAGTAAGGAGCGGCCTTGGCCGAGAGCGCCCGCAGGCTGCCGCCGACGCCGAAAAGCGTGGCGAAGGAGACACTTAGCAGGGCGGTGAGCAGGATCGGCCCGGCCGAAGGTCGGAACGGCAACTCCATTGCGTAATGGAGTACGGCGTAAGCGGCAGCCCCGCCGATCGGCGCGGCGACCGCCGCCGTGGCAAGCCCGACCAGGAGGTGCTCGGCCAGGAGCGCCTTCAGGAGATCCGCCCGGGTCGCGCCCAGAACCTTCAAAACCACCGCCTCATAGACCCGGCGCCGCCGCAGCGCCGCCGCCACCCCGGCGAGCACCAGGAGCCCGGCCGCGACGGCGACGCCCGCGACCGCCCGGATCGCCTGCCCCACCCCGGCGAGGATGCCGCCCATCGCCTCCAGCGCCTCGGCGACCCGGATCGCCGAGATGTTGGCGAAGCGCTCGCTCACCGCCCGCTCCAGCCCGTCCTCAGCGCCCGGCGGGACATGAATGGTCGCCAACGCCATCTGCGGCGCGCTCTGCAGCGCCCCCGGCGAGAACACCATGACGAAATTGATGCCGAGCTGCCCCCAATCGACCTCGCGCAGGCTGGCGATCTCAGCCGTCAGCTCGCGGCCAAGCACATTGACCGTGACCATGTCGCCGAGGCCAAGCCCGAAACCCTTGGCAATCTCCGCATCGAAGGAGACTTGGAGCGGCCCGGCATGGTCGGGCGGCCACCAAGTACCCTCGACGATCTGGGTGCCCGGCGGCGGCTCAGCGGCCCAGGTGATGCCGCGATCGCCCTGCAACACCCATTCGAACTCGGCCGGGGCCTTGATCTGCTCCACCGGCACGCCCTTGAGGTGGGTGATGCGCCCCCTCAGCATCGGCACCTCCTCATAGCCCTTCACCCCCGGCCAGCCGGTCACAAGCGCGCGGAACGGCTCGCGCTGGGCCGGTTGAATATCGATGAAATAGAAGGTCGGCGCGGCGGCCGGGAGCGTCCGCTCGATCTCCGTCCTGAGGCTTGCCTCGACCAGGAGCACCGCGGTCAGCACCGTCACGCCGAGGCCGAGCGACAGGACCGAGCTGGCGAGCGCGGCGCCGGGGCGGTGCAGGTTGGCGACGGCGAGCCGCCAGGCCGGCCGTGGCAGGCGCGGCGCGCGGCGCGCCAGCGCGCCCATGCCTGAGGCCGCGAGCCGGAAGATCAGAACGGCGATGGCCGCGCCCACGACGAAGCCACCCGCCAGAAGCCGGTCCGAGGCGCTCGCCACCAGCAAGGCGCCTAACGCCAACGCCAGGCCGGCGATGCCTGCCACTGCCCAGCGCGACGGCCGCGCCGCGCCGGGCGCGACGAGGTCGCGGAACAGTGTTGCCGGCGGGATCGCGGCCGTCGCGCGCCAAGGGCCACAGCGTGAAGAGGGCGGCCGTGAGGGCTCCGAACAGCGCCGCCAGCCCGAGCGGGGCGGGATAGAGGGTCGGACGCACCGCCACGCCGAGCCGCTCGCCCAAGGGCGCGGCGGCGGCCCAAGGCAGGGCCGCGCCGATCGCGAGCCCGATCAGGATGCCGACCGCCGCGAACAGCGCCGCCTGCGCAGCGTAGGTGCGCAAGATGACCCCCCTGCCCGCCCCGACCGATTTGAGGATGGCGATGGTCTGGATTCGGGTCTCCAGCCAGGCGGAGATCGCATGCGCCACGCCGAGGCCGCCGACCAGCAGCGCGCTCAAGGCGACCAGCGTTAGGTAAAGCTCGGTGCGCCTGACGAAGCGCTGCAGCCCGGGCGCGGCCTCGTCCAACCCGCGCACGCGCCAGGCGGCGTTGGGGAACCGGGCGCGCAGCTCGGCCGTCAGCGCCTCGGGGGCGCCCGGCGCGGGCGCGGCGAGCCTGTAGTGACGATAGACGAGGCTGCCGGGCTGCAGCAGGCCGGTGTCAGGGAGGCTCTCCAGGGCGATGATCAGGCGCGGGCCGAAAAAGGCCTGCACGCCGCGATCGGGTTCGCGCTCCAGCACCGCGCGCAGCACATAGCGATTTTCGCCGACGAGGATCTCGTCGCCGACCTCAACGCGCAGCCGGTCGAACAGGGCACGCTCGGCGACCGCGCCCCAGCGGCCGTCGTCGGATCGGCCGAGCGCCTCGCGCATACCCATCCCCGGCGCGAGCTGCACCGCGCCGGCGAGCGGGTAGGCCCCGTCCACCGCCTTGAGCTCCACCAGCCTGCGCTCGGCATTGTCGGCACGCCGCGCCATCGCCCGCAGCTGCGCCACCTCCGACAGCTCCGCGCGCCGGGTGAGGAAATCGCGCTGCTCTTGCGTGATCTCGCGATGCGCGAGCCTGAGCTCGAGATCGCCGCCGAGGAGCGTGCGCGCATCGGCGGCGATGCCGGCGCGCACCGCCGCGCCGAGCGAGCCGACGCCCGCGATCGCGGCGACGCCGAGCGCCAGGCAGGCGACGAAGATGCGCAGGCGCTTGGCGCCGCCGCGCAGGTCGCGCAACGCCAGCGCGAGGCTCACGGCACGCGGGCGGCTCATGCCAGCGCGGCCTCTCGACGGCCACCACGCCGGTCGGCCTCGATGCGGCCGTCATGGATGTGAAGGATGCGCTCGCAGGACGCGGCCAGGTTCGCATCGTGCGTGACGAGGAGGAGCGTCGCGCCGTTGCGCTCGGCGAGGTCGAACAGCAGCGCCATCACCGAGCGGCCGGTCTCCCCGTCGAGATTTCCCGTCGGCTCGTCGGCCAGCAGCAGGCGTGGCCTGATGGCAAAGGCGCGCGCGAGCGCGACGCGCTGCTGCTCGCCGCCGGAGAGCTGGCCCGGATAATGCTCCAAGCGCTGCGCGAGGCCGACACGGTCCAGCGCCTCGGCCGCGCGCTCGAACGCGTCCGGCGCGCCCGCCAGCTCCAAGGGCACCGCGACGTTCTCCAGCGCGGACATAGTCGGGATCAGATGAAAGGACTGGAAGACGATGCCGACGGCCCCGCGTCGCAAGCGGGCCAGCCGATCCTCGTCGAGCCGGGCGAGATCCTGCCCATCCACCAGCACCTGGCCGCTGGTCGGGCGCTCGAGCCCGCCGATCACCATCAGCAGGGTCGATTTGCCCGAGCCGGACGGGCCGACGATGCCGACCCGTTCGCCCGGGCCGATCTCGAGGTCGATCCCGCGCAGGATGTTGACCGGGCCGGCCGGGCTCTCCAGCTTTAGATGGACGTCGATCAGGCGGATGAGGGCGGAATTGGGCAGAGGATCGGGCGCGGGCAAGTCGGTCTCCGGGATGGGGGGCCGCGGCAGCGGATATGGCGCATCGACGCGCGCTTGCCAAGTCATGTTGCTGGCGCTGGCCCTCTTCACATCGGGCCCGGCCGCCGCGCAGCCCCTTAAGATCCTCGCCCTCGGCGACAGCCTCACGGCCGGCTTCGGCCTGCCGGCGGGGCAGGGTTTCGCCCCGCAGCTGGAGCGCGCCTTGAAGGAGAGCGGGGTGGAGGCGCAGGTGATCGACGCCGGCGTCTCGGGCGACACCAGCGCGGGCGGGCTCGCCCGGATCGAATGGGCGCTCGCCGACGGGCCCGACCTCGTCATCCTGGAGCTGGGCGCCAACGACATGCTGCGCGGGGTCGATCCGGCCGAGACGCGCGCCAACCTTGATGCGATGCTGGCCAAGCTGCGCGCGGCGGGCGCGCGGGTGTTGCTGGCGGGCATGCGCGCTGCGCCCAATCTGGGGCTCGACTACAGCGCCGCCTTCGAGGCCATCTATGGCGACCTCGCGACCAAATACGAGGTGCCGCTCTATCCCTTCTTCCTGGAAGGGGTGGCGACCGAGCCGACGCTCAACCTCCCCGATGGGCTGCACCCGAACGCGGCCGGCGTGCGTGAGATCGTCCGCCGTATCCTGCCGCATGTGATGGCGGCGGCCGGAGTGTCGCGCTCATGATGCCGCCGATTTCGGCTGCGCGGCGGGCCTCGCGCGTTATACCTATGGGGGAGAGGGTTCCGCGCCGACCGCCCGCTGAGGAGGCCTCGCACGCGAGATGATCCGCCTGTTCGTCGCCATCCCCCTGCCCGAGGAGATCCAGGATCGCGTGGGCGAGCTGTGCAGCGGCTTGCCCAATGCGCGCTGGGTCGATCCGGACAATTTCCATCTCACCTTGCGCTTCATCGGCGAGGTGGACGAGTCCCAGTTCGAGGACATCGACATGGCGCTCTCGGTGGTGCGCGCTCCCGCCTTCCGGCTGAAGCTGGGCGGCGTCGATTCCTTTGGCAACAACAACGGGGTGCGCGCGGTGTGGGTCGGTGTCGAACGCGAGCCCGCGCTGTTCCATCTGCGCGACAAGGTGGAATCGGCGCTGGTGCGTGCCGGGATCGCACCCGAGACCCAGAAATTCAAGCCGCATGTCACGCTGACCCGCTCGCGCCAGCGCGGCGACGCGCGATTGGGCGAGTTCATCCAGCGCAACAGCCTGTTCCAGGCTGGGCCGTTCCGGGTCACCGAGTTCACGCTGTTCTCCAGCTTCCTCAGCCAGAGCGGCTCGATCTACACGCCCGAGCGTGTCTATCCCTTGGAAGGCGCGGAGCATCCCTACCCGGCCTTGCAGGACGAATGAACAAGGATGCGCGGATCGTCATCCTGACCGGCGCCGGGATCAGCCGCGAATCAGGCCTGCACACCTTCCGCGATCCCGACGGCATCTGGGCGCGCCACCGCATCGAGGATGTGGCGACGCCCGAGGCCTTCCAGCGCGATCCCGCCGCCGTGCACGGTTTCTACAATGCACGCCGGCGCGGCCTCACCGATCCCGCGATCAAGCCCAACGCCGCGCATCAGGCGCTGGCGGAGCTCGAGCGGCGCTGGCGGGGCGAGGTGCTGCTGGTCACGCAGAACATCGACGACCTGCATGAGCGCGCGGGCTCCAGGAACCTGATCCACATGCATGGCGAGATCCTGAAGCGGCGCTGCGCGGCCTGCGGCGACGTCCAGCCCTGCCGCGAGGATCTCTCCGTCGATCTTGCCTGCCCCGCCTGCGCCAGCCTCGGCACGCTGCGCCCGCACGTGGTGTGGTTCGGCGAGATGCCGCTGGAGATGGACCGCATCTTCGCCGCGCTCCGGCAAGCGGAGCTGTTCCTCTCCATCGGCACCTCGGGCACTGTCTATCCCGCAGCCGGCTTCGTGACCGAGGCGCGCGCCGCCGGCGCGCACACGGTCGAGCTCAATCTCGAGCCGTCGGAGGGACGCAGCCTGTTCGATGAGGCGATCCACGGGCCGGCGACCGAGATCGTCCCCGCCTATCTGCGCCGGCTGCTGGAGACGGCATGAGCGCCTTCACGCGACTCGTCGCGGAGATGCGCGCCTGCACGCTCTGCGCCGACCGGCTGCCGCTCGGGCCCAAGCCCACCTTCCGCATCTCGGAGAGCGCGCGCCTGCTGCTCGTCGGCCAGGCGCCCGGCACCAAGGTGCATGAGACCGGCATCCCCTGGAATGACCGCAGCGGCGACCGCCTGCGCGAGTGGCTCGCGCTCGACCGCGAGACCTTCTACGACGTGCGGCGGATCGCGATCCTGCCGACGGGCCTGTGCTATCCGGGTGTCGACAAGAATGGCGGCGACAGGCCGCCCTGCCCACTCTGCGCGCCGACCTGGCATCCGCGCGTCCGTCCGCACCTCAAGCAGGTCGGGCTCACGCTGCTGATCGGCTCCTATGCGCACGCCTATTATCTCAGCGAGCGGCGCGGCGCCTCCATGCACGATACCGTCACGCGCTGGCGCGAGTTCCTGCCCGAGTTCCTGCCGCTGCCGCATCCGAGCTGGCGCAACACCGCGTGGCTGCGGCGCAACCCGTGGTTCGAGGCCGAGCTCCTGCCCGAGCTGCGCGCGCGGGTGCATGGA
>Ga0247829_10001786_pt1 | contig 10121 bp, 5 predicted proteins | sample 12C_Control_Day4_FD_207765 | JGI IMG/M metagenome (GOLD analysis project Ga0247829, IMG submission 207765) | Soil microbial communities from agricultural site in Penn Yan, New York, United States - 12C_Control_Day4 | ecosystem: Environmental > Terrestrial > Soil > Agricultural land | place: USA... | reverse complement strand
TCCACGCGATGTGGACCAGCGCGCGCACCTTGGCGTCGAGCTTGCCCGACGTGCCGCACTTCACCCCGTCGACCAGCGCGGCGACGTCGGCCGCGCCGGCCCGCTGCAGCAGCTCGCTGGCGAACGCGCCGTGCGAGTCCATGCAGTAGAAGCAGTGGTTGGCGGCCGACACCGCGGTCGCGATCAGCTCGCGCTCGCCGCGGGTCAGCGTGGTGCCGGGGTAGTCGGCGACCAGCAGCGCGTCGGCGAGCCCGCGCAGGTGCGTGCCCAGCTCCGGGGTCAGCCGGATCGCGGCGAGGATGCCCGGGGCATCGGGCAACCCTCCGACGATGGGTGTCTCCTGCGAACGCGCCCGTCGTTCTTCGTCGCGTGCCATCGACTCTCAGCGTAACACGCGTGTCGGCGCGTCCCGATCGCGCACGGTCCGACCTGTGCAAGGCGCTTCAGGGTGTCGTGAGTGGTCGTCGACGATCGCCAGATGCGGTGGGACGTGTCACGCCGTCCACTCACGCTCTCTGCCCGGGACGAGGTCCGCCATGGATGACGACGCCGAGGCTCTCCGCCATGCCCTCACCCTCATGCAGCTCAACCGCTGGACGGAGGCCCGCATCGCCCTGCACGAGCTCGCCCTCGCCACGCCGCAGGTGACCCGCCTGCGCGCGCTCCTCGCCTACGCGCGCGGCCACGAGGCGGCCGCAGCCGGCGACCTCGCCCGCGCGCACGAGGAGTGGCGGCGCGCGCTGCTGCTCGATCCGTCGCTGAAGGACGCCGAGCTCGCGATGCGGACGCGGCCGCGGCGCAAGTCGTGGCTCGATCGGGTCCTGCGCCGCTGACCAGCGGCGGCCGCCAGGTCCCGAGCACGAGATCGAGGCACGCCAGGAAGCTGGCGAAGTTGGCCGGCGCGCGACCGGCGGCGTGGTGGCGCTGATGCCAGCTCGGCGTCGCGACGATCCACGCCAGCGGCGACCGGCGGGCGGCGACGTCGGCGTGGAGCAGCGAGGTGTACAGCTTGCGCGCCAGCAAGATCGGCGCGTGGGCCACCAGGGGGAGCTGGAAGACCAGCGCGAGCGCGGTCGCCGCGCCGACGTGCAGCGCGGCATCGACCGGATGCTGGCGCCAGGCGTCCCACCAGCACAGGTGATCCGGCTGGTGGTGCAGGCGATGGACGCGCCACAACCACGCGCTCGCGTGCATCGCGCGGTGCAGCCCGTAGGTCGCGACCTCGACGGCGAGCAGGAACGCCGCCAGCCGCAGCGGACCGGCGGCGGTACGGTGCGGATCGAAGACCGCCGGCGCGTGGCGGGCCAGCGCGGCCGCGATCGCGCTGGCGACGCTCGCGTTGACCAGCAGGAGCGCCGCGGCGGCCGGCGCGTGGGTACGCCACCGGCGGCGCCAGCCGGGCCGATCGCCGGTCGCGGCGCGCTCGAGCGGCGCCAGCACGATCGCGGTCAGGGTGAGGAACAACGTGACCCGGGTCGCCGCGTCGAGCACCAGCGCCAGCACGTCAGTAGCCGTCGGCGCCGCCGACCAGGAGCGCGAAGGCGACGCCGCCGCCGATCGTCAACACGAGGACGACGGCGACGGCGATCAACAGGGTGGCGAGCACGCGGGACCATGGGTTGCGCGGCGGGGACGGGGTCATGGTGGGCACGGGATCGATGCTCATGGCCGCGCGCGAGTTGCGAGCGACGTGCCACGACGCGCGCCTGTCGGGCCGCGGGCTTCGCACCCGCGTGTCGACGCGGACACGCCAGGCCGTCGCTCGTCGGAGACAGCGGCTGCCAGACCTGCATCGCGCCTGCACACGATCTGCGCAGGATCTCGACGGGAGGGCGCCACCAGCAATTGACTTGCATGTTCAGTTCGCGGGCGTCATGGTTGCCGACGCGATGACCTCGACCAAGGGACTGCTGCTGAACGCCATCGGCCGGCTGGTGCTGCGCGACGCCCGGATCACCGCGGTGCGCCAGCTCGGCGACGACCTGCGCGCGATCGCCCTCGAGGGCGACGGGCTGCGCGACGTCGCCTGGGTGCCGGGCGACAAGGTCCAGGTCCTGCTGCCGACCCGCGACGTGCGCACCTACACGCCGACGGCGTGGGACGCCGCGCGCGGCGCCACCGAGCTGATCGTGTTCGATCACGGCGCCAGCCCGGGCGCGTCGTGGAGCCGGCAGGCGCGTCCCGGCGACCGCTGTCGCTTCGTCGGGCCGCAGCGCTCGCTGCAGCGGCCGCGCGGCCGGCCGGCGGTGCTGTTCGGCGACGAGACCAGCCTCGGCGTCGCGCTCGCCTTGCACCGCGCCGATCCACACGCGCCGCTGGCGTGCGTGCTCGAGGTCGGATCGCGCGCGCGCGTCGAGGCGGCGGCGGCCGCGATCGAGCTGCCCACGGCCGCGCTCCTCGAGCGCACCGCCGGTGACGGCCACCTCGCCGAGGTCGCCGCGCAGCTCGAGCGCCACCTCGGCGCCCACGCCGGCGCGCAGCTGCTGATGACCGGCCGCGCGCAGTCGATCCAGGCGGTGCGGTCGCGCCTGCGCGGCGCCGGCGTCCGTGACGCGGGCGCCAGCAAGCCGTACTGGTCGGTCGGCAAGACCGGCCTCGACTGATCGCGATAGGGTCCGGCGGTGCCCACCGTCTAGCCCGGATCATTCACGACGCTGGCGGCTGCTGGCCGCATCTCGTCGGAGGCATTGGTCCTTCGACAAGCTCAGGACGCGCGGAACATTCTCGAGAGTGTTCCTCGGCGGGTTCCAACCCGCCTGCGGTACTTCACGCTGGTGGCGCGGTCCGGCGACTGACCGTCACGGCCGGACCGCGCGAACCAGCTCGTCGCGCAGGCTGGCCGGCGGCAGGGCGACGCCCATCTTGGCGGCTGCGTCGAGCGGCGCGGTGCGGGCGTCGATCGCCGACCGATCGGCGATCGCGCCGCGATCGATGGCGAGCGCAGCCGGCACCGGCGTGGCCGCGGTGTACGACCGGGCGTAGATGCGGCTGCCGGTCACGGCGATCGGCGACGCGTCGGCGCCGACCTGGGCGACGTGGCCGAGATCCTCGGCGATCAGGGTCGAGTCGATGACGCGGACCTTGTCGGTGAGGTCGGCGGCGATCTGCACGCCCGATGGCCAGGTCTTGTAGAACAGCGACCGCTCGATGGCGACGTCGAGCGCGTAGGCCAGGCGCAACTCGGTGGCGAAGGCGTTGCCGACGAACACGCAGTCGCGGAGGCGGACCTCGCCGAAGAAGCCGCCGTCGCGGGCGTCCTGCTCGAGCCCGACCAGGGTCGCGCCGTGGACGCTCTGGTCGGTCTGCCAGTTGCGCACGAACCACGACCGCTCGATCGTGAGCGTCGCCGGCGCCTTCTTGCCGCGGACGCCGTGGGCCCGGATCGCCAGGTACGGTGCCTGCGACGCCGGCACGTTGCTGCGCCCGTCGATGATCGCGCTGTCGACCATCGTGAAGCCGGTGCGGACCTCGACCACGCTCGACAGGCCGACCGGGCCGGTGACGACCAGCCCCTCGAGGCGGACCGAGCGCGCGACCAGGCGCTCCGGCGCCGGGATCACCGCGCCGTCGCCGCGCAACACGAGGTCGATCGCCGGCACGTCCTTGCCCGCCTCGGGCGCCAGCCGCCAGCCGGTCGGCGGGATGGTCGCCGCGAAGCGCACCTCGAACGTGCCGTCGAAGCCGGCCGCGGCCCGGGCCAGGTACGCCGACTGGACGGTGAGCAGATCGTTGGCCGAGGTCACGTCGTACACGTGGGTCTCCTTGGTCGCAGCGGCGGGGCTCGACGCGGCCGCGCTCGCGCCGGTGTCGCGGGGCGGATCGCGGGTGCAGCCGAGCCACAGCGCGAGCACGACGGCGACAGGCTGCAGCGAGGCGCGCATGTCACCGCGTGGTCGGGAACACGCCGGAGTCCAGCGTGTTGAAGTTGCGGAAGAACTCGTTGACGCTCATCGTGAAGGTGCCGTCGGCGGTCGGTCCGCTGGGCGCGCCGTCGCCCGGGCGGGTCGGCTGGTTCATGCCGGTGCGGTCGGGCTCGTTGCCGTGGTGCGGGTTGCGCAGCCGCACCGTCGACACCTCGCAGTCGACCACCGGGTACATCGTCGCGCGCAGCGCCGGCGGCAGCTGGTGCAGCGGGACCGGCACGTTGGTCGTGGTCACGAAGTTGATCCCGACGACGTTGTAGGCGTGGCCGGCGTAGACGTTGCGCTGGCCGACGCTGTTGTCGGTGCCGAGGTTCCGCACGTTGAGCACGAGGTCCATCATCGCGCGCATCGCCGGCGAGCGGGCACCGGCGAACAGCTCGTTGTCGGGCGCCCCGTGCTCGATCGTGATGTCGGCCCGCCGCCAGGCCGGGGTCGCGGCGGCGCCGGCCTCGCCGACTCCGGACACGTTGTAGGTGTGGCGCGCCATCTTGGTGGCGTCGCGGCCGGCGTGGAGCGCGGTGCGGGTGTTGGTGGCCCGTCCCTCCGACAGGGTCTGGTTCTCGGCGTCGCCGCCGTCGGACGAGGCGTGGCCGACGATGTCGACGACGAACGGGCACAGCGACGCGACCGAGACGTACTCGAGCCAGCGGCCGAAGAAGGTCAACCGGGGGGCGTCGGTCGGCTTCACCGCGTCGGAGCCGACGTCGAACGTGATCGGCGACGGGTTATGGCGACGGAGCTCGGCCAGGTGCTCGTGGTTGGGTGTGCGCGCGACCTCGACCGCGGCGTTGCCGACCGCGCTGCGCGCCGCCGCCTTGGGCCCGGGCGTGCCGGCGGGATCGGGCGGGGTACCCTGGTAGGTCGTGATCGCGGTCTGCAGGGTGGCGATCTTGGTGTGGGTGTCGGCGCCGAGCGCGGCCCAGTCGGCGTCGGCCATCGCGTTGGTGATCGCGGTCGCCAGGTTGGTGATCTGCGCGTCGGGGTTGGTGTTGGCGGTGAGGATCGGCGCGGTGGCGTCGCCGGGCTGCGCGGCGTCCTGGCGCCCGGCGAGCAGCAGCAGCTGATCGACCGCGCCGGGGTTGGCGGCGAGGATGTTGCTGCCGGCGGTCGGGAAGGCGGTCAGGTTGCCGCTGAAGGTGAGCGCGCCAGCGGCGTCGGCGGCCTCACCGTAGAGCACGTGCAAGGCGTGGTTGGCGACGCCGCTGTTGATGCCGTCGTAGCCCGGCGTCCCCGCCGCCGAGCCGGGCTGGTGCGGCACGGCCCCGCCGTACTGGCCGTGCTCCTGGGTGAACCGCGCGTACGCCTTCTCCATCAGCGGCGCCCACCGCGCGCACTGGTAGACGTCCTTGCGGTGGACCTCGAGCGCGCTGCCGTTGAGGTGGCCCCAGTAGTCGACGCTGCCGGGCTGGGGCGCACACCGGAGCTGCGAGCCGTGGATCCGGCCGTTGCTGATGTTGACCGCGAGGTCGGCGCTGACCGCGACCTGGACCGGCGTGTAGTCGAACGCGTCGCCACCACCGGTGATGCGCTCCCACCATGAGCGCGTGTGGGCGTTGCGGCGCCACAGGGTGACGGTCGCTCCACCGCTGCCGTCGGCGACCATCATCGACTTGATCCGCGCCGGGTCGCGGGCGGCCATGCCCATCAGCACGGCCTGGAAGTAGCAGTCGCCGATGCCGCCCTGCTGGACGTCGTCGGCGGTCGGCTGGTTGGCGATGTAGATGCCGGGGTCGGCGACCTGCTCGACGATCGGCGCCTCGGTGGTACCGCGGATCTCGGTGACCGCGGTGAAGCCGCTCGGCGGCGGGCTGACCTGCTCGCCCTCCTCGAAGATCAGGTTGGGCAGCGGCGACACCGGGCCGTCGAAGTGGAGCGGCCGCTCGCGCGGCGCGTTGACCTTGACGTTGGCGGCGCGGGCATCGATCGGCGCCGGCGCAGCCGCGGTCGGCGCGTTGGCGGCGTCGCCGATGGTCGGCGTGCGGTGGGTCGTCGTCGCGGTGCCACCGCCGACGGTGCCGCGCTCGCCGGGGTTGCCCGAGATGCTCTCGGCCGGGTTGGTCCGGCGTGCGATGCCGCTCGGGCGGGCGTGGACGGCGAACGGCTGGCCGGCGACGATCGCGTCGGCGCCGCGCTCGGCCTCGAGCTCGGCCGGCTCGGCGACGTCGGTGACGATGCCGCGCAGCTGGGGGGCGGCCGGCGCGCCGCCTTGCTGGGCGACATGGACCAGCTCGTGGGCGATCAGGTGATCGCCGCCGGGCGAGCCGGGCGCGTACATGCCGGCGCCGAAGTAGATATCGGAGCCGATCGTGTACGCCTCGGCCGACAGGCTCGCCGCCGACGCCGCCGCGGCCGGCCCGGTGTGGACGCGCACGGCCGAAAGGTCGACGCCGAGCGAGCCCTCGGCGGCGCCGCGGTTCGCCGCCGGCAGCGCCGCGCCGGTGTTGCCGATCAGGTGCATCCCGAACGGATCGTCGCCGCCGCCCGCGGCGCCCGCACCGGCGCCGCCTCCGGCCGCGATCGGCGCGCCCCCGCCCTCCGAGGCGACGGGCGCGGCGCCGCCGAGGCCGGCGGTTCGCGTGGTCTTGCCCGGCGCCGTGCCCGCGGGCGCCGTCGCCGCCGCCGCATCGCCGACCTCGGCCTTGGTCGAGTAGTCTGTGCTCACCGCCCCGCGCTCCTTACCTGCCGATCGTGGCCATAGTACGCGCGATCCGGGTCGGATCTCCCCGGCCGCGGCCCAACCCACCGAGATCCCGCTGTTTCTGCAGCTGCACGCCGGCGCTGCTTAGCTTTTCACGGCGTGAACTGCGGCAGCACCAGTCGGGCGACGATGTCGGGGTCGACGCCCTCGGCGCGCACGCGGGCGACGGCGTCGGCGTCGCCCTGGAACACGCCGACCGCGGCGGCGGTGAGCGGGTTGCCCTCGCGGAGCGCGGTCTCCGCGGCGACGCGCAGGGTCTCGGGGCCGGGATCGAGGCTGGCGTCGAGGAGGTCGGCGGCCAGGGTGGCGTAGCCGACCCGCTCGCGGCGCAGGCGGCGGGCGCGGCGACGCGCCTCCTCGCGATCGCCGCGCACCACGGCGAGCTGGCCGGCCAGGCGACTGGTCTCGACCCGGACCAGCTGGATGCGCACCAGCAGCGAGCGCTCGATCCGGGCCAGCTCGGCGAACAGCTCGTCGGGGATCCGGCGGTCGTGCAAGGCCAGGGTGCCGCGGGCCAGGAACCGGTACCAGTCGAGCAGCTGGTAGAAGTCGCCGGCCGGCGGCGCCCACGTGGTCTCGAGCAGCTCGCGGGCGAGGTCGACCTGGCCGCGGGCCACCCACACCATGTTGAGGCCGCGGGCGAGCGCCGCCTGCTGGTAGCGAGAGCCGCGTCGCGCCTCGCGGGCGTGGCGCTCGACCCGGCGGGCCAGCTCGCCGTAGCGGCCGAGATAGTGCAGCGCGAACAGGCCGAACAGGCGGAAGTTGTTGACGTGCCACACGCTGTCGGAGCGCTGTCCGCGCAGCTCGGTCTCGGCGCGCTCGAGCAGCGGCAGCGCCTCGGCGAACCGGCCGGCGAAGTACGCGCTCACGCCCTGGGTGCCGTGCAGGCGGGCACGCAGCTGGGGATCGCCGGTGTCGTCGCAGATGGCCTCGACCTGGCGCAGCAGGTCGGCGACGCCACCCTGGCGAGTGCCGCCCTCGGCGGCGCGCAGGGCGGCGTGGAGCAGGAGCGAGCTGGCGACGTGGACCGGCTGGCCGGCGCGCATCGCCAGCAAGAGCGTGCGGGTGTTGAAGTCGGCGCCGCGGACGTAGTCGATGTGGCTGAGGCCGGTGGCCACCGTGCGGTGCAGCTCGAGCACCTGCAGATCGCGCGGCATGACCCGGCCGGGATCGCGGCGGCTCCACCGCAGGCCACGCAGCCGCAGGCGCAGGCGGCCGAGCACCAGCGAGCCGAGCGCGCCGCGCGTCGTCGCCGGCAGGCGCAGGCCGAGCTCGGCGAGCAGGCTGCCGAGCTCGGTCAGGCCGCGCTCGACGTCGCCGCCGACCAGCAGCTGCTCGGCGGCGCGGCGGCGCAGGTCGAGCCGCGCGCCCTCGTCCTTGTCGTCGACGGCCTCGAGGTAGGCGTCGGCCGCCTCGGCGCACCGACCGGCGCCGGCCAGGGCGTCGCCGAGCGCGACGTGGAGCCGGCGGCGCTCGGCCACCGGCTGGCGGCCGAGGCGGAGCGCGGTGCGGTACAGCTCGGCGGCGCGATCGAACGCGAGCGCGTCGCTGGCGCGCGCCGCGGCGCGCACGGCCAGCTCGCTGGCCCGGGCCGCGTCACCGGCGCTCTCGAGGTGGCGGACCAGCAGGCGCGGATCGGCGGCGCCGGCCTCGTCGAGCGCGTCGGCCAGGCGCCCGTGGATCGCCGCCGCGCGCGCGGCGAGGCGGGCGACCACGGTGGCGCGGACGCGGTCGTGGTACGGCTCGATCAGATCGTCGGCGCGCTGGCCGACCGAGCGGGCCAGCATGGCAACCCGCAGCAGCGACGCCATGCGGACGCCGAGGCCGGGATCGAGCTCGGCGGCGGCGCTGGCCAGGCGCAGCGGCAGCGGCGCGTCGGCGACCGCCAGCACCTCGAGCAGGCGCCGCGCCGGCGGGTCGAGCGCGTCGATGCGCAGGGCCAGCGCCTCGTCGAGGCGGACGCCGGCGGCGTGGCCGAGGGTGGCGACGTGGCGGACCAGCTCGTGGAGGAACAGCGGGTGGCCCTCGGTCTCGCGGGCCAGGTCGGCCGGATCGACGCCGGCGTCGAGCCGCTGCGACAGCAGCGCCGCCAGGGTCCGCGCGTCGTCGTCGGGCAGCCCGCCCAGCTCGAGCAGGCGCACGCCGGGCAAGAGCCGGGTCAGGGTGGCCAGCGGCGCCGCCTTGGGCCGCGACGTGATCAGCACCAGCAGGCGCGGCGCGCCCGGCGCCGCCAGCAGATCGTCGAGCAGGGCCAGCGAGTCGTTGTCGGCCCACTGCAGATCGTCGATCACCACCACCACCGGCTGGCGCTCGCCGAGGCGCCCGAACAGCTGGCGCACCGCCGCGAACGCGACCTCGCGCGGCTCGCCGCCGGCCCACGGCAGCGGCTGGCCGGCGGCGCGTCGCACCACCGGCGCGGTGCCGAGCACCGGGAACAGGCGCACCACCCGCGCGGCGTCACCGCCGGCGATCAGGGCGGCGTCGACCGGATCGAGGCGCTTGAGGTGACGGGCCAGATCCTCCATCGCGCCGTCGAGCGCCTTGTACGGCACCGACTCGCTCTCGTAGCAGCGCCCGCTCAGCACGATCAGCTCGGGCACCTGGCCGACCAGCTGCTCGACGAAGCGGCGGACCAGCGCGGTCTTGCCGACCCCCGACTCGCCCTGGATCGCCACCACCACCGCCTCGCCGCGGCGGGCGTCCTCGAAGGCCGCGGCCAGCCGCTCGAGCTCGGCCACCCGGCCGACGAACGGCGACGTCGGCAACGACGCCGGCGGGGTCGCCGGCGAGGTCGCACCCAGGGCCTCGAGGATCGCGGCGCCGCCCGGCCGCGCCGTCCGGTCGAAGCGGAGCAGCGCGGCGGTCAGGGCCGCCAGGTCGGCGGGGACGTCGTCGCCGGCCGGCGGCGCCGGCTCGCGCCGCTGCTTGTCGAGCATGATCTGCAGCGGCGGGCCGGTGAACGGCAGGCGGCCGGTCAGCGCCTCGTGCAGGACGATGCCGAACGCGTACCAGTCGGCCTCGGGCCCGACCTGGCCGCTCACCGCCTGCTCGGGCGCCATGTACGCCGCGGTGCCGACCACCTGGTCGCCGCTGAGCAGGGCGTCGCCGTCGGTGTCGCGGGCCAGCCCGAAGTCGAGCAAGGTGACCCGCCCGCCGGGCGTGACCTTCACGTTCGACGGCTTGACGTCGCGGTGGACCTTGCCGGCGCCGTGGATGGCGTGGAGCGCGCCGGCGAGCTGGCCGAGCGCGGCGCGCAGGCGGGCGACGTCGAGCACCCCGCTCGGGCGCACCCACGCCAGCAGATCGCCGCCCTCGATCAGCTCCATGGTGAAGAACCAGCGCCCGCCGTCCTCGAACAGCTCGCCGAGGGTGACCAGGTTGGGGTGCTGCACGCCCTGCAAGGCGCGGAACTCGCGCTTGAACCGTTCGATCGCGTGGGGCGTGAGGTGGAGCAGCGTCTTGAGCGCGATCCGCGTCCGCTGCTCGCGATCGAACGCCTC
>Ga0247829_10001785_pt1 | contig 10123 bp, 7 predicted proteins | sample 12C_Control_Day4_FD_207765 | JGI IMG/M metagenome (GOLD analysis project Ga0247829, IMG submission 207765) | Soil microbial communities from agricultural site in Penn Yan, New York, United States - 12C_Control_Day4 | ecosystem: Environmental > Terrestrial > Soil > Agricultural land | place: USA... | reverse complement strand
GGGGACGGGGCAGGTGCAGCGCGCCATTACGAACGTGCCCGGGCCTTGAACCCTGACAGCGCCCGCCTGCAGACCCGGCTGGCGCAGATCCGCTTCGCCACCGGCGACAGCGAGAAGGGCTTCGCCGAGCTGGAGTCTGCTTCTGAGGACCATCCCGGCGATTATCAGGCGGACCTCGCGCTCATCGCCGTGCACCTGCGGCAACGCCAGCCGGACAAGGCATTGGAGGCGCTGCAGACCCTGGAACAGAAGCAGCCGAGCAATCCAATCACTCACTATCTCCGCGGTGTCGCGCTGTTGCTCAAGAAGGACTATGCCAAGGCACGCGTCAGCTTCGAGCGCACCGTCGCGCTGAATCCGATGTACATGCCCGCGGTCGGAAGCCTCGCGCGGCTGGATTTGCGCGAAAAGAAGCTTGAAGCAGCGAAGGCGCGCTATCAATCGGTGCTGTCGAAGGAGCCGAACAACGAGCAGGCGCTGCTTGGCCTCGCGGTGCTCCTGCGCGTCGGCGGCGCCAACCCGGCGGAGATCGAGAAGCTGCTCAAGCAGTCCATCGCGGCAAACCCGAGTTCGCCCACCGCGCGCGCTGCGCTCATCAATTACTACCTGCGTTCCCGGGAAGCCAAGGCAGCGTTGGGGGCGGCACAGGAAGCGGCGGCGGCGCTGCCGGGTAATGCCGGAATGATGGAAGCGCTCGGCGTCACGCAGCTCGCCGCCGGCGAGAACCGCCAGGCGGTTGCAACCTTCGCCCGGCTCGCCGAGATGCAGCCGAAGGCTGCCGAGCCGCACGTCCTGATGGCGCGCGCCCAGTTGGCGGCGAAGAACGCGGATGAAGCGATCAAAGCGCTGCGTGCCGCGCTCGAGCGCAAGCCGGACCTGGCGAGCGCTCAACGGGACATCGCCGTCATTTACGTGAAGACGGGGCGTGCCGAGCAGGCGGTGCGCGAAGCGCGCTCGGTGCAGAAGGAGCGTCCGAACCAGCCGTTCGGCTACGTGCTCGAAGGCGAGATCTACGTCGCTCAGGAGAACTGGGAAGCGGCCGAGCGCACCTATCGGCAAGCGACGAAGAAGTTCGATCTCCCGATTCTCGCCGCGCGCGCCCACGCAGTAAGCGTGGCATCGGGCAAGGCCAAAGAGGCCGATACCCTTGCAGAGCAATGGGTCAAGGCCCATCCCCAGGACGCCTTTGTGCTCAACTATCTTGCCGAGCGCGACCTTGCCACCAAGCACTACGAGCGCGCGGCGCAGCGCTACCGCATGGCACTCCAGCGCGCTCCCGACAACCCGCTCATTTTGAACAACCTCGCGTGGGTCTCGCATCAGCTTAAGGATTCGAAAGCCGTCGAGTATGCCGAGCGTGCCCACGAGCTCGCCCCCGGGAGTGCTGCCATCATGGACACGCTCGGCGCACTCCTGGCGGCAAGCGGGGAAACCGAGCGTGGCCTGGAACTGCTTGGACGCGCGGCCGAGCTCGCGCCGACCGCCTACCAGATCCGGCTGAACTTCGCCAAGGCGCTGATCAAGGCCAATCGCAAGGGCGCCGCACGCAGGGAGCTCGAAGCGCTCGCCAAGCTGGACTCCACCGTCCCGCAGCAGCAGGAAGCGGCGAAGCTGCTTTCCGGCCTATAACCGCATGACCACCGTAGCTGTCGTCGGACTCGGGTACGTCGGCCTGCCGCTCGCGGCAGAGTTCGGCAAGAAGTACCGCACCATCGGGTTCGACCTGTCGGAAGAGAAGATCGAGGCCTACCGCAAGCGCGTCGACCCGACCGGGGAGCTTTCGCGGGAGGACTTCCAGGCCGCCTCGAAGCTTGAAGTCACGAACAATCCGCGCGCCCTGCGCGAGGCGGATTTCATCATCGTCGCGGTGCCCACGCCGGTAGACGAGGCGCACAGCCCGGATTTCGGCCCACTCATCGGCGCGAGCACCTCGGTGGGGCAGAACCTGACGCGCGGCGCGACCGTGGTCTTCGAATCCACGGTGTATCCGGGTGCCACCGAGGAAGTCTGCATCCCGGTGATCGAGAAGCACTCCGGGATGAAATGGAAGCGCGACTTCTTCGTCGGCTATTCCCCCGAGCGCATCAATCCCGGCGACAAGCAGCACACGCTCACGCGGATCATCAAGGTGGTCGCGGGCGACACACCCGAGACCCTGGAACGCGTGGCTCAGGTTTACGGCAGCGTCGTCGCGGCCGGCGTGCACCGCGCGAGCTCCATCAAGGTCGCCGAGGCGGCCAAAGTGATCGAGAACACGCAGCGCGACCTCAACATCGCGCTGGTGAACGAGCTCGCCATCATCTTCCACGAGATCGGCATCGATACCCTTGAAGTCCTCGAAGCGGCCGGAACGAAGTGGAACTTCCTGCCGTTCCGCCCGGGCCTGGTGGGCGGCCACTGCATCGGCGTGGATCCCTACTATCTGACGTACAAGGCCGAAACACTCGGCTACCATCCGCAGGTCATCCTGTCGGGCCGCAAGATCAACGACGGCATGGGCAAATACATCGCCGAGCAGACGATCAAACGCATGATCCTGCGCGGTTTCGCGGTGAACAAGGAGAACATCATCGTGCTCGGCCTGACGTTCAAGGAGAACGTGCCCGACACACGCAACTCCCGTGTAATCGACGTGGTGCGGGAGCTGAAATCCTTTGGCGCCAACGTGTTCGTGCACGATCCGGTCGCCTGCCCCAAGGAAGCCGAGCACGAGTACGGCATCCGCCTCTATCCCTGGGACGAGCTGCCTCGGGCAGCCGCGGTGGTCGGCGCCGTGGCGCATAACGACTTCAAGAAGCGCCCGCTCGAGCACCTGCTCGGCAAGCTGGATCCGAAGGGCGTGTATATCGACGTGAAGAACCAGGCCGATGCCGCCGCGCTGCGCGCCCGCGGCGTCGAGGTGTGGCGCCTGTGACGGCAATCCGAAGCGCGCTCGCCGGCAAGGACCTGACGTGGGTAGTCACGGGCAGCGCGGGGTTCATCGGCTCGCACCTGCTGGAGACGCTGCTGCGCCACGGCCAACGGGTGGTGAGCGTCGACAACTTTTCCACGGGGAAGCGCGACAACCTGCGTGAGGTCGAGCAGGCCGTCGGCGTGCTGGCCTGGAAGCGCCACCGCTTCATCGAGGGAAACATCGCCGATGCGGCAACCTGCCATGCTGCCTGCGCCGGCGCGGACATCGTGCTTCACCAGGCAGCGCTCGGCTCGGTGCCCCGCTCCATCGCCGACCCGCTCGCGACCCACATGGCCAATGTCACCGGGTTCGTCAACATGCTGGTCGCCGCGCGCGATGCGAAAGCGCGCTTCGTCTACGCTTCTTCCAGCTCGACCTACGGCGACCACCCGGCATTGCCCAAGGTGGAAGGCGTGATCGGCGGCGCGCTCTCGCCCTACGCCGTAAGCAAGCACACGAACGAGCTCTACGCGGGCGTGTTCGCCCGCTGCTACGGCATGGAAACCGTCGGCATGCGCTACTTCAACGTGTTCGGCGCGCGCCAGGATCCCGAGGGCGCCTACGCCGCCGTGATCCCGCGCTGGGTGCGCGCCATGCTCGTCGGCACGCCGGTCGAAATCAACGGCGACGGCGAGACCACGCGCGACTTCTGCTACGTGGCCAACGCGGTCCAGGCCAATATCCTTGCGGCGCTCGCCACACGCCCGGACGCCTTGAACCGGGTCTACAACGTGGCGGTCGGTGAGAGCACCTCCCTCAACCGGCTGTTCGAGATCCTGCGCGACCTGCTTGGGGAGCAGCGCACCGACCTGCGCGCCGTGCAACCGGTGCACCGTTCCTTCCGGGAAGGCGACGTGCGCCATTCCCTGGCGGACATCAGCCTGGCTCGAGAGCTGCTCGGCTACGCGCCGACCCACACCTTGACCAGCGGATTACGCGAGGCCCTGTCGTGGTACGTCAACCGATTCTCGCCCGTTACCGCCTGCTGATCGCTGCGACGGTGTTGCTCGCGGCACCGTTCAGCGTCATTGCCGACGCCGACGTGCCGACTTTGATCCAGCGTATCAAGCCCTCGATAGTCGCGGTCGGCACTTTCGAGCGGCTGCGCAACCCGCAGTTCAGCTTCTCGGGTACCGGCTTCATCGTCGGGGACGGGAGGCTGGTGGCGACGAACGCGCATGTGGTTGCTAAACCGGTGGACACCGAACGCGGGGAGACCCTGGTAATTGCCGTGCGCGGGCCGGACAACAAGGCGGGGGTGCGGCCGGTGCGCCAAGTAGCGACCGAAACCGGGTATGACCTCGCGCTACTTCGCTTCGAAGGCGCGCCACTACCTGCCCTGCAGCTCGGTGACTCCGAAAGGGTGCGCGAGGGCGAAACGTACCTGCTGACCGGTTTTCCCATCGGCGCGGTGCTCGGTCTCGTTCCGGTAACCCACCAGGCGATGATCGCTGCCCTCACGCCGATCGTCATGCCTGCGGCGCGCGCCGACCAGCTCGATGCGCGCGCCGTGCGCCGTATCGTCGCCGGAAGCTTCTCCGTGTTCCAACTCGACGGCACTGCCTACCCGGGCAACAGCGGCAGCCCGGTCTACCACCCGCAGACAGGCGCAGTCGTCGGCATCGTCAACAGCGTGTTTGTCAAAGGCACTCGCGAGTCCGCGCTCAGCGCGCCGAGCGGCATCACTTACGCCATCCCGGTTCAAAAGCTGGTCGAACTACTAGCGAAACACCGCTAGTAGTATTTTCTTACACGCCAACTCAGGATGCGCAGCACGGCTACCCTCATTCCAGCCGCCTGAGGTACTCCTTGGTGAAAATCTTGTCCGGCAGCTCGCGCAGCTTGAGGTCCGAGTAAACGAGCGTCGACTCTGACCCCTGGGTCAACGCGTCCCGCATGACCAGGCGGCCGGGCCGGACCTTCCCGCCTATCGTACGGTAGTCGTCGTAGACGCAACTCTTCAGCAGGCGGTTGGAAACCGAGTAGAACTCGGCCTTGTGCGGCCGGTAATCGCGCTGGCGCACCCAGTAGCGCACGCGCTGGTATGTCACCTTGCGGTCGACAGCGGCCAGGTCCAGGATATAGAAATTCTCGTTTCCAATTCGTTCGGTGCCTGCGAGCGTCGGGTTGTAGTCGCCAGCGAAATTCGCGCGCGCGATATCGCCGTTGGCCACCTGTCCGGTGAGCCGCTGCGCCATCGACAGGCGCACCGGCTGCGAGACGCGCGGCAGGAAGATCCACAGATCGCGCTCTTTCATGAGCAGCATCTGGCCGCGCTCCGAAGCGGGTTCCAGAGTCAGCACGATGGAGTTCTCGTTGCCCTTGGAGAGCACCTTCATCGTCCTGCCCTCGACGGGCCGGCCATCCTCGGTGCTCGTAATCCGGACGAGCACCTCGAAGCCCTCTTGCGGAAAGCGCACTTCATCGGCTCTTCGCAAGATCTCCTCGGCATTCTGTCCGTGTACATTCGGGGCGAGGAGCAAAGCCGCGAGCGCGATCGCCAAGAACCTCATGCAATTTCCCTTTGCCGGCGTTAAGTGGTTATGATTCAAGGATAAAGAATAACCGCCCCCGGAGCGCGTGACGGAAATCATCCGGCTCGAGAACGTCTCGAAGGAGTACCCCCTGGGCTCGCACAAGGTGCAGGCGCTGAAGGAGGTCAGCTTCAGCGTGGATGCCGGCGTGCTTCTGGTGATAGCCGGGCCCTCCGGCAGCGGCAAGTCTACCCTCCTGAATCTCATCGGCCAGATCGACGTGCCGACCAGCGGACGGGTCATCGTCGCGGGCCACGACCTGTCGGGACGGACCCCGGACCAGCTCGCCGACCTGCGCCTGCGCACCGTGGGGTTCATCTTCCAGAGCTTCAACCTGTTCCCGGTGCTCACGGCCGAGGAGAACATCGAGTACCCGCTTCTCCAGATGCCCGAGATGACCAAGGAGGAGCGCAAGCGCCGCGTCGCGCCGCTGCTCGATCTCGTAGGACTGACCAACTTTGCCCGTCACCGGCCGAACCAGCTGAGCGGCGGCCAGCGCCAGCGCGTGGCAATCGCGCGGGCGCTGGTTACCAAGCCCAAGATCGTGCTGGCCGACGAGCCGACCGCCAACCTGGACCACAAGACGGGCAGCGGGATCCTCATGCTCATGAAGCAGTTCAACCGGCAGCTCGGCACGACGTTCGTCTTCTCCACCCACGACAAGAAAGTGATCGATTTCGCCGACCACTACGTCGGCATCGAGGACGGCGAGATCCGCTTTCTCGGCTTGCGCAAGGAAGGCCGGTGGATGGTGCGCGACGAGTGGCGCGACCGGCGCCGCGGCGAAAGGCGCCAGGGCGACCGGCGCCAGCAACCGCCTCCCGACCCCGTGCAGGACGCCCCCGAGGAAACACACCCATGAACAATAAAAGAAAGTTTTGGGCTGTCGCACTGACCGCCGCGTTCGTCATGCCTGCCGCAGCGCCCGCTGCCGAGCTCGGCAACCTCACGGTGCTCTCGCGCGCCGGACAACCGCTCAACGCCGAGATCGAGATCACCTCGCTCGCTCCGGGCGAAGCGCCGAGCTTGAGCGCGCGCCTGCTGTCGCGCGAGTCGCATGCCAGGGCCGGAATCGAATTCGACCGGACGCTCGCCGACGTGCGCCTGTCCATCGGCACACGCAACGGCCGCCCGGTCGTGCAGGTCCGCACGGGCCGTGCGGTCGATCAGCCGCACCTCTGGATGCTGCTCGAGCTGCGCTCCAGCCGCGAGCGCCGCGCCCGCGGCTATGCGCTGATCATCGACGGGAGCAGGACCGCCGCCCCGCCCCCCCGGGCGAAACCGGCACCGCAGGCTGATTCGAAGGAAGAACTCTTCGGCGTGGCGCCGAAACGCGAGGAAAGCGCCGCTGCCCCCGGCAGCCGTGAGGAGCTCTTCGGCGTGCCGGCAAAGCCGGCCGCCGCGGCTCCTGAAACCACTTCCAGGGACGAGCTCTTTGGAGTTTCCCCCAAGCCGGCCGCCGGCGAAGCCGCCAAGGCTGCAGAGACGCCAAGCACGGTGCAGTGGAGGGGTTTCATCCAGAACTACAGCGCTTACGACTACGAGGATCCCTCGCACTGGTCGCGCGCCGTGTTCCGCACGCAGCTCGGTGCCCAGGGCGCCAGCGGCTCGCTGAAATGGAAAGCGACCGTGCGCCTGGACCTCGACCCGGTCTATGCCGGCAGCGACTTCTACGCGCCCGAGGTGCGCAAGGACCAGCGGCGCGACTTCTTCATCCGCGAAACCTATGTCGACATCCCTGTCGGCGGCCTGGAGCTGCGCCTGGGCAAGCAGAACATCGTCTGGGGCGAGATGGTGGGCCTGTTCTTCGCCGACGTGGTCTCCGCGCGCGACCAGCGCGACTTCATCCTGCCCGACTTCGAGATCATCCGCATCCCGCAATGGGCGCTGCGCGCCGAGCGCTTCGGCGAGAACTACCATGCCGAGGTCGTCTGGCTGCCCTCCCCGGAAGTCGACCTCATCGGCAAGCCGGGCGCCGAGTTCTACCCGTTCCAGGAGCCCGCGCCCGCCGGATTCACCCAGCAGTTCAACGACCCCGTGCGCCCGGCGCGCAACACGCGCAACTCGAACCTGGGCCTGCGCGCCTCGACGGTGCGCAGCGGCTGGGACCTGTCGGCGTTCTACTACCGCAGCACCGACGTGAATCCGACCTTTTATCGCGAGGTCGTGCTGGCGCCCGCGCCTGCGGTCGTGTTCACGCCGCGCCACGATCGCATCTGGCAGGTCGGCGGAACGCTCGGGAAGGATCTCGGGCCGACGGTGCTGAAGGCCGAGGCGATCTACACCTCCGGACGCAGTTTCAACGTCACGCGGCTTAGCGAACTCACGGGCGTGGTGCCCCAGGACACGCTCGACTATGTCGTAGGCCTCGATTTCACCTTCGGCAGGGATACGCGGCTCAACCTGCAGTTCTTCCAGCGCTACTTCCGCGAGCACGACCCTGATCTCGTGCACGAACAGCACGAAGATGGGATCACGCTGCTTCTCTCCGGCAGGCTGGGTGCAAACTGGGAGCCGGAGCTGCTAGTTCTGCAAAGCCTGAACCGCACCGATCGGCTCGTGCGAACCCGGCTGGGATGGATCCCGCAGCGCAATTGGCGCGTCGTCTTCGGCGTCGACGTGTTTACCGGTCCGGTGACCGGCTTCTTCGGGCGGTTCGACGGCAACGACCGCGCGTACCTCGAGGCACGGCGCGACTTCTAGCCACGGCTAGACCGCGAGCTGCAGCTTGCGGCCGAAGCGTTCCAGGTCCAGGCGCAAAAGCACCGACGGCGCGCCCACGCGCTCGCACATGCGCTCGGCAGCTCCCACGACAAACCCGAATACCCTCTGGTAGAAACGCACGTGACGCGGATTCACTTCGATCACCACATCGGTCAGCGCGTGAACCACGCGCGTGATGAGGTAAGCCGACTGCACGAGGGAGTCGAGCGTCACTCTCCAGTCCGCGCCTTCTTCGACCGCCAGCTTGACGAGCTCACCGAGCCGATGGCCGCCTTTGCGCCACTCGTGAATCTCGTGCGCGTAGCTGTTCTCGGCATACAGACCGCTAGGCGTATCGGGACGGACGGTGAGTGTGCCCATGAGACGCCCGGCATTCTGCGCAAGCAGGACGACCTGCAACCCCGAGGAGTCATTACCCTCGGCGAAGCGATAGCCGCGCCACGCGTAACGTCGCGCAACCAGCGAATCCGCGGCCTGGATCTGCGCCGGCCGGACGGCAATCGAAGTACGCCATCCAGCGTAGGAAGCGATGGGAGGCACCACGACCGCCGGTGGCGGCGCCGAGCGGTTCATCAGCGCGTCCATCCAGCGCGTCTCGTGAATGATTTCCAGCGGCTTGGCGTGCTCGGCTTGCAGGTCCGGCATGTTCATCGGGAAGGGCCTCTGGTGATGAGTTGTCGTTGTAATTGCGCTTCGTCGAATTCTTGTGCCCACTGGAGTAGGCAATACGGACCATAGCGCTTTTTCCCAAAGAGATCAAACAGTTACGTCCAAAAAGTGTCGGGCCATAGCGACGCCGTGGACAGGCGACGCCGCAATAAAACGACACCCAGTAGTAGCGGTCCCTACTACACGAGTTGGCGCAGGGCCTCGACAATGGGTAACCGCGAAACGCGTAGTGCAGGCAGGAACGAGGCGATCACGGTAGCAACGACACCAATGGTCGCCGAGCCGACGATAACGCCGGTCGACAGTCGGATGCGCGAGACATATTCGAGGTTCGAGTTCGGCGGCGGCGGCATCGGAATACCGGTCTCCGATAGCACCCAGGCGGCCGCGCAGCCCACCATGAGGCCGAGCACCGCCCCCGCGACACCCAGGAGGGTGCCTTCGATCATCACCAAGCGCATCACATCCCCGCTGCGGTTGCCAAGCGCGCGCATGGTCCCGAACTCGCCTGCGCGCTCCAGCACGCCCATGTTGATCGCCCCCGCGACGGCGAGCACGACCATGAGCAGCACGATGAGGCGCAAGACGCCGAACTGGCGGTCATATAGCGCAACGGCCTTGCCGTAGAAGTCGTTCAACCTGTCCCATGTCCTGACTTCGAGCCCCAGCCCGCCGACTTTCTCCGCCAGGTGCCCAGCCGCCGTGCTCGTATTGCGCGTCTCGTCCAGCAGCAGCACGACGACGTTGGCACCCTTGGTATCGAGAAGCTCCTGCGCCGCGCCGAGTGGAATCTTGATCACCCGGTCGTCGTAGTCCTTCGAGAAGCTCTGGAACGTTCCCACTACTTCGAGCTCGAGCGTGTTCATCGCTTCATCGACGGTCGGCGCCACGATGCTGAAGAGACTCCCGACCTTGAGACCCATGGCGCGCGCCACACCGTGCCCGACAAGCGCTCCATAGCGATCACGGGCGCCCAACGCGCGCCCTTCGACCAGGACGAGGTAGGTGCCGAGCTTCGCTTCCGCCCCGGGCTCAATCCCTTCTCCGATCACCGGATAGCTCGAGCGCCCGTTGCCCACCAGCCCGGAGAACCCCAGGCGCCGCATGCTGCCTTCCCTGTTGGGCAGCGCCTCGAGGTCCAGGCGGGCGGCATCCTCGGGTGCAATCAGGTAGCGGCCCGGTGAGCGGGAACCCGAAGCGAAGTAACCGCCACGGGCGACCTGAATGTGTCCGGATTGCGAAT
>Ga0247829_10001783_pt1 | contig 10124 bp, 9 predicted proteins | sample 12C_Control_Day4_FD_207765 | JGI IMG/M metagenome (GOLD analysis project Ga0247829, IMG submission 207765) | Soil microbial communities from agricultural site in Penn Yan, New York, United States - 12C_Control_Day4 | ecosystem: Environmental > Terrestrial > Soil > Agricultural land | place: USA... | reverse complement strand
TAGGCCCTCGAGGATGTCGGCCTGCAGGGCGTTCGTGTCCTGGTACTCGTCGACGAGCACGTGGTCGAACATCGCGGCGAGCGGACCGCGGGTCGCGTCGCTCCAGGCGAGCGCCTTCCAGAAGAGCAGCAGGTCGTCGTAGTCCAGGACGTTCTGCGCGCGCTTGCGCGCGGTGTACGCCTGGAAGATCTCGCGGGTCCCTTCGGCCTCGTCGAGACACCAGGGGTAATGGCGCTGCAGGACGTCGCCGAGCTTCTCACCGGCGTTCACGGTGCGCGAGTAGATCCCGGCGAGCGTCTCCTTCCGCGGGAACCGCCGTTCGCGAGCGCTGAATCCGAGCTCGTCGCGCAACAGGTTCATCACGTCGGCGGCGTCGGCCTGGTCGAGCACCGTGAAGTCGGGTCGCAGGCCGAGCGGCCGGCCGTGGAGCCGGAGCAGGCGATTCGCCACGGCGTGGAAGGTGCCGCCCACGACCCGGCCGATGTCGCGCGCCCCGGAGAGGCGTTCGGCTCGCGAGAGCATCTCCCGCGAGGCGCGGCGACTGAACGTGAGCAGCAGCATCCGCTCGGGTCGAACGCCCTGCTCGACGAGGCACGCGACGCGGGCCGCGAGGGTGGTGGTCTTGCCCGTGCCCGCTCCCGCGACGATCAGCAGCGGGCCCTCGCCGTGCGTGACGGCCTCTCGTTGTGCGTCGTTCAGGTCCCCGAACATGTGTTCGGAGTATAGAACCCAGGCGCCGCTGGATGCGGAGCCCGGCCGACCTAGGCGATGCCGAGCACGAACTTCGCGAGATCGACGATGTTGTAGGTCTCGGCCGTCCTCGTGAGCCGCGTGTACCCGCCGCCACCGGTCGACACCGAGTACAGGTCGATCGACACGTGCGCCAGCCGCGAGACCAGGAAGGAGTCCTTCGTCGCGTAGATCACCCGGCCGAACGTCTTCGTGTCGTCGGTCACCTGGAACGGGTGCGAGCCGTCGGTGCGGATCGTGAACACGTCCCCGAGTGGGGCGATGCCGCGGGGGGCGTGCCAACGGATGCCTGCTCTCGTGCCGAACGCCGGCCGAGGCGCGGCGGCCGGTTCGCGCACGAGTGCGATCCGTCCGCCGTTCGCCGACCAGTCGCCCGCCAAGTCGTCGACCGCGTTGTTCGTGATCGGCGCGACCTTGACCCCCGCCAGCGGCGGAGCGAGGTAGATCTCACGGTCGGTTCCGTCGCTCGACGAGAAGGCGATCCTCGTTCCGTCGGGCGACCAGCTCGGGTACCAGACGAAGTCGATCGGGCTCGTGAAGACCGGGACGTAGTTCGTCCCGTCGGCCCTCGAGACGGCCAGCCGGCCGTAGGACGTGTTGTCGGTCTCCGAGAAGGCGATCCGCCGGCCGTTCGGGGACCAGGACGCCGAGTACTCCCAGATCCCGCCGGTGTGCGTGATGCGATCGATGCTCCCGCCGATCGTCTTCACGTACAGGTCGACGTTCGTGTCGTTCACGACCCGCGAGTAGAGGATCTTCGTGCCGTCGGGGGACAGGGCGGCCGACATGAACCGCGGGAGCATCGCCCCGAGGGCTTTCACGGGCGTCTTCAGGTTCGACCCGTCGATGTCGATCGTGTGGATCGTGGCGTCGTTGGAGTCGTAGCGAACGAAGGCCACCCGGTCCTGCCCGGGGAAGATCGCGTGAGCCGGGGCGGCGACCATGAACATCGATGCGACGGCCGTTCCGACGATCGCGATCCTGCAGAGCCAGGTCCTCATCGTGCTCCCTCCTCGTGGCGACTGACGCAAGAGCTTCGCACGAGGTGGGGCGTCGACCGTGGAGGAGCGTGGCTCACGCGGAGACGGTGCCCGCCGCGCGTCGGACCGCATCGATCGCTTCGGTGTCAGGGATCTCCGCCGCCCTGGTGCGCCCGAGATAGGAGGTCGCCAGGTCGTCGGGCGTGGGAACCGTCCCGGGAACCGGGGGTTCGTCGGCCACGAACGTCCCCGCTCTGCCTCGGCCGACCAGGTAGCCCTCCGTTTCGAGTTCTCGGTACGCCCGCGCGACGGTGTTCGGTACGACGCCGAGGTCGGCGGCGAACGCGCGGACGGTGGGGAGGCGCTCACCGCCCTCGAGGCCGCCTGCGTCGATCAGGCGACGCAGCCCGACCTTCAGCTGCGCGGATGCGGGCTCGCGCGCGCCGCGGTCGATCCTGATGCCGAGTTCATGCACCGGGCTTCCTCCGATCGCTCGGATGCTGCGATGCTAGACGTCCGATGGACGAGGCACCCGAACAGCCACGGATCCAGGTGACCGCGGACGGCCCGTACGAGGTGGTCGGCCTCCCGATCGGGCGGACGCGCCAGATCGAGACCGAGTACGGCGAGCCGATCGACTGGGCGCCGGTCGAACCCCTCGAGGGCGCCGACGGCCCGGTCGTCCGCCTGTGCCGCTGCGGAACGTCGTCGAACAAGCCGTTCTGCGACGACAGCCATGAGACGGCCGATTGGGATCCGTCCGTCACCGCCGACATCGGGCCGCGGTCCGCCCGGGCGCGTCGGTTCATCGGCCCGGAGATCGTGATGACCGACGACCACTCGCTCTGCACCCATGCCGGCTACTGCGGGACCCGATTCACGAACGTCTGGCGGATGCTCGGTGAGACCGACGATCCCGAGACCAGAGCGCGACTGCAGCGGATGGTCGAGCTCTGCCCGTCGGGCACGCTGTCATGGGCGCCGACCCGCGGCGCGGACGAGGTGGATCCGACGTTCGAGCCGGGCATCGCGATCTCGGACGACGGGCCGATCTGGGTGCGCGGCGGTGTGCCGGTGATCGGCCCCGACGGCGAGCGGTACGAGGTCAGGAACCGTCAGACGCTCTGCAGGTGCGGCCACTCAGGGAACAAGCCCTTCTGCGACGGGACGCACAAGGAGATCGGGTTCACCGACCCTTGACCGAGCCCGGGATCGAGATCGTGCGCGGCGGCCCGATGGTGGTTATGGCGGCGCTACCGCTCCGGAGGATCGTGGGACTCGAGCTGGGGGCGGACCTGGCGCCCGGCGAGCCGTACGCGCTCTGCCGGTGTGGGGGGTCATCGGCGATGCCGTTCTGCGATCGGGAGTCGCCGTACGGCTGCTTCGACGAGGAGCCGCCGACGCGGGCGCTGGAGAAGCTCCCGAGCTGGGACGTCCCCGATCCGTCGGTTCCCTGTGTGGGGCTGAAGACGAACGGGCCGGTCCGGGTGTCGGGCGATGTGGCGGTGATCGGCCCCGACGGGGCGAGCGTGCCGGCCCACGAGGGCCGGCGGTCGCTCTGTCGCTGCGGTGCCTCCGCCTGCCAGCCGATGTGCGACGGCTCGCACAAGTTGACGCCGATCGTCGATCCCCGCTAGCTCGCGGCGGGGACGAGGCCCAGGTCCCGCAACAGGTTCGGCGGGATAGCGTGACAGTAGGGCTCGTGGCCGGTCTTCTCGTAGTACCGCTGGTGGTAGTCCTCTGCCGGATAGAACGCTTGGAACTCGGTGATCTCGGTCGCGATCGGCGCGGAGAACCGCGACTGCGCACGCTCGCGGGACGCGATCGCGGCGGCACGCTGATCGTCGGAGTGCGTGAAGATCGCGCTCCGGTACTGGGTCCCGCGGTCGGGTCCCTGGCGGTTCACCTGCGTCGGGTCGTGCATCGCCCAGAAGACCTCGAGCAGCTGCTCGTAGGTCACGATCGCAGGATCGAAGGTCACCTGGACGACCTCGGCATGCCCCGTGGTACCGGTGCAGACCTGGCGGTAGCTGGCGTCGGGCACGATGCCGCCGCTGTAGCCGCTCACGACGTCGGTGACGCCCGGCACCTGCAGGTAGACGTACTCGACGCCCCAGAAACAGCCGGCTCCGAAGGTCGCGGTCTCGATAGCCATACGGGCTCCTCCCTGGTCGGTCTTATCTCATGGTCTCGCGAACGGCCCGGAACGTTGCAGCCCGTGCGGATGATCCGGAGGCTCGTCAGCCGATCCGCAGGCGAGCGCCGAGATCCCCCGGGTGCCGTGGATCGCCTGGAACCGTCGATCACGGCCGGGTGAGGCGGTCGCCCCGCCATCGGGGCACCAGGTGCGTGTGGAAGTGGAAGACGTGTTGCCACCCCACCACGCCGTTGGCCCGGAAGAGCGTGAGTCCATGGGGCTCGAGCACCTCGCGGAGCCGGTGCGCGACGCGGATCGTGAGCGCCAGACCTCGTCGGCATCGTCGGCCTCGAGCTCCCAGATGTCAGAGGCGTGACGACGCGGGATCACGAGGGCGTGGCCCTCGCCGGCCGGGTTGATGTCGAGGAACGCGATCGCGCGATCGTTTCCCATCACCACCTGCGCGGACGCCGTGCCGGCCGCGATCGCGCAGAACAGGCACGGGGCGCTCATCGGCGGACCCCGGGGCTCATCCCACGGGCAGCGGTGACGCCTGCGCGGCGTTCCTGAGCCGGGCGACCCCGAAGCGCTCCTCCAGGCCCGCGAGCAGGCTGTAGTGGTTGAAGGTGGTTCCATTCACCGACGGCGAGATCCCCGCGCCGACCTCGACCGTGTAGATGTGGCCGCCCACGCCGGACTTCGTGTTCCCCTCGTCGAACGTGATGATCACGATCGCGCCGGCGTTCAGCCAGGTGGGGACGTGGGCCGCGAGCCACGAGTCGCCCCGGCTGATGAGCGCCTGCGTCCCGATCTGGCAGTTCGCGGGGTACGTGAGGTCGTTCTTCACTCCGTGCATGTCGTTGCAGTAGGCGGGCGTGACGAAGCTCAGGTCCGGCAGAAGTGCCGTCATCTGCGTGAGGGGCTTCACGTTCTGGCACTGCGCCGAGGTGAAGATGTTCTGGAAGACGGTCGCGGGGTTGTGTCCGATCGAGTACTTGTCTTTCGTAGGTGCGAAGACGACCTTGCTCTTCCTCGAGTAGCACACCGTCGGCATGTGCTCCTGATACACGCCCCACGAGATCCCGGCCTTCGTGAGCTGATTCCAGATGTTGTCTGCAGCGAACGCGCCGGCCGATGCTCCCCCACCGGTGTTGCCGAAGGTGTCGCCGCCGGCGAACGCGAGGTAGTTCGGGAAGCTCGGGTGCACCACGCCGTAGTACCTCGAGAAGTAACGCCCGCTGGGCTTCAGGCTCATCAGGTACGGGGCGTTCGTCTGTGTGAGCTTGGTGTCCTCGACGTTCTCGAGCATCACGACCACGACGGGAGGACGGGTCCCGGCCTCGGCGGCATCGTGTGACGGCGTGCTGACGATCACTCCGAGCATCGGGGCCGCCAGGACGAGACCCGTGAGGGCGATCAGCGGCCGCTTCATCGCCGGAACGTACGGGCCGTAGGCCCGGAGCGCAACCGGCGAAGGACTCGGATCCCCTCGCGGCCCCGAGGTCCGGTGCTCGCGTGGTCGTGGGATAGTCCTCGGCCATGGGGACCGAGGATGCGCTCCGCGAGGTCGACGGGATCTTCGAACGCGCTGCGGCCGAAGGCACGATCCCCGGCATTGCCTACGGGGTGGTGATCAGCGGCGAGCTCGGGCACGCGGCCGGACTCGGCACGCTCCGTCACGGCGAGGACCGCACGCCCGATGCGGACAGCGTCTTCCGGATCGCGTCGATGACGAAGAGCTTCACCGCCTCCGCGGCGACCCTCCTCCGCGACGAGGGTCTCCTGAGGTTCGACGAGCCGGTCGGGACGTACGTACCTGCGCTGGACGACCTCCGCGGGCCTACGGCCGACTCGCCGCCGATCACCGTGCGGCACCTGTTGACGATGGCGAGCGGTTTGCCCACCGACGACCCGTGGGGCGACCGCCTCCAGGGGATGGAGCTCGAACGTTTCGCAGAGCTCCTCGCGGGCGGGTTCGACGGCGTCTGGGCGCCGGGGACCGCCTTCGAGTACTCGAACCTGGGGTACGGGATGCTTGGGCGCGTCCTGACCAACGTGTCCGGCACGGAATACCGGGAGCTCGTACTACAACGGCTACTCGAGCCCTTGGGCATGCGCGCCACCGCGTACACGGCCGACGAGGTGCCGGCGGAACGGCTGGCGCTCGGTTACGTCCGGCGCGACGGCTCGTTCGTCGAGGAGCCGTTCGACGGGTACGGCGCGCTCGCATCGATGGGAGGGATCTTCGCCTCGGTGCGCGATCTCGCGGTCTGGGTGGCCGGGTTCGCGGACGCGTTCCCGCCGCGGGACGACCCGGAAGCGGGGCATCCGCTCTCGCGCGCCTCGCGGCGCGAGATGCAGCAGGTTCATCGTGCGTTCGACCCCGAGCTCCGATGGACATCGCCCGACGCGGCGCCGGAGCTGATCTGCGGCGGGTACGGCCTCGGCCTGTTCGTGACCCACGACCTGCGGCTGGGGCACGTCGTCGGCCACAGCGGCGGCTACCCGGGGTTCGGGTCGCACATGCGCTGGCACCCCGCCTCGGGCGTGGGCGTGATCGCGCTCGCGAACCGCACCTACGCGCCGATGTCGACGTACGCGGCCGAGGCCCTGGCCGCGCTCGTCACGCGCGAGGCCGCGCCCATCAGGAAGGTCGTTCCCTGGAACGCCACCCGCGCCGCCCGGACGCGGATGGAGACGTTGCTCCGAGCGTGGGACGACGACCTGGCGGCCGGCGCATTCGCCTTCAACGTCGAGTTGGACGACCCGGTCGAGCGACGTCGCGCCGAGATCGGGCGGATCCGCGATCGACACGGCGCGCTCTCTCCTGACCCCGACCTGCCGACCGAGTCAGACTCGCCCGCGCACCTCGTGTGGTGGCTGCGCGGCGAGCGCGGAGGCCGTGTCCGCGTCGAGATCCTGCTCACGGGGGAGCGGCCACCCCGCGTGCAGGCCCTCGAGCTGCGCTCGGTTCCGGATCCGTCGCCGGCGATGGCGGAAGCGATCCGGCGAGTCGCCGAGTCGATCGCTGGCCCCGTTCCGACGTGGCCCGATGCGCTTCAGCTGGACGACGGTGTCGATCGCGTCGCCCTGGATCGGGCACTCCGGGTGGCGTCCGCCGGCTTCGGGCCACTCGCGGTCGGCCCGGCGATCCGCGGCGATGGAGACCGGGACGTGACGGTCGAGCTCCGCGGCGAACGGGGGACCGTGGACCTGCGGCTCGCGCTCGACCCCGAGACGGGCGCCGTCGCGACGGTCTCGCTCGTGCCCCGCACGGTCTCGGCCCCGCGCGCCTGAGCCGATCGCCGGCCTCAGAGCTCCAGGCTCCGCATCAGTCGCGCCATCTGGATCTCCTCGCTCCCCGCCGTTCGGGCGTTCACCTCGAAGTCCCAGAGCGCGTAGTCGACGAGGATCGCGAACGACCACTCGCGCAGCCGGCGCCGGTCGCAACCGAACAGTTCGGTCAGCTGATCGAAGCGGCGCTGGAGCCGGGCGTGCGGATCGGGATCGGCCAGGACGTCCTCGCGGCGGTCGCGCATCAGGACCGCGATGTCGAACTCCCGCTCACCGACCAGCGGCTTCGGGCCGATCGCGAGCCACGGCTCGCGCTCGGCGGCGAGCACGTTCCGGTGGTGGAGGTCGCCGTGGAGCAGCACGGCGTCTCCCTGCGTGGCCACGAGGTCGCGGAGCGCCTCGACGGCCAGATCGATGAGGGGGCGTTCGAACGGCGCCATCGCCCGCACGTGGCGCAGCAGCATCGAGTCCGCCCAACGGGCCGCCTCCGCGGCGACCGTGACGAACCCGTCGGGTGCGGTACGCCAGAGCCGCGTCAGCACCTGGGCCGCCAGTTCGTTCCCTTGGAACTCGCCTCGTTCCTCGAGGAGCGACGTTCCCGGGAACGCGCGTTCCATCAGCTGCGCGCCCTCGGCATCATGGTCGATCGGTCTGACCATTCCCTCGCCGTCGAACGCGGCGATCGCGCGCGTCTCGTCCGCGAACCAGCCGTCCGGGTAGCTGAGCTTCAGCACGACCGGCTCCCCACGGCCGCCGCGTTCGGCCGGCACGGTGAAGCCGGTCACACCGCCACCGAACGGGTCGCCCAGGGTCAGATCCCAGCGTGCGGTGAGCTCCCGGAGGAACGCGGGGACCCGTGCCAACCACTCGTCGGCGGCGGCCCCGATCCGCGCGCGCGTGTACCCCGTGAAGTCCTCGAGCGGGCTACCCACTGTGACCGAGCCTAGCCCTCGCGAAGCCACCGACGACCTAGGCCACGTGCCGATGTCAACGTGGGCCGGCGGCCCACCCGGTAAATGGTCACAAGGCACTATGCGCTTGAACCCCCCCGTTACCCGAAATCAGGTAGTGAGTCCGAACGAACCCGGGAGGGGTGAGATCGATGCGGCAGTGGGAACTCTTCGGCATCACCGACACGGTGCCGACCCCGCCTCCACCTCGGAAGCGGTTCCAGGGCGCCGAGACGATCGCGGCGGTAGCCGCAGGGAGGCCGGTCTTCTTCTGGACGACCGACTCTGCCCTGAGGATGCGTACCGTGACCGGGGCGGCGACCGAGATCATCGGGCGCCCGTTCTCGCAGTGCGAGGGACGGGGCTTGCTCGAGCTCTTCGGGATGGAAGGCCCGAACCTCGAGATCCTCGAGGCCCACGTGGCCGCGCTGAACGGGGAGACCGCGGGGTTCATGCTCCGCGGGGAGCGCGGCACCGTGCGATGCGAGGTGGCGCCGACGCACGACGCTCTCGAGCGCGTGACCGGCACCTTCTGCCTCGCGATGGAGGTCGAGGACGTCGACGTGCGCGATCCCGGATCGCGTCCGCTCGACGTCGCGTACGCCGCCTGACCCGCGTCAGTCGCGGAACGAGGCGGCGGCCTCGACCACGCGACCGACCTCGTCGGGGCCGAGCGTCGCGGACAACGTCCACATCTCATACCCGCTGGGAGGCAGCCAGACCCCTTCGGCGAGCATGTGGTGGAAGAAGCGGGCATAGCGCCCGTGGTCCGCGGCGGCGGCCTCGGCGAAGTCGGCAACCGGCCTCCCGGCCGCGCCTCCCGCGCCGGGGCCGGTGAAGAACACGCTGAAGAGCGATCCGGCACGGTTCACCGTGACCGGGACCGCGGCCTCGGCGAAGGCGCCCGACAGACCGTCGATCAGGGCGTCCGCGGTGGCCTCCAGATGTGGGTACGGGTCCATCGTGCGTGCCAGGTCCAGGGTTGCGATCCCCGCGGCTACGGCCACCGGGTTCCCGCTGAGTGTCCCCGCCTGATAGACGGGGCCGACCGGGGCCAACTGCTCCATCAGGTCGCGCCGGCCCCCGAACGCGGCGCACGGGAAGCCGCCACCCATCACCTTGCCGAACGCGGTGAGGTCGGGCGTGACGCCGTAGTGGGCCTGAGCGCCGCCGTAGCCGATCCGGAACCCGGTGATGATCTCGTCGAAGAGCAGCAGGACGCCGTGCGCGTCGCACACGGCCCGCAGTCCCTCGAGGAAGCCCGGCGCCGGCGGCACAACGCCCATGTTCGCCGCGACCGGCTCGACGGCGACGACCGCGATCTCGTGCCCACGTTCGGCGAACACCGCGCGCACCGCCTCGAGGTCGTTGAAGGGTGCCGTCAGCGTGTCGCGCGCCGCGCCCTCGGTCACGCCGGGCGACGAGGGGATCCCGAGCGTGGCGAGACCGCTCCCGCCGCCCTTGGCGAGGAGCGAGTCGGAATGCCCGTGGTAACAGCCCTCGAACTTCAGGATCAGGTCGCGGCCTGTCGCGCCGCGCGCCAGCCGGATCGCGCTCATCGCGGCCTCGGTGCCGCTCGAGACCAGCCGGACCTCGTCGACCGAAGGCACGGCCTCGACGATGCGCTCCGCGAGCTCGACCTCGGCTTCGGTTGGCGCGCCGAAGGTCGTGCCGCTCGACAGCGCCTTCCGCGCGGCCTCCACGATCGCGGGATGCGCGTGGCCGAACAGCAGGGCACCCCACGACTGCACGAGATCGACATACCGATGCCCGTCGACGTCGACGATCCAAGGGCCCTCGCCGCGGGCCACGAACCGTGGGGTGCCACCGACGCCCCCGAAGGCCCGCACGGGTGAGTCCACCCCGCCCGGGATCACGTGAGCGGCGCGGGTGAAGAGATCCTCCGACCTCGTCACCGTGCGGTCACCGGGCCGACCCGCCGCGTCAACGGTCAGGCCTTCGCGTACGTCAAGGTGCCGGCGTCGCCGGAGGTCGTCAGTGTTTCGCCGTCGA
>Ga0247829_10001780_pt1 | contig 10130 bp, 9 predicted proteins | sample 12C_Control_Day4_FD_207765 | JGI IMG/M metagenome (GOLD analysis project Ga0247829, IMG submission 207765) | Soil microbial communities from agricultural site in Penn Yan, New York, United States - 12C_Control_Day4 | ecosystem: Environmental > Terrestrial > Soil > Agricultural land | place: USA... | reverse complement strand
CGACAACAATCGCGCTTGAAGGCCGGCGCCAGCCGTGCGATGAGCGTCGCGTGTCGAAACGCTGTCGCCGCTTCGCCGTTGTCCTACTGCTCGGGCTCCCCGCGTGTGCGGACACCAGGAGCCCCGGCGCCGACGACACGCCCGACGCGCCATCGACGCTCGACGCCACGGTGACGCCGGATGCACCGGCCGCGCGCGTGCCCATCCTGTTCATCCACGGCGTCAACGGCTCGGCCGCGAACTTCGACGCGATGCGCGCGCGGTTCGAGGCCCGTGGGTGGCCGGCCTCGCACCTCGTCGCGCGCACCTTCGACGACCCCGCGTGGGGTTGCAACATCGACAACGCCGCCACGATCGCGACCTGGGTCGAGGAGCTCAAGGCCACCACCGGCGCCGCGCAGATCGACCTCGTCGCGCACAGCATGGGCACGCTGAGCTCGCGCTACTTCGTCAAGAACCTCGAGGGCACCGCGAGCACACGTACGTACGTGACGCTCGGCGGCATGCACCACGGCCTCGCGAGCTCGTGCTCGCCCGACTTCCCGCTCAAGCCCTGCATCTGGAGCGAGATCTGCAGCACCGGCGCCTACGTCGCGCAGCTCGACGAGGCCCCCGCGACGCCGGGCCCGACTCGATGGATCTCGATCTACGGCAGCGCCGACGACACGATCCCGAACAGCTCGTCGATGCTGACCGGCGCCGACAACATTCTCGTCGACGGCGCGGACCACATGGGCCTGCTCGAGGAGCAGCCGGCGTTCGACGTGCTCGCACCACTGCTCGACTGACGCGAGAACTCCGGACCACCCGAAGGCCCCGACGAGCTGGAGCGCAGGGGGAGACGCACGTAGCGCGAAGCGTGCCGGTCGCGGTACGTTCGGCGTGTGAGACGAGGGGGACGAGGATGCTGACGCACAACTACAACTACGCGGCGGCGCTGGCCGACTCCGTGAAGATCGCGTGGCAGGTGAATGATCTGATCGGGGGCGACAAGCGCCTCGACTTCACCAAGCCGTTCTTGCCCGAGACCCTCGCGCAGGTGCGCGGGCTGACCATGCTGCGCGAGCCGGAGCGCCTGCTGCTCAACCAGATCCGCGGCAACGGCTACCTCCACCTGTTCGGGTTCGTCGAGGAGTTCATCCTCCCGTTCGTCACTGACGAGGCGCGCGCTTCGATGCTCGGCGGCGACCCGATCGAGGTGCGCGCGATGATGACGTTCGCCGAGGAGGAGGCGAAGCACATCCACCTGTTCCGCCGGTTCGCCGAGGAGTTCGCGGCCGGGTTCCCGGTGCCGTGCGAGGTCGTCGGCCCGGCCCCCGAGGTCGCGCGCGACGTGCTCTCGCACAGCCGGCTCGGCATCGCGCTGCTCACCCTCCACCTCGAGTGGATGACGCAGTCGCACTACCTCGAGAGCGTCAAGGACGATCAGGATCTCGACCCCTTGTTCAAGAGCCTCCTCCGCCATCACTGGATGGAGGAGGCGCAGCACGCCAAGCTCGACACGCTGCTCGTCGACAAGCTCGCGCGCGAAGGCGGCCCCGCGGCGATCGCGCAGGCGTTCGAGGACTTCGAGGCGCTCGGCACTGCCATCGATGGTCTGCTCGCACGCCAGGCCGAGCTCGACCTCCACGCGCTGCAAGCCGCCGCCGAGCGCACGCTCTCCGACGCCGACCGCACCCACATCATCGCGGCGCAGACGCGCGCGTACCGGTACACGTTCCTTGCCTCCGGCCTGCAGACGAAGAACTTCCTGACCACCGTCGAGCAGCTCTCGCCGGGCTCCGCCGAGAAGATGCGCGGGCTCGCGCGCGCCCTCGTCGACTGATCAACCCGTCCCGTGCACGCTCAGGGCGTGCGCTCGAAGGCCCCGATGTCCTTCGCCGCGCCCTGCGGCCGCGCCGTGCCTTCGAAGTCGAACGCCGGATCCAGGCCCGCCGACGGCATCGCCTCATCGACGGCGGGGCTCGTCGCGAGCAGGTGGAAGTCACCACCTGCCGCGTTCACGAATTGCGGATCGGCGTTGATGTTGTTCGGCCGCGCCGTCGCCTGCGGATAGATGACGTTGTTGGTCAACGTGCAGCGCAGCTTGTCGGAGTTGACCGCATCGAGCGACATCGGCGCATAGATGATGTTGTTTTCGAACTGGACGTCCGCGACGTAGTTCGTGACGCTATCGGACCCGCAGTAGACCGAATCACCTGCGACACGAAGCGCGAAGGTGTTGAAGGCCAAGTAGAACGAGCTACCTGGCGCAACAACATCGCTATAGCCGAAAATGATCGAGCCCCCGTGCAGCACGGAGTTTGTTAGCCGTACGTGGTTGTTCTTTCCGAACACGTTCAACGATGCCGAAGACGGTGAGTTGAAGGAGAGCTGATCTCCGTCGAACTCCGAGTCTCCACTGAGCACGATGCGAGTCTTCGCGGAGTTGCCCTCGAATGCCACACCTCGCATGCGAAGCATGCAGTTCCCAGCAACGACCATGTCAGCGCCCGAAACGGCGACCGTGGAATCCTCGATCGTCAGCGTGGTCGCTGGTGCACCCGCCGTTGGATCGCCGCAGCTGACGTAGTTTCCCCCAGGTCCTGAGGAACCCGTGCGGATCTCGATCCCCTGCAACTCGACGCTGACCCCGTTGGACACGCGTACCCCGCTCGTCGGCCCTAGGATTGCCCCGTTTGCCAAGACAAGCAGAGGCCGAGCTCCCAGCGCATCGATGGTGAGCATCTGACCGTACGAGCCCGGGAGCATCTTGATGATCGAATGGCCTGCCGTGGCCGCCACGGTCACCGCTCGCGTCAACGAGCACGGCGTTGCCTTCGCACACACACCTGAGTCCGAACCAGTTGCGGATGCGAACACCACGTCGGATTCAGGAATGCAGACACCGGCGGACGCATCACAGATGGTACTCGCGCATTCCGTATCTCGCGAACACCCCCGACACGTGCTCGCCGCCTCGTCGCAGACCGGCGTCGGATTCGTGCATTGATCGTCGGTGGTGCAGCCGCGACACCCCGAGACGTCGTCGCACCCGCGCTCGCACTGCAGCAGGTCGTAGTCGTTGCCCGTCCCGTTGCAGCGAAGCGCGGTGTCCGCTCTGCAGGCCACGAACTCTCCGGGCGTGCAGCTCACCTCGATGCACGCCTCGGGCGTGCCCGCGAGCGATCCATCCACATCGCAGAACGGGAACCGCTGGTCCGTGCAGAGCCCGTCCTTGCAGCTGCGTGGGTTCGGCGTCGTACAGCCGACGAGGACCAAAGATACCAGCAGACCGGCCCGCCCGAACGTCATGAGCTGATGCTCGCTCAGCGCGGGCGGGCTGTCTACGTGCGCCTCAGTGGAAGCTGTGGCGGACCAGCTGCATCGGCGCGTTCTTCGGCAGGCGCACCATCTTCTTCGCGGTGGCCATGTTCGGCTTGTCGCTCGACGTGAACGTCGACGGCGTGTTCGCGAGCGTGTAGCAGCCCCAGTCCACAGCGTCGTCGTCGTTGTCCGGCGTCGCACCCGAGCGCGGCGGCAGGTTCGCGCAGCGCGGGTACGGCACGTTCGGGGTCTGCGTGCTCATGTCGTCGTCGTAGTTGTACGCCGGCGTGAACATGCAGATGCCCAGCGTGTCGAGGTAGATGCTCTGGTCGAAGCCCGCGAGGAACGAGCCATCGTCCTCCTGCACGTACGGCCACAGGAACTGGCAGCTCGACGACACGTTGTTCATCGTGGTGCCCTTCTTCGCGCCCGAGCAGATCGCGTCGCCCGCCGCCGGAGCCGCCGACGTCGGCATCTTGCCGAGCGCCGCCGCGTTACCGATGTCGCCAGCCGGCTTGGTGTTGTCGACCTCGACCGCCGAGCAGAAGCCCGAGCACACCGTCGTCGTCGAGCCCGTCATCTCGTAGAAGAACGGGATGAAGCCAGGCGCGCAGCCGTTGAGGTACGGGTTGCCGGCCGCGTTCGTGCGCGGCGGGTCGCGGTCGAGCAGCTCGAGCGTGGTCGGGCCGACCGGCGCGCAGCTGTAGTCGCTGTAGCCGTAGCAGCCGCTGTTCGGCATGTTCGCCGTCGGCGAGCCGCACGCCGTCTTGCTCGTGCCGACCTTGAGCTCCTGGGTCAGCGGATCACAGCCCGGGTCGCACACGCCGGCGACCGCGTTGCCGCCGACCTCGAAGAAGTCCGCGTAGCGCGTGCACGAGTGGTTCTCGTCGCACGTCGGGGTGCCGCCGTTCACGTCGCAGATCTGCTTGCAGACGCCAGCGAGGCAGACCGAGCCCTTCGCGCAGTTGTCGTAGCCCATCGGGCCCGCGGGGCCTTCCGCGCATGCCTCATCGATCTGCTTGGGAGCCGCGTCCTCGGGCGCGCAACCCACGTGGCCGATCGGCGGGTCGTCCTGGTCGTTGATCCACGTGCACTTCTCGCCCGTGTTGCAGCCCGTCTGCGTGAGCGGGTTGCAGACGCCGGGACCGCTGTCGCCGCCGGTGCTGCCGTCGGTCACGATCACGGTGCTGTTCGAACCGCCGCCACCGCCACACGCCATGAGCCCCACAAGCAGGGCTCCCAATGCTGGCTTCATCATCTGCTGACTCCTTAGACTCTTTGAGAAGTGCTGCCGCTGGGAATGGCCCCAAACTCACGGCGGGTTGTGAAAACGCAGCGGACCCTACTGAGGATGCTCATGTGGGTCAAGCCCATTTCGTCGATCGAGATGGATGCGTGTTTCGGTCGCGAAACACTAGTTCTCCGACGAGGATCGCGACGATGATCGAAGTCACGACCGATCGCCGCCTGACCTGACACTTGCTGCCGCGAAGTGAGGTGTCGGGTCGCGAAAACTGCTTCAGCCAGGTCGCACCAAGGCGATCCGTGTCGCGAACCGCACAGTTCGCGCTACGGGAAGCTCGCACGCCGCGAGAGCCGGGCCGCGGTCAGGGCTCGAGGCCGGTCGCCCAGGAGTACTTGGGCTTGGTGTTGAAGTGGTGGGTCGCGTTGATGACCCGCACGGTGCCCGACTTGCTGCGCATCACGATCGACTCGGTCTTGGCGCCGCCCCCGAAGAACTGAACGCCGTCCAGGAGGTAGCCCTTGGTCACCCCGGTCGCGGCGAACATCACATCGCCCTTGGCCAGCTCGTCGGTCAGGTAGATCGTGTCCTCGGACTTGACGCCCATGCGCTTGGCGCGGGCGCGCTCTTCGTCGTTGCGGAACCGCAGGCGGCCCTGCAGCTCGCCGCCGACACACTTCATGGCGGCCGCCGCGATCACGCCTTCCGGGGCGCCGCCGGTGCCGAACAGGACGTCGATGCCGGAGTCGGGGTTCGCGGTCATGACCGCACCCGAGACGTCGCCGTCGCCGATCAGGCGGATGCGCGCGCCGGCCTGGCGGACCTCACCGATGAGCTCGCTGTGGCGGTCGCGGTCGAGGATGACGGCGGTCACCTCGGATACCTGCTTGCCCTTCGCCTTGGCGATGCGCTCGAGGTTCCAGGTCGGCGACTCGCGGAGGTCGATCTGTCCCCGCGCCTCGGGGCCGACCGCGATCTTCTGCATGTACGTGTCGGGGGCGTTGAGGAACTGGCCGTCATCCGCGATCGCGATGACGCTGATCGCATCGGGCGCGCCCGTCGCGCACAGGTTGGTGCCCTCGAGCGGGTCGACGGCGATGTCGACCTTGGGAGACGTGTCGTCGTTCGTCTTCCAGCCCGCGCCGACGGTCTCGCCGATGTAGAGCATCGGCGCCTCGTCGCGCTCGCCCTCGCCGATCACGACGGTGCCGCGGATGTCGATCGCATCGAACGCGCGCCGCATCGCCTCGACGGCGACGTGGTCCGCGTGCTTGCGATCACCACGCCCCATGAGCCGGGCGGACGCCAGCGCGGCCGCCTCGGTGATACGAACTACTTCCAGGGCGAGGTTGCGATCCTGCATGCGTGGAGGTGTACCACGCGGTCACTGCGCTCCCGGCGGCACGATGCGTGGGATCGCCGCGCGCAGCTGGTCGGGGAGCGCCTTCGGCTTGCCGTCCGGACCGGTGATCGCGTGACGCGTATGACCCATCGCGAGCAAGGTGTCGCCACGGAGCACGCGATACGCGAACCGGACCGATGCCGCGCGCACCTCGCTGACCTCGACGTCGACGTGGATCAAGTCCTCGTAGAACGCGGGCCGCTTGTACTCGCAGTGCGCCTCGACCACGGGCATCGCGACGCCCCAGTCGACGAGGTCCTGGTAGCTGCGGCCGAGGTCACGCCAGTACGCGGCGCGAGCGCTCTCGAAGAACCGCAGGTAGTTGGCGTAGTAGACGATGCCCATCTGGTCGGTATCGCCGAAGATGACGCGGATCTCGTGACGCATCAGGCCTCGATTCGGATCACGCGCGCGCGCTCGCGCACGACGGGGAGGCGATCGATCTCGGCGAGCGCGCGGCGCACGTCGCCCTCGCGGGCCGAATGGGTGAGCACGACGACCCACACGGGCTCGTCGCCGACACGGCGGCCGGGCGCCGCATCCTGCACGACCTGCGCGATCGACACGTCATGCGCGCCGAGGATGGTCATCAGCTGACCGAGCACGCCGGGCTGATCCTGCACGCCGAACCGCAGGTAGTACGACGAGCGGATGTCGGCGAGCGGCACGAGCGCGCGCGGCGCCGTCGGACGCGGGCGCGCCGGTGTGTGCGAGCCGGCGCGCGCGAACACGTTGCGCGAGATCTCGATCATGTCGGAGACCACGGACATCGCCGTCGGCAACATGCCCGCGCCGGCGCCGTAGTACATCGACGGGCCGAGCGCGAAGCTCTGCACGTAGACCGCGTTCTTGGCCCCCTCGACGTCCGCGAGCAGCCAGTGCTGCGGGATCAACGCCGGATGCACGCGCGCCTCGATGCGGTTGTCGCCGTGATCGCGCGCGATGACGAGCGGCTTGATCACGTAGCCGAACTTCTCAGCGTACGCGAGGTCCATGGGATCGACGATGTCGATGCCGTCCATCGGGATCGCGCTGGCGTCGATCGTCGTCGAGAAGCACAGGTTGATCAGGATCGCGAGCTTGTGCCGCGCGTCGCCGCCGCCGATGTCGAGCGTCGGATCCGCCTCCGCATAGCCGAGCGCTTGCGCCTCGCGCAGGATGTCGGCGAACGGGCGCCGGGTCTCCGTCATCGTCGACAGGATGTAGTTCGACGTGCCGTTGACGATGCCGTACAGCGCCTCGACGCGATCCGACGCGAGCCCTTCCCGCAAGACGCGGATGATCGGCACGCCGCCGCACACCGCCGCCTCGTAGTAGATGTCGACGCCGGCCTTCTCGGCCGCCGCGAACACCTCGGCGCCGTGCTCGGCGAGCAGCGCCTTGTTCGCGGTCACCACGTGCTTGCCGGCGGCGATCGCGGCGAGCACCGCATCGCGCGCGAGCGTGGTGCCGCCGATCAGCTCGCACACGATGTCGACGTCGGGACGCCGGATCGCCGCGTCGACATCCGTCGACAGCCGGTCGCGATCGATGTCGATCACGCGGTTCGCCTTGTCCGGATCGCGGACGACGATCGCCTTGACCTCGAGGCGAGCGCCGAGGCGCGCCTCGATCGCGGCGGCGTTGGCCTCGAGCAGCTTGACCACACCGCCGCCGACGTTGCCGAGCCCGAGGAGTGCGACGCCGATGGTGCGCTGGGTCATCATGTCCGCTTGTACGAGTAGTGTTCGGCGGTGATCAGCCAGCTGCCGCCCTGGAGGCGCAGCACGAGCGTGAGCGTGCCGTTCTCGGTGACGGTGGTGGCGCCCTGCGTCTGCTCGCGCGTCATCGTCGCGACCGCCGACGCGAGCTCGGGTGACAGCGAGATGACCTGCATGTCCTTGAGCCGCATCCGGATGGTGTCGGCGCGTGCGACGCGGTCCTTGAGCATCGCCTCGACCGAGCTCCACCCCAGGTAGGGCGTGCCTTCCTGCACCACCACGAGATCGACGTCGTGCGCGTACAGCTTGGCGAGCGCCTCGACGCTGCGCACTTCATAGGCCTGGCGCCACTGCTCGATCGTGGCCTTCGCCGCGGCGACGACCTCCTTGGGCGTGCGTGCGCTCGGGCTCGCCACATCTGTCTGTCTCTTCGCGGGACAACCGAGCGCGCCGAGCGCGAGCGCGACGACCAACGTACGCAGCATGAGCCGTGCATAACATGGACGGGCGAGACGCGTCGGAACGGGGGTTTGGGGTAGGGTCCGCGCATGACCGAGATCGTCTGGCTGCACGCACGTGAAGTCCTGGATTCCCGCGGCAACCCCACCATCGAAGCCGAGGTCGGTCTCGACGGCGGCGCGCTCGGCCGCGCGATCGTGCCTTCGGGCGCCTCCACCGGCGAGCACGAGGCCCTCGAGCTGCGCGACGGCGACGCGGCACGGTTCCTCGGCAAGGGCGTGCTGCGCGCCGTCGATCACGTGCGCGACGTCATCGCCCCCACGCTGATCGGCATGGATGCGACCGATCAGGCCGCCGTCGACGGCGCGCTGATCGCCCTCGACGGCACGCCGACCAAGTCGCACCTCGGCGCGAACGCGATCCTCGCCGTCTCGATGGCGGCCGCGCGCGCCGCCGCGCTCGGCCATGACCTGCCGCTGTATCGCTACCTCGGCGGCGTCGGCGCCGCGACCCTGCCCGTCCCGCTGATGAACGTCATCAACGGCGGCGCGCACGCCGACAACAACCTCGACATCCAGGAGTTCATGATCGTCCCCGCCGGCTTCGAGCGGTTCGAGGACGCGCTGCGCGCCGGCGTCGAGACGTTCCACCACCTGAAGAAGCTGCTGTCGAGCAAGGGCAAGGCGACCAACGTCGGCGACGAGGGCGGCTTCGCGCCGAGCCTCGACAACGCCGACGAGGCACTCACGCTGCTGCTCGAGGCGATCGGCAAGGCCGGCTACAAGGCCGGCGAGCAGATCTTCCTCGCGCTCGACGTCGCCGCGTCGGAGTTCTTCGACAAAGCCAAGGGCACCTACGACTACGAGGGCAAGCACCGCACGTCGGCCGAGATGGTCGACCTCTACGCGGGCTGGACCAAGAAGTACCCGCTGGTCTCGATCGAGGACGGCCTCGATCAGGACGACTGGACCGGCTGGAAGCTGCTCACCGACAAGCTCGGCGCGGGCACCCAGCTCGTCGGCGACGACCTGTTCGTGACGCAGACCGCGCGCCTCAAGAAGGGCATCTCGAGCGGCACGGCCAACTCGATCCTCGTCAAGGTCAACCAGATCGGCACGCTGACGGAGACCCTCGACGCCGTGCGCACCGCGCAGCACGCGCGTTACACGGCCGTCATCTCGCACCGCTCGGGCGAGAGCGAGGACGCATTCATCGCCGACCTCGCCGTCGCGACCAACGCGGGCCAGATCAAGACCGGCTCGGCGTCGCGCTCGGATCGCATCGCGAAGTACAACCAGCTCCTCCGCATCGCCGACCAGCTTGGCGACGAGGCGCGGTTCGCGGGCACCAGCATCCTGCGCCGGTGAGCACCAAGACTAGGTCGCGCCAAAACTAGGTCGGACCTGGTTTTTGCACTTGAAGCGCAGAAACTAGGTCGGACCTAGTTTTAGCCCCAAAACTAGGTCGGACCTGGTTTTTGCACTTGAAGCGCAGAAACTAGGTCGGACCTGGTTTTAGCCGCCGCAGCTCGCTCGGCCGCAGCAGCACCGGGTACAGGGCCAGCATCGCCCACGGGAAGATGCCGATGCGCAGGAACACCGCGATGCCGAGGTGGAACGAGACGCCGAGCGCGATCCAGACCCAGCGCAGGCGGAGCCGATTGCACAGCGCGCGGACGCGGCCGCCGCGATCCGCGGTCTCGGCGTAGTACAGCCACACGAGGTACAGCGGCGCCGTCAGCTCGAACGCCATCGTGAGCACGGTGCCGACGCGGAGCAGCGGCAGCACCGTGTCCACCCACGCGGGGTCGAAGCGCGCGAAGTGCGGATCACCGACCGCGTTCGCCAGCGCGAGGAACCCACCCGACAGTCCCCACTCGCCGGCGTCCTTGTTGTGGCCGGCCGAGAAGTAGATCCACAGCAGCTGGAGCAAGAGCAGATACCGCGGCCACGCCGGTACCTCGGCGGGGAACGCACGCCCGAGCCGCGCGCGCACCCATGCATCGACGGACCACCGGGCG
>Ga0247829_10001778_pt1 | contig 10136 bp, 6 predicted proteins | sample 12C_Control_Day4_FD_207765 | JGI IMG/M metagenome (GOLD analysis project Ga0247829, IMG submission 207765) | Soil microbial communities from agricultural site in Penn Yan, New York, United States - 12C_Control_Day4 | ecosystem: Environmental > Terrestrial > Soil > Agricultural land | place: USA... | reverse complement strand
GGGCCGGTGCTGCTCAAGCTGCAAGCCGCGTGGTCGGACCTGGTGGGTATGGACGTGGTGCGGCAGATGACGGTGCCGTAAGGCCCTACGGCACCGCGACCTTCGGCTTGCGGAGGAACACCAGGTACGCCCACACGCCGAGGATCGCCGCGACGAGGACCCCGCTGGCGATCAGGATCGTCCGCAACAGCGGGTTGCCCAGCCCCGCCGGCGCCCGGGCAATCAACTCTCCCGTCCGGTAGTCGAACGTCAGCCGGTGCGAGTCCTGCGTCATCAGCACGAACCGCCCGGTCTGCTCGTTCACCACCCCGCCGGACGACCACAGCACGTACCGCGGCGTCTGCGGCAACTCGTCCGGCTTCGCGATCACGTCCCGCACCGTGTGCTGTTTGAGCAGCTTGCCGTTCGCGAAGAAGCTCACCGCCGGGGCGTTGAGTTGTTTCCGCACCTCGTCGTCCGGCAGCCGGGCGCGGCCGCCGGTGAAGTCCTTCTCCCGCCACCAGTCGCCGTCCAGCCGCACGAGATGCACCCCGTCGGCCGCGAACAGCACGTTGTCGTACGGGGCGTACGCTCCGTCCTCGACCGCCCAGACGAGTTCGCCGGAGCCGTCCTTGTAGAGGCCGGTCTTCGGGTACTTCGCGCGCAACTCGGCGAACTTCGCCGTCGCATCGGCGGCCGCCTTCGCCTCGGCCTCGGGGTCGCCGAGCATGGCGAAGACGAGCCCGCCGGCGACGGGCTTTGTGTAGCTGACTGCCTCGTCGAGCCGCCCGGCGGCGGACGCCGGGGCCGCGACGAAGGCGAGGAGACAGGTGGTAATGGTGTAGCGGTGGGTCATGATCATCAATCCGGCGAGCCGGGAGCGTCAGCGACCGGAGGGCGTCCCTCCGGTCGCTGACGCTCCCGGCTCGCCAAGAAACTACTTCCCCAGTTCCGGCTTGAACTCCAGGTTCTTCACAAGGAACGCCCACTGGTCGGCGACCTCCTCGATCAGCTTCGTGGTCGGCTTGCCGGCCCCGTGGCCAGCTTTCGTCTCGATCCGCGCCAGTACCGGGTGGTCGCCGGCCTGGCAGTACTGCAACATCGCGATGAACTTGAAGCTGTGACCCGGCACCACCCGGTCGTCGGTGTCCGCCGTCGTCACCAGCGTCGCCGGGTACTTCGTCCCGGGCTTGAGGTTGTGGTACGGGCTGTACTTGTACAGAGCCTCGAACTCGGCCTTGTTGTCCGAGGAGCCGTAGTCGTCCACCCAGTACCGGCCGGCGGTGAACTTCTGGAACCGCAGCATGTCCATCACCCCGACCGCCGGCAGACACGCGCCGAACAACTCCGGCCGCTGCGTCATCACCGCGCCAACCAGGAGGCCGCCGTTGCTGCCGCCCTGGATCGCCAGCTTCTCGGGCTTGGTGTACTTCTCCTTGATGAGGTACTCGGCCGAAGCGATGAAGTCGTCGAAGACGTTCTGCTTGTCGAGCTTGGTCCCGGCGCGGTGCCACTTGTGGCCGTACTCGCCGCCGCCGCGCAGGTTCGCCACCGCGAACACCCCGCCCATCTCCATCCACGCCAGCCGGCTGACCGAGAACCCCGGCGTCAGCGAGATGTTGAACCCGCCGTAGCCGTACAGGAGAGTCGGGTTATTGCCGTCGAGCTTCACGCCCTTCTTGTGGGTGACGAACATCGGCACCTTCGTGCCGTCCTTGCTCGTCACGAACACCTGCTTGACCTCGTACTCCGACGGCTCGAACTTCACCTTCGCCTGCCGCAACAGCTTGCTCTCGCCGGTCGCCACGTCGTAGCGGTAGATGCTCGGCGGCGTGGCGAAGCTGCTGAAGCTGTAGAACGTCTCCTTGTCCTTGCGGTCGCCGCCGAACCCGCTGGCGGTGCCGATCCCCGGCAGCGGCACGTCGCGGACGTGCTTGCCGTCCATCGCGTGGACCTTCACCGCCGTCTTGGCGTCTTGCAGGTACTCGCAGATGAACAGGTCGCCGACCAGGTTCACCCCTTCGAGCGTGTCCTTGGTCTCGGGGATGATCGTCTTCCACCCCTTCGGGTCCGGCTTGCGGGTGTCGATCGCGATGAGCCGGCCCTTCGGGGCGTCGGCCTCGGTGCGGAAGTAGAACACCGGCCCGTCGTTGCCGACGAAGAAGAACTTGTTGTCGAAGTTGTCGATCAGGTCCACCGGCTTGGCGTCGGCGTCGGTCAGGTCCTGGTAGGCGACGCGGTTCTTGCGGCTGGTGGTGCCGTCACTGATGCTGATGAGCAGGTACTTGCCGTCGTCGGTGACGCCGCCGTTGACGCCCCACTTCGGGTCGCCCGGCGTGTAGGTGAGCCGGTCCTCGGCCTGTGGGGTGCCGAGCTTGTGATAGTAGAGCTTCTGGTTGAGGTTGAGGCTCTGGAACGCGGCGTCCTTCTCCGGCTCCGGGAACCGGCTGTAGTAGAACCCCGTGCCGTCGTGGGTCCACGAGGCGCCGCTGAACTTGACCCACTTCAACTCATCGTCGAGCGGCTTGCCGGTGCCGACGTCGAGCACCTTCCAGGTGTTCCAGTCGGACCCGGCCTCGGCCACCCCGTAGGCCATGAGCTTGGCGTCCTCCGACACCTCCAGCCCGGCCAGCGCGACGGTGCCGTCCTTGGACCACTTGTTCGGGTCCAGGAGCATCCGCGGCTCGGCGTCGAGCGCCGGCTGCACGTACAGGACGCTCTGGTTCTGGAGGCCGTCGTTCTTGCTGAAGAAGTACTGGCCGCCCTCCTCGAACGGGGCCGAGTACCGCTCGTAGTTCCACAGTTCGGTGATCCGCTTCTTGATGGCGTCACGCTGGGGGATGGATTCCAGGTACGCCTCGGTCACCTTGTTTTCCTCGGCGACCCACCCGGCGACGTCCTTGTTCTTGCGGACGTCGTCTTCGAGCCAGCGGTACGGGTCGGGGACCTTGGTCCCGTGGTAGTCGTCGGTGTGATCGACCTTCTTGGTCTCCGGGTAGCGCAACTTCGACTCCTGGGCGGTCGCGGCGAGGGCGGCGGTCAGCCCGACCACGGCGGCGATGGCGAGACGGTCCCGACGGATCATCGGCGGCTCCTACCGAGGGAACGGATGAGGCCCGGGGAGAGGCCTGGTTCATTATTCAGACGCGGGCCGGCGGGGGAAGGGCGCGACCGTGGAACCGCCGCTCGCCGGCCGGCGCCGGATGGGGTAGCATGAAGGCGGCCCACCCCGCCTCGCCGAGCCTCCCATGCCCCCGACCGTCGAACACCGGCCGCCGGACCGCCGCAAGTTCCTCCGCGCCGCCGCGACGGGGGCCGCCCTGACGCTCTCCGCCAAGAGCTACGCCGCCACCCCCGGCAGCAACGACCGCGTCCGCGTCGCCTTCCTCGGCTGCGGCGGACGGGCGCAGGCGCAGATCCACCTGATCGGCAAGCTCGACGCGGAGGCGCGGGCCGTCGCCGTCTGCGACGTGTGGGACGGCCTCGAAGAGGACTACGACCACCGGCACGGCGGCCACGTCGTCCGCCGCAAGTATTCGCAGGGGCTTTACCCGTCGGCGAAGAAGTGCGGCCTCGACCCCGCCGACAAGGCGCGCGTCGCGAAGGACTACCGCCGCGTCCTCGACCTGAAGGACGTGGATGCGGTGTGCGTCTCGACGCCGGACCACTGGCACGCGCGGATGACCCTCGACGCGGCCGCGGCCGGCAAGGACGTCTTCTGCGAGAAGCCGCTGACCCGCACCCCGGCCGAGGCGCTGGCCGTCCTCGACGCGCTGGCCAAGCACAACCGTGTCGCCACCGTCGGCGTGCAGTCGCTGGCCGACCCGGTCTGGCGCGCCGCGCACGACCTGATCCGGTCCGGCCGCATCGGCCCGGTGGCGCACCTGTCGGCGGGCGTGTTCCGCCACGACGCCCGTGGCCAGTGGCGGTTCTACCGGCTCGTCAAAGAGATGACCCCGAAGGCGATCGACTGGGACCTGTGGCTCGGCCACCGCTTCGACGTGAACGGTGAAGCGCTCGGCCCGACGCCGCGGGAGCGCCCCTTCGACCGGGCGGTGTTCGCGCAGTGGCGGTGTTATTCGCCGTTCAGCGGCGGGCCGTTCACCGACCTGTTCGTGCATCAAGTCACGCGGCTGCTGGCGGCGGCGGGCTTGCGGTTCCCCGCGCGGGTGACGGGGGCCGGCGGTCTGTACCAGGAACACGACGGCCGCGACGTGCCGGACGTCGGCACCGTGGCCGCTGACTTCGACGAGGGGTGTCAACTGCTCGTCACCGGCTCGACGCTCTCGGCGTACCCGCAGGACGAAATCATCCGCGGCCCCGGCGGGGCACTGAAGTTCGTCAAGGGCGGCTTCCAGGTGATCGACAACCAGGCGAGCCCCGAGCGTCAGCGAGGGGAGGGCGAACTGGTCGCGGTGGAGCCACCAAAGAACGAGACCGAGGCCCTATGGCGGAACTTCCTCGACTGCGTCCGCCGCCGGGACCGGGCGACGGCCAGCCCGCCCGAGTTGGGCGCCGCGGCAGTGGCGGTCGTCTCACTCGCCCAGCAAAGCTACCGCGACGGCCACGCGTACGTCTGGGACCACGAACGACGCGAGGCGAGACCCGCTGACGCGACCTGGGCGGCGAAGTGGGAGCAGCGCAGTCGCACCCGAACCGCGAAACACCTGCGACCGCCGGAATACATGGACCTGGCCGGCCCGCACGGAGGCGAGGTGTGACCCCTCCAGGGCGAGGGCCCAGAACTTGAGTCAAACTCTCCCGCTGCACGCACAAGTCTGTCCTGGCCAGTGGATTTGGAAGCAAGTTACCGCCAACGCGGGCCGATAGTCATTTCGTGTATTCAGTCGATCGGCTGACCGTTAAGAGCAACGGCTCATCTCAGACACAGGGGTGATCAGATGGTGCGCCCTGCATCTCGTTGGCTGGTGTGCGCCGGCCTGTTCGGGATCGCGGTCGTAATGCTCGCCGGGTGCGGGAAGATCCGGGATCCGTACCGCGGCACCACCTCTCCAGTCGAGGCCGGGCTGAACACCAACGACCTGATCGACCCGGCGGCCCAGATCGAGGCCGACAGCCTTGGCAACGTCCAGGAGCTGTACGCGGCAGCCGAGCGGCTCAAGGCGGGCGCCAGCCCGAACCACCGTCCGACCGCCGCCGACCCAAGCCGCCCACGGCGGTCGGTGCTGTGCATCTCCGGCGGTGGGGCGCTCGGCGCGTACCCGGCTGGGGTCGTCTGCGGGTGGACCGCCCACGGCGACCGGCCCGGGTGCAACGGACGGCCGAACTTCGACGTGGTCACCGGGATCAGCACCGGGGCACTGATCGCCCCGCTCGTCTTCCTCGGTCCGCAGTACGACGAGGAGGTGCGCAAGTTCTACACCACCGTCGAGAAGCGGGACATCTTCCGGCTCCGGCCGGTCCGCGGGCTGTTCTCCATCGCCCTGGCCGACAACGCTCCGCTGGCCGGGCTGGTGGACGAGGTGCTGACCGAGGACAAGGTCCAGGAACTGGCCGCGGAGCACCGCAAGGGCCGCAGGCTGTACATCGGCACGACCGAACTGGAGGGCCGGCGGTTCGTGTTCTGGGACCTCGGGGCGATCGCCTGCCGCGGCTGCCCCGACGACCGGGAGATGATCAAGAAGATCCTGCTCGGGTCGTCGGCCATCCCCGGGTTCTTCCCGCCGGCGAGGATCCCGGTCACGGTGGACGGCAAGACCTACGTCGAGGAGCACGGCGACGGCGGGGTGTCCATGGGCATCTTCTTCCGCCCGCCGTACATCCCGCCCGAGCGGTGGACCCCGGAAGGCAAGGATCTGCACGACGTGGACCTGTACATGCTCGTGGCCGGCAAGCTGTACTCCGACGCGGCCCCGATCAAGGAGCGGTCGCTGACTCTGGCCGGCAGCAGCGTGTCCACCATCATCTACGGCCAGACCCGGGGCGACCTCCAGCGGATGTACCTGATCTCGATCCTGTCCGGGATGAGTTACAACCTGGCCGCGATCCCGCCCGAGTTCCCGGCCCCGATGTCGAGCACCGAGTTCAGCCGCGGGCCGATGACGGCGATGTTCGACGAGGGGTATCGGCAGGCCGCGGCCGGCACCGCGTGGCGGAAGTCCCCGCCGGGGGTGGAGCCCGGCGAGAGCATGCTCGGGCGGGCGGGGACCGTCCTGACCGAGCAGCCGCGCGGCAGTTCGTCGGGCATGGTGTGGGACAAGAAAGACAGCCCGATCCGGTTCCCCGCGCCCGGAGTCGGGATCGCGCCGGGGGCGATGCCGATCCCGGTCTCCCCGGGCACCCCGATCGCCCGGTAGCCGCCGATAGAGCGGTCTGCAGACGGATGATGAAGCGAGCCGCCGACGCCAGTCGGCGGGTATCGGGCGGCACCACCCGCCGACTGGCGTCGGCGGCTCGCTTTACCGGAATGAAAACGGGACTCGAGCGCGTTTGAGTTGGTGCGGCCGCGGATGGCCCCGACGCGGAGAGTCGGGGCCCCACAGCAACCCGAACCCCGCCCGAAACGCCGCGGGCCGCCCGAGTCCTTCGGGCGGCCCGCGCCAGTCCACGGGGGTCGGCCATCCGACGTCGCTTACAATCCCTTCGGAGCCGGCAGGGCGTTCACCGCGGTCGGATTCGAGGGCGAACCGGTCGGCACCGCCGGGGCCGCTGGCAGACCCTGCGCCGCCTCCGCCTGGCCGATCAGATCCTTCAGGTTCTTACGGAACCCGTCGAACTGCACCTGCAACGTGTCCCGCTCACCCGTCCGCGCCTTCAGGTCCGCCCGCAGCGCGTCTCGCTCCTTCTCCACCGCCAACCCGCGAGCCTGCTCCGCCCGGAACTTCGCGTCCAGGTCGGCCGCGTGTGCCTGCGCCGCCTTCAGATCCTGTTCCAGCTTCGCCACCCGGGATTCCAGGCTCTTGTTGCCCGCGACCGACGGGGCATTCGGGGCCTTGGCACAGCCCCAGGCGACGCCGACCGCCGCCAGTAACACAAGGAGAGTCTTGGTGCGTGTCATGGTCAGGAAGTCTCCGGTGGGACAACCGGGTGGGCCGGTAGGAAGGTAGGGGGCGGGCGCAGCTCAACCACCTTGCCCGCTCCGGGTCAGGTTTCCCCTCTTTCGTCGGCGGCAAACCGGCCCGTACTTAACCCAAACTCACGAAATACCCCCAGCAACCCAGATTGCCTCGTGCCGGGGTGATGATTGCCGACAGGATAAGACGGGCCTGACACCCGCGGCGATCTGACCCCGGTTCACTCAGGTCCGACGAACGACCCGATGTCCCACAGCTTCGCCGACCCGCCTTGCCCGGTGCCCGCGGCGAGCCGCTTGCCGTCGGGGCTGAACGCCAGCCCCGTGACCCGCGCCGCGTGGCCGGGGAAGACAGCCAGCTCCTTGCCCGTGGCGAGGTCGAACAGTCGGGCGGTCTGATCGCTGCCGCCGCTCGCCAGGAACTTGCCGTTGGGGTGGAACGCCGCGACCCACACCCGGCCGGCGTGGCCGGTCAGCGTGTCGGTGAGTTTCTTCGTCGCCACGTCCCATAGTTCGACGACGCCCGTCTTTTTCACACGGTCGCCGACTGCGACAGCCAGCGTCTTGCCATCCGGGCTGAACGCGACCGAGTCGAGGATCGGGTGCGTGCTGCGTAGGGTGGCGATCTCCTTGAACGTGCCTGCGTCCCAGACGCGGACCTCGCCGCCGGCCGGCACACCGGGCACGCCGGCCGCGAGGAGTTTGCCGTCGGGGCTGAACGCGACGGCCTGGACCGGGGCCGGGAACTGCGGCAGCGCCGCGACCGGCTTGCCGGTGGCGACTTCCCAGACGGTCACGGCCCGATCCATCCCACCGGAGACGAGCCGATTGCCGTCGGGGCTCAGCGCGACCGCGTGGAGTTGCGGCGTGTCGGCCGGCAGCCGCAGCGTCGGCTTGCCGGTGGCGAGGTCCCAGAGCTGAACCGCGTTGCGGACGGACTTCGAGCCGATACCGGCCGCGGCGAGCGTCTTGCCGTCCGGGCCGACCGCGACGGCCAGCGGCTGGATGGCGTGCCCGGCGAAGCGGCGTAGCTCCTTGCCGGTCGCCACGTCCCAGAGCTTCAGCGGGATGCCGACGCCGTCGGCGGTCAGCACGAGGGCCTTGCCGTCGGCGTCGAACCGGACGGCGGCCGGGCCGCGGGCGGCGGGGTCAGCGAACTCGGCCACGGGCTTCGGCCCGGCGGCCGGTTGGAGCAGTAGCGCGGCGAGCAGCGGGGTCATGGGACGGCTCCGGGCAAACGAACGGTTGCATCCGGGCGACGGGCTGTTAGCATCGCCATCTTAACCGCTGACGCGGGAATGACGAATGACCCACCAATGACGAAGGGAAGAGGGCCGCGCGGTCTTTCCTTCGTCATTGGTGGGTCATTGGTGGGTCATTCGTCATTCTCATTCCGACCCCAGAGGGGTGAGATGTTCGCCGCCACCGCCTACGTCCAGGACTTGAACCCGCTGGGCAACCGGGTGCTGTCCACGGTCGTCGCCGCCTTGCCGGTGCTGGTGCTGTTCTACCTGCTGGTCGGCCGGCGGTGGCTGGCGAGTTGGGCCGGGGCCGCAGGGGCGGTCGTGGCGATCGTCATCGCGTCCGCCGTGTACCGCATGCCGGTCGAGATGGCCGGATGGTCTTTCGTACACGGGGCGGTGTTCGGCCTGTTGCCGATCGGCTGGACCGTGTTCGCGGCGATGCTGCTATACAACCTGACGGTCGAGACGGGGCAGTTCGCGGTCATTCGTCGGTCGATCGGCGGGGTATCCGGCGACGCGCGGGTGCAGGCGGTGCTGATCGGGTTCTGCTTCGGCGCGTTCCTCGAAGGCGCGGCGGGGGCCGGCTCGCCAGTCGCCATCTGCGGGGCGATGCTGGTGGGCCTGGGGGTGCCGCCATTCCGGGCCGCGGTCATCTGCCTGATCGCCAACACCTCGCCGGTCTGCTACGGCGGGCTGGGCGTGCCGGTGCTGACGCTGGCGACCACGTCCGGGATCAGCGCCGATACGATCAGTGTCATGTGCGGCCACCAGTTGCCGTTCCTGTCGTGCCTGGTGCCGCTGTACATGGTCAAGACCATGTGTACCTGGCGGCAGACGCTGGCGATCTGGCCGGCGCTGGTGGTCGGCGGCGGGTCGTTCGCGGTCTTCCAGTACATCTTCGCCACCCTGCACAGTTGGGGGCCGGGGATGCCGGCCGTCTGGCCGATGACCGACATCGGCGGAAGTATCACGTCGATGGTCATGCTGACCCTGTTCCTGAAGTTCGTCTGGCGGCCGCGGGACGAGTGGAAGTTCCCGGCCGAGCAGGCCGGGGCCGGGCAGACAGCAGAGCCGGCCCGCCCGGCCGACCCGCACGCCGCGGAGGCCGAGGAAACCGTGGCCGCCCTGTTCCCGACCGGCGTCGGCATGGCCGAGCGGACCGAGCCGCTGACCGCGGGGCGGGTGGCGCTGGCGTGGTCGCCGTGGGTCATCATGGCCCTGTGCCTGGGCGTGACCGGGCTGATGCGGGCACAGGAGAAGGTCGGCCCGATGTCGGCCTGGGGTGTGCAGTCGTTCTACGAGGAGCCGGTGCCGACCCTGCACCGGGAGGTCGAGCGGGCCAAGCAGTTGCAGAAGCCCGTGTCCGAGGCGGTCGGGGCCGTCAGCGGCGGGCTGCCGCTGGCCGCCGGCCACGCCCTCGACGGGCCGCCGGGGCTGAAGCTGCACGAGACGGAGGCGGCCACGTTCAAGCTCGCGTGGCTGACCGCCCCGGGCACGCCGGTGTTCGCCGCCTTCCTGATCTCCGCGGTCCTGCTGCGGGCGTCGCCCCAGACGTCGTGGAACGTCCTGCGGCGGACGATCATCCAGATGAAGGTGCCGATCCCGACCATCGCGTGCATGCTGGGCCTGAGCTACGTCACCAAGTACGCCGGCATCGACGCCACGCTCGGGGTGGCGTTCGCCGAGACGGGGCAACTCTACCCGTTCTTCGCGGCGATGCTCGGCTGGCTCGGGGTGTTCCTGACCGGGACCGACGCCGGCAGCAACGCCCTGTTCGGGTCGTTGCAGAAGATCACCGCCGGCGAGGTGTACCAGACCGGGGCGTTCGATGCGTCGGGCCTGACCCGGGGGCAGGCGGAGGTGCTGATCTGCACCGCCAA
>Ga0247829_10001775_pt1 | contig 10141 bp, 10 predicted proteins | sample 12C_Control_Day4_FD_207765 | JGI IMG/M metagenome (GOLD analysis project Ga0247829, IMG submission 207765) | Soil microbial communities from agricultural site in Penn Yan, New York, United States - 12C_Control_Day4 | ecosystem: Environmental > Terrestrial > Soil > Agricultural land | place... | reverse complement strand
CGGGCGGACGTCGACTGTGCTGGTCAGTTAGCGCTGCTTAGCGCCCCTGACGTACACCTGCACGTGTCACGTGCACGTGCACCTCCACGATCTGCTGCGGGTGCGAATCAGCATCTCCTCGAGCCAATGTGGGCCGCTTCGCGGCAGCGAGCTACGACGGCGGTAGAACAGCGATCCAGGATCGCTTTGGGCTTCATGACTCTCGCCCTCCGATGATCGTGTACGTGGACGAGCACGTGACACGTGCTCGTCCACGTGCACGACAGCCGCTAAATGACCAGCATTGGCGCGCGGGTGACTGGAGGAGTCGGCGCCGGCGAGCTCGCCGCCGAGCGTAGGCCCACGTAGCTCCACGGGCGGATCAGATCGTGCACCCCGCGACGTTTCGATGACCAATCGAGGCGTCCTGCTCACCGGACGTGCCCTCGAGGGCATCGACACCGTATTCCACGTGTTGCTCGTGGCGCCTCATCGAGCGCCCCGTGCAGCGGCCGATCGCGCATCGAGTAGGAGGGCGTACGGAGAACGTGCGCGCATCCCGTGACCCAGCTGTTTGTCGATCGTCGAGGAGCTCGCATGAACATCGCGTTCTTCGCTTCGAGCCTGGTCTCCGCCTACCGGAGCGGCGCGGCGACCTATTACCGCGGAATCGTGCGCGCGCTTGCCGAGCGCGGCCACCGGGTCACGTTCTACGAGCCCGATGTGTTCGAGCGGCAGCAGCACCGCGACATCCCGGACCCAGCGTGGACCACGGTCGTGGTGTACCCGCCCACCGTCGAGGCTGTCCATCGCATGGTCGAGAGCGCGCGTGGTGCAGACCTCGTCGTCAAAGCGAGCGGCGTGGGCGTGCACGACGCGCTGCTCGAGGCGGCGGTGCTGTCACTGCAAGGGCCGCGCACGATGGTTGCCTTCTGGGACGTCGATGCCCCTACGACGCTGGATCGCATCGCTCGCGATCCGACGGATCCGTTGCGCGCACTCGTACCGCGTTACGATGTCGTGTTCACCCGCGGCGGCGGCCCGCCGGTCGTCGCCGCGTACACGCGATTCGGCGCGCGCAGGTGCGTACCGATCTACAACGCGCTCGATCCGTCGACCCATTTCCCCGTGCCGCCTGCTCCGCGGTTTGCCGGCGCGCTCGGCTTCCTCGGCAACCGGCTGCCCGGCGGCGAGCAGCGAATCGAGAAGTTCTTCCTGCGGCCGGCGACACTCGTGCCGCATGCGCGCTTCCTGCTCGGCGGCGCCGGTTGGGACGACAAGCCGCTCCCCGCGAACGTCGACTACCTCCGGCACGTCCACCCGCGCGATCACAACGCCTTCAACACCAGCCCGCTCGCGGTGCTCGACCTCAGCCACGACTCGACAGCCCCGTCCGGCTACGCGCCAGCGACGCGCTTGTTCGAGGCCGCGGGCGCGGGCGCGTGCCTGATCACCGATGCGTGGCTTGGCATCGAAGAGTTCCTAGAGCCCGAGCGCGAAGTCCTGGTCGCGCGTGACGGCGAGGACGTCGCGATCGAAGTCGCATCACTCGACGCCGACGAGGCGCACCGAGTCGGCCAGCGCGCGCGTGCGCGGATCACCGCACACCACACGTACGCGCATCGCGCGCTCGACGTCGAGGCCGCGCTTGCCGCCTCGCCATCGCCGGTGCGCGGGCGCAGCCCGTCGCGGATGTCGTTCGCGTTCCTTGGCCTGTCGATCACCTCGTCGTGGGGCAACGGCCACGCGACCACGTATCGCAGCTTGTTGCGCGAGCTGTTCGCGCTCGGCCACGACGTCTTGTTCCTCGAGCGCGACGTGCCGTGGTACGCGGACAACCGCGACCTGGCGCAACCGCCATTCGGCCGGATCGCGCTGTATCGCAGCGTCGACGACCTGCAGGCGCGGTTCGCGCCCGCGATCCGCGACGCGGACGTCGTCGTCGTGGGCTCGTACGTGCCCGACGGCATCGCGATCGGTGAGTGGGTCCACGCGACCGCACGTGGGGTGACCGCGTTCTACGACCTCGACACCCCCGTCACACTCGCCGACGTCATGACCGGCCGCTGCGAGTACCTCACCGCGGAGCTGCTGCGAAAGTATCGCCTCTACCTGTCGTTCACCGGCGGCCCCACGCTCCTCCGGTTGGAGCGCGAGCTCGGCGCGCCGTGTGCCCGCGCGCTCTACTGCTCCGTCGACACCACGGTCTATCACCCCGACGACCATGCGCGTGTGTGGGACCTCGGCTACATGGGGACCTACAGCGACGATCGGCAGGCAGCGGTCCAGCGCTACATCATCGAGCCCGCGCGCCACGCCCCGAATCAGCGCTTCGTGGTGGCCGGTCCCCAGTACCCGCGCCACATCGAATGGCCGAGCAACGTGCACCGCATCGAGCACCTCGCACCGGCCGAGCACCGCGCGTTCTACAACCGCAGCTCGTTCACGCTCAACCTCACGCGCGGCGCGATGCTCGCGTGCGGCTGGTCGCCGAGCGTGCGCCTGTTCGAGGCGGCTGCGTGCGGCGCGCCGATCATCAGCGATACCTGGCACGGTCTCGACGAGCTATTCGAGCCGGGCCGCGAGATCCTGCTCGTGCGCAATGGCGACGACATTCAGCGCTACCTGCGTGACATGTCCGAAACCGCGCGGCGCGAGCTCGGAGCGCGCGGGCGGGCGCGCGTGCTCGCCGCGCATACCGCGCAGCACCGTGCGCGCCAGCTCGAAGCCCACATCCAGGAGGTCCGTGCATGACCCGTCAGGGTCGCTGGCGCGGCAGATCTGCGAGCTCGCCCCGTGGTCCCGCAGCCTCATGCCACGCCTCGATGTCCCGCCGCACGACCGCCGGCACGCGCACGCGCGGCAGCCAGTCGCGCGCGACGAGCGACATCCGCGCGAGCGTGTAGTCGACCTTGCGCTGCGTCTGCGCCGGCCCGAAGTACGCGAGGTAGCCGGGCGAGCTCAGCGAGAAGAACGACAGGGCATCGGCGTCGTTGAGTGCGCCGACGTCGGCGCTCTCGTCGCGGCGCTCGTGCGTCGCGATCAACGCGCACGCATCACCTGCGATCGCCGCGGGCACGCCGCAGCGCGCGAGCAGGTCGAGCGCGAGCCCCGCTCCAGCGCGCGCGTGCGCATCCTTGAAGGCTTGGTAGTCGGCGGCGAGGTGCTCGACGCGCGCGTCCGACTCCGACACCAGGCGTTCGATGTCGTGGAGCAGCGCCGCCAGCTGCACGGCCGCGGACACACCACCGTCGAGGCGGAGCGTCCACCGCCAGGTGTCGAGTGCGTGGTCGAGATCCGCGCGCACCAGTGGCCGCGTCACGTCGTACAGCGCGACGTGCGCGGCGAGGACACGCATGAACCACACCTGGCGGCTCGCCGAATTACGAGTTATCGCCAACCGCTGCGCGCGCAGCGCGATCTCGTCGATCACGGCGGCGTCCGCGCCCGCGATTCGCAGGGGTTCGCCGCGCTCGGCCAGCTCGTCGAGCAGGCGGTCGAAGGCCCAGAAATCGAAGTCATCGGCGCGCCAGCTCGCAGCGGTCAGCGCGGCGGTCGCGTCGTGCACGATCGCGATAGACATGGACAGGGTTACCCGACGCCGCCGTCGAGTGCGAGGACGCACTCGATGCCGTGGGACACGGAGTCGCGCGGTCGATCGCTCCCGCTCGCGTCGATCCCGCCGAATCCCGCTCGCCGCGCCGACCTCTCTACAATGCACGCATGCCTCACCCGTTCCTATCGCCCACCTGGTTCTCCGAGGTCGATGCGCTGATCGCCGCCGCCGGCGATCTCAAGGTCCCCGCCGCGATGAAGGCCGCCGAGATCAACGTCACCATCACCTCACCGAGCGGCCCGACGCTGGTCCACGTCACCGGTGGCGTCCTCCGGCAAGGCCACCGCCCAGACGCTCCCACGTCGATCACGCTCGATGAGGCGCTCGCCCGCAAGGTGTTCGTCGAGGCAGATGCGGCCACCGGCGTGCAAGCCTTCCTCGCCGGCGAGCTGGTCGCGACCGGCGACCTCAAGCAGCTCGTCGCGTTGCAGATGGAAGAGCCGAGCGCCGAGCAGAAGGCGCTCGCCGCCCGTATCGCGAGCATCACCGCTTAGCGAAACAGGCGGCCACGCAGATCGGGCGACGGCTGCGCGATGACCTCGAGTCCGACGAGCCGATCGGCCGACGATGCGGTGACCGCGTCGTTGGCCGCGGCGGCCGCCGCCTCGATCGCGTCGAGCGATCCGGTGAGCGTGAAGTACGCCTTGCCCGCGAGGTCGACGGCGAACCGCGCGTCACGCACGGTGACCGCCGCGACCTTGCAGGCAGCGTCCGCGGCGGCGATCGCCGCGCAGACCGTGCGCGTCTCGATGATCGCGACCGCCTCGGCCTCGGGGTCCGCGGTCCAGTCGGGCGGCGCGACGGGGGCGCCGAGCAGCGGCCACACCTGGTCGTCGGCGGCGGGCAGCTCGACGTGATCGAGGAGGAGCGAGCCCGCGGCGAGCTTGCCCGCGCTCATCGCCTCCTCGATCTCGGCGACGCCGCCCTCGAGGATCACGAGGTGCTTGCCGCCGGAGACCGCACGCGACGATACGAGCAGCGCCGGCGAGCGCTTGAGCGCCGCATCGGCCGCGACGATGCCGCGAGCGATCGTCCCGATCTCGAGTACTCCGAGCGCAGGACCTCGCATGTCGCTAGACGAAGCGGAACGCTTCTTTGAGCGTGCAGCGGCGCTCGCGCGTGAAGTGCAGCGCGGTGGTCAGGCCCTCGCCGGTCGGGCTCGCGATGGTGAACGACGTGTAGCCCTCGCCGCCGAGCGCGAGGCCCGCGTACGAGGCCTCGTTCTTGACGAAGATGCTGCAGTTACACAGCCGCGCCATCGTCGCCAGGTTGTCGATGTTGAGCGAGTGCATGGTCGCGGTGTGGTGGAAGCCGTGCTCGCAGCGCAGCGCGGCCGCGATGCCCTCGATGGCGTCGCGCACGCGGAACATCGGGATCACCGGCATCAGCAGCTCGTGCTGCACGAACGGGTGCTGCTCGTCGACCTCGCATAGCAGCATGCGCAGATCGTGGCCGTAGGTGCCGATGCCCGCCATCTGCGCGATCACGCCGGCGTCCTTGCCGATGCAGTCCTTGTTGACGTGGTCGCCGTCGAGCACCGTCTTCTCGAGCGCCTTGATCTGGCGTGCGTCGCAGCGCAGGACCGGCAGCTTCGCGAACTCGCGGAGCAGGCCATCGGCGATCGAGTCGACCGCGATGATCTCCTTCTCGGCGATGCAGACGATGTTGTTGTCGAGGGTCGCGCCGCGCATGATCGCATCGGCGGCCTTGGCGAGGTTCGCGGTCTCGTCGACGACGGCGGGCGGGTTGCCCGGGCCCGCGCCGATCGCCTTCTTGCCCGAGTTCATCGCCGCCTTCACGACGGCGGGGCCGCCGGTGACGACGATGAGCCGCACCAGCGCGTGCTTCATCAGCACGTTCGCGCTCTCGATCGTCGGGCGCTCGACGGAGACGATCACGTCGCGCGGCCCACCGACCGACTGGATCGCCTCGTTCAACAGACTTACGCACCAGTTGCACGTCTGCGCCGCCGACGGGTGCACGTTGAACACGACCGCGTTGCCGGCCGCGACCATGCCGATCGCGTTGCACAGGATCGTCTCGGTCGGGTTCGTGGTCGGCGTGATCGCGAGGATCACGCCGTACGGCGCGCGCTCGGTGAGCATCAGGCCATGGTCACCGGTGTACGCGACGGTCTGGAGGATCTCCGGGCCGGGCGTCTTCTCGGCGACGAGGCGGTTCTTCGAGAGCTTGTCCTCGTAGCGTCCGAGGCCGGTCTCCTCGACGGCGTACGCCGACAGCTTCTCGATGTTGGCGAGCACCGCCTTGCGCATCGCCTCGACCATCTTGACCTTGGTCGCGACGGGCGTCTTCTCGTTGAGCTCGAACGCCTTGCGCGCGGCCTTCGCGGCCTGGTCGGCATCCGCGTAGACGCCGTTGGTGCCGCGCGGGACGTTCGCCTTCTTGTTGGCGTCGATCGGCGCGGCCTGGCGCACCGGCGCGGCGGTGATGCCGCCCGCGAGCCGTTCGACCACGCGCGCGACGATCTCTTCGATCTTTCGCTCGTCGATCATACTGCCAAGAAGGGCATCGCCATGGGTTCAGTCCTTCACGTACCGGCGCTCGTCGCCGATCGCGATCTCGTCGACGATCGCCATGATCGTCGCATCGACCGGCCGGTTCTGGGTCACCTGCGTCTGGCGCGCCGACGAGCCCGCCGCGTAGAGCACGACCTCGCCGAGGCCCGCACCCACCGCGTCGACCGCGACCGCGACGGCCCCCGTCGGGTTCCCGTCGACGTCGCACGCCCGCACGACGAGGAGCTTGAGCCCCTCGAGCGTCGGCTCCTTGCGGCTCGCGACCAGCGTGCCGATGACCTTGCCGAGAACCATGAGTCGTTACTTCGCGCCGTTGCCAGAACGACCGAGCGGCAGCACCGCGTCGACGTTCGCGTGCGGACGCGGGATCACGTGCACCGAGACGACCTCGCCGACGCGCTCGGCGGCGCGCTGACCGGCTTCGGTCGCGGCCTTGACCGCTGCGACGTCGCCGCGCACGACGGCGGTGACGTAGCCACCACCGGTCTTCTCGAATCCGACGAGCTCGACCTTGGCCGCTTTGACCATGGCATCGGCGGCCTCGACCATGCCGACAAAGCCTTTGACTTCGATCATTCCAAGAGCGTCAGCCATCTCGATCTCCTAGGACGTCACTTATCGACGAACTTTTCGGGTTCCTTGCCGGTCACGGCGGACAGTGCCGCCGTCGCCGCCGCCGCCGCTGCATCGATCTCTGCTTCGGGTCCCGCCATGTAGAGGCGACCGAACGCGCCGTAAGGCGTCACGTTGACGAGGTTGACCTGGGCCGCCTTCTCCGCCTCGTTGGCGGCGAGCACGGCGTAGCCCGCGGGCTCACACTCGAAGATGAACAGCGACTGCCCCGGCAGCACCATCATGCCCGCGCTCGAGCGGTTGATGATCTGCGTCTGGTACGCCTCGACGCCGCGGATGATCTGGTTGGTGAGGACCTTGGGCTTGAGCCGCTGACCCTCCTCGACGCCGAGGTACTTCAGGATGGTCGCGCCCGCCTGAAGGACCTCGCCCTTGTCGTTGTGGTGGATCTCGAGCAGGCCGTAGGCGCGCTCGACGACCTGCACCGCGGGCTGGACGCCGGTCGCCTTGAGCGCCGCGTCGGTGACCTGGTTGATCGCGATGCCCGGCGCGATCTCCACCCACAGCGAAGCCTGATACGGCACCGGCAAGAAGCCACGGGCCGTCTTACCGATGAACGTGGCCTGCTGGGGCTGCAGGGCATCGAGGAAGCAGTACGTACGCAGGACCGTCGCCATCGATTCTGGGCACGCTAACACGACGGCTTTTCGCAAATCCACGCAGCGGCAGCGACAAATGCGACGGAACGCGCTGTCGCCCGGCGTCGCAGCTGCGCGCATCGAGACCGCGTGCCATGATGCGCGCCGTCGATGCGGTTCGCTCGCGGTGTGGCGCTCGCGCTGGTGCTCGTGACCTCGGCCTCGACGAGCGCCCGGGCCGATCTCCTGTGGCGCGCGATGCAGCTCGCGCAGGACGGCGGCGGGGGCGGCGGCAGCCCGGGCGTGACGCCGCCGCTGTCCGATCTCAGCACGTGGGCGGGGCCGGCGCGCCCGACCAGCCTGCCCGACCTGTTACAGCACGCGGTGCGCCACGCGCCGAGCCTGGCGAGCGCGCGCATCGACATCGCGATCGCCGAGGCGCAGATCGCACAGACGTTCGCGCGCGACGACTGGCAGCTGCGCGCCGAGCTCCTCGGGTCGAGTCGCTCGACGTTCGTCGGCGGCTTCACGATCGATCGGTCGACCGTGATCACCGGCAACGTCGATGTCTCGCGCCTCTTGCCCACGGGCGGAACGATCAACTTTCACGGCGGCATGCAGTACCAGCGCGCGACGTCGCCGATCGACGGTGAGGGTCGCGACAACTGGTTCGACGAGGTCTCGATCACGTTCGCCCAGCCGCTGCTCCGCGGGCGCGGCCGCTTCCTCTACGAGGCCAACGAGCACCGCGCCGAGCTGTCGCGCGACGTCGCCGTGCTGCAGCGTCGCCTCGTCGCGATCCAGGCCGTGCAGGCCGTGGTGTCGGCGTACTGGGACCTCGTGCTCGCCGAGCAGCAGATCGCGATCACGGCGGCGAGCCTCGATCTCGCCAACAAGCGCCTGCAGCTGACGACGATCGGCAGCGAGGGAGGCAAGATCCCGCGCAGCGAGATTCCGGCCGTCCAGCAGATCATCGCCACGCGCGAGGAGGAGCTACTCGGCGCCGAGCTCGGCGTGCTCGACCGGTCGATCTCGCTGCGGCGCACCGCGGGCCTGCCGATCGGTGCCGGGGAGCTCGGGCTGCGCCTCGGCGCCGACCTCCAGACGCGCGACGCGAACGTCGATCTGGGGCAGCTCACCGAGCGCGCGTACGCGGCGAGCCCCGAGCTCGCGCAGCTCGCCAAGCAAGACGCGGCGGCGCTGCTCGACATCCGGGTCACCGAGAACGGCCTCTTGCCCCAGCTCGACGCCGCGCTCACGCTCGGCCCGATGGGCCAGGACGAGAACTTCGGCCAGGCGCTCGAGAACCTCGTGAAGCTGAAGTCGCTCGCGATCGCCGGCTCGCTCACCTACCAGCGCTCGTTCGGCCAGGAGGACGTCCGTGGCCGCGCGCGCGAGCTGCGCGAGCAGCGCAAGCAGCTCGAGGTCAACGCGTTCGACATCCGCGCGCAGATCGCGCAGACCATGGCGCGCGCCGTCGCGCAGCTCGAGCTCGCCAAGCGCCGCGTCGCGCTGAGCCAGCGCGCGATCGATCTCGCGAAGCAGAACATCCAGATCGAGGAGGCGCGGTTCAACCTCGGCAAGGCGACCAACTTCGACGTGCTGAACCGCTCCGAGGAGCTGCGCCAGGCGGAGCTGCGCAAGGCGCAGGCGATGATCGACTGGCACAAGGCCGAGGCCGTGATCGACGCGCTGACCGGCGATATCTTGCCCCGTTACGGCATCACGGTGGACTGAGCTCCGGGCGTCGGACTCAACAGAGACCGATGAAGCCCATGTGCACGCCGCCGTCCTTGCCATCGCGGCGATAGCTGAAGAACCGCTCCGGCTCGCACTTCGTGCACGGCGGCCGATCGTCGATGTGCTCGGGCAACACCCCCGCGCGCTCGAGGACGGCGCGGGTGGCGACGCGCAGATCGATGTGGTCCTTGCGCGGGCCGGCGACGACCATGCCGGGCAGCTCACCGAACGCGGCGCGGAACTCGGCGACGACCTCGGGCCCGACCTCGAAGCACTCGGCGCCGATCGACGGACCGAGTGCGACGCGCAGGCGTTCGGGGCGCGCACCGAGCTCGACCATGCGCGTGACCACGTTGCGCGCGACGCCCGCGACGGTGCCGCGCCATCCCGCGTGCGCGGCGCCGCACACGCGCGCGACGGGCTCGGCGAACAGCAGTGGAATGCAGTCGGCCGCGAACGCGCCGAGCACCGGGCCGACCTGATCGGTCACCAGGCCGTCGAACTCGGCGTCGTCGGCCAGCGGCTCGCCGACGCGCCACACGTTGGTCCCGTGCACGTGGCGCATGATCTGGAGCTGCGCGGGATCGTAGCCGGCGTACGCGGCGAGCAGGCGCCGGTTGGTGTCGACGTGCTCCTTGTCGTCGCCCCATCGCACGCCGAGGTTGAGCGAGCTGCGCAGGCCCTGGGACACGCCGCCGGTCCGCTCGGGGAACCCATGCGTGAATCCCTCGGTCGGCAGCACGGGGGACCGATGTAGGCGGATCGAAGAGGCGGGCTGGCCGGCCGGCGCGGTCATCGCGAACGCTTACCATGGTAACGTCGACCCATGATTCCGTACGACGATCTGGTGGCCGCGCTGCAGAACTGGCGCGCCAAGCAAGGGCTGCCCGTCGCGCAGGGTTCGACGCCGCTGACGTCGTCAGGCTCGGGCCGCACCGCGGCTCCTCCTCACGTCCCGGACGCGGTGTCGCAGCCGTACGAGGATGCGCTCGAGGTCGATAGCGCGCTCGTCGAAGAGCACGACTACGGCGCGGTCGAGCACGCCGGGGATGACGCCA
>Ga0247829_10001774_pt1 | contig 10142 bp, 5 predicted proteins | sample 12C_Control_Day4_FD_207765 | JGI IMG/M metagenome (GOLD analysis project Ga0247829, IMG submission 207765) | Soil microbial communities from agricultural site in Penn Yan, New York, United States - 12C_Control_Day4 | ecosystem: Environmental > Terrestrial > Soil > Agricultural land | place: USA... | reverse complement strand
CCATACGAACCGCTCGTCGCCGCACGGCTTCCAATTCGGAAGCAGATCCTTTGCTTCTCATGGCCAAGGTGTAGCATGCGCCGCCGACCGAGTTCAATAGCTTTACTTACCTGCGAATCAGTAGCGAAGGAGCCGGCTCGGAATCGGAGAAGTACCACCTATTGCGAGTGGTTTCCGCGGCGTATCATCGCCGCTGGTCATCCGCAACGGCACCCCAATCCAGGCTTCCACCATGAACACGGTTCGCATCGTTAGCCGGCTTGTGATCGCCTGGTCGGCGGCCGTGGCCATCGCCGCGAGTGTGACCGGGGCCGAGCCCGTCAACGGCCCGAAGACGCCGCTGGACGAGTACGTCGCCAGGCCGGACCCGACCTACCAGTGGAAGGTCGTGAACACGATCCCCGGCGACGGCCACACCACCTTCGTTGTGGACCTGAAGTCGCAGTCGTGGCGCGCGGTCCCCGAAGTGGACCGCGCCGTCTGGCAGCACTGGCTGGTCATCGTCAAGCCGGACACGGTCAAGCACCCGACGGCGTTTCTCAGCATCGGGGGCGGGCGAAACGGCAGCCCGGCCCCGAAGGGGGCCAGCCCGCAGAGCATCGAGATGGCCAGGACGACGAATTCGGTCGTCGCGGAACTCAAGATGGTCCCGAACCAGCCGCTGGTCCTCAACAGCGACGGCAAGCCCCGCTCCGAGGACGACCTGCTGGCCTACGGCTGGATCAAGTACATGGACACGGGCGACCCACTGTGGATCCCGAGGTTCCCGATGGTGAAGAGTGCCGTGCGGGCGATGGACACCGTGACCGCCCTGCTGGCGAGCGAACAGGGCGGGAAAGTGGGCGTAAAGACGTTCGTGGTTGCCGGCGGGTCCAAGCGCGGCTGGACGACCTGGCTGACCGGGGCGGTGGACAAGCGAGTCGTGGCCATAGTCCCGATCGTCATCGACGTGGTGAACGTCCAGGCTTGCTCGATCAACCACTTTTGCTCGTACGGGTTCTGGGCGCCCGCCATAGGCGACTACACGCGCCACAAGGTCCAGGACCGCAAGGGGACGCCGGAACACGCCGCCCTCATGCGCATCGAGGACCCGTACTTCTACCGCGACCGGCTGACCATGCCGAAGTATGTGGTAAACGCCGGTGGCGACCAGTACTTCCCGCCGGACTCGTCGAAGTTCTACTTCGGCGACCTCGTCGGGCCGAAGTACCTCCGCTATGTGCCCAACGCCGACCATTCCCTCCGCGGGTCGGACGCGCAGCAGAGCATCCTGGCCTTCTACCAGGCGGTCCTGAACAAGGCGGCGATGCCCAGGTTCTCCTGGGAGATGGCCGCGGACGGCTCGATCCGCGTCAAGGCGCTGGACAAGCCGACCGAGGTGAATCTCTGGCAAGCCACGAACCCCAAGGCTCGGGACTTCCGGCTCGAGGCCATCGGCGCTGCCTACAAGAAGTCCCGCCTGGACCCGGCCGAGGGTGGCGTCTTTGTGGCCACGGTCCCCAAGCCCAAGGCCGGTTGGACGGCATTCTTCGTCGAGTTGGTATTCGACAGCGGCGGGAAGGTGCCCTTCAAGTTCACGACGCAGGTGAGCATCGTGCCCGATGTTCTGCCCCACAAGATCGAGGACGCCAAGACACCGGCCAAATGACGCGGTGTGTGAGCGCAACGTCGAATCGATCGAGATTCATCACCTTGCCCCACGCAGCCACGAAGTCATGCACAAACTTCTCCTGCGAGTCGTTGCAGGCATAGGCTTCCGCGATGGCTCGGAGCTGCGAGTTCGAACCGAAGACGAGGTCAATGGCGGTGCCGGTCCACCTGACCGCGCCCGTCCGGCGGTCACGCCCCTCGTAGACGTGCTCGCACTGGGAGTGCTTCCGCCACTCCGTGCCCATGTCGAGCAGGTTCACGAAGAAGTCATTGGTCAGGGCACCGGGCCGCTCGGTGAAGACGCCCAGTTTGGACTGGCCGACGTTCGCACCCAGCACGCGCAGCCCGCCGACCAGTACCGCCAGTTCGGGGGCGGTCAGCGTCAACTGGCGCGCCCGGTCCACCAGTAGCTCCGGCGCCGATCGGAGGTCGTCCTTTCGCTGGTAGTTCCGGAACCCGTCCGCGGTCGGCTCGAGTACGGCGAAGGACTCCACGTCGGTCATCTCCTGCGTCGCGTCGGTGCGCCCTGGCGCGAAGGGAACCTGCACGTCGTGTCCGACCAGTTTCGCGGCGGCCTCGACGGCCGCGCTCCCGCCCAGCACGATCAGGTCGGCGAGCGAGACCTTCTTCTTCCCGCCGGACTGTGCGGTGTTGAACTCCTTCTGGACCGTCTCGAGCTTCTGGAGGACCTTCGCAAGTTCGGCCGGCTGATTGACTTCCCAGTCCTTCTGCGGCGCCAGGCGAATGCGCGCCCCGTTCGCCCCGCCGCGCTTATCGGAGCCGCGGAACGTGGACGCAGACGCCCAGGCAGTCGTCACGAGTTGCGGGACGGACAGCCCTGACGCGAGGATCCTGGCCTTGAGTTGGGCGATGTCCTGCTCCCCGATCAGTTCGTGATCGACGGCAGGGACCGGATCCTGCCACAACTGCGGCTCGGGAACCAGCGGGCCGAGCAGCCGCGAGACGGGCCCCATGTCGCGGTGCGTCAGCTTGTACCAGGCCCTGGCGAAGGCCTCGGCGAACTGGTCCGGGTGCTCGTGGAACCGCTTCGAGATCGGCGCGTAGATCGGGTCCAGCCGCAGCGCGAGGTCCGTCGTGAACATCATGGGGGCGTGCTTCTTCGACGGGTCGTGCGCGTCCGGCACCGTGCCTTGAGCCGCTCCATTCTTGGGAGTCCACTGGAACGCGCCGGCCGGACTCTTCGTCAACTCCCACTCGTGGCCGAACAGGTTCTCGAAGTAGCCGTTGTCCCATTTCACCGGGTTCGAGGTCCAGGCACCCTCCAGGCCGCTGGTGATCGCGTGGGCGCCCTTGCCGCTTTCGAACCGGTTCGTCCAGCCGAGCCCTTGCTCCTCGAGGCTGGCGGCCTCGGGTTCGGGACCGCAGTACTCGGCCGCGTTGGCCGCACCGTGGGCCTTGCCGAAGGTGTGGCCGCCCGCGATCAGTGCCACCGTCTCCTCGTCGTTCATGGCCATGAGGCCGAAGGTCTCGCGGATGTGGCTGGCCGCGGCGAGCGGGTCCGGTTGACCGCCGGGGCCTTCGGGGTTCACATAGATGAGGCCCATCTGCACCGCGCCGAACGGCTTTTGCAGCCGCTTGTCGTCGTCATACCGCTCGGCCCCGAGCCACTCGGTCTCCGACCCCCAGTTGATGTCGGCTTCCGGCTCCCAGATGTCCTCACGCCCGCCGGCGAACCCAAACGTCTTGAACCCCATCGACTCCAGGGCACAGTTCCCGGCGAGGACCATCAGATCGGCCCACGAGAGCTTCCGGCCGTACTTCTGCTTGACCGGCCAGAGCAACCGCCGGGCCTTGTCGAGGCTCGCGTTGTCGGGCCAACTGTTGAGGGGCGCGAAGCGCTGGGTGCCGGAGGCCGCGCCGCCCCGGCCGTCGGAGATGCGGTATGTGCCGGCGCTGTGCCACGCCATCCGGATGAAGAGCGGCCCGTAGTGGCCGTAGTCGGCCGGCCACCACTCCTGCGACGTCGTCATGACCGCCTCGATGTCCTCTTTCAGGGCATCCAGGTCGAGTGTCTTGAACTCCTCCGCGTAGTGGAACCCCTTCCCCATGGGGTTGGACAGGGGAGAGTTCTGGTGGAGGATTTCCAGGTTCAACTGGTTCGGCCACCAGTCTCGATTCGAACGGGCCCGGGCGGTTTTGGTTCCGTTCGCCCCGTTCATCACCGGGCATTTACTTTCGCTCGTCATGTTTCCCTCCAACGCGACGTTCCCGGATGAACGCTCTCTGCGAGCGCGGTTGGGCTTGGGGAGGATGAGTCTACCCATGCGACTTGCTGAACTCTACCGTTTTCCAACCCGGACGCTCTGCCGAAACACTCGGAGAACGAATCTCGCCGGGTGTTGCCTGCTTCGGTCCGACACCCGCGGGCGATGGGACCGCCGCGCTCGGCTACGCCAGCCGACGGAGCCTCGGCCGGTGAGGGGCTGCTGGCGGGCAGCACCTCACCGACCGCTTTGGGGTTTCCTCATCCTTTCACACCGTCGGTCGGTCGTGGGCGTCGCTCACTCCCGGCCCTGCGTCGAGAACTAGGAATCAAGTTCTTCACGCTCTTGGGCCACTGATCCGGTCACTTCCCCGTCTGATCTCCTGCCTGTGTCTGGGCGTACCGTGCCTACGTTCGTGGCATCCCGCCGCGGGCCAGTGGTAGTCGAGCTGAACCCTGGCGGTAGTTGCCCGTGGGCGTCGCGGTATTTGTGCAGGGCCAGCCCCATCTGCTTGAGGTTGTTCTGGCAGGTGGTCCTTGCGGCGGCCTCGCGGACCTTCTGGACGGCGGGCAGCAAGAGGCCGATCAGCACCGAGGTGATGGCAATCACCACCACCGGTAACGGGTGTGGGCCACAGGCGTCGCGAGCGGCCTCGGGGCGACACCCCGAGGCCGCTTCGTTAACCGGGCTGGCTTACTTCTGCTTGAAGTCGCCGGTGTAGGGCTTGGTGCCGACCTTACCGCTGATCGTGCCGGCGAGCTTCACGTCCTTCTTGAACACGTCGTGCCTGGCAGTGAACTTCGAACACTCGCCGGTCGGGTCGTTCTTCTCCGGGCTGGCCTCCAGCTTGAGCGTCGTGGCCGGAGTGGTCTTGAGCGTCAACGTGAGTTTGGTCTCCTTCGCGAGCGGCTTCCGCTTCTTGTGGTGCAGGTCCTCGTGGTCGCCGAAGACATACACGACCACCGTCCCGTCGGCCTTGTTCGGCACCACCTCCAGGTGATACTCCTCGTCGCCCCATACCGCCACCGGGCCCTTGTGCGGCCCGACCTCGTCGGCCAGGACCGCCCCGCCGGCCATCAATCCGAACATGGCGGTCAGGGCCGCCCAGAACTTCGTCGTCCGCATCGCCGCACCCTCCATCGTGGTGAGAAACCCGCCGCGGCCGCTCCGGCCGTGGCACCGTCAGCCCGCTGCCGGTCGCAGCGGGACTGGCTCCGCGTGGGCCGGGTCGTCCAGCCCGTCGGTCGTGTCGTCCGCCAGTGCCAGCCGGATCGCGTCCCGCCCACTGAACTTCCAGAACAGCCCCGGCCGCAGCAGGAACTCGCAGAACGTCGAGGTAATCAGCCCACCCAGGATCACCGTGGCCACCGGGTAGAGAATCTCCCGCCCCGGTTCCTGCCCGACCACTACCAGTGGGACGAGCGCGATCCCGGCCGTGAGGGCCGTCATCAGCACCGGAGAGAGCCGCTCCAGGCTGCCGCGCAGGATCATCGGCTCGGTGAAGCCCTCTCCCTCGTGTCGCATCAGGTGCAGGTAGTGGGTGACGAGCAGGATGCCGTTGCGGGCCGCGATGCCGCCGAGCGAGATGAACCCGACCAGGCTGGCCACGGTCAGCGTCTGCCCGGTGACCACCAGCGCGATCACGCCGCCGATGAAGGCAGCCGGGACGGCATTCAGGACCTGGAGGACGATCCGGGTGGACGGGAAGAGCATGTACAGCACGAAGAACATGCCGACCACCGACAGCACCGCCAGGATCGCGATGAGGCGAGTCGCCCGCTGCTGGCTCTCGAACTGCCCGCCGTACTCGACGAAGTACCCCTCCGGGAGGACGACCTTCTCCTCGACGTTCCGCCGGATGCCGGCGACCACGCTCGCCAGGTCGCCGCCGAGGGCATTGGCCCGGATGACGATCCGCCGGCGGACGTTTTCCCGCTTCACCTGGTTGGCCCCGCCGTCCCCACCGGTGAGCGGGGTGACGTCGGCCAGGTCCTTGAGCATCACCTGCCCCCGCCCGCCCGGGAGGTCGAGCCGCAGCCGGCCGAAGTTCGCCACGTCCGCCCGGTACGGTTCCTCCAGCCGCACCAGCAGGTCGAACCGCCGCTGCCCCTCGACCACCTGGGACACCACCTCCCCGTTCAGGGCGGTCTGGACGAAGTCGCCAACGTAGGCCCGGTCCACGCCGAAGAACGCCAGGTCGTCCGGGCGGAGCCGGACGTGGACCTCGTCCACCTTGCGGATCGGCTCGACGGCCAGCGAACTGATCCCGGGCACCCCCTCGATCGCCGCCTTGATTTCGTTGGCGACCTTCTCCAGGGTGTCCAGGTCGTCGCCGTACAGCTTGATGGCGATCTGGGCGGTGCTGCCGGAGATCATGTGCGAAATCAGGTGGGCGAGCGGCTGCTCGACCTCCACGTCCACCCCCGGCACCGCGTCCTTGATCTCCGCCTGGAGCATCGCCAGTCCGTCCTTGCGCGACTTCCCGCTGTCCGGGTTGATGGTGACGAAGAACTCGTTCGCGTTCGGCGGCTCGGCGTGTTCGTCCATCTCCGCCCGGCCGGTCCGGCGCAGGAACGACAAGACCTCGCCGTCCGGGTTGGCTGGCGACTTCTGGAACTGTCGCAGTTCAGCGTCCACCATCGCCGCCGCCTGGTTCGACGCCTCCAGCGACGCCCCGGCCGGCAGGGTGACGTTCACCTGTACCGTCCCCTCGTCGAACGGCGGCAGGAAGTCGGCCCCGATGGTCGTCAGCCGCCACCCGCAGTACGCCACCACGAGCCAGGTCAAGAGCAGCAGCAGCCCGGCGCGCCGCATGCTGAAGCGGATCAGATACCCGGCCGCCCACTTGAGCGCCCGGACCAGGAACCCGTCCCGCTCGGCGTGGACGGCCTTCGAGTTCGCCAGCAGGTAGTACGACAGCACCGGGGTGACGGTCAGCGACACCACCAGCGACGCCAGGATCGACACGATGTAGGCGATCCCGAGCGGGGTGAACAGCCGGCCCTCGATCCCGGACAGGGCGAACAGCGGCAGGAACACCAGGATTACCACCGCCGTCCCGAACACGATGGCCGTGCGGACCTCGGCGCTGGCCTCGTAGACCACCCGCAGGACCGGCCGGGGGTTCGGAGAGTGGTTGTTCTGCCGCAAGCGGCGGAAGATGTTCTCGACGTCCACGATGGCATCATCGACCAGTTCGCCCATCGCCACCGCGATGCCGCCGAGCGTCATGATGTTGATGGACAGCTCCACGCCCGTGATCCAGCCGATCACGCGGAAGACAAGGGCCGTGACGACCAGCGACAGCGGGATCGCGGTGAGCGAGATGAACGTGGTGCGGAAGTTCAACAGGAACAGGAACAGGACGATCAGCACCAGCACCGCCCCGATGACCAGCGCCTCGCCGACGTTGAAGACGCCCCGGTCGATGAAATCCCGGAGCTGGTACAACTCCGTCTCCATCACCACGTCGGCCGGCAGCGACGGCTCGACCTCGCGCATGGCGTCCTTGATGGCGTCGGTCAGGGCGCGGGTGTCGGTGTGCGGCTGCTTGGTGATGGTCAGCGCCACGGCCGGGTGGCCGTTGATGCTCGCGTCCCCGCGCTTGATCTGTGCCCCCTCGGCGACCCGGGCGACCTGCTCCAGCAGCACCGTCCGGTGCGGGGTGGCCCGCACCGGAATCTTCTTCAGGTCCGCCACCACCTGCTCCGGCCGCGGCCCGAGCCGGCCGATCACCCGGATCGGTTTCTCGACGCCGCCGGCGGTGGAGAACCCGCCGGAGAAGTTGACGTTGTTCGCCTTGAGGGCGGCCTCGACGTCCTGAAGCGTGACGCCGTACTCGGCCAGCGCGGTCGGATCGACCAGCACCTGGTACTGCTTGCGGCCGCCTCCCATTGTGATGACCTGGGCGACGCCACTGATCTTCAGCAGCCGCGGCCGGACCACCCAGTCGGCCAGCGTCCGCAGGGCGAGTTCCCGCTGCAACTCGGACGGAAACGTCACCTCCTGCGGTTTGTCGCCGATGGTGGCGCGGACGGCCTGCGCCCCCTCGGCGTCCGGGGCCGACCAGACGACACCGGCGACCAGGACGGCCTCCCACTGGGACGGGTCGCGCCGCTCGGTCGGCTTCCAGGCGAATAGTTGCGGCTTACCGTCCGGCCCGACGACGCGCTCGGCGTAGTACGGGGTGCCGGGGACCGGGACCAGTTCGCCGCCCTTCGGCCCCGGCTGCCGCCGCATCCCGCCGATCATGATCTGGCCCATGATCGAGCTGACCGGGGCCATCTGCGGACGGATGTCTTCCGGCAGGTCGCCGGCGACCGTGGTCAGGCGTTCCTGCACCACCTGCCGGGCGGTGCGGATGTCTGTTCCCCAGCCGAACTCGACGGTCACCACCGAAAGCCCGAACCCGGACTGGGTCCGCACGTCTGCCACACCGGTCGCCCCGAGCAGCGCCGACTCCAGCGGGTAGGTGACGAGCGTCTCGACCTCCTCCGGGGCCAGTCCGGGGGCCTCGGTCATGACCGTCACCCGCGGGCGGTCGAGGTCCGGGAAGACGTCGATCGGCATCTGTGTGGCCAGATACCCGCCGTACCCGAGGACGACGAGGCACGCCACCACGACCAGCGAGCGGTGCCGGAGGGAGAACTTGATGACGGCGTTGAGCATCGCGCACCCCTCCGGTTAGTGGTCGTGGCCGGCGTGGGGGTCCGCCGCGCCCGCACCGGCCGCGGCCTTGAGCGCCCGGTTGATGGCCGCCGCCTGATTGCGGACGACGAACTGGCCGGCCGCGACGCTCCCATCGTTGGTCAGCACCGCCTCGGTGCGGTCCTCGTACAGCACCCGGACCGGCTTGCGGACGAACAGGTCGCCGTTCTGGACGAACACGAACGCCTCCGGCCCCTCCCGGACGACCGCCCCGGCCGGGAGGACGTACACTTCGTCCCCAAGCTTCTCCACCGGCACCTTCAGCCGCACCCGTTGGCCCGGCCGGTATCGCCAGACGAAGTGCGTCTTGCCATCTCGCTCGAACGTTCGCGGCTGGTTGTCGAGCGGCAGGTAGAAGGCGAACGTGCGGGTGGCCGGGTCCACCTGGTTCGCCAGGTGGTGGATGGTGAGCGGCCCCTGCGGCGGCCACTCGCCCGGGGCCTCGTCGGCGAACGCGGCTGTCACCGGCGCCTTGAGTTCCGCGGCGCGGGCCAGGGCGGCGGCCTCGGACTTGAACGCCCGGCCCTCGACGAAGAGCCGCTGGTGGTTGGCCAGCGTCAGGAGCGTCTGCCCGGCCTGGACCGACTCCCCCAGTTGCACCTTCAACTCCTGGACCTCGTACAGCAGATCGGACGGCTTCTCGCCCGGGCTGTTGCCTTGCGTGGACGCCAGGGAGGCCGGCTGCGGCCGGGCCGGGGCGACGATCACCACCTGCGTGACCGGGTTGCCCTTCTCGGCCTGATCCACCTGGGCCGGGGTCAGGCCGAACACCTGGAGTTGCCGGCGGTAGGCGTTGATCTGCGTTGCAAACCGCTTGACCTGGGCCTCGTCCTCGATGAGCACCGCCTCGGCGGTCGTCCCCTGCCGGACCTGCTCGGCCGTCCGGTCCCGCTTCGCAGTGGCGATGCGGAGTTCCTGTGCGACCCGGGCCAGGTCGTTCTGCGTGCTCTGGACGAACTCGCTGACGAGCTGGACGACGAACAGCGGGTCACCGGCCCGGACCGTGTCGCCCGGCCGCGCCTTGATCTCGCTGACCACCCCCGCCAGCCGCGCTGTTACCCCCCGGTCACTCTCGCCGGGCCGGTCCACCACCACACCGGGGATCAGGACGGTCCGCCAGTACTCCTCCGGGGTCAGCACGTCCACGTCCAGCTTGAGGTTGGCCTGCGCCTGCGGCGACAGCTTCACCCGGTCGGTCTGGGCGTGGTCGGCGTGGCTGTCGCCGCCAATGTGGCCGCCGAACTCGTCGTGGGCGTGACCGCCCGTGGCCGGCGCGGTTTGCACGGCCTGCCGGTCGGGAAACACATGCGGCATCCACTTGTCCCGCGTCGCGTACGCCGCGCCGCCCACCGCGGCGAGGACGGCGAGCGTCACGACGGCCGAGACGATCTTTCGAGCCAACATGGTTCTTGCTCCTACCGGGCGGCCCACGTCCCAGCCGGAGGGTCGGGGCGGAATGGTAGCGATGGAATGGGGACGGCGGCGCGAACCCCCGGACCCGGTCGGTCGGGTGGATAACGCGGGGCCGAATGCTAGATCAGCAGACGATGGGTCGAAAGG
>Ga0247829_10001771_pt1 | contig 10147 bp, 9 predicted proteins | sample 12C_Control_Day4_FD_207765 | JGI IMG/M metagenome (GOLD analysis project Ga0247829, IMG submission 207765) | Soil microbial communities from agricultural site in Penn Yan, New York, United States - 12C_Control_Day4 | ecosystem: Environmental > Terrestrial > Soil > Agricultural land | place: USA... | reverse complement strand
GTCCTTCAGCCGTAGCTGCTCCTCGAGATCCACGACCGCGCTGAGATCCGTGAAGAGGCAGATTGCACCGTGCGCGCGCGCGGCGGTGATGTGCACGTCTCCGGTGACTTCGAGGTCGTGCTGGGAGACGAAGTGCTGCTGCGCCAGGCATTCAGCAATCTGTGCCGCAACGCGCTCGAAGCCTGCGCCGAAACGGGCGTGGCGCCGCAGATCGACATCGAGGGATCGCTCGATCGCGTACAGCGTTCTCAGGTGATGACGGTCACCGATAACGGACCCGGCGTGAATGCAAACGTCACCGCGCGCATGTTCCGGCCGTTCTTCACAACCAAGAAGTCCGGCACGGGTCTCGGTCTCGCCCTCGTGCAGAAGATCATCGTCACCCACAACGGCCGTGTGACCGCCGCCAACGCCGACAGCGGCGGCGCCCGCATCACGGTGACCTTGCCGCTTCGATCCGAGTAAGCGTGCAGATCCGTGATTCCCATTGCAGATTTGCGTCCGCCGCATAGCGGTTGCAGACCTGTCATCCCCCCGTAACTCATTGCAACTGCTCGTGAAAAGTACCCAGGGAGGGGTGTGCCGGCTGGGCTGGCAGTCCCATTGCTGAACCGCCCTGTGCCAATGTTCCGCGTCCTTCGCACAGAACGGGGGTTCTCGCTCACCGAGTTGATGATGACGGTTGCCGTCGCGGCCACGATCATGGGAATGGCCGTGCCCGTGATGACCGACGTGTCCGCAACGATCAAGTTGAACGAAGCGGCGCGCATGGTCGAGCGTGAGCTGCAGGACGCGCGCCTCAAGGCGGTGCAGACGAACCGGCCGCTTCGCGTGCGGACCAACTGTCCCGGCCTGGGTTTCATTCGCACCTTCGAAGTGCTCGGCACCGCGGCGGATGCTCTTGCCAGTCGCTGCCTGACCAACACCATCTACCCGTTCCCTTCAGATCCGGACAATGACCTGAGCACGTCGCCGAACTACGACGGCCCCGTGCGAGTCGTGCCGAACGCCGCGACGGTGACGACAGTGAACCTTGAGTTCCAGCCGGACGGCACCGTGTTCACCGTCGCCGGACCCGCGGTCAGCAGAATGGCCACCGAACAGACGATGACGATTACGCGAGCGGGCAGGTCGCGCACGGTGAGAATCAATGGCGCAGGCAAGATTCAGATCCAGTAGCGGCTTCAGCCTCGCCGAGGTGCTCATCTCGATGGGCATTCTGACCGCCGTCTCGCTCGGCGTGGCGCAGCTCTTCGCCGTGTCGACGCGTGCGAACCTCGTCGCGCGTGGTCAGACGTCGACGACCGCGATGGCGGAGCAGAAACTGGAGCAGTTGCGGTCGCTCACCTGGGGATTTGATACGTCCGGGCAGGGGCTGCCCGTCAGCGATACGACCTCGAACCTCGCGATGGATCCGCCCTTGCCGACCGGTGGTGGTCTCAATCCCTCGCCTGGTGACTCGCTCGAACAGAACACGCCCGGCTATGTGGACTTCCTCGACGCAAACGGACAGTACGTCGGCACCGGGGTCACAGCTCCCGGCACCGCGGCATTCATCCGGCGTTGGTCCGTTCGTCCCCTGCCGACCAATCCGAACAACACGCTGGTGCTGCTGGTGCTCGTGACGCCGGTAGCGAACGAAGGCTCACGGCGGGCCACCAATGGTCCACGTCCGCGGATGCCAGGTGACGCGATGCTCGTGAGCGTCAAGACGAGAAAGTCCCAATGAGCGCGCGCCACCTCTCGACGGAATCGGGATACACGATCACCGAGCTGCTGGTTTCGACCGCGATCATGATCACCGTCACCGGCTCGATCTTCGGTCTGATGAATCCCGCCCAGGGTAGCGGCCAGACGCAGCCGGAAGTCGCCGACATGCAGCAGCGCATGCGCGTCGGCAGCGACGTGCTGTTCAAGGAGCTGGTGATCTCGGGCGCCGGACCGTATCAGGGCGCGACGACGGGATCGTTGATCAACTTCTTCGCGCCGATCCTGCCGCGTCGCACGGGGCGCAACGCGGCCGATCCGACGCAGGGACCGAACAGCTTCAAGAGCGACGCCATCACGCTGTCGTACATCCCGAACAGCTATTCGCAGACGACCATCTCGAACAACATGCCGCAGGTCGCGGCCGAGTTGAAGGTGTTCGATCAGCCGAACTGTCCGAGGGGGCGCGAACTGTGCGGCTTCGAAGAGGGCATGCAGGTGATCATCTTCGATACGAGCGGCAACTTCGATACGTTCGTCATCACCGAGGTGCAGGATGAGGCCGGCCATCTCCAGCATCGCCAGCAGCCGCTGAATTTTCCCTACGCAAGCGGCGCGCAGGTCACGCAGATCGTCAGCAACACGTACTACCTGAATCGGACGACGAACCAATTGATGCGCTACAACGGCGCCGAGGAGGAGCTGGCCCTGGTCGACAACGTCGTCGACCTGCGGTTCGATTATTTCGGCGATCCGGCCCCGCCCCGGTTTCCGCAGCCGCCACCGGGCACGGCCAACTGCCTCTATGACGGTGGCGGCAACTACATCGCTCGCGTCGCTGCCGGCGGCGATTCTTACCGATGGCCCCTATTGCGGCAGCGGCGCCAACGAATTCGACGCCGACCTTCTGCGCATCCGCAAGGTGCGCGTATCGCTGCGCGTGCAAGCCTCTCTCTCGACACTGCGCGGCCCCGACACGAACCTCTTCATCAAGCCAGGGTCCGCGCTGGCGGGCGAGCGAACGCTGCCCGATTACCGGGTCTCGTTCGAGGTGTCGCCGCGGAACCTGAACCTCGCGCGATGATGCGTATGACACCCACGAACACCGCGGCTCCGGCGCGGCAGCGCAGACGACTCGGCAACGAGCGAGGGACTGCACTCATCATCGCGCTCATGTCGATGTTGCTGCTCACGGCACTCGGCGCGGCCGTCGTGATGGTCAGCCGTACGGAAACCTCCATCGCCAACAACTATCGCAACAGTCAGGAGGCGCTGTACGCCGCTGATGCGGCGGTCGAGCGCGTCGTGCAGGACCTGCTGATGGTGCCGCGGTGGAACGACATCCTCGGCGGCGCGGTGACCTCCAGCTTCAGCGACGGCGCGCCCGGCAACATTCTCCTCCCGGGCGGCGGCCGCATCAATCTCACGAACGCGACCGCTGCGCTGCAGTCGCAGACCGACGCCGCGGACTTGTGGGGCCCGAACGATCCGCAGTGGCGGCTGTTTGCCTGGGGCCCCATCTCACGATTGCTCGACACGACCACGATCGACAGTCCGATGTACGTGGCGGTGTGGGTTGCCGACGACCCGGCTGATGGTCCGTCGGCCGGCACGGCCGATGGCGACCCGCTGCTCGACGCCAACGGAACGTTGACGATCCGCGCGGAAGCCTTTGGTCCGGCGGGGACGAGAAAGGTCATCGAGGTGACGGTGGCGCGCACGTCCGGAACGGAAATCGAACGCGGGCAGATCGCCCAGCGCGGCCAGGAGGAGTTGAACCAGCGCGCGCGCAAGGCTGCCGTGCAGACACCGGGCAAGAGCCTGACGAACATGCGGATGAACACCGGTACCGGCAACCTGGGAGTGCAGTGACATGTCAGCGAGCATCAGCAGTACTCGGGTGACGTCGCCCGCGCGACAGCGGACCGCGGCGATATTCTTCGTCGCCCTGACGCTGTGGTGGACGGCGACCGCCTCCGCGCAGCTCGATCCGCTGCTGTTCATCAAGCGCGTTCCACCGACGGTCATCATTGTCGTCGACACAAGCATGCGAATGCTCGAAGACGGTAATGGCAACTACTACGATCCGATCGACTACCTGGTGAGCAACGACGTGGCGGTCGCCACCGCGCTGAATGTCAGCACCGCGACCCGCTATCGGCGCACGATCGTCAACCTGCAGTTCGAGAGCATCCAGGACGGGGGCAGCAAGTTCGAGGCGACCAACATCCGCGCCACGGCCGATAGCGTTGCCGCCTACGCGACGTTCTACAACAACACGCGGCTGGAAATGACGAAAGCGGGGATCGACAAAGCCGTCAGCGAAAACGCCGGGTCCGCATACCGCTGGGGGTTGATCAGGCTCCGGCAGCAGTCGCCGGCGTGGCGCCTGTCGTCGAATTGCGACAAGCCCCTGCGCGTTACCGGCAACGCCGCGCTGGCGCTGGTGAATGACAGCAATCCATGCAGCGCGGGCTCGTCCGGCCGCTTCGGCATCTTCGCGCCGACCGTGAGCTCACCCAATTATTCGTCTGAAACGGTCTTTGGCGGGGGCGCTCGCGTTGTCGCGCCGGCCGCGAACACGTCGGGATCGGTTCTGACCGTCGTTCGCCGTCCCATCGGCGATTCGAGCGGCCTCGTGCCGGCGGGAGGGGGAGCGCGCGACTACGAGGATCGTCCGATTGCACACGCGCTCGATGATGCCCGCGCCGCCGCGGTGGCTGCGATGACCGCCGACAGCGCCGCCACGCGTATCTGCAGGAACACCGTGGTCGTGCTCATCACATCGGGCAAGGACGATGGCGATCCGGCGTATGCCGCCTCCCACGATCCGGCAGCAGTGGCCTCCACGTTCATGAGCGTGAACGCGAGCGGCGTGACCAAGCGCATTCCGATTCATGTCATTGCCGTGAAGCCACCCGTCGCCGACGAAGCCCAGCTCCAGGCGGTCGCGGCGAACAGCGGCGGCCGCTATTCGAAAGTCACGAACGCGGCACAGATTGCGCAGAACATCAACTATGCCGTGCAGGCGGGGTTCGCGCGAGCGGCGGATTTCGATGCGGGAAGTACGAGCGAGTTTCTGCCCGTCAGCCCGATCGTGGGAACAGTGAACCTGAAGGGCGCGACCGACGCGCTCGGCACACCGCTCCCGAACACGGACATCGACGCCAACCCTGGCGGTCAGCCGCTGCCGCAGCGCAGCAACATGATGGTGACGGCGGGGTTTGCGCTCCCCGGGTTCGACGGCGTGGTGCGCGCCTTCAGGGTGTACCGACCTGAACCCGACAGCACCAAACCCACTGGATGGAAGTTCGTCAACGACGGCACACGGCTCTGGCCAGACCTCGACGGGCGTCCACAGCTCGCCGGCAAAGCGCGTGCGCCGAAGGACCCGACCACGAGGAACATCTTCACCTACATCCCCAGCGGTTCCGGCGGGTCGGTCGTGGCGTTCACGACGGCAAACGAGTCCATCCTGCGCCCGCACATGAACATGACCACGTCCGCTTCGAGCTTGATCACGCTGGTGCGCTCGCAGAACCTGGGCGCGATCATCGGGTCCACGCCGGCGCTCATGGACGTTCCCTCGCTCGATCCCCCACCCGATGAGGATTACGGGTTCGCGGATTCGGTCGGCACGTTCGCGGGCAGCTACAAGAACCGGCGCGCCATGCTCTTCTTCGGCGGAAATGACGGAATGATCCACGCGGTCGACGCACGCACCGGCTTTGAAGTGTGGGCATTCATTCCCTACAACCTGCTGGCGAAGCTGAGGACGCTCGAGGACGGCCAGCCCGTCGAGCAGTTCGATTACTTCGTCGACAGCTCACCGAAGATCGCCGAAGTGAAACTGAACGGCGCCTGGCGCAGCCTGCTGCTGATCGGCGAGGGCCCCGGCGGGACCTTCTATCAGGCGTTCGATGTCACCGAAGCCGGGATGAACGTCGCGCCCGACCTCGATGGCGGCGCCGCGGTCAGCGCCTTGCTGGCAGAGTTCGACAGCCCGAATGAATCCATTCAATTCAAGTGGGCGTTCCCCAGTTATTCGAGCTTCGATCCGACTTTTACCGCGACGTTCACGGTGACGGATGCGACATCCGGAGGAAAGATCAAGATCTTCGGTGACCTCAAGTCGACGGCGACGAAGGCAGAGAAGACAGTCGGGTTCACCTGGTCCGACCCCGCCGTCGGTCCGCTCGATCCGGATCGAAGCACGAACGCGGTGATCGTGGGCTCAGGCTATTTCCCGGACATCGAATCGCTTCTGCCCGGGCGCGGCGCCAGTGCGCCACGGGCGGGTAACGCGCTCTACTTGATCGACGCCGACACGGGAGCGCTCATCGGCAACGCGAGCGGAAACTGCTCGACGATTTCGAGTGGTTCCGGCAGTAGCCCCGGTTGCGCAAGCATCGGCGACGTGAACGGTGACGGTCGGAAGAATGCGCTGCAGGCGGATCCAACTGCCGCGGGCGAAGCCAGCAGCCTCGTCGTGCAGAAGGCTTATCTTGGCGACCTCGACGGCAAGTACTGGCGCTTCAACTTCACGTCCGCAGGCGCGATCTCGACCTCGCAGATGGTCGACACTAGTCAGCCGATCTATGCATCATCGGCGCTTCTGTTCATCGGCACCGCCGAGGTCTACATGTTCTTCGCTACCGGCAGCGATCTTCTGCCTACCACCGCATCCGGAGGTACGGGCACGTTCAAGCTGTACGGACTGAAGGATAACGCGCCCGGCGCAGGGGCGACGACCAAGTTCTCCATCAACCTTGCCGCGACGACGAACTCCAGCGGCCTTGCGACGGGCGAACGACCGTCGACTTCGCCGTCGGTGGCTGGCGACATAGTCTTCTACTCGACGACGACCGAAGCGGCGATCACACCCTGCGCGGATTTCTCCGGAAAGCTGTACGCCTTGACCTACGTCGGTGGGGCCGCGTACGACGCCAACGGCAACGGGAAAATCGACAATACCGAGAGCCCGATCGCGGCCACGATGGACGGTCGCGCCACCGCTCCGTTCATCGTCGATCAGCACCTCTACGTCGCCACCGCGGGATCGGCGGGGGCGAGCGTGCAGGCGTTCGGGGACCCGCAGGACTTCAACAACGGTGTCGGCCAGGTCGGCGTCCGCATTCTGTCGTGGCGAGAAATCCGATAAGACGGCCGGCGAAGAAGCCGGAACCGCCGAAGACGGCGCCGATGACGATCATTGCAACGCTGCTGGTCGCCGGCGCCGTGTGCGCGGCCGGCATTGCGTGGATGGCGCCCGCACCGCTGCCTGAAGAAGATCCGGTCCTGCCTTCGCCGTCCGCGCCCGTGACCGCGCCTCTCGACAGCACGCCTACGCCGCCGGAAACTGAACCGGCAGCGCAGCCCGCATTCCTCGATCCATCAGGCGCGGGGGCCCATGCTTACGCCTCCGGCGATTACGAGCGAGCGCTGGCGGAGTACCACGCGGCGATCGAGCGCAATCCCGACGATGCCGAATCGCACAGCAACCTGGGGCAGATGCTCGTGCGGCTCAAGCGCGTCGAGGAATCGCTTCCGCACTTCGACCGTGCGGTCGCGTTGCTCCCTCAGCGGTGGGCGTATCACTTCAACCGTGCGCGTGCGCTCGCATTACTCGAGCGATGGGACGAGGCGATCGCCGGCTATCGGCAGGCACAGCAGCTCTTTCCCGACGATTACGCAACGGCTTTCAATCTCGCTCAGACGCTACATCGCAAGGGTGACGAGTCATCGGCAGTGGAGCAGTACCTGCGCGCAATCGAGCTCGATCCATCGGATGCGACATTCAGGCTGGCGCTCGGTATCAGCTACGAGCGGCTGCAGAAACGACCGGAGGCGGCAGCGGCCTACGGCGAGTACCTGCGGCTCCTTCCGAGCGCGCCAGACGCGGACCAGATTCGTGCGCGCATCGCGCTGCTGACTGCCGCGTCGCAGAATTAGCTCACCGGCCCACCGCCAGCACGCGCACTTTCTGCGCCCACACGATCCCGCCTCAGCGTCGAATCAGCGAAAAGTCGAAGGGATTCGTGGACTGTACGTTTCGCGGGAAACGGCGCATGTCCTGCACACTCCACGTGCATGAACGATCGTGGTTTCACGCTGATGGAAGTGCTCGTCGCGATGGCGCTTCTGTGTGTGGCGGCGCTCGGTGGCATTCAGCTGGTCGCCGTCGCGACGGGGATGATGTCGCGAGCACGCGTGCAGTCGCTGGCCACCGGTCTGGCGGCGTCGCGCATGGAGCAGCTTCGCGGCCTGCGGTTCGAGTTCGATGACGCCGGACTGCGATTGACGGACGCGGCGACCGACGTGTCTGTCGACCCGCCCGCGCCTGGCGGCGCAGGTCTGGCGGTGTCGTCAGCGGCGTCACTCGAGGGCGACGTTCCAGGCTATGTCGATTTCCTCGATCGAAATGGAGCGTGGACCGGCAATGGAACGGCTCCTCCCGCAGGCACTGCGTTCGTTCGTCGCTGGGCGGTCGAGGCGGTCGATCCTGGCGGTGATTTGCTCGTTCTTCAGGTTCTCGTTCGCCCGGTCACGAGCGGCTCTGCGAGCGGATCCGAACGCGTGGCCGGCGAGACCAGGCTCGTCACGTTGCGCGCGAGAACACGTCGATGAACCGTCAGCGCGGCTTCTCCGTAATCGAGCTGCTCGTCGCGTCTGCGATCCTGTGCCTCGTGAGCGGCGCCGTGCTCGGGCTGCTGCACGACGGCCTTGCCGGCACGCCAGTCCTGGAGGAAACCACCGACTTGCACCAGCGGGCGCGGGTCGTCGTCGATGCGATCGCGACGGAGTTGCGCGGTGCGGCCGCGGGCACGCCAACGGGCGCGCTCTCACGCTACTTCGCGGCGGTCGAGCCGAGACGTCCGTCCGACGGAATTGGTGTGGCGTCAGCGGAGGTGGTCACGATTCGCTACGTTCCAGCGGGTGGTGCGCACACGAGGTTGGCGCAGCCGCTGGCGCCAGGGGCGACGACGGCGATCCTCGATAACACGGGCTGCCCTGTCAGCACGAGCGCGTGCGGGTTCGCCGCAAATACGGCGGCGGTGCTCTTCGACACGAATGGCAACGCGAGCATCGTCGCGATCGGAGCGACAGGGCCGGGCGTGCTCACCATCTCCGACGTCTCGGCTGGCCGCACCATCACGTATCCGGCGGCCAGCGAGATCGCCGAGGCCATGCAGGTGACGTTCTCATTCGATTCCGGCACACGACAGCTTCGCCGATCCGAAGGCGGCGGCATGTTCGCCGTTGCCGACAACGTGATCGGCTTGACGTTCGAGTACTTCGGCGACGACTTCGTGCCGCTGTCGCTCGCGCAGTTCTCGGACGGACCATTTCTCGGCAGCGGCGCCACGGCGTTCGACGCGGACCTGCTGAGGCTGGTGGCCGTCCGCGCGACGGTCCGATTGGAAACCGGTGTGGACGCCATGCGAGGGACCAATGCAGTGCTGTTCGCACGTCCCGGAAGCGCCACGGGCGGACGCACCATTCCGGACATCGTGCAGCGGATCGACGTCACGCTGCGGAACCGCAACTGACCCAGGAGGTGACGTGAGAAGCGCGAACGACAGAGGCGCGGCACTGCTGATCGCGATCACGCTCGTGCTGATCGTGGTCGCGATTGCCGCGGCGGTCTCGGTGACGAGCAGAACGGAAACGCTGATCGCCGCCAGTTTCCGCGAGGGAAAAGAGATGCTGTACGCCGCCGAGGGTGCGATCGCTCTTGCCGTTCGCGATCTCGATGCCGCCGCAGACTGGAACCAGGTCCTGTCTGGCGCAGCGTCCTCATTCACTGACGGCGCATCGATTGGATCTCGCTCGTTGCCGGGCGGGGTGACGATCACCTTGTGCTGCGGTACGGGCTCGGTCAGCGACGATGTACAACAACGTGCACATGGCGGCCGCGACTGGGGAGCCGATACACCGCAGTGGAAGATGTTTGCCTGGGGACCAGCGGCGGACTGGTTGCCGGCAGGGCGCCTGTTCACCCCGGTATACGTTGCCGTGTGGGTCGGTGACGATCCCGCAGACGGAGACGGTAATCCCGTTCTGGACGCGAATGGCATCCTGCTGCTGCACGCGGTTGCACTCGGTGTCTCAGGCGGCCGTCGGGCAGTGGAGGCGGTCGTTCAGCGTCCCGCAGCCACCGGATTGCCGCCTCCGCCCGGTCTACGCATACTCTCGTGGCAGGCCGTGCGGTGGTAAAATGAGATCGTCAATGCTTCGAAAACTGGTGCCCGCCGCGGTGCTCGTGACATTGCTCGTCGCGCCTGCTACGACGTACGCGCAGCAGACGCCGCCACTCGGGGAGATTGCGCGCAAGGAGCAGGAACGGCGCAAAGCTCTGAAGGCACCTGCCGCGAAAGTGCTCACGAACCAGGATCTCCCGCGCGCCGCGGCGCCTTCGCCTGCGCCCGCGGTGGCCGAC
>Ga0247829_10001770_pt1 | contig 10148 bp, 22 predicted proteins | sample 12C_Control_Day4_FD_207765 | JGI IMG/M metagenome (GOLD analysis project Ga0247829, IMG submission 207765) | Soil microbial communities from agricultural site in Penn Yan, New York, United States - 12C_Control_Day4 | ecosystem: Environmental > Terrestrial > Soil > Agricultural land | place... | reverse complement strand
CCCTAGAAGCTACGGCAAAATTGTCGGTCGAGGCTGTTAGGCTCGCCGTAGCGACACGTTAAAACTTTTTCTCGGAAGTTGATGCCAAGATCAACCACTTGGGTATACGGTCAAGGTCTGAGTCCAAATACGGCTTTAAGGAACGCACTATGTTGATGAGGTTGGGGTTGCGGTTGACCATCGTGGCCATGGGGTTAGTGCTCGCGCTCACCGCGCGAGCCGCCTGGAACGATGAGGTCGAGTGGTCGATCAGTCCAGGTGAGGTACTAGCCGCGATTGTCGTTATCCCGTTGGGATTCGCGCACCGCGTCGAGGTCCAGGAGCGCGTGTGGTACGTGACCTACGAGGACGAGGACAACGGCGCCCTGGAGAACCTGCCCACACCAGAGGTCGGTGACTGGCGCTGGGTCCACCACCAGGTGGACGGTGGCTGGCTGATGGAATTGGTCGAGGCGTAGTCGGCGTGTCGCACCCACGTCGGCTTTCTTTCGGGTTAGTCTTTTGACATGGCACAAGACATGGCACCAACCGCATGAGCATTGATCCACCGTTCGAGCTGAGTCACCTGAGCCATAGCTCAGTCAACATGCTCCTCGAATGCCCGCGGAAGTTCGCACTCCGCAAGATCCACCACGCCCCCGAGACACCCGGCTGGGCAAACGTGGGAGGCACCTCCTTCCACACTGCGACCGAGATCATCGACCGCGCAGCGCATGACTTCGACCAGAACTTGGAGACCTTCTATGGCATTCCACTGTCAGATGTGCGACTACGAACAGGACAAGCTGACGGAGACGCACCAGGAGGGGCCGACGCTGGCGAAGAGCCGTTCCGGTGGGAAACGGACATGGATCTGCCCTGTATGCCGGGGCAAACTCCCCAGTCGCTCTGGGACGAAGCCTTCTCGGACGAAATCGACAAGGTCTTCACGCGCACCACGCGACCGGACGAGGACGGCAACCCGACAGAGCCCGGCATCCCAATCGAGGAGTGGCGAGCATCAGGCCGCGCGTCGAAGGACTGGCCCAACAAGCAGGACCAGGAATGGTGGATGACCAACGGCCCCATCATGGTCGCCGACTACGTCACCTGGAGACTCCAGACCCAGTGGCCCATCGCCGTCACACCTGACGGCACCCTCGCCATCGAGCTGGAAGTCAACGTGGCCTACGGCCCAGGCACCAAGGGCTACATCGACCGCCTCTTCTGGCTCCCGGACGGGACCATGGTCGTGGTCGACCTCAAGTCTGGTGCGCGCATGTCGCCCGAGGATCAACTCGGAGACTACGCCGCCAAGGTCGAAGCTGTCTTCGGCCGTCGCCCCGAGTGGGGCTCGTTCTACAAGGCCCGTGAGGGCAAACACACTGGCCCGACACCGCTCGGCCAGTACACCCAGGAGTACATGGAGTACCGATACTCCGCGGCTCAACACATCATCCAGCTTGGAGAGTTCCCCCCGCGCGTCTCCGACGCGTGTGGATGGTGCAGCCAGGCAAACAACTGCGCCATCAAGGGCGGCAGCAGGGCGAAAGAGTTCGACCCGCTGTACGAGCTACTTCACAAGGAGAAGGAATGCTAGGAACAGCAACGTATCTCAAGTCGGTCACGGCCGGCACGGCCGAGGGTCGCGTGTTCCGCGTAGACCCTCCGCTCCCTCACTACACCACCAACGATCTGACCTCAGGTGGCGTCACTGACCGCGTGATCGTGGTCCCGATCGCCGCCGTCGAGCCGGAGATCACGGCACTGCTCGAGGAGATCCCCGGCTACACCGCGGTATACCCGTACGGCAAGAACGCCGCCGGTGTCGAGAAGGTGCTCAGCGCCATCCCGTTGCACCCGGTCGGTGCTGACGACGACCACGACGCGGCTCTCGCCAACGTCGGCTACGCCGCCGACGCGTACGAAGTGGTCGAGGCCACCGAGGTGCTGGACGACGACGGTCTGGTGGTGTCCGCATGACCACTACGATCAAGGCGACCATGAAGGCGGGCGAAGGTTACGACGCCGAGTGGGTCTCCATCGAGACCGACGAGGGCCCGGAGGTTTTCTCCGCTGCGCTCGCCGTGATGCGAGACAAGGCCGTCCTGGCCGACGTCTCCGCCACTGCTCAACTGTTCCGCGGCGCGAGCAACTTGCCCGTCGCCCAGAATGGTGCAGCGCCTGCCGGGTGGGGCACCCCCAACCAGGCACCCGTCCAGCCCGCCGACAACGTCGTCGCCGTGCCCAACGACCGCTGGGGCAACCAGCCCCAGAACGCAGCTCCGCAGGCCGTACAGGGCCAGGGCGGGTGGATCATTGGTTCACCTGAACCTGGAGGGAAGACCTGTACGGCTTGTGGGATGGCCCTCCTCGCTGCCGAGACCCGCACCAACAAGAAGCAGTGGAAGTGCCCGCAGTACCGGTACTCCAAGCAGTCTGGTGACAACGGGCACACCGTCGAGTGGATCGACTGAGTAAGTGAGGACTCTGTCGCGGGCGGCTCGCCGGAAAACTCCGGCGGGCCTGCCCATCCCCGATGTGTTCCGACCTCTCGCCGACTTCGGCTTCCGGCCGAGGCGTGGGGCGGTGACCCTGGTCTCCGCGGAGAGCGGGACCGGGAAGACTTCGCTGGCGCTGTACTGGTCAGCGGCGACAGGACTACGCACCCTCTACTTCTCAGCCGACAGCGACGACCGCACCATGATGGAGCGGGCAGGGGCGATGGTCACCGGTCACACCATGACCACCGTGAAGCAGATGCTGTACCCCGAGCCCGACGACGACATCACCGACGAGCTGCACAAGGTCGACCAGATCAGGTTCGTCTTCGAGTCGGACCCGTCGTACAACGACCTCCTCCTGGAGGTCCAGGCGTACACCGAGGCCTACGGCGACTTCCCCGAGATCATCGTCCTCGACAACGTCGCCAACGTGGCCGGGGAGCAGGAGGACGAGTACCGCTCCATGCGGGACACGACCCGTGCCCTCCACCGCCTGGGACGCATGACCCACTCCTGCGTCATTGCCCTCCACCACGTCAAGGAGGAGGACCGGGCCAGGGAGCTGGACCACCCGCCGCCGAAGCGGGCGATCAAGGGGAAGGTCTCCGACTTCCCCGAGCAGATCCTCACCGGGCGCATTGACGACGAGAGTCAGACCACGCAGTGGGCCCCAGTCAAGGACCGGTTCGGCAAGAGCGACAAGAGCGGACGCACCTACGTCGAGCTGTTCCCAGACTTCGAGCGTTCCCGCTGGCACAACTCCTGGTCGGATCGCCGAGCAGGCATCCCTTCCTGACAGGAGTTTGAACATGGCACGCGCAGCAATCAGGCAGGCGGACATCGCCCGCCGTCTCCACGAGGAGAGACATGGACGACGCGAAGGACTTTCAGAAGTGGCTCCGCAAACAGGTCGGCCGGCGGATGCCGGACGGGACGTTCGAGGCGGAGTACCCACCCGGGGATCCGGGGACGATCTACTGCCGCTGCGGTGCCCCTCGTCGTCACATCCGCAATCCGATCAGGAGGAGGCCGAACAGCTTCCTCGCTTGTCCCGAGTGTGACCCAAACATCAACAGACCGAAGGAGCCCACTGATGGGTGAAGTTGCAAAGCCGGGACAGCCCCGGCGGGAGATCGTGATCGAACCGATCACCGTCCCGGCGAAACCGGCGACGCCGTCAACCCCCGCACCCGAACGCCAGCCGGAGAAAGTCCCCGCCTGATGCCGGGCGACAGCAAGCACACCGGCAAAGGGGAGTTCGTCATCCCTGACGGGATCGAACCGATCCGCGGCTACCGCAAGTTCCAGATGATCGGGAACCACCTCCACGGGTTGGCGTTCCCAGACCGTTGGAACACCGGCGTCAACGAGGCCCGCTGCATGACGATGACGTTCGACAGGAACGTCCAGTACGACGCCGTCCAGGTGTTCTTCTCTGAGGCGGAGAAGCGCAAGGCCGGCCGAGCCGGCCCAGGCGGCGCGTGTGTCATCGCCGACGACGGACGTCTTGTACCAGCCCCGGGCTACACATACGCCGAATGTGCAGGGCTGGCACGCAACAACCACGGCTGCGGCTACTACGCCCGCCACGGAGCGAACCTCAGCTACGACCCACCGAACCGCAAGAGCGCGTTCCCTGGGCGGGTCACGGGACTGATCGAGGCGTGGGGTGCGATCGAGATCGGCGAAGAGGGCTTCCGTGCCCAGTACGCACGCATCATCGCCCTGACTGAGCACGAGATCCCGGAGAAGACGCAGATCGAGATCGACCGCAAAGAGATGGAGCTGGACACGCTCCGCCCTGGCGCCTTCCAGAGCTACGAGGACTACGAGGCGGAGATCGCCGACATCCAGCTCGACCTGGCGCGTCTGTACGCGCCGTCGTTCAGGTGGCTCGAGGTCCGCAAGACCTACAAGGACATCCCGATGTTCCCCACCGAGGAAGCCATGTTGGAGGCGTTCCCGGTGCCCAATCTCAAGTACCTGTACGAGGAGGACTGATGTGGTACGCAGCCGGTTTCGTGGTGGGCATCCTTGTGGCCACCGCCATCTTCCATCTCGTCATCTGGATCGCTGACCGATGACCGCCCTCGGTGTCCTGGTCGGAGCTGCCGCAGGCGCCGCCGTGTTCGGCGCCGGCTTCTGGCTGGGGAGGCACTGGCTATGAGCCGTTCGCGCTCATCCGCCAAGCAGGCAGGCTCCCGCATGGAGCGCCTCGTGGCCGACTACCTGGCGGAGCACGTTGACGACCGGATCGACCGCCGCGTCAAGACCGGGAAGAACGACAAGGGTGACATCGCCGGGCTCCGGCACATGGGTGTACGGATCGTGGTCGAGGTCAAGGACGTCGTCAAGATGGCGCTCGGCACCTGGATCAACGAGGCCGAGGTGGAGCGGGGCAACGACGACGCTGTCGTCGGCATGGTGGTCCACAAGCGTCACGGCAAGGGCAAGGCCGAAGACCAGCTCGTGACCATGACCCTGCGCGACCTCGTCGCACTGCTGACCGGGGTGCGCCCATGAGCCTCACGATCTCCTCAACGGAGAAGAAGCGAGTGGTCGAGGTGCTCGAAGCCTGGGATGGCGAGGGCCCCGAGGAGCTGGCGACCAAGGTCATCCAGGCGTTCATGGAGGTGCGCGACAGTCGCACCCAGAAGGTGGTTGTCATCCACCAGCCGGGACATCCGACCGCCGCCCGCGCGGTCGGTGTCTACCCCACGGTGCTGCAAGCCGAGAAGGCTCTCACGTCCGGCGACTTCAAGGTGCTGCACGACGAGAAGGTGGCGCTCCTCCCGTACTACCCCACCGGGGACATCCTCCAGGACGACTGGAGTGAGTGACATCCCGCGCCCCTCGATCACCGACCTCTGGGAATCCCTCGGGGGACAGGTGCTCGGCCGTGAGGTGGGCGGCTGGCGTAAGGCCAAGTGCGTCCTCCACGAGGACAAGAACGCATCCGCTCAGATCCACGAGGACGACGGGAAGTGGCGTTGCTTCGTCTGCCCGAACGGCTACGGAGATCAGATCGACTTACTGATGAGGGTTCATGGAATTGGATTCGCTGAGGCTATCGGCCTCGCAAAGGAGCTTCCTGGAGGAAGCGACGGCGCGGTATCAGAGTCAGCTCACCGACGAAACGGTCTCCTACTTGGTGGAGCGGGGTCTCGACCGGGACGCCGCAACTGGGTTCCGGGTTGGAAGCGTGGTTGATCCGATGCCTGGTCACGAGATAGCTCGGGGGCGCCTGTCGATCCCGTTCATCACCCCGTCCGGGGTGGTAGCTATCCGCTTCCGGGCGCTGCCCCCGAACGACGACAAGATGAAGTACTGGGGGCCGGAGGGTCAGGCGACCCGCATGTTCAACACGCGTGACCTGTTCGCCGCCGAGGACCACATCGCCATCTGCGAGGGGGAGATGGACGCACTCGTCATGTCAGGGGTCGTCGGCATCCCTGCCGTGGGCGTGGCCGGAGTCCACGCCTGGAAGGACCACTTCCCGCGGATGTTCGCCGACTACGAGCGGGTCATCATCTGCACCGACAACGACATCAAGGACGACCCCGACGCTAACCCCGGGGCGCACCTTGCCAAACGGATCGCGGAGCAACTGCCTCAGGCGGTCATCATCCAGCCACCGGCTGGCCACGACGTCAACTCGTGGTATCTGCAAGACGGCCGAGAGGCCCTCAGAGAAAGGCTCCTCGGATGAGTGCAGCTCCCAAGAAGATCAAGATGAACCGCTACCAGCTCCAGAACATGGCCGAGATGCTCAAGGCCCTCGATGAGGCGGGCGAGTTTCCCACGGCGACCTACGACTACACGGGCGAGGGCGAGATCTACAAGATCACCTACGACCGCGACTCCTTGCGTCACGAGATCACGGTGTCGATCTGATGAAGATCATCAAGATCCGCAAGGAAGCGGACGGGCGGTGGCGCACCGCCTGCCGCTACCCACACGGGAAGAACGCTTCCTTCTGGTACTTCATGGCACCGAGCCATAGTGCCGCCATTGTGTCGACAGACGCACACATCCGCATCTACCACACGCCCGCGGGAATGCAAGCCCGCGAGCTGGAGGCGTTGATTGCCTGAACCGAAGATCCTCGTTTTGGATATTGAGACGCTTCCCAACCTGGGCTGGCACTGGGGCGCATGGCAGCAGAACATCTACATCAACCAGGTGGTCATCCCCACCCGCATGACGAGCTTCGGAGCGAGCTGGCTCGGCGAGAAGAAGATCATGCACTTCTCGGAGTGGGACTGGAGCAACCCCCGCCCCATGCTCGAGATCATCGACGGCCTGCCGGCTGTCGCCGAGTGGGTGCGTGAGCCCCACCGCGACATGGTCGTCGCCATGTGGGAGCTGCTGTCGGAGGCGGACGGTGTCGTCCACTTCAACGGCAAGAAGTTCGACATCCCCCACGTCTACCGGGAGTTCATGGAGCACGGGCTAGGCCCGCCGGCACCCTTCTCTCAGGCCGACGTGATGGTGGCCGCGAAGAAAGCCAAGTTCTACTCGAACAAGCTGGAGTGGATCTCCCGCCAGATCGGGCTCGACGGCAAGGCCGACGACGGTGGCTTCGACACCTGGCTCCAGATCATGCAGGGCAACCCGGTCGCCATGCGACGGTTCACCCGCTACTGCAAGCGCGACGTCGGTCTCACCAAGGAGGCCCTGTTCGAGGTGCGTCCGTACATGAGCGGGCTCCCGAACTACAACCTGTTCCTGGAGGACGGCGAAGCGGAGGGCTGCGACAAGTGCGGCTCGAAGAACATCAAGCCGCGGGGCCACGCCTACACCAAGGTCTCCGTCTTCGACCAGTACCGCTGCGACGACTGCGGCGGCTGGAGCCGCAAGGGCCGCAGGGACCGGGGCGCTGACCTCCGAGGAGTGGCGCTATGAGCGAGCGACTGGGCAACTACTGCATGGTGCCCGCGGAGAATGTCCGCGTCGAGGCGGTGACCCACTTCGTCGGGCTGACCCTGGCCAACTTCGTCCAGCTCGCCCAGGCGGCGGACACCGAGGTCGACTGGACGACGCTGGAAATGGACTGCTTGCCGCACGACCCAACGAGCGGCTGGTCTTCCGAGTTTGTGCAGTTCCGCCTGATGGTGGTGACCAAATGAGCGCCGCTGACTTCTCGATCGCCCAGGAGAAAGCCGTCACCGATGTGCTGCCGATGGTGGTGGACCGGGCGATGCGGAGCTACGGCAACTACGTCGACCGTCAGGACGTGGAGCAGGAGTTGCACATCTGGGTGTGGGAGCACGGCGTAGCCCTCGACCGGTTCTACGGCCCGTACGGCCACGACTTCGCACCGATGGCCTACACGGCCATGATGCGCGCGGCCAACAAGTACTGCCGAGCTGAGCGCACTCAACAGATCGGGCCGGAGGAGACCTGGGCTCCGCAGGAGGTGAAGCGGCTGCTGCCGCTCTACTTCGCCAAGGACGAGCCCACCACGACGAACGCTCTCGTGACGTTCGCTGACATCGGTGGGGCGTATGAGGCCCTATCGGTCCAGGAGCGGGAGCTGCTGGCGGCGCACTACGGCGCCGGCTGGACCCAAAAGGCACTGGCCGCTGCGCTCGGTGTCACCCAATCAACCATCTCCGAACGCATCACTAGGGCGGTCGAGGCCCTCGTCGCCCGGCTCGAGATCAAGGTGAGCGAGCACGAAGGACGGAAAGCGATGAGCAACGCACGAGCACAGGCCATCACCAGGGGCAGCTATGAGTGAGTCGCAGGAGCGCCGAGGGCGCATCTATGTGAGTGGCCCGATGACGGGCTACCCCGACCTCAACTTCCCGGCGTTCAACGCGGCAGCCGACAAGCTGGAGGCCGAGGGCTGGGACGTCGAGAACCCTGCCGACAAGGGCATTGTCGAGGGCTGGGAGTGGGAGGACTACCTCCGCTACGACGTCAAGAAGGTGTCTGACTGCGACGCCATCTATCTCCTGGTCGGCTGGGAGGAGTCCAAGGGGTCTCGCCTGGAGTGGTACATAGCCAGCGCCCTGGGGCTGCGGATGATCTTCGAACAGGTGGAGAAGTCATGAGGCGGGCCGAGGATGTGCCCCGCGAGGCCCTCCAGCGCGAGTTCGACGTGACGTACTACGACAGCATGGATGACGCGCTCGCGGATTCGAATGACGTCCCGGACGGCACGATCGTCGGAGAGTTCCCCGATGGGATCAAGCGGATGGTGCCCATTGTCACGGGGGGGCCTAATGACGCGAGTCTCACCGGTGAGGTCCGCACGACCTCGTCCACCGGGGGCCAGAAGGGCACGAAGCGAGCCCGCTTCGACCTGATCCCGACCGGGCCCCTCAAGGAGCTGGCTGAGCACTACGGCCGAGGTGCTCTCAAGTACGACGACAACCAGTGGCGCAAGGGCTACGAGTGGTCGAAGTCGTACGCGGCGAAGCAGCGTCACGACAACGCCTTCTGGGCCGGCTACGACTACGACGTCTGCTCGAACGACCCGGAGGGCTGTTCGTTCGTCACGGCCGAGGGCGAGGAGTACGTCCCCGTCGAGCCCGACACCTGTTACAACCACACCGGCTCCCACCACATGGCCGCTTCGGCCTGGCACGCGTTCTGCCTCCTGGAGTTCAAGGACCGGTACCCCGAACACGACGACCGATACATCTCCCCCGAGCAGCGGGAGAAGAACGCACACCCACTGCTGAGGATGGAGGCGAAATGACACCGGACGACACCTTCAAGTCTCAGATGCAGGAGGCCATCGCTGGGCTCGAGTGGCAGCTCGAGCACCTCGGGGCGAAGAACCAGAGGCGGGCGGTAGTGGCGCTGGCCACGATCTCCACCCTGATCTCAATCGTCCAGGAGCAGCATGGGCGTCTCCAGTACATCGGGGAGGTCTCCCGGGCCCCGATCCAGCTCGAGGATAACCCCGATTCTGAGGGCACTGGGGCCCAGGTGGGCCCATCACCCCAGGAAACCCCGGAGTGGCCTTCTGAGGTGGGGTTGTCGGATGAATCAGAGGGGGTTCTGGGCTGATGCCCCACGGTAAGACGCTGGAGATGAAGGCGATCAAGGGGCCGGAGCCCCGATCGCTGACCGCGACCCCCGACCTGAACCAGTGGTACGTCGTCTCCTACTTCGATCGGGAGACGGAGCACTACACGCTGATCAACCTCGACCGTGACGTGAAGCTCAGCAAGAAGGCCCGCAAGAAGGGGCGCCGCCGTGTCCTGGTCATGTGAGTGCGGTCAGACCATCGGGTCCGACAAGGTCGAGCACTGCGTGGGCTGCCACCAGACCTTCATGAACACACCCTCCGGCGACGCGCACCGCGTCGGCCGCATGGACAACCGGCGCTGCCTCACCCCTGAGCAGATGCTCCGGCGCAAGAAACCATTCCACCAGAACGCCTACGGCTACTGGACACAAGGAGACAAGTGATGACCGAAACCGACAAGGCTGCTCCAGTCAAGCCCGACGCTGCCCTGGTGGCGAAGGTGCAGGAGCTGACCGAGACCAACAAGCAGCTCACGCTGATCGCCGAAGAAGCGGTGAGGGACCGCGACGAGGCGCTCCAGGCGAAGCAGAGCGCCGTCAGTCAGTTGGCTGGCCTCGAAGAGGCCGTCAGCCGCAACAACGACATGGTCGAGAACCTCCGCGCGCAGCGCTCCTTGTAGA
>Ga0247829_10001769_pt1 | contig 10148 bp, 8 predicted proteins | sample 12C_Control_Day4_FD_207765 | JGI IMG/M metagenome (GOLD analysis project Ga0247829, IMG submission 207765) | Soil microbial communities from agricultural site in Penn Yan, New York, United States - 12C_Control_Day4 | ecosystem: Environmental > Terrestrial > Soil > Agricultural land | place: USA... | reverse complement strand
TCAAGCAGTTCGTGCACGAGGCGATCGAGGAAGCGCTGAAGCTCGAGAACGCGCTCGCCAAGTTGCGGACCGACAGCAAGATCGCACTGCTGCACTATGCCCCCATCCCGCAGACGGTCGAGGGGGAACCGCTGGAGATCTATGCGTTCCTCGGCTCGAGCCGCCTGGAGGAGCCGCTCACCCGCTATCCCGTGAACGCGGTCTTCCACGGGCATGCGCACCGCGGCACGGTCGAAGGGGTGACGACGACCGGGATCCCCGTCTACAACGTCTGCCAGACGCTTCTGGAGAGTCGGTTTCCCGACCGTCCCCCGTTCTGGCTCATGGAAGTGCCGCGGAAGGCGCCCGAGACGGCGCCCCAGCCGCCGCGCGTGGAGCGGCGGCAGTCGGGAGGCCGCCGCGCCGCGGACCGCGTCGAGGGTTAGCTCTCCTCGGCGAGCTGCCTGAAGCGCTCGAGCCCTTGCTGGATGCGCCGCTCGGGCTCGCTGCCGAGCAGTCGCGCCACGATCATCCCGGCGCGACCGCCCGGCGGGAGCCACTCGAGGACGATCCGCACCTCGGTGCCGGCTCCGTCGGCCGCGCGCCGGAAATGGACCGATCCCGCGTTCCGGATATCGGCATCGCGGACCGACTTCCAGGCGATGAGCGAATCCGGGACGTCGTTGATCGTCTCAGCGACCCACTCGATGCGCGTGCCGGCCGGCCCCTTCGCCGTCCAGCGCGCATGACGCGTGTCGATCGGCTCCACGCGCTCGATCCAGTCCATGAAGCGCGGCAGGTTCACCGGGTCCTTCCACATCGCGTAGAGCTCCGCGGGGGCGCCGTTCACCACGATGCTGCGCTCGATCTTCACGGCATCGCGGGCACGGAACACCGCGGCCGGCGATGCTGGCTCGGCGTGCGGCGGCAGCGGCGACGGCACCTCGCGGGCGGTGCTCACGCCCAGGGCGGAGTACACCGGGCAGCGCGCCGTGGCGCCGCGTCGTACCAACGCGGCACCGGCGAGTGCGAGCATGGCGCCCGCGCGGTCGCGACGATCGAGGCCGTAGACGGCCAGCGCGCTGCCGGCGAGCACCGAGAGCAGGCGCTCCCCGCGTCCGACGTTGTCGCGGCGTCCCGTGGCCAGGCGCGGGACCCGGCGCGGGCCTTCGACTGCTAGCATGAGGATCTCCGGTCAGGGCTGAGAGGGAGGCGAATCGGCCGGCGGCGGAATGAGCTCGGATACCGGCTGGTCCGGCAGGGGAAACCGCGGTCCGCGGTGATGGACATCCGGTTGCAACGCTCGCTCCATCGCGTCGTCGATGCGCCGGATCGCCGCGCGCACGCGGCGCTCGGGCCTGTGCGCCAGCTCACCGCGAAACACGCGGAGCGCTGCTTCCGTGCGCGGCTGGTAGTGCAGCCAGATGCGGATTCGGGTCGTGGTGTCGTCGATGGCGTCGAAGCGCAGCGTCCCGGTGCTCTCGACCGGCGCGCCCGCAGTGCTCTCCCATGCGATCACGTTCGGCGGGACGTACTTCGAGACGATGACGTCCCACTCGATGGCCGCACCGTGGCCTGCCGCACGCCAGTGGGAACGACCATCGTCGAAGTCCTCCACGCTCTGGACCATCCCGCCCAGGAGCGGGATGTTCTCGAAATTCCGGAAGAACGAGAAGACGGCGGACCTGGGCCTCGGGACGATGATCTCCGACTTGACGTTGATCGCCCGTTGCGCGATGCCGGCCCGGTAGGCACGGCGGGCTGCTCGCGGCGCGAGCACGGCCGCGAGCACCCCCGCACCGGCGATGCCTGCTGCGGTACCGACGACCCCGCGCCGCCGCGCACCGAGTGCGACGAGCGCCGCGCCTGCGGCGAGCTTCAGCAGCAGCGCCGGAGCGTCATCAGTGGGTCGTTGGGCTGGGGAGGCTGGCGCTGTGGCTGTATCCAAGTCCGCCTCGCTGGCGATCAGGTGAGTTTCGCGGCCTCGACCGGAGAGTCGCAAAGGGAGTGCCGGATGAATCGCTCCAGTCCATCGAGGGCTGCAGCGGTGTCGCGCCTACCGAAGCCGATACGGAAGTGCTCGGTCCATCCGCCGAACTCCGTGCCGGGGATCAGCAGGATCGCTTCGCGCTCGATCAGCAGGGAGGTCCACGCGGCGGCCTCCGCCCCGCGAAGGCGCGGAAACGCGACGCTGCCGGCACGCGGCTCGATCCATTCGATCACCTCGGCGTAACGCTCGAACAGCTCGCGAACCCGCCCGAGGTTGTCCGCAACGATCGCGCGGCTTCGCGCCAGCACGGCCTCGCGGGCGCGCAATGCGATGAGCGCGAGGATCTCGCTCGGTGCGGCGTTGCAGATCGTCGTGTAGTCCTTGAGCTCCGCTGCGCGCTCCTGGAGCTTGCGGTCGCGCGTAGCGAGCCAGCCGATGCGCAGCCCCGCCAACGCGAACGACTTCGACATCACCCCGATGCTCACCGCGTGCTCGCCGAGCGTGGCGGCGGCGGGAAGCTGGTCGGCCGGGTCGTGCTCGAGGAAGCGATAGACCTCGTCGGACACGAGCGTGATCCCGCGCGCCTCGCAGATCGCCACGAGCCCTGCCAGCTCCGCCGTCGAGATGTGGGCGCCGGTAGGATTGTGGGGGAAGTTGATCACGACGGCGCGTGTGTTCGCGCGGATTGCAGCCTGCACCTCGGCGAGATCCAGGCGCCAGCCGCGCGCGGCCTGCAGCTCGACCAGCGTGACACTGGCGCCCGCGGCGCGCGCGAGCTCGTGGAGCGACTGATACGCGGGCCATACGACCACTGCATGATCACCGGGACGCAGCAGCGCGTGCAGCGTGACGAAGAGTGCCTCCTCGGCGCCGGCGCAGACCAGGATGTCGTCGGGCGAGAGGTGGTCGAGCGCCGCGATCTCCTGTCGCAGCAGCGGGTGCCCGGCGGACTCCGTGTAGCCGAGCGTCAACCGGTCCCAGAGAGCGCTCGTCTCCGCGTCGGCAAGCGCGAGCAGCTCGCGCAGCGCCATCCCCTCGACATCCGACGCGGCCAGATTGTGCCGCACCGCGAACTCGTGCTCGGCGAAGAAGCGCTCCAGTGCGAACGGCTCGATCTGCATCGGCGGCGTCAGTACCGCGATTCCAGCCCCTGAACCACGCGCACCGTGTCGCGCGCGATGAGCAGCTCCTCGTCGGTCGGCACGACCCACACCTCGACGCGCGAACCGTCGGCGCTGATGCGCCCTTCACGCCCGCGAACCATCTCCTCGTTGCGCCGCGGGTCGAGCTCGATCCCCATCCACCGGAGCCCTTCGCAGATCATCGCACGCACCGGCGCTGCGTTCTCACCCACGCCGCCCGAGAAGCAGATGGCATCGGTGCCGTCCATCGCGGCGAGATAGCTCCCGATGTACTTGCGCACGCGATACGCGAACAGCTCGATCGCGAGCCATGCCCGGCGGTCGTCGTGCTCGTCGGCCTCGGCGAGCAGCTCCCGCATGTCGTTCGTGAGTCCGCTGATGCCGAGCAGGCCGGACTGCTTGTTGAGCATGTTCTCGACTTCCGCCGGAGAGAGCCCCTCCTTGCCGCCGATGAAGTCGACGATCGCGGGGTCGAGGTCGCCCGAGCGCGTGCCCATCACCAGCCCTTCCAGTGGAGTGAAGCCCATCGACGTGTCGATGGAGATCCCTTCCTTGATCGCACACGCCGAGCACCCGTTGCCGAGATGCAGGGCGATGATGTTCGTCGCCTCCCGCGAGCGGCCCGTGAGCGCGCGATAGCGATGCCCGATGTACCGGTACGACGTGCCGTGGAAGCCGTACCGGCGGATCCGGTGGCGTCGGTACATCTGGTAGGGGAGCGCGTAGAGGTACGCGCGCTCCGGCAGCGACGTGTGGAACGCGGTGTCGAACACGGCGACCTGCGGCACGCCGGTGCCGAGCGCGGCGCGCGTCGCCTGGATGCCGCGGATGTTGTGCGGGTTGTGCAGCGGCGCCAGCTCGATGACTTCCTCGATTCCGCGCAGCACCGTGTCGTCGATGAGCACCGAGCGCCGGAACTGCTCGCCGCCGTGGGCGACGCGGTGGCCGACGCCGTCGAGCTCGGCCACGCGCGTCAATCCGGTGTTCGATTCCGGGCTGATGATCCATCGCAGGACGAACTCGAGCGCCGCGCGCGGATCGCGGAGCGATGCGGTGCCCCGCGTCGTCGTGCCGCTCGAGTCCTTGAGCGTGTAGACCGCCTCGCCACCGATCCGCTCGAGCACACCCCGCGCGAGTCGCTCGTCGCGGTCGGCCGCCATCCGGTCGGCGTCGGTCCGGACGAGCTGGAACTTGAGAGTGGAGGAGCCTGCGTTGAGGACCAGGACGTTCATCGATCGGTGGGGCGGGGGAGACTGGAGTTGCGTCAGCGGGCCATGATCACGCCGCAGGCGATGCGATCGCCGGAGGCGCCAGCGGGGTCGGTCCGGTAGTCGTCGGCCGCCGCATGCACGACCAGCGATGCGCCATCGGCATCGAGGAGGCCATCGTTGCCGCCGAGGCGCACGTTCGGCAGCGTGAGCTCGAACGTCAGGTTGCCGCTGGATGGGACATGCAGGTTCGGGAGATCACCGGCATGGTGGCCGTTCGGGTTGAGGAAGCCGTGCTGGCGCCCCGCCGGATTGTAGTGCCCACCTGCGGCCGCGAACGTCGGCGTGCACTGTCCGACCGTGTGCACGTGGATGGCGTGCGTGCCGGCGGGGAGCCCGGAGACCGATCCGTTGATGAGAAGGCCGACGGTGGACTCCCGCAGCGTCGCGTTCCCGACGGTCTCACCGGACGCGTTCCGCAGCGTCACGCCGGCGGAGCCGGTGCCCAGCGGGATCGTGCCGCCGCCGGGCGTGGCGGTGCACGCGGCCGTCGTGATCAGGGCGACTGCGCAGATCGAGCGGAAGATGGTGTGCGAATGCATGACTGGGTGGGTTGAGCGACGTGAAGCCGCGTGAGTCAGGAGCGCGAGGCCGCGCGTCACGGCAAGTCCCGGGCTATCGACGGCCTCAGGGCTGGCGAAGTGCAGCGAATGCATCGCGCGCGCGCGCCAGGGCTTCGTCGGTCGTCGAACCGACCGCGGCGATATGACCCATCTTCCGCCCGGGACGCGGGCCCGGCTTGCCGTAGAGATGCACGCGCGTGTGCGGCACCGCGAGCGCACGGTCGAACCGCGGCGGCGATGCCCCGAGCCAGACGTCGCCGAACAGGTTCACGATCGCCGAGGGCCGCGACACTTCGGTCGTGCCGAGCGGCAGGTCGCACACCGCGCGCACGATCTGCTCGAACTGCGAGGTCACGCACGCCACTTCGGTGGTGTGATACGAGTTGTGCGGGCGCGGTGCCAGTTCGTTCACGAGCAGCTCTCCGGCGGTGGTCAGGAACATCTCCACGCCGAGGATCCCCTCGAGGCCGATGCTGACGGCGATGTCGCTCGCGATGGTCGTCGCTGCGCGCGCGATCTCCGGCTCGAGCGGCCCGGGGAGCACCGACCACGCGAGCACCTGATTCTCGTGGTGGTTCACGGCGGGCGGATAGGCGATCACCTCCCCGGATGGGGAGCGGGCGACCATCACCGACAGCTCGAGCTCCAGACCGAGCCCCTTCTCCGCCACGCTCGGCCGCTCGGCAAGCTCGCGCCATGCGTCCGGGGCGCCGGCCGCGGACTCCAGGCGCACCTGCCCCCGTCCGTCGAAACCGCCGTGATTCGCCTTCACGAAGAGTGGCGTACCCAGCTCCGCGACCGCGCGTTCGAGATCGCCAAGGGAGTTGACGTCGCGCCAGGGGCCGATGGGGAATCCGCTGTCGCGGAGCCACGCCTTCTGGGCCGCGCGCTCGCGCACGATCTCGAGCACTCGGGGACCCGGGCGCACCGGTGCATGCGATGCCGCGGCGGCGAGGCTCGCGGCGCCGATCTGCTCGATCTCGAGCGTGACGACGTCACAGTGCCGCGCGAGCTCCGCCGCGGCGTCCGCGTCGTCGAACCGGGCCGCCACCACGCGGTCCGCCACGGCCCGTGCTGCACACTCGGCGCTCGGGTCGAGGACGTGCACGTTGTAGCCGAGCGTGCGTGCGGCCATCGCGGTCATGCGGCCGAGCTGCCCGCCGCCGAAGATGCCGATGGTGCTGCCGGGAAGGATGGGTGCCATCAGCGCGCCGTCCCGCCGAGGTCGGTGTCGCGCAGCACGTCCTCCGTGCGCTCCGCGCGCCACGCGCGGAGCCGCTCGCGAAGCTCCGGGCGTGATCCGCTGACGATCGATGCCGCCAGGAGTGCCGCGTTCGCGGCTCCGGGCTCGCCGATCGCCAGCGTCCCGACGGGGACGCCCTTGGGCATCTGCACGATCGAGAGCAGTGCGTCGACGCCGTTCAGCATCGTCGCGGGAACCGGGACGCCGAGCACCGGGAGGACGGTCTTGGCTGCGACCATTCCCGGCAGGTGCGCCGCGCCGCCGGCCGCCGCGATGATGACCTCGATGCCACGCGACTCGGCGGAGGTGGCGTATTCGAACATCCAGTCCGGCGTCCGGTGCGCCGACACGACGCGCACCTCGTGCGGGACCCCGAGCTCGGAGAGCAGGTCCGCCGCGGGCTGCATGGTGCGCAGGTCGCTCCTGCTGCCCATGATCACGGCGACGATTGGGCTACTCGTTTCTGACATGCCCGCATTCTACCCGGGCGGGCATGGGGCGGCTACCGGTACGCCACCCCGACGAGAAGCGCGCGCCCCGCTGCCACCTGGGCCGACGCGTCCACGTAGCTGGCGGCGAACAGGTTGGTGAGGTCGACGTGAAGCGTGCCTCGGCCGCCGCCGAGCGAAGATCGGAGGTTCGCGAGGACGTACGCGGACTCGCCGGCACGACGTGACTCCCGGACGTCGAGCGCCACGTTCATGCGCCCGGCCACCGCGCGACCGATGCGCGCCCCGATGGAGCGCGTCACGGGGCGCAGCGCATACCGGCCGACGAACTCCTCGGCCGCGTTGGCGTCGAACGCGATGCCGGCGGCGTCGACCCCGAGCGAGAAACCGGCGACGTCCGGTACCTGGATCGTCAGCTCGACACCGTGGAACGTCGCCTCCTCGAGATTCGCGGTCGTCCAGGGTTCGTCGGCGGGGGCGTCCACCGGCTTCACCCAGTCGATCATGTCGTGAGCCCGGCGTACGAAGGTGGTCACGTCCACGATCGCCCGGGGCGGCAGTGCCCGCACACCGACCTCGCCCGCCCAGAAACGCTCGGGCCCGAGCCCGGGGCTCGCGACGCTCGCCGGATCGGCGTAATAGCGCTCCGTCCACGAGGGCGCGCGGACGCCGCGGCTCGCCGATCCCCGAAAGCGCAGCCGCGGCCCGGCCGGTAAGGAAACCGCGAGCGACGGGGACGCGATCGTGGCCAGCGTCGTGGAGTGATCCACCCTGACGCCCGCACTCACGTTGCCGCCCGTACTCGAGCCGACGGTCGCTTCGGCGAAGGCGCTCGCCCGGCGCTCCCGCCGGTTACCGAGACGGGCGCTCTCCAGCCTCGCCTCGAACCCTTCGGCGCCGATCACGAGGTCCGCATCCCGCGCGAGCGTGCGTCGGGCGGACAGCTCCGCCGTGTGCTGCCAGGTCTCGTGGCGGTTGCGATAGAACGCCGGATCCTCGCGCCGCAGGATGAAGTCGTCCGTGTGGCGTCGGGTGGCGGCCCGCGCCGCCGCCCGCCATCCGTGCGCGTCGAGCGTGTATCCGAGCGTGGCGGTCTGGGTTCGGGTGCGCTCGTACGACGGAGCCGCCGCGTAGAAGTGCGCGGCGCCGAAGCTCCGCGCGCCAGCGCCGGCGTCGAAGGTCGCGATCCCCCGGCCGACCTGTCGCTCGACGCCGGCGTTCGCCTGCAGCAGCTCGTAGTCGGTGCCGTCGCGGTGGCCGGACGAACGCTCCGCGTCGGCGGCGAGGCGGATGCTCGCGGCCCCCGGGCGCGCGGCCCCGAGGCCGGCCCCGGCCGCGACACCCACAGTGCCGAAGGATCCGCCGTGAGCCCTCGCCTGCTGCCACCGGTCGCCGCGCCGCGTGACCACGTTCACGACCCCGCCGACGGCGTCGGGGCCGTAGAGCGCCGAGCCGGGCCCCCGCAGGATCTCGATCCGCTCGACGAGGTCCAGAGGGACCGCGAGGTCCAGGTCGAAGTGGCCGGTTTGCAGGTCGCTCATGCGTGCCCCGTCGACGAGAACGAGCACCTGGCCGAGCGACGAGCCTCGGATGGAAAGGTCGGCCTGTGCCGGAGAGCGACGCTGGACGTCCGCACCCACGGCCAATGCGATGGCATCCGTGAGGGTGCGGACAGGCTGCCGGTCGAGCACATCGCGCCCGATGACTTCCACGGAGCGCTGGAGGTGCGCCACCGACGGCGCCGCCCGGGAGGAGACGAGGACGGTATCGAGGGTTTGCGGGGAGGGGGTCTGCGCGCTCAGGGAGGCGCTCGAGATCGTGGCGGCGAGTGAGGCTGCGGCAAGGCAGCCGGGCGTCAGTCTGGGCATCCGGGCGTCGGAACTCGGGTGGAACGACAAAGGGCCGCTTCGCTCGAGCGAAGCGGCCCTTTGGTCAGCCGTTGGAGTCGTACCGAGCTCCCCGAGCAGGACTCGAACCTGCGACCATTCGATTAACAGTCGAACGCTCTACCAACTGAGCTATCGGGGAATGTCCGCGGCGTAGTGCCCGCGAGACACAAAAGTTAACGGCCCCGAGGGCTCATTGGAAGCCCTCGGAGTGGCTCAACCGGTTACGATGCCCTGACTTGCGACCGCTTGCGCGGGGACGGGCCCCGACCCCCCACGCCACCGTCGACGCCGGGAGCCGGCGCCTCGGGTCGAGCCTTTCGCCAATCCGGAAGGACCGTCCGCAGCCACTGGCCGGTATGCGAGGCCTCCACTGCGGCGATCTCCTCCGGGCGCCCGGCGGCCACGAGCGTACCGCCACCGACCCCGGCCTCCGGGCCCAGGTCGAGCACCCAATCGGCCAGCTTGATCACGTCCAGGTTGTGCTCGATGAGCACGAGCGTGTGCCCGTGATCCACGAGCCGGTCGAACACCTGGGCCAGCTTCCGGATGTCCTCGAGATGCAGCCCGGTGGTGGGTTCGTCCATGAGGTACAGCTTCCGCCCGCCCTTCCGGCTCGAGGTGATGAGCTCGCGTGCGATCTTGAGGCGCTGCGCCTCGCCGCCGGACAGCGTGGTGGCCGGCTGCCCGACGCGCAGGTATCCGAGGCCGACCTGCTGCAGGTGCCAGAGCGCCTGCCCGAGCTTCTCCTCCCGCGGGAAGAAGCGGATCGCCTCGTCCACCGTCATCTCCAGGACGTCGTGGACGTTCTTCCCGCGGACCGTCACCTCGAGCACCTGGGGCTTGAACCGCCTGCCGCCGCAGATGTCGCAGGGGACGAACACGTCCGCCATGAAGACCATCTCGACCTCGAGGTAGCCCGCACCCTCGCAGTGGTCGCAGCGGCCTCCCGCGGTGTTGAAGCTGAAAGTGCCCGGCGTGTATCCGCGCTGCCGCGAGAGCGCCGCGTCGGCGAAGATGCGCCGCACCTCGTCCCACGCCTTCACGTAAGTCGCGGGGTTGGAGCGCGGCGACTTGCCGATCGGGCTCTGGTCGATGGCGACGACGGCCTCGATCGCCTCCCATCCCGCCAGCGTGTCGTACGCACCGACACGTTCGCCGAGGTGCTGCTTGGCCGAGTGCTCGCCGGTGAGCTTCTGCTCGAGCGCCCGCAGGAGCACGTCGTGGACGAGCGTGCTCTTTCCCGAACCCGAGACGCCGGTGACCGCCGTGATCGCGCCGAGCGGGATGCGGATGTCCACGCCCCTGAGGTTGTGCTCCCGGGCGCCCGTGAGCGAGAGCCACTGCGGGCCGAGCCGCCGACGCGTCGCCGGGATCGGGATCTCCCGCGCACCGGTGATGTACTGCCCCGTGAGCGGGCTCTCCGCGACCCGTGATGCCGGGCCGGCGAACACGAGCTCTCCGCCCTTCTCTCCGCTCCCGGGGCCGAGCTCCACCATGAAATCGGCTGCACGGATCGTGTCCGGATCGTGCTCGACGACGAGGACCGTGTTCCCGGTATCGCGGAGCCGGTGCAGCAGGCGGAGCAGGCGGTCGGTGTCACGCGCATGCAGCCCGATCGAGGGCTC
>Ga0247829_10001768_pt1 | contig 10148 bp, 6 predicted proteins | sample 12C_Control_Day4_FD_207765 | JGI IMG/M metagenome (GOLD analysis project Ga0247829, IMG submission 207765) | Soil microbial communities from agricultural site in Penn Yan, New York, United States - 12C_Control_Day4 | ecosystem: Environmental > Terrestrial > Soil > Agricultural land | place: USA... | reverse complement strand
GACCAAGGAGTTCGCCGCCCCCATCCTCGGCACCGTCGGCGAGGTGACCGCGGAGATCGTCAAGGACCACCCGGACACCTACCAGCCCGGCGACGAGGCCGGGCTCTCCGGGCTGCAGGCGAGGTACGACGACCGGCTGCGTGGCACGCCGGGGGCCGTCGTCGACGCGATCGGCCCGGACGACAAGGAGCGCGAGCTGTTCCGGGTCGGGCCCACGCGGGGCAGGCCGCTGCAGCTGACCCTCGACGAGGACCTCGAGCTCACGGCCGAGCGGCTGCTCGCGGACGTCGGGCCGGCGAGCGCCCTGGTCGCGATCCGCCCCTCGACCGGCGACCTCCTGGCCGCCGCGAACGGGCCCGGCAACAACGGCTACAACATGGCGACCTACGGACAGTTCGCCCCCGGCTCGACGTTCAAGAGCGTCAGCACGCTCGCGCTGCTGCGGGCCGGCCTGGCACCGGACACCGTCGTGCCGTGCACGACGACGATCACGGTGGACGGCAAGTCGTTCAAGAACTACTCCGACTACCCGTCCGGCGGCATCGGCCGGATCCCGCTGCGGACCGCGCTCGCCAACTCCTGCAACACCGCCTTCATCTCCCAGGCCGGCAAGCTCGGCGGCCGGGACCTCGCCGAGGCGGCCGCCTCGCTCGGCCTCGGGGTCGACCACGACCTCGGCTTCCCGGCGTACTTCGGGAGCGTCGAGCCACCCGCGTCGGACACCGAGGCCGCGGCGGACATGATCGGCCAGGGCAAGGTGCTCGCCTCGCCGATGGTGATGGCGACCGTGATCGCCTCGGTGCAGTCCGGGTCGCTGGTCGTGCCGCGGCTGGTCACCTCGGTCGACGTGTCCGCCCCCGACGGGGTCACCCCGGTCTCGAAGCAGGAGGCCGGGTCCCTGCGGGCGATGCTGCGCGGCGTGGTGACCTCCGGGAGCGGCAGCCAGCTGCTCGACGTGCCCGGCCCGCCGGTGATCGCCAAGACCGGCACGGCGGAGTTCGAGTCCGACGGGAAGATCCTCACCCACGCCTGGATGATCGCCGCCCAGGGCGACCTCGCCGTCGCCGTCTTCGTCGACAAGGGCGAGTCCGGCTCCGGCACCGCCGGCCCGATCCTCGAGGCGTTCCTGCGGGCTGCGCGGGGGTGAGGGGACAAGTGCCCGAGGCCCTCACCGCTCCCGCGGCGGGATCCGGGCGGACACGTCCTCGGGCATCGGCTCGTAGTGCGCGAAGGACCGGGTGAAGGTGCCCGAGCCGTGGCTGGCCGAGCGGAGATCGACGGTGTAGCGGACCAGCTCGGTCTGCGGCACCTCCGCCACGATGCTGGTCCGGTCCTCGCCGACCTTGTCGGTGCCGAGCATCCGGGCGCGGCGGGCGGAGAGGTCGCTCATCACGCCGCCCACCAGGTCGTCGGGGACGACGACGGTGACCGTGTCGAAGGGCTCCAGCATCGTGATGGTCGTCGACGCCGCGGCCTCGCGGAGCGCGAGCGCGCCGGCGGTCTGGAAGGCCATGTCGGAGGAGTCGACGCTGTGCGACTTGCCGTCGGTGAGCGTCACCCGCAGGTCGACGACCGGGTAGCCGTTGCGGACACCGCGCTCCATCTGGGCGCGCAGCCCCTTCTCGACGCTCGGGATGAACTGGCGGGGTACGGCGCCGCCGACGACCTTGTCGACGAACTCGAACCCGGCCCCCTCGGGCAACGGCTCCACCTCGATGTCGCACACCGCGAACTGCCCGTGCCCGCCGGACTGCTTCACGTGTCGGCCGTGCCCCTTGGCGGACCCGGCGAACGTCTCCCGCAACGACACCGTGAACGGCACCTGGTCGACGCTGACGCCGTACCGGGAGGTGAGCCGCTCGAGCAGCACCTCGGCGTGCGTCTCGCCCATGCACCACAGCACGAGCTGGTGGGTCTCGGCGTTGTTGTCGATCCGCAGCGACGGGTCCTCGGCGCCGAGCCGGCCCAGCGCCTGGGAGAGCTTGTCCTCGTCGGCCTTGCTGTGCGCGACGATGGCGATCGGCAGCAGCGGCTCGGGCATCGACCACGGCCGCAGCACGCGGGGGTCGTCGACCGACGAGAGGGTGTCGCCGGTCTCGGCGCGGGTCAGCCGCCCGACCGCGCCGATGTCGCCGGCCACGATCCGGGAGGCCGGCACCTGCGACCGGCCGAAGGGGTGTGCCAGCGCGCCGAGCCGCTCGTCCTCGTCGTGGTCGTCGTGACCGGAGGAGTCGCCGAAGAACGACGTGAAGTGGCCCGAGACGTGCACCGGCTGGTCCGGCATCAGGGACCCCGAGAAGACGCGCACCAGGCTGAGCCGCCCGACGTACGGGTCGCTGGTGGTCCGCACGATCTCGGCCACCAGCGGTCCGTCCGGGTCGCAGGAGATGGGGGGCGTCGCCTTGCCGGACGGTGCGAACACCTCGGGGGCCGGGTGCTCGGAGGGCGACGGGAAGCCGCGGGCGGCGAGGTCGAGCAGCTCGCGGCAGCCGATGCCGGTCGTCGAGCAGACCGGCACCACCGGGAAGAACGTCGCGCGGGCCACCGCCCGCTCGAGGTCGGCGGTGAGCACGTCCTCGGCGATCTCCTCGCCACCGACGTAGCGGTCCATCAGCGTCTCGTCCTCGGACTCCTCGATGACCGCCTCGATCAGCTCCCCGCGGAGGTCCTCGGGGGCGTCGCCGCCCGGGGCGAGCAGCCCGGTCAGGGCGCTCACCTCCTGGCCGGAGCGCTGGGGGACGTAGAGCGGCAGCACCTTGTCGCCGAAGGCCTCCTGGGCCTGGCGGAGCACCCCGTCGTAGTCGGCCCGGGCCTGGTCGAGCTTCGTGATCACCACCGCCCGCGGCATGCCGACGTCCGCGCACTCGCGCCACAGCGTCCGGGTCGCGTCGTCCACCCCTTCGTTGGCGGCCACCACGAACAGCGCGCAGTCGGCGGCCCGCAGGCCGGCCCGCAGCTCGCCCACGAAGTCGGCGTACCCGGGGGTGTCGACGAGGTTGACCTTGGTGCCGCCGTGGACGAGTGGCGCCACCGCGAGGGAGATCGAGCGGTTGTGCGCCTGCTCGGAATCCTCGAAGTCACAGACGGTGCTGCCCTCCCGCACCGACCCGGCGCGGGGGATGGCACCCGAGGCGGCGAGCAGCGTCTCGACCAAGGTGGTCTTGCCGGAGCCCGCCGGCCCCACCAGCACCACGTTGCGGATCCGGTCCGGGCTGCTCGCCTCCAGATCCTGGCCCGATGCTCTGCGCGAGCTCCCCTTGTCCGCCATGTCGTCACCTCGTTCTCGGGCCGTTCGGCCACCAGGCATGTCGTCTCCGAGGCAACTCCTGTCGGGGCCCGCGCGCAAGGGTCCAGCGGGCGGAGTCTCGACCTGCTCACGCCGGCGCGCGGGGGCCAGGCCCCCGCGCACCGGGTTCGGCCCAGCCGACGACAGGGGACGAGGCGGCGGCGGAGCAGAGGCGAACCCCTCACTGCATGGGGTCAGCAAGGGGTTCATGTCGACCTCAAAGTGCTCCCTCCGGAGTCGACCGCCACAGAATCCCACGTGGGCCGGGGGCCTGTCTCTGGTTTGAAGTACGTGCTTGGCTGGCCCCATGAACGGACTCGATCTCCTCGGCCCCGACCAGCGGGGCCTCTTCATCGGCGGCACCTGGCGCGAGGCGGAGGACGGTGCGCGGTTCGACGTGATCGACCCGGCCGACGGCTCGGTCATCACGGACGTGGCCGACGGCTCGGTCCCCGACGCGGTCGAGGCGCTCGACGCCGCGGTGGCCGCGCAGGCCGACTGGGCGGCGACCCCGCCGCGCGAGCGCGGGGAGATCCTGCGCCGGGCCTTCGAGATGATCATCGAGCGCGCCGACCAGTTCGGCCACCTGATGAGCCTCGAGATGGGCAAGACGGTCAAGGAGGCCAAGGGCGAGGTGGCGTACGGCGCCGAGTTCTTCCGGTGGTACTCCGAGGAGGCGGTCCGGATCCACGGCCGCTGGATGCAGGCCCCCGCCGGCGGCAGCCGGCTGCTGACCATCAAGAAGCCCGTGGGTCCCTGCCTGTTCATCACGCCGTGGAACTTCCCGCTGGCGATGGGCACCCGCAAGATCGGTCCCGCGATCGCCGCCGGCTGCACCATGGTGATGAAGCCGGCCGCCCAGACACCCCTGACGATGCTGGCCCTGGCCGGGGTCCTCGCCGAGGCCGGCCTCCCGGCCGGCGTGCTCAACGTGGTGACCACCAAGCACACCGGCGAGCTCAGCGAGACGCTCCAGGCCGACGACCGGCTGCGCAAGGTCAGCTTCACCGGCTCGACCGGCGTGGGCCGGCTGCTGGTGAAGCAGTCCGCCGACCAGCTCCAGCGGGTCAGCATGGAGCTCGGCGGCAACGCGCCGTTCCTGGTCTTCGACGACGCCGACGTCGACGCCGCGGTCGACGGGGCGATGATCGCGAAGATGCGCAACATGGGCGAGGCCTGCACGGCCGCGAACCGGTTCCTCGTGCACGCCGACGTCGCCGAGGAGTTCGCCGAGAAGCTCGGCAAGCGGATGGGTGCGCTCACCCTCGGCCGCGGCCAGGACGACGGCGTCGACGTCGGCCCCCTCATCGACGAGAAGGCCGTCGAGTCGGTCAGCAGGCTGGTCACCGATGCCGTGCACGACGGCGCCCGGGTGGTCGTCGGCGGCGAGGCGCCGGGCGGTGCCGGCTACTTCTACCCGCCGACCGTGCTGATCGACGTGCCGGCCGACGCGGCGATCAACGTCGAGGAGATCTTCGGCCCGGTCGCCCCGATCACCACCTTCGAGACCGAGGAGGAGGCGATCCGGCAGGCGAACGCCACCGAGTACGGCCTGTCGTCGTACGTCTACACCCGCGACCTGTCCCGCACGATCCGGCTCGCGGAGACGCTGGAGTTCGGCATGGTCGGGGTCAACACCGGCCTGGTCTCCAACCCGGCGGCGCCGTTCGGCGGGGTGAAGGCGAGCGGGTTCGGCCGCGAGGGCGGCTTCGAGGGCATCGAGGAGTACCTCGAGACCACCTACGTCGCGCTCCCGGTGACCTGACGCCGGGACGGACCAGCGGGCTGCGGCAGGATCCCGACCATGGAGCTGCACACCGACGTCGTCACCCAGTACGCCGACTTCGCGGCCTACACGCACGGGTACTCCCCGTGCCTGGAGGCGTGGTCCCTCGCCGTGGTGGACGACCCCGAGGTGCAGGCCTGGGTCGCCGGGCTGCCGGGCATCAAGCAGCAGCCGAACCTGGTGTTCGCCGCGGCCCGGTGGCACGGCGTTCCGGCTCCCGGGCCGTACGTCGCGCTGCGGGAGGCGCTGCTCGGTGACGACGGCCGGATCCGCGCCACGATCCTCCAGCGCTCGACGCAGACCAACGAGGCCGGGCGGCTGGCCACGCTCACACCGGCATTCGCGGCCCTGTCCGCGGGGGAGCCGCTGGCGCTGCTGGAGGTCGGCGCGAGCGCGGGGCTGTGCCTCTACCCGGACCGGTACCACTACGAGTGGAGCACCGACGGGGGGACCGTGACCGCCGGTGGCGGGCCGACGCTGGCCTGCGCCGTCACCGGGCCGGCCCCGCTCCCGGCCGAGCCGCCGACGGTGGCGTGGCGCGGCGGCGTCGACCTCAACCCGCTCGACGTCACCGACGACGACGCGATGCGGTGGCTGACCACCCTGGTCTTCCCCGAGCACGACGAGCGCCGGGCGCTGCTGGAGCAGGCGATCGCGGTGGCGCGCACCGAGCCGCCGGAGATCGTGCGCGGCAACCTGCTCGAGGAGCTGCCGGACCTCGTCGACCGGGTGGCCGCGCACGGCCCGGTCGTGGTGTTCCACACCGCCGTCATCGCCTACCTCGAGCCGGACGACCGCGTGCGCTTCCAGGAGATGATGACCGGCCTGGTCGCCGAGGGCCGCTGCCACTGGGTGAGCAACGAGGGCAAGCGGGTGCTCCCGGACGTCACGGCGACCGGTCCGGCGGTGCCGGACGAGCTCGCGACCTTCGTGATGGGGATCGACGGGCGTGCGGTCGCCTGGACGCACGGCCACGGCCACGCGATGACCTGGCTGGGCTGACCCGGGTCAGGCGGGGCTGCCCAGCGTCGCCGCGAGGCGGGCGCGGGACGGGATCTCGAGCTTGCGGTAGACGTGGGAGAGGTGCCACTCGACGGCCTTGACCGTGACCACCAGCTCCTGGGCGATCTCGCGGTTGGTGAGGCCGTTGGCGGCCAGCCGCGCCACCCGGCGCTCGGAGGCGGTGAGCGCCGCGAGCGCCTCGGCGTGGACCCGCCGGGGTGACTCGCCGAGCCGCTCGAGCAGCCGCCGGACCCGGCCCTGGAGCGGCCAGAGCTCCTGGCCGCCGGCGTACTCCTCGGCGCTGCGCAGCAGGGTGAGGGCCTCTGCGGTGCGCTGCGCGCCGGGGGTCAGCATCAGCAGCCCGGCGAGGTCGGTGTCGATCTGTGCGGCCAGCCGCCCGGTCGGGAGCCCGTCGAGGCTCGCCCGGGCCCGACGGAGCAGGGTCAGCGAGTCGGCGCCGGCGTCGGTGGTCGCGACCGTGCGCAGCGCGAGGGCCACGGCGTACGGCGTGCCGGCGTGCTGCACCAGGCCGAGCTGCTCGCGCGCGAGCCGCACCGCCTCGGTGCGCTGCCCGAGCCGGACCGCCGCCAGCGCGGCGCCCACCCGCCACGGCACCAGGCCGGGGTCGGCGTCGTGGCCCTCGAGCCGCCGGCCCGCCAGGTCGAAGTGCCGGGCCGCGCGCTCGGTCTCGCTCAGGGCGGCGGCCAGCTCCCCGTGCGCGTGCTGCGCCAGCGCCCCGGCCGGGCCGGGCAGCTCGCGGTGCGACGCCAGCGCGTCGCCGAGCGCGAGCGCCTCGCCGAGGTCGCCGCGGGCAAGCCTGCAGTCCATGGTCGCGGCGAGGAGCAGCGCCCTGCCGCCGCCGGAGAGACCGGCCGAGTCGCGCAGCGCGTCGAGGGCGACGAGCGCCTCGGTGGTCAGGCCCGCGCGGGCGAGCGCGTACCCGCGGAGCAGGGCCTCGGGGAGGTCGCCGAGCGCACGCTCGACTGCCTGGGTCCCGTGCACGGTGCACAGGTTAGGAAGTGGCGCCCGGTCCCGTGCCCGGATTGGCGCGAATCCGTGGTGGTGGACCAGTCAGGTCGCGGCCCAGGAAGGCCAGCAGCCGGGCGTCGTACGCCGTCCCGGCCGCGGGCAGCTCGGCGGCGAACCGCACCCCCCGGTCCTCCGCGGACACGACGAGGTGCGCCACGGGGAGGAGGTCGCGGGCAAGTCGCGGCGGGACCGGGGTGCCGCGGCCGGTCGCCTGCGCCACGTCCCAGCCGTGCACGGTCACCTCGAGCGCGGCCGTGGCGACCAGCAGCGGCGCGGCCACCGGGAGGTCACCCACGGTCACCAGGTCGGGGCCGGCCTGCGCCCAGGCCCCGAGCAGCGCGCAGGCCTTGTCCTGCAGGGCCGCGACCGGGCCCGGTGACGGCGCCGGCGGGCGTACCTCGACCCAGCCGGCGGCCGCCTCGGTGAACGCGTCGAGGGAGTCGGCCATGTGCGCGAGCAGCCGGTCGAGCCGCCACGCGGCACACGGGGTGGGCCGGTCCAGCACGTCGTCGACGTCGGTGAGGGCGACCCGGGTGTAGCCCAGCGACCGCTCCAGCAGCTCGACGGCGTCGTCGAGCGAGGGGATCACCGGGCGTCCGGCGCCGGGTGGTCGGCGGGCAGCCGGTCGGGCAGCCCGAAGGTGGTGAACAGCCGCGGGTCGAAGAACGCGCTGACGTGGTGGACCAGGTCGCCGTCGAGCTCGAGGACCTGCAGCTGGAAGGGGCGGAAGTCGCCCTCGGGGCCGCGCATGTAGAGGCCGAACGCCGGCTGGCCGTTGGCGGAGGTGGCGAGCATCGGCATGTCGTAGGAGCCGCCCGGGCACTCGTTGCCGATCAGCCAGCCGATCTTCGCCGGCCCGCGGAACCAGCTGGTGAACGGCGGCATCTCCCAGACCGCCTCGGCCGTGAGCATGCTGACGATCGTGTCGACGTCCTTGCGCCAGAACGCCTCGACGTACCGCTCCAGCAGCTGGTGCTGCTCGGGCGTCAGGTCGGGCCGGATCGTCTCCTCGGTGAGCCGGCGGTCGGCGAGCTGGGCGTGGGCGCGCTGGAGGGCGGAGTTCACCGCCGCCGTCGAGGTGTCCAGCGCCTCCGCCACCTCGGCCGCGGACCAGCGCAGCACGTCGCGCAGGATCAGCACGGCGCGCTGCCTGGCCGGCAGGTGCTGGAGGGCGGCGACGAACGCCAGCCGGATGGAGTCGCGCTCGGCGACCACGACCGCGGCGTCCGGGACCGGCTCGAGCCAGGCGATCTCGTGGTCCAGCTCGAGCGCGTCGCCGGCCATCGCGTCCGGGGTGCCCAGGCCGGCCGGCAGCGGGCGGCGGGGCCGGCCCTCCAGGTTGGACAGGCAGACGTTGGTCGCGATCCGGTACAACCAGGTCCGCACCGACGACCGGCCCTGGAAGTCGGCCGCGGCCTTCCACGCGCGCAGGAAGGTCTCCTGGACCAGGTCCTCGGCCTCGTGGACCGACCCGCTCATCCGGTAGCAGTGCGCCAGCAGCTCGCGCTGGTAGCGCTGCGTCAGGGTCGGGAAGTCGTCCAGCTCGGTGCTCGTGCTCATCTGCCTGCTCCCTCGTCGTCCGTCCAGTCTGCCTCGTGGGGCAGACCGGCGTCGACGGCCGAAGTCATCGGTGTCGGGGGCTCATCGGTGGCGGGACATCTCCAGCGCCCGCTCGGCGGCGGGCCGGGCGAGCTCGCGGTCGGCGGGAACCAGGCCGACGCGGGTACGCCGGTCGAGCAGGTCGTCGACGTCGGCGGCACCCTCGTGGGTGACGCCGAACAGCAGCTCGGCGAGGGTGACCGGGATGCCGTCGGCGACCGGGGCGAGCAGCTCCTCGTCGCCCAGCCCACTCACCTCGCGGGCGTTGGCCAGCACCAGCCCGGCGTCGGTGCCGTAGCGGCGTACCAGCCGGGGCGGCAGCTCCAGCCGAGCCAGCTCCTCGCGGGGCGCGGCGCCGAGCAGCGGCAGCCGGCGGGTGCGGCACGGCCCGGCGGCCAGGCCCGCGCCGGCGAGGGCGGCGTCCACGGCGTCCTCGGCCATCCGGCGGTACGTCGTGAGCTTGCCGCCGACGACGGTCACCACGCCGGTGCGGGAGGTGAGCACGGCGTGCTTGCGGGACAGGTCGGCGGTGGCGCCGTCGGAGCTGCCCGAGGACAGGTCGAGCAGGGGGCGCAACCCGGCGAAGGCGCCGACGACGTCGTCGCGGTGGAGCTGGCGGGCGAACGCCGCCGAGACGACGTCGAGCAGGAAGCCGATCTCGGGCTCCGACGGCTCGGGCACGTCGGGGACCGGGCCGTCCACGGGCTCGTCGGTGAGGCCGACGTAGACGGTGCCGTCGGGCTGCGGCAGCACCAGCACGAAGCGGTTGGTCTCGCCCGGCACCGGCGCGAACACCGAGACCTGCAGCCCGGGCACGCTCTCGGCCCGCAGCACCAGGTGGGTCCCGCGGCTGGGTCGCAGGGTCACCTCGTCGACGAGGTCGCCGGCCCACACGCCGGCGGCGTTGACGACGCAGCGGGTGTGCACCGTCGAGGTCTCGCCGGTGAGCTCGTCGCGCAGCTCGACCTCGGTGCCGGTCGCGGACAGCACCCGGACGTGGGTGCGCACGCGGGCGCCGTACGACGCGGCCGTGCGCGCCACCGTGGTGACCAGCCGGGCGTCGTCCTCGAGCTGGCCGTCCCAGGACAGCAGGCCGCCGCGCAGCCCCGCGGGGCGCAGCGCGGGCGCGAGCCGGAGCGTCTCGGTGGCGGACAGCCGGCGCGGCCGGGGCAGGGTCTCGGGGTGGGTGCGGGCGCCGCGGCGCAGCGCGTCGCCGGCGAGCAGGCCGCCGCGGGTGACGCCGGCCTGGAGGCGGGTGACCGCGGAGTTCAGCGGCAGCACCATGGGCATCGGCCGGGCGAGGTGGGGCGCGGTCACCTCCATCAGGATGCCCCGCTCGACGGCGCTCTCGTGGGCGACGCCGACCTGGCCCTTCGCCAGGTAGCGCAGGCCGCCGTGGACCAGCTTGGAGGACCAGCGGGAGGTGCCGAACGCCAGGTCGTGGGC
>Ga0247829_10001765_pt1 | contig 10153 bp, 8 predicted proteins | sample 12C_Control_Day4_FD_207765 | JGI IMG/M metagenome (GOLD analysis project Ga0247829, IMG submission 207765) | Soil microbial communities from agricultural site in Penn Yan, New York, United States - 12C_Control_Day4 | ecosystem: Environmental > Terrestrial > Soil > Agricultural land | place: USA... | reverse complement strand
CCGTACTTCCACATCGTGGTGGTCAGCGGCGCGCTGATGGCCATCGTCGTGATCGCCGGGCTGAACCTCGCCCGCGTGCTGACGAAGGACCTGCGGCGCCTCGAATCGTTCTCCACCCAGATGCTCGACGGCGACCTCGGCACGGGACGCGCGCCGGAAGGCGGCAGCGCCGAGGTCGACGCGCTCGCACGCTCCATCAACGGCATGCTCGACCGGCTGAGCCAGCAACGCGTGGCCCTGCTCGGCGAACAGGACAAGCTGACGCGGCTCACCTCCGAACTGCAGGCGGCCCACCGCCGCAAGGACGACTTCCTCGCGATGCTGGGCCACGAGCTGCGCAACCCGCTCGCCCCCATCAGCGCCGGCGCACAGCTGCTCGACAAGCTGCCGCCCGGCGACTTGCGCGTGAAACGCACGAGCGAGGTGATCACGCGGCAGGTCGGGCAGATGACGCGGATCGTCAACGACCTGCTCGACGTGTCGCGCGTGACCCGCGGCCTCATCACGCTCGATCGCACGCCGCTCGACCTCGCGGAGGTGGTCGCCGCGGCGACGGAGCAGGCGCGTCCGCTGATCGAGTCCCGCGGGCACGCGCTGAAGACCTACCTGCCCACCGACCCCGTGCGGGTCATCGGCGACACCGCGCGGCTCGTGCAGGTGCTCGGCAACCTGCTCACCAACGCCGCGAAGTACACGCCCAACGGCGGCCGCCTGGAGGTGCGCGTGGCCGCCGACGGCGCCGACGCGCTGCTGCAGGTGAGCGACAACGGCATGGGCATCGCCCCCGAGCTGATGCCCGAGATCTTCGACCTCTTCACGCAGGGCTCGCGCGGCGCGGACCGCGGCCAGGGCGGCCTCGGCCTCGGGCTCGCGCTGGTCAGGAGCCTCGTCGAGCTCCACGGCGGTTCGGTGCGGGCCGACAGCGCGGGCCCGGACCGCGGCGCCACGCTGTCGGTGCGGCTGCCGCGCCTGAACGCGCCGGCCCCCGCCGAGCCGGTCCATCTCCCGGTCACCGCGCCGGTCCCGCCACGCCGCATCGTCCTCGTCGACGACAACGCCGACGCGGCCCGCACGCTGTCCGACTGCCTGGCCCTCGAAGGCCATTCGGTGGAGGTCTTCAACGACGGCCCGAGCGCCCTCGACTTCGCCGCCCGCGAAGCGGTCGACGCCTTCGTGCTCGACATCGGCCTGCCCGGCATGGACGGCAACGAACTCGCCCGCCGACTGCGCGCGCGCCCGGCCACCGCCCACACGCTGATGATCGCCCTGAGCGGCTACGGGCAGGCCGCGGACCTCGAACGCTCGGCCGCCGCGGGGTTCGACCACCACCTCGTCAAGCCGGCGGACCCGGAGCTGCTGAACGGCTTGCTCGCGGACGTCCGAGGGTGAATCGACACCCGCGGGCGCGAGTCTGCGAACATCGACCCTTTCGACCGCTTTCGATCGTCCCGTGTCCATGAACAAGCTGACCCAAGCCCTCCACCAACGCCTGCCCGCCTGGGCGGCCGAGTGGGTGGACATCCTCGTGCCCCTGATCCAGGTGGCGCTGATCGTCGTCGGCGCATGGTTGCTGATGCGCATCGCGCGCCACCTGACCCGCCGCCTCACGAGCACGTACGCCCTGCCCTTGCGGGTCACGTCGATCTTCCTGCGCACGGTGGGGGTCATCGTCTACCTCGGCGCCCTGCTGTGGGCACTGGAACGGCTGGGCGTCTCGGGCGCCGTGCTGTGGACCGCGTTCACCGGCTTCGCCACCGTCGGTGCCGTCGCGTTCTTCGCCGCGTGGAGCGTGCTGTCGAATCTCTTCTGCGCGCTGCTGATCTACGTCACCCGCGCGTTCCGCATCGGCGACGTGGTGGAGCTGCTGGAGTCGGGCGACAAGCCGGGCCTGAAAGGCCAGGTGCTGGACATCAACCCGGTCTACACGACGCTGCACGAAAGCGGCGACGCCGAGAGCGGCACGAGCCTGCAGCTGCCGAACAGCCTGTTCTTCCAGCGCACGCTGCGGCGCTGGCATGGGGCGGCGGCGGGCGAGGCGATGGCCGCCCAGGTGCACAAGATCGACTAGCCGTTCGAGGCGCTCGCGGTGAACACCGCCAGCTGGTCGGCAAACGCCCGCTGGTACGCCGGCCGCGCCTCGCCGCGCGCGATGTAGGCGGCGAGGTTCGGGAACTCCTCCACCAGGCCCGAACCACCCAGCCGCCGCAGCACGGTGACCATCATCAGGTCGCCCGCGCTGAACGCCCCGTCGAGCCACTCGGCCTCGCCGAGCGCGAGGGACAGCTCACCCAGCCGCACGCGGATCCGGTCCTCGATCATCGCCAGCCGCTCCACGTGCCACGGCTTGTCGCGTTCGAACAGCACCGCCATGCTGCGCTCGACGATCGACGGCTCGACCGTGCTGAGCGCAGCGAACATCCACGCGATGGCCCGCGACCGCGCGTTCGCGTCGGCCGGCAGCAGCCCCGCATGGTGTTCGGCGATGTGCAGCACGATCGCCCCCGACTCGAAGAGCACGAGGCCGCCGTCCTCATACGTGGGGATCTGGCCGAACGGATGGCGCGCACGGTACGCAGGCGCCTTCATTTCGGGAAACGACACCAGCCGCACGTCGTACGGCTGCCCCACCTCCTCGAAGGCCCAGCGCACGCGCATGTCGCGCGCGAGGCCCCGGCCGCGGTCGGGAGATCGTTCGAAGGCGGTGAGGGTGGGCATGCCGGGCTCCGGGTCGTTCAACCAGCGACCAGTGTCCGCCATCCCCGGCGTCACATCCAGACCTGGGACCGGCGCACCGGAAACCTGTGACTCATCCTCCATGCCGCCAGTTGCCGCCGAAAGGGCAAGCGGGCATGAAGAACCAGATGCCATTTTCCATCTCGTCGTCCGTTCGTGGAAACGCCGAACTCATTGCTTCGATCTGCTCATCGAGCGTGCCTGGAAGCGCCACTTCAGGCCGTCCGTCGGCCACCACGAGCACGATGTGCCCATCCAGCACCAGTCGCCGAATGATCCATAGGAACGCGTGCTTCCGCACATCGAACGAGCGAAACCGAGCCATCCAGTCGGCACCCGCGAACGGCGAATTGAGTTCACCCCATACGGCGTCCAGCTCCATGTCCTCACACCGCAGCGCAAGCTGTTCATACTCCGCATCGGTGAGCGGTGCTGACTCTGAACTGCTGTGGTCGTCTTTTCCCTCGTTCATCGAAGTCTCGCCCCCCGCTTCTACGGCGCGCCAGAATGAGCCTGCAACAGGGTGGCCCGCTGATACTTCGATCCAGCCGACATCTACTTGCATGCCGCTCGATCAAGTGAACGAAGCTCACTCTGACCGCAGGTTGCCGGTCACCGCGGGCCCAGCGACTGCTTGAGTCTGGAACTTGTCACCCCGGCGGACGCCGGGGCCCACACGAGCCATGTGCGCGCTTGCATGCAGTGGATCCCGGCGTTCGCCGGGATGACAGCCCTGGGGCGCGGGGTGGCTGACGGGCAGATTCCGCTGCACAGCGGTCGTGCGCTTCAGGCACGAAGCGGTCCTTCTTGATCGTGCGCAACGTCCCATACCTCACCGCCCAAACACTTCCTCAATCAACTGCTCCAGCTGATCGGCACCCTCATGTGTCTTCGTCCAGTCGATCGGCATCACGTCCGGCAGGCTCTCCTGACCCCGCACGGCGGCGATCCAGTTCCGCACCTCATACAGGTAGGCATCCACGGCGCTGTCCGGGTCCGGGGCATCGTCGAGCACCAGGTAAGCGGCGGGCACGTCCCCCCACACGATCCAGTGAAAGCGATCCACACCCCGCTTCACCGGGACCGTTTCGTAGAGAAACACCCCCGCCCGGTCGCCGAAGACGCGGCCAACGAAGATCTGCTGGACCCGCTTGACCCAAGCCAGCGAACACACGTACTCGCGGGCGCCGTGGGACAACTTCAAGAAGGCCGGGGTGCCCACGTCGGCCACGGCGGCGTACTCATTGAGGTTTTTAACTTTCGAGCGATCGAACTGCACGGCGCGAGATCCCATCGTTTGAATTCATTGTGTCGCCCAGAGCATGACGCTTCTACAGAGGCTGTGGGGTCACGTCTTGCCTTTTGCCTCCCTTCCAAACCCATGGAAGGCAAAAGAAGATCTGACCCCGAGAGTACTTGAGCTGCGCTTCAGGGCGGGGTTGCGACATCCGCTTCCGCTGCGCAGCGCGTCGCAACGAGACCTCAGCCGAGCACCAGCGTCTCCTGCGCCCGTGACGCGCGATCGTGCAGCGCGACGACATCGCGCAGCGCAAGGTGCACCACGCCGCTGCCCACGGTGTCGACGAAACGGCACGCGGCATGCTGCGCCGCCTTCGGTTCGTAGGCCGCGATCCAGGCCTCGCGCAGCCCGCGCCGCTCGGCCGCCACGGGCCAGATGCCGGGCCGCGGCCGCATGTGCGACGGGATGCCGATGCGCCAGGGCTTGGCCGTCAGGCGTGCGCGGAAGCAGCGCTGGTTCAGGCACATGCGCACGTAGAGCGGGTCGGCCCCCACGGCCGCGAAAAAGGCTGCCACGTCCGGCGACGTGGGATCGAAGGTCGCGTGGGTCGCCAGCAGGCGCAGCCCGTTCGGCGTGCGATACAGCCGCAGGCTCCAGGCCGGATGCGCCGCGACGAAGGCGTCGATCTTCCGCCGCGCCACCGCCTCGGGCCCGCCGCGCGATGCCGTCGATGCGCGCAGCGCAAGCTGCACCAGCAGGTGCGACAGGGCGAGCGCCGCAAAGGCGGCAACCGCGATCCAGAGCCATCGGCCCGTCGCGGCGCTGGCCAGCCCGCCGATCAGCAGGATTGCCGCCGCGACCCCTGCGACAGGACGCCCACCTGCTGCCGTGTCGAAATCCACGTCCGCGAACAACGCCCGCGGCGAGTTGAGACAGTGCGCCCCGTACCCGTTGCGGGTGACGACCTCCTCGCCGTGGCGGGCCAGCACCTCCTCGCGGATCGGCACGCCGATGGCGCCGTTGTAGGCCGCCTTGCGTTCACGGCGGTCCACCGTCTCGCCGGAAAGGATGCGGCGCAACGCGTCGTTCGCGCGCTGTTCCGCCATCGCCTGGGCGTCGGCCGCGGTCGTCTCGGACCAGCCGAAGCGGCGCACCGTCACCTGGCGCCGGCCCTCGCGATGCTGCACACGGGCTTCGGCCCAATGGTCGGGAACAATCATCGTGGAAATTCTCTCGGGTCGGGATCTGCGGAAAGCGGCAAGGCCGTGGGGTCACGGGCACGTTCAACTGATCAGCGCAACCCGAGCCGCGTGAGCTTCTTGATCAACCCCACCCGCGAGACACCGAGCCGTCGCGCAGCCTCCGACTGGTTCCCGCCCGCCGCCTGCATCGCCTCGCTGATCATGCGGCGTTCCAGTTCCACCAGCGCGCGGTCGAGCAGGCCCTCGGCATCGTCGGCGGCGGCCGGTGCCGTCTCGGTGATCGGCACGCCGGCGGCGAGCGCGAGGGTCTCCGCATCCAGGTCGCGCTGCCCGGGCAGCAGCAGCGCGGCCGCGGCGTCGACCACGGCTTTCAGTTCGCGCACGTTGCCAGGCCACTCGCCCGCGGCGAGCCACGCGAGCGCGCCGCCGGACAGGCCCGCGCCGCGCCGCTGCGCGAAACACGCGGCCAGCAGCGGCACGTCCTGCCGACGCTCGGCGAGGGCCGGCGTGCGCAGCACGATGCCCTTGAGCCGGTAGTACAAGTCCTCCCGGAACGTGCCCGCGCGCACCATGGCCTCCAGGTCGCGGTGCGTGGCGGCCACCACGCGCACCTCGCTGCGCAGCGCGACGCGGCCGCCCACCGGCATGTAGCTGCCCTCCTGCAGGAAGCGCAGCAGCTTGACCTGCATCGGCGGCGGCATTTCCCCGACCTCGTCGAGGAACAGCGTGCCGCCGCGCGCCACTTCCACGAGCCCGGGTTGGTCGCGGTAGGCCCCGGTGAAGCTGCCCTTCAGGTGGCCGAACAACTCGCTCTCCAGCAGCTCGGCCGACAGCGCGCCGCAATGCACCGGCACGAACGGCCCGTTCGCGAGCGGGCCGTGGTCGTGCAGCGCGCGCGCGACGAGTTCCTTGCCGGTGCCGGTGGGGCCCAGCACCAGCACGTTGACACGCGTGGGAGCGACGCGCCGCACCATGGCGCGCAGCGACTGGATCGCCGGGGCCTGCCCGACGAGCCCCATGGAATCGTCGCCCTGCTGCGCCCGCAGCCGGAGCACCTCGGCATCGAGCCGGCGCTTGCGCAGCGCGCGCGCGACGACGAAGCGGAGCAGGTCGGGGTCGATCGGCTTCGACAGGAAGTCCCAGGCGCCGAGTTCGGCCGCGCGCAGCGCGAGCTCGTGTTCCGCGTGCCCGGTGAGCACCACGACCGGCACCCCCGCGAACCGCGGGATCAGCGCGAGCCCCTGTTCCGGGTCCATGCTCGGCGGCATCGCGAGGTCGAGCAGCACCAGGTCCGGGTGGTCGTTCGTGTACGCGGCGAGCGCCGACTCGCCGTCGCCGGCCAGCAGCACCTCGTGGCCCAGGTTGCGCAGGAAGGCGCCGCCCAGGCGCTGGAACGCCGGTTCGTCGTCGACGAGCAGCACGCGGCCGGGTTCGGCGGGCGGGGTGGTGTCGGGGGTCATCGGGGCATCTCCAGCGTGAAGCAGGTGCGCCAGCCGGCGCGTTCGGTCAGGTGGGCGCGGCCGCCGTGGGCCTCGGCGATGCGCGCGACGATCGCGAGCCCGAGGCCCGTGCCGCCGTGGCTGCGCGACGCGAAGGGCTGGAACAGCCGCTCGCGCAGGTCGTCCGGCACGCCCCTGCCGTTGTCGCAGACGTGCAGGGCGACCTCGCCATCGGTCACGTCGACGTCGAGGGTGCAGCCCTCCGGTGCGGCGCCCCGCGCGTTCTCGACGAGGTTCACGAGCGCCTGCTCGAGGCGCCGCGCGTCGGCTTCGACCCACAAGGCCTCAGGCCAGGCAGACGACAGGCGAAGGCCCGGCTCGCGCAGCGCGAGGCGGTCGGCGAGCCCGCGCAGGTCGGTGCGCTCGCGCTGGAGGCGCCACGGTTTCGCGTAGTCGAGCAGGTCGTTCGTCAGGTGGGCGATGCGGGCCACCTGGGCTCCCACTTCGGCGCGCGTCTCCTGCGGTGCCAGCGCGACGGCCATGCCGATGATGTTGAGGGGGTTGCGGATGTCGTGCGCCACGGTGGCGGCCAGCGCGCCCAGCTCAGCGAGCCGGGCCTGCAACTGGCGCTCGCGTTCGCGGGCGGCGAGCTGCTGGCCCTGCTCGACGCGCAGCGTGGCGTCCGCGAGCACGGTCGCGAACAGTTCGGCCGCGTGGCGCGGGCCGGGCGGCGCGGCCTCCCAGCCGATCCACTCGGGCGTCCAACCGGCCGCGGACGAACGCATCGCGAGGGTCGGGATGGACGCGGCCGAATCGCCGTCGATCACGACCCGCGCCGGCATGCCGAGGCGCCGCGAGAGCAGGTCCGAGGCCGTCGCCGCCAAGGTGTCGAACGTGTCCGCATCGGCGAGCGCGCGGCGCCACGCGCCGAGGTCGGACGCACTCACCTCCCCGCCCGGGTACACGAGCCGCTGCACGAAGCGGCGCACCGGCCCGGCGAGCGCGAGGCAGCTGGCGGCGACCGCGAGGCCGCTCAGCCAGCGCGACTCGAACGGCAGCAGCAGCGGCATCACCGCGACGATGGCCGCGCCCAGCGCGAGCAGCAGGGTCCAGACGAGCGCGCGGCCGGCCCACGCGTTCGCGACGAATACTCCGTAGCGCAGGATGCCGTACACGAGGATCAGCGGGTACAACGGCAACAGGAGCAGGGGGAACGGATAGACGGGCCACTGCATCAGCGCGATGCCGTAGCCGCACAGGCACACGAGGCCCCACAGGCACGAGGCGGTGACCGCGGCGACCTGGGCCCGGGCCGGCACCGCACCCTCGGGCCGCGCCCGGAACAGTGTGTGAAGCAGCACCGACACGCCCGCCACCCCGAGTACCACCCAGGAGATGCTGGCGACCCACGCGGCCGGCAGCGCCCAGGCGATGCGGCCCACGTGGGGATGGTCCACGAAGTAGGCCGGCAGCAGGCCCTGCGACACCAGCACCGCGGCCAAGCCCAGCACGTAGGCCGCGCGGATCCAGCCCGTGCCCACGGGCGCCCGGCAGAACACCACGCAGAAGTGGAAGAACAGCGCGGACGTGAGCGGCGCGGTGCCGAGCAGGTGCAGCGCGAGCGTCTCGACCCCGGGGCCGAACCAGTTCGGGAGTTCGTTGCCGACGATCCACACCGCGATCGCCGCCAGGAAGGCGGCGAGCAGGCGGCCGCCCGCCACCCGGTCGGCCCAGGCGAGGAGCACGCCGGCCAGCACCAGCGTCTCCACCAGCGAAAACCCCATCGCGACACGCAGCAGCATCTGTATACGTCGTTGACAGCCCTCGGGAACCGAACTGTAAACGATGGCGACAGGTCCGGTTTACTTTCTCAATGAAATCAACGACTTAGCGCCTGGCCCGCTTCTCGCAGAAGCAGGCTCATGAACACCCTCTCCGACACCCGCCGTTGTCACCCCGCCGAACCGCTGGACCTCGCCGCGATGGTGGGTCCGGGCTGGGGCCGGCTCCCCGCCGCCGTCCGCCGCCGCTTCGGCGCCCATGCGGCCCCCGTCACCTACACCGGCCGCATGGACCTGCGCTGCTCGCCGCTCGGCCGCGTGATCGCGTGGCTGGCCTGGCCGCTGCGCGGTCCGCTGGTGCCGCACTGCGTCACGGACGTGCCGGCGTCCGTCGAGGTCTACCCGGACGGCCACGGCGGTGTCGTGTGGTCCCGCCAGCTGGGCGGCCAGCTGGTGTCGTCGACCAAGCTCGCCCACCCGGACGGGAATGGCGTGCTGGAGCGCACCCGCGGCGGCCTGGCGATGTCCCTCGACGTGCTCGAGGACGACGGCGCGCTCGTCTTCCAGAGCCGCCGCTACGCGTGGTGCTTCGGCCCGTTCATGCTGAACCTGCCCCGATGGTTGAGCCCCGGCCAATGCCGCGTCGAACACCGCGACCTCGGCGCCGGCCACTTCCGCTTCACCCTGACGATGACCCACCCCTGGTGGGGCGTCACCTTCGAACAGACCGGCGAGTTCATCGACCCGGTCGAGGAGAACTGAGATGCTGCTGATCGACACGATCCTGATCTGCCAGGCGCTGCTGGGCGCCTTCGACAACCTGTGGCACCACGAGTGGCAGGCCCGCCTGCCGCAGCAGCGGGGCGCGCGCCGCGAGCTCGCGCTGCATGCGGCGCGCGAGGCCCTGTACGGCGCGCTGTTCCTGGGACTGGCGTGGTGGGCCTGGCACGGGCTCTTCGCGCTGGCCGTCGCCATCGTGCTCGCGGTCGAGGTGGTCATCACCCTCGCCGACTTCCTCGAGGAGGACCGCACCCGCCAGCTGCCCCCCTTCGAACGCTGGCTGCACACGGTGCTGACGGTGAGCTACGGCCTCTTCGTGGGCGTGATGGGGGCGGTGCTGCTGGACTGGGCCGCCGAGCCCACCGCGCTGGTGGCGAACGGACGCGGCCTTGTCTCGTGGTGGTTCACCGCGATGGCCGCCGGCGTGTGGGCCTGGAGCGTGCGCAACGCGCTGGCCGTGCGGCGGCTGGGCGACGTCCCTGCGCCGGTTGTGCTGCCGGTGCCGCGCGGTGCCGAGGCCGTGCTCGTGACCGGAGGCACCGGCTTCGTGGGCCGCGCCGTGATCGCCCGGCTGAGGGCCGAGGGCCGCCGCGTGATCGTGCTGACACGCGACGTGCGCCAGGCACGGCTGCAGTTCGATCCCGCGGTCACCTCGGTGGGCTCCCTCGACGAGATCGCCCCCGAGACCCGCATCGGCGCGATCGTCCACCTGGCCGGTGCGCGCGTGCTGGGCCGTCCGTGGACGGCGGCGCGCCGCCGCGAGCTGGTCGACAGCCGCACCCGCCTGTGCGAGGACCTGCACGCCCTCGTGCGCCGGCTGGAGCAGCGTCCGCGCGTGCTCGTGGCGGCCTCCGCCGTGGGCTACTACGGCGTGCCCGAGGCCGGCATGCGCTGCGACGAAGGCACGCCGCCCCAGCCGGGCGTGTTCCAGTCGGCCCTGTGCACCGCCGCCGAACACGAGGCGCGCCGGCTCGAAGG
>Ga0247829_10001764_pt1 | contig 10153 bp, 8 predicted proteins | sample 12C_Control_Day4_FD_207765 | JGI IMG/M metagenome (GOLD analysis project Ga0247829, IMG submission 207765) | Soil microbial communities from agricultural site in Penn Yan, New York, United States - 12C_Control_Day4 | ecosystem: Environmental > Terrestrial > Soil > Agricultural land | place: USA... | reverse complement strand
CGGACGCGCGAGATCGGGCTGCGCATGGCGGTGGGCGCACGCACGCGCGACATCCTCGGGCAGTTCCTGGTCGAGGCCGTGACCCTGTCGCTGATCGGCGGCCTGATCGGCGTGGCGCTCGGCATGGGCACCTCGCTTGCCATCGCCGAGCTCGCCGGCTGGCGCATCGTCATCTCGCCGCAGGCGGTGGGCCTGGCGGTCGCGTTCGCGTTCGTCATCGGCGTGTTCTTCGGCTTTTATCCGGCGCGCAAGGCGGCACGGCTGAATCCGGTCGAGGCGCTGCGCTTCGAATGAGGGTGCTCGTCACCGGCGGTGCGGGCTACATCGGCTCGCACATGGTGAAGCTGCTGGTCGAAAGCGGCGCGCAGGTGACGGTGGTGGACGACCTTTCGACGGGACACGCCGACGCGGTGCGCGGGCGCGATTTCGTGCGGGGCGATGTCGCAGACGCGACCTTCACGAAAAACCTTCTGGAGCAGAAGCAGATCGAGGCGGTGGTGCATTTCGCCGCCTGCAGCCTGGTGGGCGAATCGGTGGCGGACCCGCTCAAGTACTACCGGCGCAACGTCGGCGGCACGGCAGGGCTGGTGGAAGCGATGCGCCAGGCGAAGGTGACGCGGCTGGTCTTTTCCTCCACCGCTGCGGTATACGGCGATCCCGTGCGCACGCCCATCGACGAGGCGCATCCGACGCAGCCGGTCAATCCCTACGGCTCGAGCAAGCTCGCCATCGAGCGTATGCTCGCCGAGTGCAGCACCGCCTACGGGATCGGCGCCGTCGTGCTGCGCTACTTCAACGCCGCCGGCGCCGACCCGTCGGGCGAGCTCGGCGAGCGGCACGAGCCGGAGACGCACCTCATCCCGCTGGTGCTGCAGGCGGCCTCCGGGCGCCGGCCCTCGATCTCGGTATTCGGCAACGACTGGCCGACGCGCGACGGCAGCTGCGTGCGCGATTACATCCATGTCAGCGACCTGTGCGTCGCTCACCAGCTCGCGCTCGACTGGCTGGCGGCGGGTGGACGCTACGAATGCTTTAATCTCGGCAACGGGGAGGGCGCCACCGTGCTCGAGGTCATCGAGGCGGCGCGCCGTGTGACCGGGAGAACAATAAAAATGGTTCAAGCGCAAAGAAGAGCTGGCGATCCCCCCTCCCTCGTGGCCGACGCCAGCAAGGCGCGCCGCGTGCTCGGCTGGCAGCCGGCGCGCGCCGATATCGAGGGCATCGTGCGCGACGCCTGGAACTACGAGCAGCGTCGCGCGTCATGAACGCGAAGCGAGAGCTGTTCCTCGTCAGTTTCCTGATCCTGTTCTTCGAGCTCGCGGCGATCCGCTGGTTCGGAGCGACGGTAGTGTTCCTCACCTTCTTCACCAACATCGTGCTGCTCGCCAGCTTCCTCGGCATGAGCGTCGGCCTGCTGTCGGCGCGCGGGCCGCGGAATTTCCTGGCCGCGGCGCTGCCGGTGGCGATGCTCGCCTGCGCAGTGGCCATCGTCACCCACCTGCTCTACTGGCAATGGTCGGACAGCGTATCGGTCGGCGTCGGCGACCAGGGCACATCGCCGGGGTTGATTTATTTCGGCACCGAATACCGGCCGGCCGATCCGAGCCGCTGGGTCATCCCGATGTGGGCGGTGGGCGGCGCGTTCTTCGCGCTCATTGCCCTGCCCTTCGTCGGCCTGGGGCAGGTCATGGGCCGCGCCTTCGACGCCATCCCCAACCGGGTTGCGGCATACACCGTGGACATCTGTGGCAGCCTGACCGGCATCGCCGCGTTCGCGGCGATGAGCTATCTCCAGCTGCCGCCGACGGCGTGGTTCGTCCCCATCGTGCTGCTGATGCTGCACTTCGCGGGCTGGCGCAAGCCGGTGCAGCTGGCCGCCGCGGGCACCCTGTTCACGCTCGTCGCCATCGGCTCGCATGGCCTGATCGTCAACGGAGAGGTGTCGTGGTCGCCTTACTACAAGGTCGCCTACACGCCTGCATTCGGCCAGATCGCCACCAACGACATCGGCCACCAGCAGATGCTCAAGATCGAGCACAACGGCGTGGCCTATGTGCTGCCGCACCTGCTCAACCGCGATGCCGGCGGCAAGCCGTTCGAGGACGTGATGATCATCGGCGCCGGCAGCGGCAACGACGTCGCCGGCGCGCTGCGCAGCGGCGTCAAGCACATCGACGCGGTCGAGATCGACCCGCGCATCAACTCGATCGGCCGGCGCGCGCATCCCGACCAGCCCTATTCCGACCCGCGCGTGTCCATCCACCTCGACGACGGTCGCAGCTTCGCGCGCAACACCGAGCGCAAATACGACCTCGCGGTCTATGCGCTGGTCGACTCGCTGGTGCTGCACTCCGGCTACTCCAGCCTGCGCCTGGAAAACTTTCTCTTCACGCGCGAGGCCCTCGAGGACGTGAAACGCACGCTCAAGCCCGATGGCGTGTTTGCGATGTACAACTTCTATCGCCAGGGCTGGGTGGTCGGCCGGCTGGCGAAAATGGCCGAAGAGGTGTTCGGCGAGAAGCCGCTGGTGATCTCGCTGCCGCAGCGCGACACCATCGGGCCCGGCGACAACCAGTTCGGCCACATCACCTTCCTGCTCGTCAGCAGCGATTCCAAGCGCTTGCAAGCGATCCGGGAGCGATTCGCGAAGGGTGAGAGCTTCTGGCTCAATCCCAAGCCGCCGATGAACGAGGCGATCAACGCCTTCAGGACCGCCGCGCCGGCGAACGAGGACTGGTTCCGCAGCGCGCCGGCCCGGCTCGATGTGGCGGGCATCGACCGGCTGCCGAGCGACGACTGGCCGCAGCTCTATCTGCGCGAGCGCGAGATCCCCTGGGCGCCGATCGGCCAGGGCATGCTGGTGATCGCGCTGCTGTCGCTCGCCATCCTGCTCGCCTTCGCGCCGCGAGGCCGCCTGCGCCCGAACTGGCAGATGTTCTTCCTCGGCGCCGGCTTCATGCTGCTCGAGACCAAGGGTGTGGTGCACATGGCGCTGCTCTTTGGCAGCACCTGGATCGTGAATTCGATCGTGTTCTTCGCCATCCTGGTGATGATCCTGTGCGCGAATCTCTACGTCATCAAGGCGAAGCCCCGGCGCCTGGCGCCCTACTACCTGCTGCTGGTGGCCGCGCTGCTCGTCAATGCGCTGGTGCCGATGAACCTGTTTCTTTCCCTGCAGCCGCTCGAGCGCACCGTCGTCTCGTGCCTGGTGGTCTTCGTGCCGGTGTTCTTCGCCGGCGTGATCTTCGCCACGGTCTTCCGCGAGAGCCGGCAGCCCGACGTCGATTTCGGCTGGAATGTCGCCGGCATCATCCTCGGCGGGCTGAGCGAGCATCTGTCGCTCGTGCTCGGCTTCAACTACCTGATCCTGGTGGCGATTGCCTATTACCTGCTGTCCCTGGCATTGCGACCCGCCAGCCCGCGATGACGCGCGCCGGCGGCTCCAGCGCTCCGGCGCGCTTGCGAACGGCGGCGGTGGGCCTGGGTTGGGTCAGCCAGAACCGTCACCTGCCGGCGATGCAGCGCAACCCGGCGTTCGACGTCGTCGGCGTGGTCGACCGGCACCCGGACCGCGCCCGCGAAGTGGCCGCGCGGGCCGGGCTGCGCCGACATCATGCCGGCGAGCGGCTGGCGGAGGTGCCATGGCTCGCCGAGGTCGAAGCCTTCGTCATCGGCGCCGCCCCGGCTTCGCATGGCACGCTAATCCGCGAAGCCCTCTCGCTCGACCGGCACGTGCTGACCGAGAAACCGTTCGTGCTCGACCCTGCCGAAGGCGAGGCGCTGGTCGCGCTCGCCGGCGAGCGGCGGCGCCTGCTGGCAGTGATCCACAACTTCCAGTTCGCGCGCTCGACGCGCGCACTGCTCGCGGACCTCGCCGCGGGGCATTACGGCGCCGTGCGTTTCGTGCATGCCCGGCAGCTGGGCAATCCGCGGCGCCGCCTGCCGGCATGGTACGACGAGCTGCCGTTGGGCCTGTTCTACGACGAGAGCCCGCACATGTTGTACCTGCTGCGCGCGCTCGCGCCCGCGCCCCTGGAGTTTCTGCGTGCCGAGGTGCATCCGAGCACGCTCGGCAAGCGCACCCCGGCGTGGATCAGCGCGCACTACGCCGCCGGACCCGGCCGCATCCCGGTCAAGCTGGACATGGGGTTCGAAGCGCCGCTCAGCGAGTGGCACGTGTCGGTCGCCGGCGAGCATTACCTGGGGGACGTGGACGTGTTCCGCGATATCTACGTGCGCATTCCCAACGATGGGCGGCATACCGCCTGGCCGGTCCTGCGCACCTCGCTCTCCGCCACGTGGGCGCACTGGGCGCAACATCTGGTCAGCGGGCCGCGTCACCTGCGCGGCACCCTACTCTATGGCAACGACGAAGTGTTCCGCCGCTTCGCGGCTGCGGCGCAGACCTCGGCCGAACCCGAGGGAATCGGTGCCGGCGATGCGCTCGCCGTGCTGCGGATGCAGCACGAGATCCTCCTGCGCGCGGACATTCTCCTGGACGCCGCGCGGTTACGCTAACGCGTGCGCATCGCGCTCGTCACCCACTACTTTCCCGCGCACCGCGGCGGCGTCGAGCTGGTCGCGGCGGAGCTCGCCAAGCGGCTCGCCGCGAGCCACGGCATGGCGATTTCCTGGCACGCCAGCGACACCGATCCGCCACCGGCGATTCCCGGCGTGGTCTGCGTGCCCGCGCACGCCTGCAACGCCATCGAGCGCCGCCTGGGCGTGCCCTACCCGCTATGGTCGCCGAAGGCGTTGCGGCAGCTCGCGTCAGCGGCCCGCGCCGCTGACGCGCTCCACATCCACGACTGCCTTTATTTGCCGAACGTGGTTGCCTACACCGCGGCGCGGCTAGCCGGCCGGCCGATTCTGGTCACCCAGCATGTCGGCATGGTGCCCTATCGCAATCCGATCCTGCGCGCGCTGCTGTTCGCGGCGTACCGCGTGCTCGGTCGCGCAGTGCTCGGCGGCGCGACGCAGGTCGCGTTCGTGAGCGAGGCTGTACGCCGCTATTTCGAGGCTTTCGTCCGCTTCAAGGCGCCGCCCGCGCTCGTGCCCAATGGCGTCGATCACACGCTGTTTCATCCCGTGGACGAGGCTCGCCGCGACGTGCTGCGCGCCGGGTTCGGTGCCGGCCGCGGCACGCCGCTGCTGCTGTTCGTCGGCCGTTTCGTCGAGAAAAAGGGATTACTCGTCCTGCGGGAGCTTGCCGCGCGATTTCCGGAGGCGCGTTGGCTATTTGCCGGATGGGGCCCGCTCGACCCGGGGCGGTGGGCGCTCGCGCACGTAAGCGTGCTGCGCGGGCTGTCCGGTGGACAGCTTGCGCCGCTTTACCAGGCGGCAGACCTGCTCGTCCTGCCGAGCAGGGGCGAAGGGTTTCCCTTGGTAGTCCAGGAGGCGATGGCCTGCGGAACGCCGGCGCTCGTGGAAACCGATACCGCAGCCGGGTGCCCCGACGCGGCCGCGACGCTCCTTAGCGAGGACACCGGCGCAGCCGACGCTGTGACGCGCTGGGAGACGCGCATCCGGCAGCTCACCGCCCCGGGGGGCGGCCTGGCGGCCCTGCGCGCCCCGGCCGCCGCCTACGCGGCGGCGCATTGGTCCTGGGCGAGCTGCGCCAACGAGTACGCACAGCTGCTGCGCCGCTGCGCCCGGTAATGCCGGGCATGATTAGCGGCGCACTGACGAACCGATTAATCTCCCGCCTGCCTGTTCGGCAGGAGAACAAGAATCTGACCCTGTGACCATGCGCCGCGAACTGCTGCGTCGCCTCCTGGGCGAAAACCCCTTCCAGCCTGCGACCAGCTGGTGGCGGTCGATCGAACTCGCGGTGCTGATCAAGCATGGGCTGCCGCACGGCACGGGCTTCGACCTCGGCTGCGGGGACGGCAAGCTGATGCGCATCCTGCTGGACGCCGCGGGAGCCGCGCCGACGCTGGTCGGCGCGGATCCCGACCCGCTCGAGGCCCGCGATGCGGGCGCCTCGGGCGTGTACCGGCGCGTGCACACGGTTCCCGGCGATCGCGTGCCGGAACCCAACGCGTCGTTCGACTTCGTGTTCTCCAACTCGGTGCTCGAGCACATCGACGAGCTCGAGCCGGTCATGGCGGAGACCGCGCGCCTGCTGCGGCCCGGCGGCACGTTCCTGTTCACCGTGCCGAGCGCGGGCCTGCACGAGTGCCTCGCGGGGCCGCTCTTTCCCTGGAGCGACCGGCCAACCTACCTGGCCATGGTCGATCGCCGCTGCCACCACCGCCGCTATTGGGGCGAAGCACAATGGCGCGAGTGCCTCGGCCGTCACGGCATCGACGTGGTGCACGCCAAGCCCTACCTCACGCGGCCCGAAGTACAGCGCTGGGAGACGCTCGCGCGCTTCACTTCCGGCGTGCTGTACGCCGTCGCCGGGGAGCGCCTGCAGCCGATCGAGATCCAGCGCAGCCTGCGCTTGCGCCGGCGCGGCCTGCGCCTGCCGGCGTGGGCGGCCGCCGCGCTCGCCGCGGCGCTCTCGGCAGGCGTTGCGCCGGACTTATCCCGGCATTCCGGCTGCCTGCTGATCGAAGCGCGCAAGCGGCGGTGAAGTTCCTCGCGTACGCGAGCGTGGGAGGGACGTGCGCGTTGCTCAACCTAGCGGTGCTCTGGTTGCTAACGTCCGTCGCCGGCGTGCACTACCTGCTGTCGAACACGATCTCGTTCTTCGCGCTGACGCCGGTCGGTTTCCTGCTGCAGAAGCTGATCACCTTCCGCACTCCCGGCGCCGCCGCCCGCGTGGAGTGGCCGCGGTACTTCGCCACCATGGGCTCGACCTTTCTTGCCCACCTGGGGCTGATGTACGTGCTGGTTTCGCTGCTCGGCGTCTGGTACCTCGCTGCCAACGTCCTGGTGACCGCGGTCCTGCTCGCCACCAATTTCATCGTCAACGACCGCTGGAGCTTCGCGCTGCGGCGCTAAGGCATGCGCACCGACGTCTGTACCCGAGTGCTGGTCCTGGCGTGCATCTTCGCCGCCAGCCTATCGATCCTCTACATCCTCAACTACACCTGGTGGGAGCACCCGCTCAACCGCTTCTGGATCCTCGAATACAGCCTGCGCACCCAGGACCTGGTGGGCGCGACGCTGCTCGCGGCGCTCGCCCTCGCCGCCTGGTTCGCGCCCGGACACCGCGCCGGCTTCGCCGTGGTCGAGGCGATGTCGCGTCATCCGTGGCGCGCCGCCGCCGTGACCTTCGTCGTCCTTTGCCTGGGTACGCTCTACGTCGAGCACAACCATCCTCTCGTGCCCGACGAATATGCGCCGCTGCTGCAGAGCCGGGTGTTCGCCGCGGGGCACCTGACGGGCCACTTTCCGCCCGATCTGATGGGACGGCTAATCCCGCCGTATTTCATGCTTCATTTCCTGTACGGCTCGTTCGAGACCGGCGACGTGGCCTCGGCCTACTGGCCTGGGTTCGCCCTCGTGCTCACGCCATTCAGCTTCCTGCAGGTGCCGTGGGCGTGCAATCCTCTGCTCGCGTCCCTCGCGCTGGTCCTGATCGGCCGCCTTGCCGCACGCGTGACCGGCGAGACGCAGGCCGCCGGCTGGGCGATGCTGCTGACGCTCGCCTCACCCGGATTCACGGCGATGGCCATCAGCTACTTCTCGATGACCGCGCACCTGCTGCTCAACCTCGTGTTCGTCTGGCTGCTGCTCGAGCGGCGTTTGGTGCTCGCCGGTGCCGTGGGTTCGCTGGCGCTGATCCTCCACAACCCGGTGCCGCACGCGCTGTTCGCGCTGCCATGGATCGCCTGGCTCGCCTGGGGTCCGGGTGGCTATCGCCGCCTGCTCGCGCTGGCTGCCGGCTATGCCCCGCTGGCGCTGATCGTCGGCTTCGGCTGGGCCCTCGTGCTGAGCGGCATCCAGGGCAATTCGCTCTACGGCTACTTTCCGTATGACAGCAACCCGCTGCACCGCATCGGCAATTTCTTCTGGGACTGGCACATCCGGGTGCGCAGCGCGATCGCCGGCCCGGCCGATGATCCGCTCGGGGCGCGGATCGCGGAGCTCACCCGGCTGTGGAACTGGGCGGTACCCGGCCTTCTCCTGCTCGCTGCCGCCGGCTGGTGGATCGGGCGCCGCGATCTGCGCATTCGGCTGCTCGGCCTCTCCTTCCTCTGCACGGCGGCAGGATACTCGTTCGTCGCGTTCACTCAGGGCTTTGGCTGGGGCGCACGCTTTTTCCATCCACCTTGGGGAGCGCTGCCGATCCTCGCAGCGGTTGCGCTCGTCAACCTGCGGCCGCGCCACGTCTGCGAGCGGCTGCACGCCAGCGTGGCTTCCCTCGCCATTCTCAGCCTGGTCTTCGCGACGGCGTTGCGCACGGTGCAGATTCACGGCGAGGTCGCCCTGCATCTCGCGGGCCGCCCGCCAATCGCGCCCCATGCACGACAGATCGTCTTCATCGCCTACGACCGGGCGGCCTACAGCGACACGCTGGTGCAAAACGATCTGCTCCTGCGCGACCCGGTCTGGACCATGGTCAGCCTGGGTGCGCGGAGCGATGCGGATTTCATGGGCGTGCGATTCCCCACGGCGCGCCTGGTGCACAGCGACCGCCGCGGCCAGGTCTGGCGGCTCGAGCCCTAAGTCATTCGCGCGTGGCGCGCAGGCTGAAGGACGACGCGTAGCGACGCAGCAGCGGCATGCGCAGCGCCAGATTGTCGATCGCCTCGAGTCCCGCGCCCAGCCAGTCCGGGGTGGCTGGCGCCAGCCAGGCGAGCGGGCCGAGAAAATAGTCCGTGTAGGAAATGGCCGGCCGCGAAAAGCCGGCCGCCGCGGCGAGCGCGGCAAGGTCCGCGGGATCGAGCTCCCGCTCGTCCGGGCTGTGGTAGCGGTCGTACGTGCCGCGCACCAGGCCGGCGAAGTACCGCACCAGGCGCCTGCGGCTGGGGTCGCTGGAGTAGAACGCGCCGCCGCTGCGCAGCACCTTGCGCGCGGCGCGCAGCGTATCGCCGATCTCCGCGTCGCCCAGATGATGGAGGACTGCGAAGGCGGCGACGAAGTCGAACCGGCCGAAACTTTCCAGTGGCGCGCCCGCTGCCGACACCGCGAACGTGACGTTGCGCAGGCCTGCGGCTTCGGCCTGCGCCCGCGCCTGCTCGATCGCGACCGGCGAGAGGTCGAATCCGACGATCTCGGCGACATGCGGGGCGAGGTGGCGCTCGATCGAGCCGTCACCGCACCCCAGGCTGAGGATGCGGTGCCCGCGGCCAGCGCCGGTCCGCCGCAGGAATTGGCGCGCGCTGCGCTGGTGGACGCGCCGGAAGAGCGGGCTGCCTTGGATCCTGGCCGCGTCGGCCGCGTAGTGGAGGTCGTGGTAGTCGCGCTCGTTCATCGGCTGTTCAGTCGACACGCTGCGCGCCGCAGGCGGCCGGCGGGGCGGCGCCCTCGCGCTCCCAGTCGGAGAGGCGCCCGAGATCTAGATGGGTTGCGGAGCGGAAACGGTTGAGAATGATCCGGTCCGCGTACGCCTCCAGCCGCGCATCGAGCCCCGAGTAGTATCGCGACCAGCCGCCGCCCAGCGGCTCGGTGACCGCAGTCTGTCCGCGAAACAGCGTCCGGCAGGCTTTTTCGATGCGATCGAAGAGCGTCGAAGCACGCTTCTCCTTTTGAACGTCGACCGGATCGCGCGTCGCCGGCCGCAGTGCGCAGCTCACCACCGAAAGCGGCTCCTGTGCCGGCCCGAGTCCGGCGAAGCGGTTGGCGGCGCGTGACAGCAGGTCACCGGTGTCGCGCCGCCAGGCAATGGTGTCGCAATTGTCCGCGTCCACCCGGTAGCCAATACGCACGAGCGTGGCGTCGTACGCCGTCACCTGCTCGGCGCGCGGCCGCCCCTCGACCAGCTCCAGCCCGCGGCCCAAGGCGCGCACTCTGCCGTCATGGCGCTCGAGCAGCGCGGCGAGCCTCGGCGACTCGGGGGGCAGGCTGTGCTGCCCGCGAAAGTTGACGAACGACGAGGCGGGATGCACGAAGGGCGCGACTACCGCCATCGGCAGGATTTCCAGCGTGAGGTACAGGGCCGGCTCGCGCACCGCGCGCTCGGGCACGTCATAGGCGAGCCAGTGCCGGGTCCACGGCTCGGCGAGGAACCAGCGCGGCGGCGCAGCGACGACGGTGGTGC
>Ga0247829_10001757_pt1 | contig 10171 bp, 10 predicted proteins | sample 12C_Control_Day4_FD_207765 | JGI IMG/M metagenome (GOLD analysis project Ga0247829, IMG submission 207765) | Soil microbial communities from agricultural site in Penn Yan, New York, United States - 12C_Control_Day4 | ecosystem: Environmental > Terrestrial > Soil > Agricultural land | place... | reverse complement strand
GGATGTGCCTCGCGCTGCACGAGTCGAGCCGGACGAAGGTGATCGTTGCCGAGGCGACGTGGCGCGTCGTCGATCGTTGCGTGCAGATTCTCGGCGGTCAGGGCGTCACGGACGAGACGATCGTCGCGCGGATCTTCGCCGACCTGCGGGCATTCCGGATCTACGACGGCCCCTCCGAGGTCCACCGCTACAGCATCGCGAGGCACATCCTGCGCGGCAGGCGCGGCCACGACCCGGACACGCATTGAGGGCATCGGAAGCTCCTGCACGAAGCAGCCGAACGATGCTGAACGAAGAAGCCCTGCGCCAATACCTGCGCGATCGCCTGCCCGGCACCGATCGGCCGCTGTCGATCGAGCCGTTGCGGGGCGGCCAATCGAATCCCACGTTCCTGCTTCGCTTCGGCTCGCGCAGCTACGTGTTGCGAAAACGGCCGGATGGGACGCTGCTGCCGTCGGCGCACGCCGTCGACCGCGAATACCGGGTGATCAGCGCGCTCGCGAAGACGGACGTCCCGGTGCCCGGAACGTATTGCTATTGCGATGACTCCGACGTGATCGGCACGCCGTTCTTCGTCATGGATTACGTCGACGGCCGCGTATTCCGGGACCCCGCGCTGCCCGAGCTCGACAGGCGTGAACGCGCGGCACTGTGGGACGACATCAATTCGGTGATCGCTCAGCTGCATGGCGTCGACTACGACGCGGTGGGCCTGTCCGGTTACGGCAAATCCGGCAACTATTTCGAGCGCCAGATCGGACGCTGGACGCGCCAGTACCGGGCCTCGGAAACCGAGCGCATCGAGTCGATGGACCGCCTGATCGACTGGCTGCCGGCGAACATTCCCCCTGGCGACGACACGTCGATCGTGCACGGCGATTTCCGCATCGACAATCTGATCGTTCATTCGGCGGAGCCGCGCGTGATCGCCGTGCTCGACTGGGAGCTGTCGACGCTTGGATCGCCGCTTGCCGATTTCTCGTATCACATGATGGCCTGGCGGCTCACGCAACAGCAATTCCGCGGCATGGCCCAATGCGACCTGGCGGCGCTGGGAATTCCGGGCGAGCGCGATTACATGCGCGCCTACTGCCGGCGTACGGGGCGCGACGACATCGACGCGCGCGACTGGGAGTTCTATATGGCGTTCAGCATGTTCCGCATGGCATCGATCCTGCAGGGCATCGCCCGCCGCGCGATCGACGGCACGTCGGCCGATCCGGACGCAGGCGAAGTCGGAAAACGCGCACGCGCAGTGGCCGATGTCGCGTGGACGCATGTCGAGCGCATGCTCGGCACGCGGGGATAAGCGATGCAATTGTCGCTCGCAGGCCGCAACGCGCTCGTCACGGGCGCCAACGGAGGGCTCGGCAGCCATTTCGCGCAGACGCTCGCGCGGGCCGGCGCAAGCGTCGCCCTCTGCGCGCGACGGCGCGAATCACTTGGTACCGTGCGCGATGCGATCCAGGGTCTCGGCGCACGCGCCGAGTGCATAGCGCTCGACGTGACGAACGCGGCGAGCGTCGCCGCGGCCTTCGACGCCGCGGCCGCGGCGCTCGGACCCATCACCGTCGTCGTCAACAACGCCGGCATTGCAGTCACCAAGCCCTTGCTCGACCAGACCGATGACGACTGGCGGCAGGTGATCGGCGTCAATCTCGACGGCGCCTGGCGCGTTGCGCAGGCCGCGGCGCGCCACATGGTGCAGCACGCGCAGGGCGGCAGCATCGTCAACGTCGCCTCGGTGCTCGGATTGCGCGTGACCGCGCAGATCCCTGCGTACGCCGCATCGAAGGCCGCGCTCGTGCAGTTGACGAAGGCGATGGCGCTCGAGCTCGCGCGGCACCGCATTCGCGTGAACGCGCTCGCACCCGGCTACATCGAGACTGCCATCAACCGTGAGTTCTTCGCGAGCGAAGCCGGCCAGGCGATGATCAAGCGGATTCCGCAACGTCGGATCGGCACGCCGCAGGATCTCGACGGACCGCTGCTGCTGCTCGCATCCGACGCCGGGGCATACATGACGGGCGCCGTCGTTGCCGTCGACGGCGGCCACCTCGTCAGCTCGCTGTAGCGAAGCGCATCGACGATCGGCGCGAGACTCGATCGCTCATCCCGCGCTCGCCTCGTATCGGACCCTCGATGCAGCAACTGCTGTCTCCACTCCTTTGGCGCATCGCGGGAGCGCTATCGCTTGCATTGGGCGCGATCGGCATCGTCGTGCCGGTTCTACCGACGACACCGTTCGTGCTCCTCGCAGGTTTCTGCTTCGCCCGCGGCTCGCCTGCACTGCATCGCTGGCTGCTCGCCAATCGCGCATTCGGCCCCATGTTGCGCGACTGGGAGGAACATCGCAGCATCGAACACCGAACGAAGATCGTCGCGATCGCGACGATGTCCATCAGCCTCGCGTTGTCGATCGTGTTCGCCGTCGATCCGGCCTGGCTCCAGGTGACGCTCGCACTGCTCGGAGTCGGGCTTGCAGTCTGGATCTATCGCATTCCTTCGCGCGACCACCCGTCGCAGTCACCCGGCAGGCAGTCGCGATGAATTGACGCGCATCGCGAGGTGAGAGCTTCACGATCCGTCAAGCCGATGCGCGCCGGACCCCGCATCCGCGTCGACCCGTTCCCTCCTTCGCGTTTTCACGCGGTGAGGCGCGCGAAGCCTTCCGCGAGGTCGGCCATCAGGTCCTGCGGGTCCTCGAGGCCGATGTGCAAGCGCAGCGACGGCCCGCCCGGATTCCATGACGTCACCGTGCGCGCGCGCTCGGGCCACGTCGGCACGATCAGGCTCTCGAAGCCGCCCCAGCTCCAACCCATGCCGAACAGCCGCAGGCCGTCGAGCATGCGTGCGATCGCATCGCGACCAACCGGCTGCAATACGACGCCGAAGAGGCCGGATGCGCAATGGAAATCGCGTCGCCACAGCGCGTGCCCGGGATCGCTCGGAAGCGCCGGGTACAGCACCTGCCGCACTTCCGGCCGCGTCGCCAGCCAGCCGGCGAGCGCGCGCGCACTGGCCTCATGCCGAGCCATTCGCACGCCGAGCGTGCGCAAGCCGCGCAGGCCAAGGAAGCAATCGTCGGGCGACGGCGTGACGCCCATGTCGGTCCACAGCCGGTGCAGCGCCGGGTACGTCGCCGCATTGGCGACGATCGCGCCGAGCAGCAGGTCCGAGTGGCCGCCGATGTACTTCGTGATCGCGTGCACGGAGACATCGACGCCATGGTCGAACGCGCGAAAGCCGAGCGGCGTCGCCCACGTGTTGTCGAGCACGAGCTTCGCGCCACGTCCATGCGCGACCGCGCCGATTGCCGGGATGTCCTGCACTTCGAACGTCAGCGATCCCGGCGATTCGGCGAATACGACCTTCGTGTTCGGCTTGAAGCGATCGGCGATCGCGGCGCCCGCGACCGGGTCGTAGTACTCGACGTCGACGCCGAGCCGCCGCAGATGGTTGTCGCAGAAGCGGCGCGTCGGACCGTACACGGCATCGGTGACGAGAAGGTGATCGCCAGGCGCAAGCAACGCGAGCAGCGGCAGCGTCGTCGCGGTCAGGCCTGACGGCACTACCAGCGCTGCATGTCCGCCTTCCAGCTCGGCGAGCGCGTGCTGCAAGTCGGTGACGGTCGGCAGACCGTGCAACCCATACGAGAGACCCGCGTATTCGCCGCGCGACGCACGCTCGAGATCCGCGACCGTCGGCAGCAGGATCGTGGAGGCGCGAAAGACTGGCGTGCTGACGGCACCGAGATAGCGGCGCGGGTCGCGCCCGAGGTGCGAAAGATCGGTCGCGATCCGGTAGCGTGGCTTCTGGTTCATTGCAATCCCAGCCCGGCGACGATTTTCCGGACCTGCGCCGCGACGTCGTCGCGGATGTCGACGACGATGGCGTCGGCCGGCAGCTCGAGCGTCGCGAATTGGCTGTCGAGCAGCGTCGCCGGCATGTAGCGATGGTGCCGCATCGCGAGCCGCGCGGCGATCGTTTCGCGATCGCCATGCAGGTGCACGAAGCGAACGTCACCCGCCGGTACGAGGCGATCGCGATAACTCTGCTTCAGCGCCGAGCAGGCGATGACGACATCGGGACTTGTCTTCGAAAGCGCGCGCAGTTCGTCGACGATGCGATCGAGCCACGGCCAGCGGTCGTCGTCGGTGAGCGGGATGCCGGCCGCCATCTTCGCCACGTTCCCGGGCGGATGCAGGTCGTCCCCCTCGACGAACGGCCAGCCGAGCGTACGCGCCAGGGCGGTGCCGGTTGTCGACTTGCCGCTGCCCGACACACCCATCACGACGACGATCATCCCGCTATCATTGCTTGCCGGCGGATACGACCGCATGGCCCCCGAAACCCTTGCGCATCATCGCGAGCAGTCGCGCCGCGTAATCGTCCTGGCCCTGGCTTGCGAAGCGCGCCATCAGCGCGAGCGACAGCACGGGTGCGGGCACGCCCTGCTCCACCGCCTCCTGCACCGTCCAGCGGCCCTCGCCGGAATCGGCGACGATCGGCGCAATGCCCGCGAGATCGCGATCGTCGGCGAGAAAACGCGCGGTGAGGTCGAGCAGCCACGAGCGGACGACGCTGCCGTGGCGCCACGTTTCGGCGATCGCTGCGACGTCCAGTTCGAGGTCGGAACGGTTGTGCATCAGTGCGAAGCCTTCGGCGAGCGCCTGCATCATGCCGTACTCGATGCCGTTGTGAATCATCTTGGCGAAGTGGCCCGCCCCCGCACGTCCGCAATGCAGCCACCCCGCGTCGGGTGCGGGCGCGAGAATCCGCGCGTACGGCGCGAGCATCGCCGCCGCTTCGGCGGTCGCGCCGAACATCAGCGCATAGCCCTGGTCGAGCCCATGCACGCCGCCTGACACGCCGCAGTCGACGTAGTGAATCGACCGTGCAGCCATCGCACTCGCGCGGCGCTGCGAGTCCTTGTAGTTGGCGTTGCCGCCGTCGACGATCAGGTCGCCACGAGCAAGCAGCGGCGCGAGCGCGTCGAGCGTACGCTCGGTCACGTCCCCCGCCGGGACCATGATCCAGACGACGCGCGGGGGCGGCAGCGCCGTAACCAGTGCCGCGAGTGTGTCGACACCCGCGATCGTGTCGGCCGCGAGCGTATCGCGCGCATGCGGATCGGGGTCGAAACCGGTGACGCGCACGCCGCCGCGCGCGAGCCTGCGCGCCATGTTGCCGCCCATCCGCCCGAGACCGACGATGCCGATATCCATCGCGTCAGCCTATCACGCGCTTCGCCGCGACGCGACGAGCGCGGCCGCGACGATCAGCACCCCACCGGCGAGCGTGCGCCAGGTCGGAATCTCGTGCAGCAGCAACGCCGCGAGCGCGATGCCGTAGACCGGCTCGAGCGCCGCCACGACGCTCGCCGTATGCGCGGACAGCCGCTGCATGCTCGCGATGAACAGCGTGTGCGCGAGCCCGGTGCAGGCGACGCCCAGGACCAGCAGCAGCGCGACGTCCGATTGGCTCGGTGGGACGGGTACGCCGAAGCCGGCGACGACGACGAGCAGGCATATGGCCGCGAACAGGTTCTGCCACAGCGCGATGCGCGTCGGCGTCATGTGCTCGACGATCCTGCGATTGCGCACCGCGAGCCACGCGAACGTGAACGCGGACACGCAACCGAGCGCCAGGCCGCGGAACGTATCGCTTCCCCAGGAAAAGTCGGGAACGAGCACGACGAGGCCGAGCGCCGCGAGCAACGCCGTCCCGGATTCGAGCGCCGACGCGCCGCGCGCACGAAAGCGGCGCTCGAAAAGCAGCACGAACAGCGGAAAGCTCGCATATCCGAGGAGACCCACCGCAACCGACGACACCTGGATCGCCGCGAAGAACGACACCCAGTGCAGTGCGAGTATCGCGCCGTTTCCGGCCACGGCGAGCGTCGGCCGGCCGACCGGCTCGTGGCGCGCGAGGCAGACGACGGCGAGCGTGGCGGCGGCCACGATCGTGCGTCCGAGCACGATCACCGTCGCCGGCAGCGCGATCCATTTGCCGAAGAGCGCCGCGAATCCGAACAGCGCGACGGCGAGGTGCAGCGATGCGAGCGCGGGCTTGCGATCCAAGGCGTGGCGCGGGGAAAGGATCAACGGGAGCGCGGCGAGCGTGGCGGAGCGCGCGTGCGATGTCAAATCATGCCGGCGGCGCAGGAGGTCTTGCATTCGGGCCGCCATGAGACGCGAAGGGCCGCCCCGAGCGTCGAATTCCGCCCCCAGGGGGCAGCGAAGCGGCGGAGCCGCGAGCGTGGGGGCAACACACAGGCCGTGTCACAATTCAACCCTTTGACGCATTCTCCTCGAGGAATCCCATGCCCGTGCCCGCCGCTGCCGCCGAGACGCTGGCCGCCGTCCGCAAGTCGCCGGGCAACCGCGTCAAGGTGGCCGTGTGCGACATCGACGGCATCCTGCGCGGCAAGTACCTCCACAAGGACAAGTTCGAGTCGGCGCTCGAGTCTGGCTTCGGCTTCTGCGACGTCGTGTACGGCTGGGACTGCCACGACCAGTGCTACGACAACACGACGCTGACCGGCTGGCACAAGGGCTTTCCCGACGCGCTCGCGCGCATCGACCCCGGCACGCATCGCAAGGTGCCGTGGGACGACAACGTCGACTTCTTCCTCGGCGAATTCATCGTGCGCAAGAACGGCCGCGACGAGCCGTTTCCGCTCGACGGCCGGCAGGTGCTGAAGCGCGTGCTGAAGCGCGCGGAGAAGCTCGGCGTCATGCCGATGTGCGGGCTCGAGTTCGAATGGTTCAACTTCAGCGAGACGCCGCAGTCGTGGGCCGACAAGCAGGGCATCGGCCCGACGCCGCTCACGCCCGGCATGTTCGGCTATTCGCTGCTGCGTGCGCATCACTCACGCGAGTATTTCAAGGCGCTGTCCGAGGACATGGCGGCCTTCGGCGTCCCGATCGAGGGACTGCACACCGAGACCGGGCCCGGCGTGTACGAAGCCGCGATCATGTTCTCGGAGGCGCTCGAGGCGGCCGACCGCGGGCTGCTCTTCAAGGCGGGCGCGAAGGAGATTGGCGCGCGGTTCGGCATCATGCCGAGCTTCATGGCCAAGTGGAGCCAGCAATACCCGGGCTGCTCGGGCCATTGCCATCAATCGCTGTCCGATGGCAAGCGCAACCTGTTCTATGACGCCAAGGGCCGGCACGGCATGAGCAAGCTCTTCGAGAGCTATCTCGCAGGCCAGGTCGCCACGCTCCTCGAATTCGCGCCGATGTTCTGGCCGACGGTCAACAGCTACAAGCGACTCGTCGACGGTTTCTGGGCGCCGGTGAAGCCGACGTGGGGCGTCGACAACCGCACGGCGAGCTACCGCGTGCTCGCCGGCTCGCCGAAATCGACGCGCCTCGAAACGCGCTGTCCCGGCTCGGACGTCAATTCGTACCTCGCCGTGGCCGCGTGCATCGCGGCGGGTCTCGACGGCGTCGAGAACAAGCGTGCGCTGACGACGCCGGCGATCGAAGGCACGAACATGGGCGCCGAGAACATTCCGCGTGCACCGCGCACGCTGATCGAAACGACGCGCATTTTTCAGAAGTCGGAACGCGCGCGCGACTGGTTCGGCGACGACTTCGTCGATCACTTCGCGGCCACGCGCGAATGGGAATGGCGGCAATGGCTCGACGCCGTCACCGACTGGGAACGCAAGCGTTACTTCGAAATCATATGAGCCCGATGAGCATTCACGGATTCGCGTTCCCCACGTCCATCCGTTTCGGCCCGGGCGCGCGGAAGGAAGTTGCCAAACATCTCGCGGCGAGCGGCCACGTGCGTCCGCTCGTCGTCACCGATCGCGGTCTCGCCGCGCTTCCGGTCTTCGAGCGCTTCCTCGGTGAACTGAAGCAACTCGCGACCGCGACGTTCTCCGGCGTTGCGGGCAATCCGGTGCGCGGCCAGGTCGTCGCCGGCGTCGCGGCGTACAAGGCGCATGGCGCCGACAGCATCATCGGCATCGGCGGCGGCGCCGCGCTCGACGTCGCGAAGGCGGTCGCGCTGATGGCGAGCCATCCCGGTGACATTCTCGAGTACGCATGGGATCACCCGCAGGTGCGCCCGATCAACGCGCCCCTGCCGTACTTCGTCGCGGTGCCGACGACGGCCGGAACGGGGTCGGAGGTCGGCCGCTCGTCGGTGATTTCCGACGACGAGACGCACGTCAAGAAGATCGTCTTCTCGCCTGCGCTGCTCGCGAAGGCGGTGTTCGCCGATCCGGAGCTCACTGTCGACCTGCCGCCGGCGATCACGGCTGCGACCGGCATGGACGCGCTCACGCACAACGTCGAATCGTATCTGTCGCCGGCGTATCACCCGCTGTGCGACGGGATCGCCGTCGAGGGCGCGCGCATCGCCGCCGCCGCGCTGCCGGTCGCGGTGCGCGACGGCCGCAACCTCGCGGCGCGCGGTGACATGCTGATGAGCTCGATGATGGGCGCGATCGCGTTCCAGAAGGATCTCGGCGCCGTGCATTCGTGCGCGCACGCGCTGTCGACGGTGGCCGACCTGCATCACGGCCTGGCCAACGGCATCATGATCGACCACGTGATGCGCTTCAACGCTCCTGCAGCGAGTACGAAGCTCGCCGAGCTCGCACGCGTAGCGCGGGTCCCCGGCGGTGATGTCGGCTCCGACGAAGCGCGCGCCCACGCGTTCGTCGCGTGGCTCGCGCGGCTCAAATCCGAACTCGGCATCCCGGCGAAATTGTCCGCGTATGCCGCGGCGCGGCGCGTCACGCAGGACGACATCGAGCAGCTCGTCGAGATCGCGGTCGCCGACACCTGCCACCAGACCAATCCCCGTCCCTGCACCGCGGACGACTTCCGGCGGATCTTCGCCGCGGCGATGTGAAGCTCAAGCTCCCGGTCCGGCTTCAGCGCCGCAAGCGCGAGCCGCGTCCCCTTGTTACGCCACCGCTGTTGATCGGCGTGTCGGCGCGCATCCATCACCCGAGCGACCACTTCCAGAAGCTCGGCGGCGTGTACACGAAGACGCTGCACTATCTCGAGCAATCGGTTGCGCATTGGGTGATGTCGAAGAACGTGCTCGTGATGATGATTCCGTCGATCGAAAGCGAGGGCCTGATCCAGCGCAGCGAGATGCGCCTCTACCACTACGCCGAGGCGCTCGACGCACTTGTGCTGCAGGGCGGCGCCGACGTCGCACCCCCGTCGTACGGCGAAGAGGCGCGAGATCCGGCGTGGACCGGCGATCGCATGCGGGATCGCTACGAGATCGAGCTGCTCGAGGCGTTCGTCGGCAAGGGCAAGCCGGTGCTCGGCATCTGCCGCGGCTGCCAGCTCATCAACGTCGCGTTCGGCGGCACGCTCTACCAGGACATCGCGACGCAGATCCCCGACGCGCTGGATCATCGGAACATCGCGAAGTACGAGCGCAACTTCCACAAGCTGGAGTTCGTGCCCGGCACCGGCCTCGCGCGCCTGTATCCGAACCGGCGCGAAGCGATGATCAACACGATCCACCACCAGGCCGTCGACAAGCTCGGCCGAGGGATGATCGTCGAGGCGTTCGCGGTGCCCGACGGCATCGTCGAGGCGATCCGCTGGCGCGGCCCGAGCTACGTCGTCGGCGTGCAATGGCACCCGGAGTTCATGTTCGGGCCCGACATCGGCGAGTCGCACCTCGACGGCTCGCCGCTGCTGAACGAGTTTCTCGACGCGGCGCGCGCGCGCAAGGCGAAGCGCTGATGGCGGCGGCACTCTCGATCACCAACCCCGCGACCGGCGCGCTGATTCTGCGCGTTGCGGCCGACGGCCCACGCGAAGTCGCGGCGCGCTATTCGGCGGCGCGGACCGCGCAGCCGCGCTGGGCGGCGACACCGTTGCGGAAGCGCCTCGCCACCATCGCGAAATTCCGCGAACTCATCGTTGAGCGCACCGATGCGCTCGCGCAGACGCTGACGCAGGAGGTGGGCAAGCCGATCCGCCAGTCGCGCAACGAGCTCAAGGGACTGCTCGCGCGGCTGGATTTCTTCCTCGCCGAATCGGCGCGCGCGCTCAGGGAGCAGAAAGTCTTCGTCGATCCGGCGCAGAAACTCGACGAGCGCATCTCGCACGAGCCGCTCGGCGTCGTCGCCAACATCTCGGCCTGGAACTATCCGTATTTCGTCGGCAGCAACGTGTTCGTC
>Ga0247829_10001756_pt1 | contig 10174 bp, 9 predicted proteins | sample 12C_Control_Day4_FD_207765 | JGI IMG/M metagenome (GOLD analysis project Ga0247829, IMG submission 207765) | Soil microbial communities from agricultural site in Penn Yan, New York, United States - 12C_Control_Day4 | ecosystem: Environmental > Terrestrial > Soil > Agricultural land | place: USA... | reverse complement strand
CTCCCAAGGAGGGCCTCCTGCGCCGCATGCCGGAGGTGGAGGGCTGGGTCGTGCGGCCCGTCTTCTGGGACGACCGCGACAACCCGAGGCACCATCAGCCCGGACTCCTCCTGACGACCGGCGGGGCCTACCACCGCATCGACAGCCAGATCCGCGGCTGGGGGCAGCGCAACTTCCCGGTCTTCTTCGACACCGCGGCGGCCGACGCGCTCGACCCGCCGGACGACGGTCGGCTCGCCGCCGACCTCGACGCCGTGCTGCGCGAGCACGACGCCGCGCCGGGCTAGAAGCCTTCGAGGCGGCTCCGCGACGCCGGGTCGTTGAGGTTCAGCACGAGGCTCGGCGCGGGGATCTGGTGGTCCTCACTCGTCGGCGTCACCGCGGTCCCGATCGAGAAGTACTCGATGACGTGGGAGCTCCAGCCGTGGTTGCCCTCGGTCAGGGCGACCCCGACGATCCCCTCGGCCTCGAGCGCCTGCGCCTCGGCCTGCATGCGCTCCATCGCCAGCTCGCGGGCGTCATAGAGCGCCTGCGTGAAGTTCGGCATCTCGGCGTTGCGGCCGACCCGCCGCATCCAGCCGCCGAGGCCCTGGTGGGCGACGTGGTAGACGCACGTCCCCATGACGAGCCCGAGCGGCCGGTAGCCGGCCGAGATCAGCGTGTAGAAGTCCTGGCCGGAGAGGTCGCTCGTGAACGGGCGGCCGTTCGGCGCGCGGTGCAGCTTGCCCTCGGCGTGGCGTACGGCGGTGCCGATGGCGATGAACTCGGCGAGGTCGCCGCCCCACTCACGGCGGCTGACGTCGAGCCGCACGGCGACGATCCCGTCCGCGCCGAGTTGGTCGGCCTCCTCCTCCATACGCGTCATCGCGAGCTCACGGGCGTGATACATCGCCTGCGTCAGGACGTCCATCTCCTGGTTCTGGCTCCACGCCCCGACCTGGAATCCGATGTGGTAGATCGACGTCCCGACGACCAGGCCGAGGGGCTCGAAGCCGGCCGCCTTGACGAGCAGGAACTCGTTGACGGAGAGGTCGCTCGTGAAGAAGCTGCGATCGCGCATGCGCGACAGCCGCTCGATGCCGTGCTCGGGGACGCCCGCCGTCGAGGTGGGGTCGTACTCCTCGGACTCCTGGCTCACGTCGTCTCCCTCGGGTCGTTCAGCTGCAGGTCGAGATACGTGTCCGGCGGCGGCTCGTCGTGCTCGACCTCGACGACGGCGGTGCCGAGGACGTGCATCTCGATCACGAGGTCGGTGTAGTTCGTGCCGCCGCCGCGGTCGCGCTCGATCTCGCGGTGCGAATGCTCGACCGTGACGCCGACGACGCCGTGCGCGTGCAGGGCGTGGGCCTGCTCGCTGAGCCGTGCCATCGCCAGCGCGCGGGCGTCGTAGATGCCGCGCGTGAAGTCGGGCATCTCCTGGTTCTGCCTGCTCGAGAACACGCCGGTCGCCCGGAACTGCTGCTGGGCGCCCGTCGCGACGTAGGCGACGGTCGTCCCGGCGACGAGGCCGACCGGCCAGTAGCCGTGGCGCACGAGCTTGTTGAGGTCCTGGCCGGACAGGTTCGAGAGGGCGGGCGCGTGCTCGAACCGGAAGCGCTCGGAGCGGACAGCGGTCCCGACGACGACGAACTCGATGAGGCCGGTCGCCCACTCGCGGTGGCGCCGGCGCAGGCGCACGCCACACACCGCGTCGGCGCCCGCCAGCCGCGCCTCCTCGGCCATCCGCCCGAGCGCGAGGCGCCGGGCCTCGTTCCACGCTGCGGTCTGCTGCTCGAGCTCGAACGTCTCCCCGGCGCCGCCCGCGCCCCAGCCCATTCCGCCGAGCCACCCCGAGCCGCGGCCCCACGGGTAGCTCTGCCACCCAGTGCGGTAGAAGCAGGTGCCCATCACCTGGGTGAGCGGCCGGAACCCGGCCTGGCGGGTGAGCATGAGCTCGTTGACCGAGAGGTCGCTCGTGAAGAAACGGCCGGCGGCGTCGCGGAAGTCCTTCAGGCGCTCGGTCGCGGCGACGGGGACGCCGCCGGCCTCGATCGCGGCGAGGCTCGCCTCGGCGCGGCGCTGCTCGTCGGCGGTCGGGCGGGAGCGCCGGAACGGCATCACTCGGTCAGCAGCCGTTCGAGCGCCGCCGTCGCTTTCGATCTCGTAGTGGACGTCGCCGAGGCGCACGGCGATGCGGCGGGCGTGCTTGGCGCCCCCGAACAGCCGGCCCTTGCGGTCGACCTCGACCTGGCCCGGGAACGCTCCCTCGAGTCGCGCGGCGAGCGCGTCGAGGAACGCGGCGGTGTCGCCTGCGTCCGCCCGCAGGGATGAGGCCAGCAGATCGAGATCCGGCGCGTCGGCCACGGTGCAACGGTACCCGTCGGCGTCTTCGGGGGACTACGCTGCGCCGCGTGACGGACAGGACCGGGTGGGTGTGGCACGAGCGCTACGCGTGGCACGACGCGCGCGGCCTCATGGACTCGGCACCGGCCGAGGCGCTCTTCGAGCCCGAACCGAGCCTCGAGAGCGGAGTCACCAAGCGCCGCTTCCGGAACCTCGTCGACGCGAGCGGACTGCTGGCGCGCCTCGTCGCGATCGACCCGCGCCCGGCGGGCGACGACGTGCTCGCGTGGATCCACGACCCGGCGTACATCGCGGACGTCCGCGCGCGGAGCGCCGCCGATGGCGGCGACGCGGGCAACTGGACACCGTTCGGCCGCGGCACCTACGACGTCGCGGCGCTCGCGGCCGGCGGCTGCATCGCGGCGGCCGACGCGGTGGTCGACGGCCGCGTCCGCAACGCCTACGCGCTCGTCCGCCCGCCCGGCCATCACGCGGGACCGGACGGCGGCTCGGGCTACTGCGTCTTCTCGAACGTCGCGCTGACCGCGCTGCACCTCCAGCGCGAGCGCGGCCTCGAACGGGTCGCGATCGTCGACTGGGACGTGCACCACGGCAACGGGACGCAGGCGGCGTTCTGGACCGACCCGACCGTGCTCGCGATCTCGCTGCACCAGGACGACCTGTTCCCGGTCGGCTCGGGTCGCCGCGAGGAGACCGGGGCGGGCGAGGGCGAAGGGGCGACGATCAACGTCCCCCTGCCGGCGGGGTCGGGGCGCGCCGCCTACCTCGACGCGTTCGACCGCGTGGTGCGCCCGGCACTGGACCGCTTCGCGCCCGAGTTCGTGCTCGTCGCCTCGGGGCTCGACGCGAGCATGTGCGATCCGCTCGGACGCATGAACCTCACGAGCGAGTGCTTCGGGGTGCTGACCGATCGCCTCCTCGATGCCGCCGGCGAGCTCTGCGACGGGCGCCTCGTGCTCTGCCACGAGGGCGGCTACTCGAGCGGGTACGTGCCGTACTGCGGCCTGGCGATCGTCGAGCGCCTCGCGGGCGTCGCGACCGGCGTGGCCGACCCGTGGCTCGACGACGGCCGCACGGTCGCCGCCCGGCCGCTGCGCGCAGACGAATCCGCGGCCGTCGACGCCGCCGCGCGGATAGCCTCGCGCTCATGGCCGAGATCCTCGTCACGCTGACCGACTCCGGGGAGGCCTACGTCGGCCTCGCGGGCCCCGAGCCTCCCGCGGTGCGCGAGTCCGTCGCGCTCGACTCCCTCGAGGAGGCGGACGGCCTGGCGGCGCTCGACAGCATGGTCCTCGACTTCGACTTCTACGGGCGCCTGATCGGGATCCGCGTGACGAGCTCGGCGAGCTCCGCGCTGTCGCCGGCGCTGCTGGACGCGGCCGAGCCCGCGTGACGGAGCGGGTCAGTCGAGCGTCGCGTCCAGCCGCCCGACGACGGCGCCGCGCGAGTTGCGGATCGGCGGCTCGGCGAGGGTCTCCAGCGGCGCGGTGTCAACCGGCAGCCCGAGGAGGTCGCGGGCGCAGAGGACGGCGGCCGGGTCGATCGCACGGCCGTTGCCGTCGAGGACCTTGACGGCGAGGCCGCGGCCGTCAGGCGTCCCGATCGCGATCACGGCCTCGGCGCCGATCTTGGCCACGACGCCGCGGGCGGCGGCCATGATCTCGGTGTCGATCGAGCCGGGGAACCCGATGAGGGCGGGGTGCTCGGACATCGCGGCGGCGACGCGCGCACCCTCCGGGCCCAGGCCGCCCGAGGCGAGCCGGGCGAACGCGCTCGCCAGGCCGTCGAGGTCCGTCGCGTAGGTGCGCATCCCGCAGCCGTCGACGGCGTCGGCGACGCCGGCGCCGTTCACGCCGGTCGCTTCGAGGATGGCGTCGTGCATCGCCTCCTGGAGCGGGTGGCCGGCGTCGAGGTAGCCCTCGAGCGGCCAGTCCTCGGAGACGCACAGGGCGAGCCCCAGCGCGTGCTTGCCCGAGCAGTTGTGGTGGATCCGGTGCGGGCGGCCCTTGAGCGCGGCGGCGGCGCTGGGGTCGCGGGGGAGCAGCGGTCCGCAGCCGAGCGCGCTCTCGCCGACCCCGCAGGCGAGCAGGATCTCGGCGACGCGCGAGAGATGCTGGCCGTCGCCGCCGTGCGAAGCGCACGCGACCGCCAGGTGGCGCGGCGTGAGCTTGAAGCGCTCGAGGACGCCGGCGCGGATCGCGGGCAGGGCCTGGAACGGCTTGGCCGCCGAGCGCAGGAAGACGGGACCGATGTCGCCCCCGCCGCGCACGGTGCCGTCCGGTTCGCGCAGTCGCCATGCGAAGCGGTGCACGCTCTCGACGTGGCCGCCGCGCCAGACGCGCACGGTGCCGGCGGCGCTCAACAGACGACCGTCAGCCCGCCCGGGAGGACGTCGAAGACCGCCTCGGCCGTGTCGCCGACCCAGTCGCCGTCGACCTGGAGCGGTACGGGCCGGCCGTCGGCCGACACGCAGCGCGCGGCCGTCTGGCCGTTCCAGGCGAAGACGCGGCGGTGCCCGGCGACCCGCAGGCGCTCGGAGAACAGCCGGGCCATGATCGTCGGCACGTCGGGCGGCGCGGCGCGGCGCAGGACGCCGCCCGCGAGCGTGCCGTCGTCGAGGGCGATGTGCTCCGCGACGCGGAGCGGGCGACTCGACCAGTAGGTGTAGGGGTCGCCGACCTGCACGAGCACGGTGACCCCGCGGACGGTCTCGCCCGCGACCTCGACGTCGATCCGCGGCGGGTGCACGAGGTACTCGCCGGCGAACGTCGCGAGCCCGGCGTAGGCGAAGTACCAGTGGCGCAGGCGCGTCTTGAGCTTCGGGTGCGCGTCGACGCGGCGGACGACCGCGGCGTCGAGGCCGTACCCGGCGGAGAACACGAAGTAGCGGCCGTTGACGATGCCGAGATCGAGCTTGCGGGGCGCCCACGCGTCGGCAACGCCGAGCAGGTGCTCGGTGGCGTCGACGATGTCGTTCGGGATGCCGAGCATGCGGGCGTAGACGTTCGTCGCGCCGCCGGGGAGCGGCGTGAGCGCCGTGTCGGTGCCCGCGAGGCCGTTCGCGCACTCGTTGACCGTGCCATCGCCGCCGAATGCGACGACGACGTCGTAGCCCTCGGCCACCGCTTCCCGGCACAGCGCGGTCGCGTGGTCGCGGCCCTCGGTGTCGGCCGTGTCGACGTCGTAGCGGCCCTGGAGGGCGTACACGACGAGGCTCTTGAGCCTGGCCGAGACCGTGGTCGCGTACGGGTTCGCGATCACCAGCATGCGCTTGCGCCGCACCGGCGCCTCGAGCGCGAGCACAGCGCCCGCATCGACCGATTCGAGGGGCGGCATCTCGGAGGTTCTACACCGAAGCGGGATCCCTCGGCGCGTCGCCGGCCCGGAGGAGGTCGGGCCGGCGACGCTGCGCGCGCGCTTCAGGCAACGGCGGGAGGAGGAGAAGGGCCGCTGCTGCGTCGGGCGGGAGCGCTCTTGGTGTCGTTATGAGGAGGAGGGCGCTCTCGATGTCGCGTGAGGGAACGGTGCGTAGTCTCGCGCGGGGGAGGTGCCTCCGACATGGGGGGACCCGGCATCTGCGCGGTGCGGGTAGCCCCACCTCAAGCGGTGGTTGATGGTTGACGGGCGTTATGGGGCGGTGGTTGCCGGCCGTGGTGCGTTTCGCTGTCGCTCGTGCGGGTGCTTGCGTCGGGGCGCAGATGCGGCGAAGGGGAGTGGGACCCGGCATCCGCGGAGCGCCTTCGCTCCCCGCGTCGTCCGATCGCCCGACCTTGTGCACGCATGTCGTGTCGAACGTCGGGTGATCGGTCGCAAGAGGGAGTGGAGCAGAGGTGCGGCGGTTCCCCGGCGCCGGCCCCGGATCAGGCGACCGCGCAAGGCGCCGCGAGCGCCCGGCGAACCCTTACAGCCAGCCGCGCTTGCGGAACAGCGCGAGCATCCCGACGAGCACGACGATCATCACCACGATCACGATCCAGAACGCCGCGAGCGACTGCTCGCCCGGCACCCCGGTGTTCATCCCGAAGACGCTCGCGATCAGCGTCAGCGGCAGCATGATCACGCTGAACGCGGTGAGGATGCGGAGGACGTCGTTCAGGCGATGGGAGAGGACGGACTCGTTCGTGTCCTCGAGCGCCTCGACCACCTCCTTGAAGTTCTCGAGCATGTCCCAGATCCGCTCGGACGCATCGATGATGTCGTCGAAGTAGATCTCGAGGTCCTCGGGCACGTAGCGCCTCGTGCGCTCGAGGTCGCGCAGCGCCGGGCGCTGCGGCCGGACGATCTTGCGGAAGTTGATGATCTCCTGCTTGACGTTCGAGAGGTCGCGCACGATCTCCGCCGAGCGGCCCTCGAGGATGTCCTCCTCGAGGTGCTCGAGCTTGTTGCCCATCTTGCGCAGCATCGGGAACGAGGCGTCGACGCAGTCGTCGACGATCTTGTAGAGCAGGTAGCCCGGGCCCTTGCCGAAGAGCGACTCGCGCACGTCCGCGCGCGTGCGGCAGCGCTCGAACAGGTACTCGAGCGAGGGGATCGGCTGGTTGGGGAGCGTGACGACGTAGTCGGGCCCGACGAACACGTCGAGCTCGGCCGCGTTCAGCCGGCCGATCTGCTTGTCGTACGCCGGGAAGTGCAGCACGACGAACATGTAGTCGTCGTACACGTCCACCTTCGGGCGCTGGTTGCGCGAGTAGACGTCCTCGTAGTCGAGGGGATGGAAGTCGAAGTGCTCCTCGAGCCACGAGCGGTCGATCTGGCGCGGCTGCTCGATGTTGATCCAGCGCAGACGCCGTCCCTCGACGACGTCCTCGACGATCTCGACGTTCGGAGCCTCAGGCTCCTGAGGGCGTGCGACGACCCCGCGTGACCGCGCCGTTCGACGAAGGCGAGGCTTGGGCAGGTTCGGCACGGGGACTTCGAGGGTCGTCGGTCAGCATGGGATTCGCTCCACGATGCAGTCTACCTGTGCGACGGACGATCTCGATGCCCTCGGCCTTCCGAAACCGCCGCAAACGATGGTATGGTGGCCCCACATAGCTGGACACATCCAGAGGGGTGGAGGGACTGGCCCGATGAAACCCCGGCAACCGCCCGGCCGCGGCATGGACTGCGCGACGGGAACGGTGCCAATTCCTGACAGATGTGGCCGGAGGCTTCCAGAACCAACCTCCGCCACAGACCGGCGGAGGTTTTTCTATGGGAGCTAGCAACCTGAAATGTCGTGAATGTGGGGCGGAGTACGAGCTCGAGGCGCGGTACGTCTGCGACCGGTGCTTCGGGCCTCTCGAGGTCGCCTACGACCACGGCGACCTGGCGGCCGACCCGCACCAGCTGCGCCGCCGCATCCAGGCCGGGCCGCAGAACATCTGGCGTTACGCGGACTTCCTGCCGCTCGCCAACCAGCCCGGCCCGTCCGCCCGCGCGTCGTCGCGCAGCGGCCTGCCGGCCGGCTGCACGCCGCTGATCCGCGCCGACCGGCTTGCCGAGCGCCTCGGCCTGCGCGAGGTGTGGGTCAAGAACGACGCGGCGAACCCGACGCACTCGTTCAAGGACCGCGTCGTCTCGGTCGCCTCGACCCGCGCCCGCGAGCTCGGCTACGAGGTCCTCGCGTGCGCCTCGACCGGCAACCTGGCCAACTCGGTCGCCGCCCACGGCGCCGCGCTCGGCATGGAGACCTACGTCTTCATCCCGTCCGACCTCGAGGAGCAGAAGATCCTCGCGACCGGCGTCTACGGGACCACGCTCGTCAAGGTCAAGGGCAACTACGACGACGTCAACCGGCTCTGCACCGAGCTCTCGGGCGAGCGCGACTGGGCGTTCGTCAACGTCAACATGCGCCCGTACTACTCCGAGGGCTCGAAGACGCTCGCCTACGAGATCTCCGAGCAGCTCGGCTGGGAGACGCCCGACCGCATCGTCGCGCCGATCGCCTCCGGGTCGCTGTACACCAAGATCGCCAAGGGCTTCTCCGAGTGGCTCGAGCTGGGCCTCATCACCGGCGACGTGCCGACGATGAACGGCGCCCAGGCGGAGGGCTGCAACCCGGTCGCGAGCGCGTTCGCCGCCGGCCAGGACTTCTGCAAGCCGGTCCGCCCGAAGACCATCGCCAAGTCGCTGGCGATCGGCAACCCCGCCGACGGGCCGTACGCGCTCGACCTCGCCCGCCGGACGGGCGGCAGCATCGACCAGGTCACGGACGACGAGATCCGCGCGGGCATCCGCCTCCTCGCCGAGACGACCGGCGTCTTCACCGAGACCGCGGGCGGCACCACGACCGCGGTGCTCCGCAAGCTCGCCGAGCGCGGCGACATCGAGCCGGGCGAGCGCGTCGTGCTCGTCATCACGGGCGAGGGCCTGAAGACGCTGGACGCGGTGAAGGGCACGTTCGAGTCCTTCGAGATCTCGCCGTCGTACGACGAGTTCGTCGACCGCGTCGAGGGCGTCGGGGCACGCGGCTGATGGCGGTCAAGGTCAAGATCCCGACGCAGCTGCGCGCCGCCACCGGCGGCGCCGGCGAGCTCGAGGTCTCCGGCGGCACCGTCGGCGAGGTGCTCGACGCGCTGTTCGACCGCCACGGCGAGCTGCGCGACCGTCTGTCCGACGGCGACGGCGGCCTCCGGCGGTTCGTGAACGTCTACGTCGACGGCGAGGACATCCGCTTCACCGACGGGCTCGACACGCCGGTGGCCGACGGCCAGGAGGTCCAGGTCCTGCCCGCGGTCGCGGGCGGCTGACGGCGCGCCGCGGCGGCGAGCGGCCGGGTCAGGCGACGACCGGCTGCGCCGGGGCGGCGAGTGTCGCTCCGGCCGCGGGGATCGCGACCGACGGCCGCCCGAGCCCGTAGCCCTGCCCGCCCTGCACCATCGCCGCCTCGCGCGGGATGGTGTCGTCGATCGTGCGCACCCAGTCGAGCAGCGCGTCGTCCTCGATGCCCTCGGCGATCACGTAGGCGCCGGTCTGGCGGGCGAACGTCGCCATGGCGAGCAGGACCGCGCGCGCGTTGGCCTCGTCGGGCGCGGCGGCCACGATGCTGCGATCGAGCTTGACGAACTCGGCGCCGACCTCGCGGAGCATCTCGAGGCCCGCGTTGCCCGTGCCGACGTCGTCGAGCGCGAGCTTGAAGCCCTGCTCGCGCAGCCGCCGGAGGCTCTTGAGCACCGGCGCGGTGCGACCGCCGAAGCGCTCGGTGATCTCGATGACGATGCGACCCGGCGGGACGTCCGCCTCGCGCGCGGCGCGCAGGATCCAGTCGTCGCCGGCGCCGAGGTCGAGCGTCTGCGGCGCGATGTTGAGGAACAGCAGCGCACCGGGCGGAAGGTCGGGCGCCGAGCGGAGCGCGCTGCGCACGCAGAGCGCGTCGAGGTCGCGCACCCGCCCGATGCGCTCGGCGACGTCGAACGCCTGGGTCGGGCTCGAGAGCCCGGATTCCGCGCCGGGGCGCGTCAGCGCCTCGACGCCCAGCAGCGAGCCGCTGCGCAGGTGCCAGATCGGCTGGAAGGCGGTGGTGACGTCGCCGTCGTCGAGGAGGCGGTGCAGCCCGCGGACCTCGTCGGGCCGCGTGACCGCGACGCGGTCGCGGATGTCGTCGAAGTGCACGGTCGTGCCGCCGCCGTGGCGCTTGGCCTCGTACAGCGCGGCGTCGGCCTCGGCGAGCAGCGTCTCGCGCTCGTGGCCGGGGCGCAGCGCGCTCAGGCCGACGCTCGCCGCAAGGCCCGCGTCGCGCAACGCCGCGCCGAGGCGGCCGGCGACCGCGCGGGCGCCCTCGGCGTCGGTGCGCCGGAGCACGAGCGCGAACTCGTCACCGCCGACGCGATAGGCGGCGTCGCCGGCGCAC
>Ga0247829_10001755_pt1 | contig 10175 bp, 9 predicted proteins | sample 12C_Control_Day4_FD_207765 | JGI IMG/M metagenome (GOLD analysis project Ga0247829, IMG submission 207765) | Soil microbial communities from agricultural site in Penn Yan, New York, United States - 12C_Control_Day4 | ecosystem: Environmental > Terrestrial > Soil > Agricultural land | place: USA... | reverse complement strand
ACCGTCGCCGCGAACGCGCGCCGCTCGGCCGGGTCGAGGAAGTCGAGATGGAGGTCGGTCGCCCACGCCAGCCTCATGTGAGGGACGTTACCGGATCGAAGGGGTGTCTGACACCCCTTGCTCGTGATAAATCATTGACTTACATGATATATTTGACAGTGTCATATGACAGTGTTACGAGAGGCGTATGAGCGCGGCCGCGTGGACCCTGTCCGAGCTGACCCGTCGGGTCGCGGAGGCGCTGGCCTCGGATGAGGCGCCGGCGAACGGGCAGGTGAGGGCGGTGCCGGACGAGCGCAGCGTTCGCTACTACACGACCCTCGGGCTGATCGACCGACCGCGGCTGCGCGGGCGCACCGCGCTGTACGGCCTGCGGCACCTCGCGCAGGTGGTGGCGGTCAAGCGCATGCAGGCCGCCGGCCGCTCGCTGGCCGAGATCCAGCGCGTGCTGCCGACGCTCGATGACGCCGACCTGGCGCGGGCGTCCGGAGTCACGCTGATCGGTCCGCGCCGCGCCGCGACCCGCGCCGACTTCTGGCGCACCACGCCGGTCGCCGCGGCGCCCGCGGAGGCGGAGGCCGCTCCCGATCCCGATCCCGGTCCGGATCCGGTCTCATCGGCGGCCGCTCCCGCGGCTCCGGGCTTCGTCCCGCAGCTCCATCTCACCCTCGCGCCCGGCGTGACCCTGACCCTCGCCGGCCACCGCGCTCCCACGGCGGCCGACGCGGACGCCGTCCGCGCCGCCGCTGCTCCGCTGCTCGCCGAGCTCGCGCGCCGTCACCTGATCGCCGTCACCGCCGTCACGTTGGAGGAGGAACCCCATGCAGCCGATCCCGATCACGATTGACCCTGGCCTGACCCTCGACCGTCGCCCCGATCGCGGGTTCGGCTGCCTCGAGACCGTGCGCGGTCGCCTGCCGCTGGCCGCGCTCGACGTCGACGCCCGCATCACCGGGCTCGAGGTCGCCACCGAGCTGCGCCAGACCTACGTCAACACCACCGGCGAGGCGATCGAGGCGACCTACATCTTCCCGCTGCCCGATCGCGCCGCGGTGACCCGCTTCCGCATGGAGGTCGACGGCCGCGTGGTCGACGGCGTCATCGACGAGCGCGGCCGCGCGCGCCAGACCTACGACGACGCCATCACCGCCGGCCACCGCGCCGCGATCGCCGAGGAGGATCGCCCCGGGGTGTTCACGCTGCGGGTCGGCAACCTGATGCCCGGCGAGCGCGCGGTGATCACCCTGGCGACGATCGGGCCGTTGCCGGTCGAGGACGGCGAGGTGACGTTCGCGTTCCCGCTGGTGGTCGCGCCGCGCTACATCCCCGGCGCCGCGCTGCCCGGCGATCAGGCCGGCGCCGGCGTCGCGTCCGACACCGACCGCGTCCCCGACGCGTCGCGGATCTCGCCGCCGGTGCTGCTGCCCGGCTTCCCGAGCCCGGTCCGCCTCGGCCTGGCGGTGACCATCGACGGCGCCGGCCTGCCGATCGGCGGGCTGCGCGCGAGCCTGCACGAGGTCGACGCCCGCCCCGACGGCAGCGGCTGGACGGTCGCGCTGCGCCCCGGCGAGCGCCTCGATCGCGACTTCGTCCTGCGCTGGACCGTCGGCGACGGCGCGCTGCGCACGTCGGCGGTGTGGGCGCCCGACGACGACGGCGAGGGCGCGACGGTCGCGATCACGGTGCTGCCGCCGGTCGGCCTGGCCGCCGCCACCCGCCCGCGCGACGTGGTCCTGGTCCTCGATCGTTCGGGCTCGATGGGCGGCTGGAAGATGGTCGCCGCCCGTCGCGCCGCCGCGCGCATCGTCGACACCCTCGGCGAGCGCGACCGGTTCGCGGCGATCGCGTTCGACACCACGATCGAGCTCCCGCCCGACCTCGGCACGGCGCTGGTCCCGGCCACCGATCGCAACCGCTTCCGCGCCGTCGAGTTCCTCGCCGGCGTCGAGGCCCGCGGCGGCACCGAGCTGGCCGGGCCGCTCGAGACCGCGGCGGCGCTGCTCGCCGGGCCGGCCGGGCCGGTCGGACACGACGACCGCGATCGCGTGCTGGTCCTGGTCACCGACGGTCAGGTCGGCAACGAGGACGAGATCCTCGCGCGGCTGGCGCCGCGGCTCGGCGACGTGCGGGTGTTCACGCTCGGCATCGACCAGGCGGTCAACGCCGCGTTCCTGCGCCGCCTGGCCTCGGCCGGCGGCGGCGCGTGCGAGCTGGTCGAGTCGGAGGACCGCCTCGACGAGGTCATGGCCAAGGTCCACCGCCGGGTCGCCACCCCGGTGCTGGTCGACCTGACCATCAGCGGCGACGGCCTCGATCCGTCGACGCTGGCGCCACGCCGGCTGCCGGCGGTGTTCGCCGGCGCGCCGCTGGTCGCGCGCGTGCGCTGGCGCGGTCGGCCGCGGCCGGGCGCGACCGTCGAGGTCCGCGGCAAGCTGCCGGCGGGGATCGAGCACGTCGAGCGGATCGCGCTCGACTCGGCGCGGCCGGGCGCGGCGCTGGCGCCGGCGTGGGCCCGCGCCCACCTGCGCGACCTCGAGGACCAGTACGCCGCCGGCACCGGCGATCGCGCCGCGCTCGAGCAGGCCATCGTCCACACCTCGCTGCGCCACCGCGTCCTGTCGCGGTTCACCGCGTTCGTCGCCGTCGATCGCAGCGCGATCGCCAACCCCGGCGGCGATCCGCGGACGATCGTCCAGCCGGTCGAGCTGCCCGCGGGCTGGAACGCGCCGTCGCCGCCGCCGCTCACGCGCGGGTTCGCCGGCCCGCCGATGCCGGCGCCGGCACCGGGCGGACCGCCGCGCATCTACGCGGCCGCCGCGCCGCCGTCGATGCCGTCGCTCGGCCCGGCCGCGCCGCGCCAAACGCCGAGCCTGGGGCCGCCCGCCGGCCCGAAGAAGGAGCGCCGCGCCGAGGCGCCGCGGTCGCGCAAGGTGGCCGACCGCGGTGCGTTCGACGGCCTGCCGAGGGAGGAAGAGCTGGCCGCCGCGCCGGCGCCGGCGGTCGACGAGGCCCCGTACCGCAAGCGCCTGAGCGCGATCGCCGACGAGCTGGCCCGGGCCGCGACCGCGCCGGTGCCGCTGACCGCGATGCAGGTGCCGTTCCTCCGCCTGACCCAGCTGCTCGAGGACCTGCGCACGGTCGGTCTGGCCGAGCTCGCCCGCCAGCTCGAGCCGCTGGTCGAGCGGGTGCGCGCCGCGCTCACCGCCGCCGCGGCGCTCGCCACCGTGCTGGCCGAGGTCGCGAGCGCGCTGCGCACCCTGACGCCGTCGCCGACGGGCGGCGGCTCGCCGCCGCCGGGCAAGAAGCGCGGCGGGGCGTTCTGGAAGTGAGCGCCGGCCGCGCTACCCTCGCCGGATGGTGCGTGCCGGGCTGCTGGTCCTGCTGACCGCGACCGCGACCGCGGCCGCGTGCTCGGGCCGCGGCCCGGTCACCGAGCGCGCCGCCGCCGGTGCCGCGCCCGCCGCCGACGCGGCCGTGATCACCGACGCGGCCGAGGTCGCCGCCACCGACGCCGCGGTGGTCGACGCCTACGACACCGCGATCGTCGACTGGCCGATCGCCTGGCCGCCCGAGCGCGACGCGGCCATGCTCGCCTATCGCCGGGCCCACAGCGACGCGGCCGCGACCGACACCGCGATCACGCCGCGCATGATCGTCCTCCACTACACCGCCGGCGGCTCGGCCAAGGCGACCAAGGGCTACTTCGATCGCCTCCACCTCGAGGAGGGCCGCGCCCAGCTGCGCGGCGGCGGCGACGTCAACGTCTCGGCCCACTTCCTGGTCGATCGCGACGGCACCATCTTCCGGCTGGTGCCCGAGACCCGCATGGCCCGTCACGCGATCGGCGTCAACCACCACGCGATCGGCGTCGAGAACGTCGGCGACGAGCAGAAGTGGCCGCTGACCGACGCCCAGGTCGAGGCCAACGCCCGCCTGATCCGCTACCTGGTCGCGCGCCACCCGATCACGCTGCTGGTCGGCCACCACGAGCTCCGCGAGCTCGACGGCACGCCGTGGTTCGTCGAGCTCGATCCCCGCTACCGCAACCGCAAGGGCGATCCGGGCGCGCGCTTCATGACGGCGGTGCGCGCACGCGTCGCCGAGCTCGGCCTGCGCGGCCCGTTGGACGCCGGCACGCCCTGATTCATTCACGCCCTGCGTCGAGCGCAGCCTGCCCTGCAGGTCTCGCAGTTCGATCGCGCCCCGGCGTCGCCGGCGGCCAGCCGTGGCGCCAGCTTGCGCGCGCCGCCGCGGTTGGCCCACCCGCTGCAATAGCGCCCAGGTGTCCTCGAACGAGGATCCAAGGAGTCCGTCATGAAGAAGCTCTTCCTCGCGTTCGCCCTCCTCACCACCACCACCGCCGGTACCGCCCTCGCCGACAACCGGAGCCACAGCGTCGACCGCCGCGTCGACCCGACCCCGGCCCAGCTCCGTCCGGCCCCCGGACACCGCCCGGCGTGGAACCTCATCTCCACCACCCGCGCGACCGCCCGCCGCGGCACGTTCTCGGTCGCGCTGCCCCGCAGCGGCCGCTACGAGGAGCTGATGCTGACGCCGTCCGATCAGCGCCTCGACCTGCTCGCGGTCGAGATCACCTACGCGCGCGGCGCCAAGCAGATCATCCGCCCCAACCGCGACGGCACCGTCAAGCTCGACCTCGACAACCGCCGCGTCACGTCGATCCAGGTCCGCTACGCCAACCGCGGCGCGCCGCGCAGCGCGACCATCAAGGTCTTCGGCCAGCTCGATCAGCGCATCGGCCGCCGCTGATCTCGGGCGTCAGCCCGAACGGGCGCCCCGCCGCTGCTCGTGGATCGCGCGCTCGTACAGCGCCAGGTAGTCGTCGAGCATGCGGTCGGCCGAGTAGCGGGTCAGCGCGACCTCGCGGGCGCGGGCGCCCATGGCGCGGGCGCGGGCCGGGTCCTCGATCAGCCGCTGCAGGCGATCGCGCAGCTCGCCGGCGTCGACGCTGGTGAGGAACCCGGTCTCGCCCTCGTCGACCACGCCGGGGATGCCGCCGACCGCGGTCGAGACCACCGGCAGCCCGGCCGCCATCGCCTCGGGCACGACCAGCGGCAGGCCCTCGCTCTTCGACGACAGCGCGAACACGTCGAACGACGGCAGCAGGCGGCCGACGTCCATGCGGCGGCCGAGCACGTGCACCCACTGCGGGGCGGGCAGGGCGGCGACCGCGGCCTCGACGGCGTCGCGGGTCGGACCGTCGCCGACCAGCACCAGCTGGACCTGCGGCCCGAGCAGCGGCGCCATCGCGGCGACCAGCAGCGCCTGGTTCTTGAAGTCGTCGAGGCGGCCGACGCTGCCGACGACGATCGCGTCGGCGGGGATGCCCAGCTCGGCGCGCACCGCGGCCCGCGCCGCCGCGTCGGGCGCGAACTTCTCGAGGCGGATGCCGTTGGGGATCACGGTCAGCTTGGCCGCCGGCGAGTCGTGCTGGGTGCGCGCCTGCTGGGCGGTCACCGTCGACACCGCGACGAACGAGCTGACCAGCTTGGCCGCCTGCCGGCGCAGGAAGCGGTGGGCGCGCGAGCCGGGGTTGATGCCGTGCTTGGTGTGGATCGCCGCGGCGCCGGCGGCGCGCGCGGCCGGCACGCCGTAGATCAGCGGCAGCGGGTTGTGGGTGTGGACGAGGTCGGCCTTGCGCCGGCGGAACGCCCACGCCAGCCGAGGCCACAGGGTGGCGTCGGTGCCCGGCCCCTTGGGGATGGTCACCACCTCGACGCCGGCGTCGCGGAACTCGGCCGCCAGCGGTCCGTCGGGCGGCGGCGCCAGCGACACCACCACGACCCGGTGGCCGCGCTTGACCTGGCCGGCGGCCAGATCCAGCGCGACCCGCTCCTGACCTCCGACCCCGAACGAGGACAGTACGTGGATGACGACCACGGGGTTGCGTACCGCCGGCCACGGCGGCGCGCAAGCCGACCCCGGGTTAAGCTGCATCGTGGCCGACGACGCGCCGCTGTCGATCCTGGGTATCGAGCTCGCGACGGACGCTCACCTCCCGGAGGTGCGCACCGCGTGCATCCGCGTCGCCCAGCGCATCCAGGCCAGCAAGGCGCGGGTGGTCGGGTTCGTCCCCGCCGACGATCGGGTCGCGGTGCCGCCGGTAGTGCTGCAGATCGGCGCCGCGCTGTGCGATCTCACCGGCGCGACGATCGCGGTGGTCGACGCCAACGTGCGCTACCCCGGCCTGTCCGAGCTCGCCGCCGATCAGGATCCCAGCAAGGTGTTCTCGACCCGGTGGCTGGCCGGCTCGCTGGCGCTGCTCACGCCGGCCAAGGTCGAGCGCGCCGGCGAGGTGGTGCCGTCGCTGGCCCGCCTGCTCCTCGACGGCGGCGAGCTGTTCGCCCACACGCTGTGCGACCTGACCGGCTTCGAGCTGATCGGCGAGCACGCCAGCGCCGCCGCCTGCATGGACGCGGTCGTCCTGGTCGGCCGCGCCCACGCCACCCGCGAGGACGCGCTGCTCGGCCTGCGCCAGCTGATGCCGGCCGATCGCTTCCTCGGGGTCCTGCTCGTCGGCTGAAACTACTCGGAATCACTCGGCAACCATGGCCCGGCCGCCGTCCCGTGGGGCGCCCCGGGTGCGACGGAGCCGCCGCAGGTTTTCCCGGAATCCCGGCACCGGCGTCTAAGCTGGGACGTGCGCGCGCTGCGGTCCTGCTCGATCGTCGTCGCCGCCCTGGCGGCCGTGCCCGCCCGGGCCGGCGCCGAGCGTACGGCCGCGGCGGTGCGCCTGACCGGCGAGCTGCCGTTCACCCACGCCGAGCTCGAGGACGCGCTGCGGGTCCGCGTCGACGGCCACCACCGCGTCGACGTCGCCGCCGGCGTCCGCGCGATCATCGTCACCGTCGACGGCCGCACCGGCTCGCTCGTCCTCGAGGGCGAGCGCGGTCCGGCCGCGGCGCGCCTGGTCGCGCTGGTCGCCGCCGGGCTGGCGGTCGTCCCGCCGGCGCCACCGTCGCCCGGGCTCTCCGATGCCGGCGTTGCGGCGTCCGCCACCGGAGGGCCGGCATCGGTCGGTGCGCGCCGGTGGTCGCTGGGCGCGGTGGTCGCGTCGCCGGTCGGCGATCGCGCCGCCGCGGCCGCCGGGCTGACCGTCGGCGTCGAGGTCGGCCGGCGGCCGGCGTGGTCGCTGGCGATCGGCGTCGAGACCCGCGCCCTCGACCTGACCGGCGCGACCGGGAGCGGGCGCGTGCTGGCGGTGCCGGTGCGCGCCGGGGTCGCGCTCGGCGATCGCGCGGCGATCGGCGCGTCGGTGATCGCCGAGCCGAGCTGGGTGCGCGGCGGGCGGGGCGACGTCACGCTGCTGCTCGGCGCCGGGCTCGACGTCAAGCTGGCGCTGCCACTGGCCGCGCAGCTCGAGGCGGTGGTCGGCGGCGGCGTCGACGGCTTCGCCAACCCGGTCGAGTACCGGTGGAACGGGGAGACGGTGCACGCGACCGGTTGGCTGCGGACCTGGCTCGCTGCCGGTGTCCGCTGGGGCGGTGGGCCGTGAGGGCGTGGCTGCTGGTGATGGGCGCGCTCGCCGGTGGTCCTCGCCCGGTGCCGAGCAGCGCGGCCGACGACGACGCGCTGGCGGCGCGGGCGCGCGCCGGCGATCGCGCCGCGTTCGAGCAGCTCTACCGCCGCCACGCCGACGTCGTCTACGCGCGGCTGTCGCGCCTGGTCGGCCCGGTCGCCGAGCGCGACGATCTCACCCAGGAGGTCTTCCTCGGCCTGCACCGCGCGCTGCCGCGCTTCCGCGGCGACGCGACCGTGACGACCTTGCTGTACCGCATCACCGCCAACGTCGCGTTCGATCACCTGCGGCGGCGGCGGCGGCGGCCGAGCCAGCCGCTCGACGAGGCCACGCTGGCCGGGCTGATCTCGCACGACGCCGGCCCCGACGAGCGCGCCCGCCGGGCCCAGGAGCTGGCCCGGGTGTTCGCCTGCCTCGACCGCATCAAGCCGGCCAAGCGGGTCGCGCTGCTGCTGCGGGTCGTCGAGGGCCTGTCGTTCGCCGAGATCGGCGCGATCGTCGACGCCGCGCCCGAAGCCGCCAAGAAGCGGGTCCAGCACGGCCTGCGCGAGCTCACCGCGCTGCTCGCCCGCGCCGGCGTCGGCGGCGAGGAGGTGCGGCCGTGACCCGCGATCCCGAGCGTGATCCGCGCCTCGACGCCGTCCGCGCCGCCGCGGGCACCGACGACCGGCTCGACGACGTCAGCCGGGCCCGGATCTGGAGCGGGCTCGACCGCGCGCTCGACGCCGAGCCGCGCCGGCCGAACGCCGGCGGAGCGCGGCGCCGCCGGCGCGCCGGGTGGGTCGCCGCGACCGCGCTGTGCGCGACCGCCGCTGGCGTGGCGTTGTGGCTGACCACCGCCGATCGCGCGCGCCCCCGCGGCCCGGTGCAGGTGCTCGACGTTCCCGCCGGCGCGAGCGTGCACGCTCAGCTCGGCCCGGCCGCGGCGGTGACCCTGTACGGCGCCGCGCGCCTGGTGGTCGCCGACGGCCGCGGCGACGTCGACGTCGCGCTCGACCGCGGCGCGCTCGCCGGCGACTACGACCACGCGCGCGGCGGCCGCCTGCGCATCCGCACGCCGCACGCGACCGTCGAGATCGTCGGGACCGTGTTCGCGGTCGAGGTCGGCACCGCCACCTGCGTGTCGGTCGCCCACGGCCTGGTCGAGGTCCGCGCCCGCGTGCGCCGCCGCCTCGCCGCCGGCGCCAGCTGGTGCACCGACGCGCCGGCGCTGCGACCGATCCCGCCGGTGATCGAGGCGCGTATGGCCGAGCACGCCGGCCGCGCGATCGTCGCCGCCGCCGAGCCGGTCGCGTCCCCGCCGGTCGCGCCGCTGTCGGCGGTGGAGCCGCCGCTCGACGAGCCGCCGCTGGAGGCCGCGCCGTCGCTCGGCGAGCCGCTGCTGCAGCCCGCGCGACCGGTGGCCGCCGTGACGCCGGGCCGCAGGCCGGCGCCGGAGCTGGAGCCGGAACCGGAGCCGGAGCTGGCGCCGCCACCGGAGCCGGCGCCCGAGCCACCGCCAGAGCCGGTGCCCCCGCGGAAACCCGCCGTCGCCGCCGGCCCCGACGCCGAGCTGTACGCCGCGGCCGAGGCGGCGCTCCGCAACGGTGATACCGAGCAGGCCGACGCGCTGCTCGCCCACCTGGTCGTCGACCACCCGGGCAGCGATCTGCTCGACGAGGCGCTGTTCGAGCGCGCGCGCCTGGCCTATCGGGCGCGGCGGTGGACGGCGGCGGGCGCCATCCTCGATCAGCTCCTCGACGGCCCGCCGTCGCCGCTGCGCGCACCGGCCCGCCTGCTCGCCTGCCGCATCGCGGTCCAGACCCGCGATCGCGACGCCGCCGCGTGCCTCGATCAGCTGCGTCGCGATCATCCGACCGCCGCCTTCGCGACCGAGGTGCTCGAGCTGCGCGTCCAGGTCGCCTTCGATCGCGGCGGGTGCAAGGCCGCCGCGCCGTTCCTCACCGAGCTCGTCGCGGCGGCGCCGCGGCGGACGCTCACCACCCAGTGGCAGCGCCGCTGCCAGGAGGCTCCCCGATGAAGTCGCTCACCGTCGCCGTCGTCGCGCTCGCCGCCACCGGCTGCATCCGCATCGTCGAGCTCGATGACGACGACCACTGCGATGCCGATGACGAGACGCCGTTGCCGCTCGACGCGGCGCCGCTCGATGCGCCCGATCTGTCGCCGTTCGACTGCGCGATCGAGCTCCCGTGCCCGCCGCCGCTGCCCGGCAAGCTCACCGTGTGCGGCCGCCTGGTCGACCTCGAGACCGACGCGCCGGTCGCGGTCGCGCACCCGACGCGCACCGCGTGCACCGGGGTGACCGCCGATGGCCCGTGCTCGATCGCGCTCAGCTTCGTCGACTTCCTCGAGTTCTCGATGAACCCCGTGGGCTACACGCCGCACGTGCCGGAGTCGCTCGTCGTCGACGACTGCGGTCGCTTCCGGGCGACCAACCTCAGCCGGCCGGCGTTCGGCTTCATCGGCGTGGTCACCGACGACGCGGCCACCACCGCCGACCGCCACCGCCCGACCCTGATCGTGTCGCCGAACGGGCTGGCGGCGCCGGCCGCCGGCCGCCGCGCCTACGTGACCCGGTCGGCGACCAACCAGGCGTGGACCGCCGCCGCGGGGCTCGGAGGTCAGACCCTGCTCG
>Ga0247829_10001753_pt1 | contig 10178 bp, 9 predicted proteins | sample 12C_Control_Day4_FD_207765 | JGI IMG/M metagenome (GOLD analysis project Ga0247829, IMG submission 207765) | Soil microbial communities from agricultural site in Penn Yan, New York, United States - 12C_Control_Day4 | ecosystem: Environmental > Terrestrial > Soil > Agricultural land | place: USA... | reverse complement strand
GTCCTGGTCGCTGCGCGGCTGGCTGCTCTGCCGCATGGCCGGTCTGGATTTCGAGGAGGAGCCGGTCGACCTCAACGAGAGCGACGCGCGGCAGGAGCTGCTGCTGCTGACGCCGTCGGTGCTGGTACCGCGGCTGACGCACGACGGGATCTCGGTCTGGGACACGCTGGCGATCGCCGAGTACCTGAACGAGATCGCGCCCGGCGCCGGGCTGCTGCCGGAAGATCGGGCGGCGCGGGCGCGCTGCCGCTCGGTCTCGGGCGAGATCCACTCGGGCTTCTACAACCTCCGCTCGGCGCTGCCGATGAACCTGCGGGCGCGGCACGCGGCGTTCAAGATCTTCTCCGGGGCGCGGCCCGACGTCGAGCGCGTCAAGGCGATCTGGAGCGAATGCCTCGATCTCAGCGGCGGCCCGTTCCTGTTCGGCGAGCCGACAGTGGCGGATGCGATGTACGCCCCGGTCTGCACGCGGTTCCGGACCTACGCCGTCGCCCTCGACGCGCGGCTTCGGGCCTACTGCGAGGCCGTCTTCGACTGGCCGCTGATGCGGGAGTGGACCGAGGCGGCGCTGGCCGAGGCCGAGGAGATCGTCGAGCTCGACGTCGAGTTCTGACGCGCTACCGCGCGCCCTGCGGCAGCGCGTCGGCGATCTCGTAGTAGTCGCCCTTGTCGGCGACGAAGATGTGGCGGGCGAGCCGGACGCCGGTCGGCGCCGCGAACGCGCCCATGGCGACCGAGAGCGTGTCCCGGCCGATCGGATCCCAGACCAGGAAGGAGCCGCAGGTCGCGCAGAACCCGCGGCGCACTCCCGGCGAGGCCTGGTACCAGCGCAGGTTGTCGCCGCCCTCGAACGCGAGCGCGGATCGCGGCACCTCGGCGCAGGCCCAGTAATGGCCGGACTGCCTCCGGCACTGCGTGCAGTGGCAGGCGGTCGGCTGGGCGAGCGGTGCGGTCACATCGACGCGCACCGCGCCGCAGAGGCAGGATCCCTTGGCCATCGTGCTCCTCCCGTCGACGCCACCGGGGACAGTCTAGCGGACCGGACGGGCCGCGGTAACCGGGGATTAACCGTGACGACGGAGCCTCGCCGACGTGCCCGGGCGGAGACGGCGATGGCAGGCAAGGACGCGGAGTCGTTCGGCTTTTCCGAGGAGGCGCTGCGCGGCCTCCACGAGTTCGAGCTGCGCATGCCGCCGGCCGAGAAGCGCCGGGTCGCCGAGGCGGCCGAGGTGACGGCGCGGCCGCACTACTGGGGACACCGGCAGCGGCTGCGCGAGCGCTTCCTCGCCGGAGGACACGCGGCGATGCCGGAGTACGAGCTGCTGGAGCTGGTGCTGTTCAACGCCGTCGAGCGCATCGACGTGAAGCCGCTCGCCAAGGCGCTGCTCGCCACCTTCGGCGACCTGAACGGCGTGGTGGCCGCCGGCGAGCACCGGCTGCTGCAGGTGCCCGGGGCAACGCCGCGGATCTACCTCCAGCTGAAGATCGTCGAGGCGCTGGCGCACCGCATGGCGCGCGCGCAGGTGATCGAGCGGTCGGCGATCGGCTCCTGGGAGGCGCTGATGCGCTACTGCCGGACGGTGATGGCCTACCGCGACACCGAGCAGTTCCGCATCCTGTTCCTCGACCGGAGGAACGTGCTGGTCGCCGACGAGGCGCAGGCCAAGGGCACCGTCGATCACGTGCCGGTCTACCCGCGCGAGGTCGCGAAGCGGGCGCTGGAGCTGAACGCGTCCGCGATCATCCTCGTCCACAACCACCCCTCGGGCGATCCGACGCCGAGCCAGGCCGACATCGACATGACCGAGCGCATCGAGGCCGCCTGCCAGGCGATCGGGGTGGCGGTGCACGACCACGTGGTGATCGGCAAGGGCGCGGAGGCCTCGTTCCGGAGCCTCGGTCTGCTCTGATCGCGTCGGCTGTCACGGCCGGCCTGACGTTTGCGAAATCGACTGGCCTCCCCCGCCGTAGCTGGTAAGGTCCGGCAACAAAGTTGCGATATCGGGGAGGTCACTATGCGGATCGTGACGCCGTTTCCGCCGCGGGGCGCGCTGGTCGCGGGCATCGCGCTCGCCAGCCTCTGGGCGACGGGTGCATGGGCGGTCAACATCAACTTCGTGTCGGGCGCGGTCGGTCGCGACATCGAGGTGCTGCGCGAGCTGGTGAAGCCGTGGCAGGAGAAGACCGGCAACACCGTCACCGTGGTGCCGATGCCCTCGTCGACCACCGACCAGTTCGCGCAGTACCGGCTCTGGCTCGCGGCGGGCAACGCCGACGTCGACGTCTACCAGACCGACGTGATCTGGGCGCCGCAGCTCTCCGACGGCTTCCTCGACCTGACGCAGGCGGCGGCGGGGGTGATCGACCAGCACGTCCCGTCGATCGTCGAGAGCCAGACCGTCGACGGCAAGCTGGTCGCCATGCCGCTCTTCACCGACGCGCCGGCGCTCTACTACCGCAAGGACCTGCTGGAGAAGCACGGCGAGAAGGTCCCGACCACCTGGGAGGAGCTGAAGGCGACGGCGCAGAAGGTGCAGGACGCCGAGCGCGCCGAGGGGAAGGCCGACCTCTGGGGCTACGTCTGGCAGGGCAACGCCTACGAGGGCCTGACCTGCAACGCGCTCGAGTGGATCAAGTCCACCGGCGGCGGGCAGATCGTCGAGCCCGACGGCACGATCAGCGTCAACAACCCCGAGGCGGTGAAGGCGCTGGAGATGGCCGCCTCCTGGGTCGGGACCATCTCGCCTCCGGGGGTGCTCAGCTACACCGAGGAGGAGAGCCGCGGCGTCTGGCAGACCGGCAACGCGGTGTTCATGCGCAACTGGCCCTATGCCTACGCGCTCGGCAACGGCGCCGACAGCCCGGTCAAGGACAAGTTCGACGTGGCGCCGCTGCCCTCGGGCGGCGCCGGCTCGGCGGCGACGCTCGGCGGCTGGAACCTCGCGGTGTCGAAGTTCTCGCCGAACCCGGACGTCGCGACCGAGCTCGTGCTGTTCCTGACCTCGGCCGAGACGCAGAAGCAGCGCGCGCTGCTGGCCGGGCAGCTGCCGACCATCCAGGCGCTCTACGACGATCCGGAGATCGCGGCGGCGAACTCGCTGATCCCGCGCTGGAAGGAAGTCTTCATGAACGCCGTGGCGCGGCCGTCGGCGCCGACCAAGGTCAAGTACAACGAGGTGTCGTCGAAGTTCTGGTCGGCGGCGCATGAGACGCTGTCGGGCACGACGCCGGCGGCGGACAGCCTCGAGGTGCTCGAGCTCGACCTCGACGAGCTCGGCAGCGGCGGCTGGTAGACCGCCGGAAGCCTGCGCCGGGGGCCGGGCGCGGCCCCCGCGACGAGGACAAGCCTTTGGGGGCGCGCCATGACGACGACGACGCTTGACGGACGGCCGCCGACCGGCGCCCGCCCGGTGCGGGCGGCCAATCGCTCGGAGCTTCAGGCGCAGCGGGTCCGGGCGGCGCGGCTGTTCCTGGTGCCGATGATCGCGGCGCTGGCGCTGGTGGCGGCCTGGCCGCTGCTGCGCACCATCTGGTTCAGCTTCACCGACACCTCGCTGAACGACCTCGCCGGCGGCAAGTGGATAGGCTTCGACAACTACCTGAACATCCGCACGCTCTCCTCGGGACGCACCGTCTATCGCGGGACGCTGGTCGACCCGGCATGGTGGAACGCCGTCTGGAACACCTTCCGCTTCGCCATCGTCTCGGTGTCGATCGAGACGGTGCTCGGCCTGATGGTCGCGCTGGTGCTGAATGCCGAGTTCAGGGGCCGCGGGCTGGTGCGGGCCGCGATCCTGATCCCCTGGGCGATCCCGACCATCGTCTCCGCCAAGCTTTGGGCGTGGATGCTCAACGACCAGTTCGGCATCATCAACGACATGCTGCTGAGCGTCGGGCTGATCGACCAGAAGATCGCCTGGACCGCCAATGTCGACACCGCGATGTTCGCGGTGCTGATCGTTGACGTCTGGAAGACCACGCCGTTCATGGCGCTGCTCTGCCTCGCCGGGCTGCAGATGATTCCGCGCGACATGTACGAGGCGGCAAAGATCGACGGCATCCACCCGGTGAAGGTGTTCTTCAAGGTGACGCTGCCGCTGGTGAAGCCGGCGCTGATGGTGGCGGTGATCTTCCGGCTGCTCGACGCGCTCAGGATCTTCGACCTGATCTACGTGCTGACCCCGAACTCGTCGGCGACCAAGACGATGTCGATCATCAGCCGCGAGAACCTGATCGACTTCGACAAGTTCGCCTATGGCTCGGCGCAGTCGACGCTGCTGTTCCTGATCATCGCGCTGTCGGTCATCCTCTATATCTGGCTCGGCCGCGTCGACCTCGGCGGGGGGAAGAAGTGATGCCGATGGTGAAGACAGGCCTGTTCTACGTGGCGGTGGTGCTGATCGTGGTGGTGGCGGTGTTCCCGTTTTATTACGCAATCATCACCAGCTTCAAGACCGGCACCGCGCTGTTCGAGGTCAACTATTGGCCGACCGAGCTCAGCTGGCAGAACTACAAGGCGGTGTTCAGCCAGGGCGAGTTCCCGCGCAACATCCTGAACTCGGTGTTCGTCGCGACGATGACCGTGGCGATCGCGCTCTTGATGGCGGTCACCGCCTCCTACGCGCTGGCGCGGGTGCGGTTCCGCGGCCGGACGCTGCTGCTGCTGACCATCCTCGGCGTCTCGATGTTCCCGCAGATCGCGGTGCTCGCCGGCCTCTTCGAGCTAATCCGCTTCATCGGCATCTTCAACACCCCCTGGGCGCTGATCCTCAGCTACACGATCTTCACCCTGCCGTTCACCGTCTGGGTGCTGACCACCTTCATGCGCGATCTGCCGGTGGAGATCGAGGAGGCGGCGATCGTCGACGGCGCGACGCCCTGGGTCATCATCAGCAAGGTGTTCCTGCCGCTGATGTGGCCGGCGCTGGTGACGACCGGGCTGCTGGCGTTCATCGGCGCCTGGAACGAGTTCCTGTTCGCGCTGACCTTCACCTCGTCGAACACCACGCGGACCGTGCCGGTGGCGATCGCGCTGCTCAGCGGCGCCACCCAGTACGAGACGCCTTGGGGCATCATCATGGCGGCCTCGGTGATCGTCACCCTGCCGCTGATCGTTCTGGTCTTGATCTTCCAGCGGAAGATCGTCGCCGGCCTGACCGCCGGCGGGGTCAAGGGCTAAAGGGGGACGGCATGGCGCGTCTGCAACTCATCGACGTCCGCAAGAGCTACGGCGCCGTCGACGTCATCAAGGGCGTCGACCTCGAGATCGACAAGGGCGAGTTCATGGTCTTCGTCGGGCCCTCGGGCTGCGGCAAGTCCACGCTCCTGCGCCTGATCTCCGGCCTCGAGGACATCACCTCCGGCGACATGCTGTTCGACAACGAGCGGGTCAACGACCTGGCGCCGTCGAAGCGCGGGATCGCAATGGTGTTCCAGAGCTACGCGCTCTATCCGCACATGAAGGTCTACGACAACATGGCCTTCGGCATGAAGCTGCAGAAGGCCGGCGCCGACGACATCCGCGAGCGGGTGATGAAGGCGGCGAAGCTGCTGCAGATCGACCATCTGCTCGACCGGCTGCCGAAGCAGCTGTCGGGCGGCCAGCGCCAGCGCGTGGCGATCGGGCGGGCGATCGTGCGCGACCCGCGGGTGTTCCTGTTCGACGAGCCGCTGTCGAACCTCGACGCGGCGCTGCGCGTGCAGACCCGGCTCGAGATCGCCAAGCTGCACCATTCGATGGGCGACGTGACGATGGTCTACGTCACCCACGACCAGGTCGAGGCGATGACGCTGGCCGACCGGATCTGCGTGCTGCGCGACGGGCTGGTGATGCAGGTCGGCTCGCCGACCGAGCTCTACGAGGAGCCGAACTCGATCTTCGTCGCCGGCTTCATCGGCTCGCCGAAGATGAATTTCCTGAACGGCGAGATCGCGCGGGGCTACGGCTGCGACACCCTCGGCATCCGCTCCGAGCACGTCGTCGTCGACAACTTCAGCCCGGTCTGGAAGGGCGAGGTGGTGCACGCCGAGAACCTCGGCTCGGACAACTACCTCTTCGTCGACATCGGCAGCGACGAGCCGGTCCTGGTGCGCCAGGAGGGCAAGACCGCCATCCCCTGGGGCGCGCACATCGGCATCCGGCCGCTCGAGGAGAACCTCCACCGCTTCGATGCCAAGGGCACGCCGATGCGGTGACGGGACTCCGACGGCATGGTGTCGTCGGGTCCATGAAAGAGGTCCGCATCACCCTGAGCGACGACCGGGTCGCCGCGATCGAGGCCGAGATCGCGGCCGGCGAGGTGGGCTCGATCGCCGAGTTCGTCGAGCTGGCGCTCGATGCCTACCTGACACCGGCGGGCATGCCGAGCCGGGAGCAGATGCTCGCGGATGCGGCCGAGGTCGAGGCCGAGCTGGATGCGGGGGGCGGGTCTACTCGGCTGACGAGATGCTGGAGTCGGTGCGGAGGGCGTGACGCCTCGGCGGCTCGGGTTCGCTGAGGCGGCGACCCTCCAGCGGCGTGCCCGGTATCTCGTATCCGTGCGCGACGAGGCGTTCGGCAACCGGTTCGCTGTTGAGATCAAGGCCTGGCTGGACACCTAGCGGCGGGCGGCGCCCAGGCCGGCACCGCCGTCGGTGCAGATCCTGCCGTCCGGAGCTTCGGCTACAGGAAGCAGGCGACGCTCGTCGCCCGCTTCGAGCCGGGAGGCCTGATCGTGATGCGTGTTTACTTCAGGGGACAGGACTGGTCGCGCGGGCCGGGAGATCGGTGACGGCGACATCGAGCGTCGCCTCCATGATCGCGAAGCCATTCGGATGAAGCGATATTGTTCCGTCTTTGCCGTGCTCGGCGCCTTGCGCGACAGCAATGACCCCGGCGCCGGCGAGGCGGACCTGGTGCTTCTCGGGGGAAAGGTTGAACAGGCAGAGCACCGTTCCGCCGCGGGTGAAGGCGAGGACCGGCTCCTCGACGTCGAGGAAGCGGGTGCGGCCGGAGCGAAGCTCCGGCGTGTCGCGGCGCAGCCGCAGCATCGCGCGGTAGAATTCCAGCACCGAGTTCGGGTCGCCCTGCTGGCCGGCGACGGCGTTCGCGGCCTGCGCCTCCTTGACCGGCAGCCAGGGCCGTCCCTCGCTGAAGCCGGCGCTCGGCAGGCTGGCGTCCCAGGCCATCGGCGTGCGGCAGCCGTCGCGGCCGATCGGCTCGGGCCAGAAGCGGATGCCCTGCGGGTCCGTCAGCTCGTGCAGGGCGAGCTCGGTGTCGGTCTGGCCGAGCTCCTCGCCCTGGTAAAGGCAGACCGAGCCCTCGAGCGACAGCAGCAGCGCCCCGGCGAGCTTCGCCAGCGGCTCGCGGCCGACCCCGTGCCGCTTCCAGCGGCTGACATGGCGCATGACGTCGTGGTTGGAGAAGGCCCAGGTCGGCCAGCCGGCCGGGGCGCCGGCATAGAAGTCCTCGATCTGGGCGCGGAAGTGCCCGGGATCGAAGCGGTCGCCGAGCATCTCGAACGAGTAGCATTTGTGCAGCCGCCTGCCGGTGGTGTACTCGCCCATCATCCGGATCGCGTGGTGGCTCTCGCCCATCTCCCCGACCATGGCGCGCGCCTCGTACTCGTCGAGGAGCGCACGCATCCGCTCGAGGAAGGCGAGGTTCTCCGGCTGGTTCTTCGAGAAGATGTGGTACTGCATGCCGTAGGGGTTCGCTTCCGGCTTGTCCTTCCGGCGGAAGTCGGCCGGATCGTCGCGCAGCAGCCTGTCGTGGAAGTAGAAGTTGACGGTGTCGAGGCGGAAGCCGTCGACGCCGCGGTCGAGCCAGAAGCGCATGGTCGAGAGCAGCCAGTCCTGGACCTCGGGGTTGTGGAAGTTGAAGTCGGGCTGCTCGAACAGGAAGTTGTGCAGGTAGTACTGGTGGCGCCGCGCGTCCCAGGCCCAGGCCGGTCCGCCGAACACCGACAGCCAGTTGTTCGGCGGCGTGCCGTCGTGCTTCGGGTCGGCCCAGACATACCAGTCGGCCTTCGGGTTGTCGCGGCTCGAGCGGCTCTCCTTGAAGAACGGGTGCTGGTCGGAGGAGTGCGACAGCACCTGGTCGACGATCACCTTGAGGCCGAGCTGGTGCGCGCGGGCGAGCAGCGCGTCGAAGTCGGCGAGCGAGCCGAAGATCGGGTCGATGTCGGTGTAGTCCGACACGTCGTAGCCCATGTCGGCCATCGGCGAGGTGAAGATCGGCGACAGCCAGACCGCGTCGACGCCGAGGTCGGCGACGTAGCCGAGCCGGTCGGTGATCCCGCGCAGGTCGCCGATGCCGTCGCCGTTCGAGTCCTGGAACGACCGCGGATAGATCTGGTAGATCACCGAGCCCCGCCACCAGTCCGTCATCGCTGCCCTCCTCGCCTGGACGCCCGCGAGCCTAGCGGACGGGTCCGGTAAGGTTAAGGCGTTCTTCAGCTTTCGCGGCCTCTGATCGCGGCGTGGTCCTGCACCAGGAGTGGCGCTGCGATGAACGAGCCCGTGACCGAGACCGAGCTGCGCGCGCTCGGCAGCCTGCGCCGCCAATGCCTGTTCGCGGTGACGATCCTGCTGGTCGAGGACAGCCGCAGCGCCTCGGAGGCGATCCGGCTGTTCGCGGCGGAGAGCGGCGCGCGGGTGCGCCGCGCCGACACCATGCACGCGGCGAGCCGCCACCTGGCGATCTACCGGCCGAACGTGGTGATGATCGACCTCGGGCTGCCCGACGGCGACGGCATGGCGCTGATCCGCCACCTCGCCGCCGCCTCGACGCCGATCGCCGCGATCATCGCGCTGAGCGGGCACGAACGGAACAGCTGGCAGGGCGAGGCGATCGCCGCCGGCGCCGCCGCCTGCCTCGAGAAGCCGATCGCCAGCCTGCGCGCCTTCCAGGAGTGCGTGCTCGGGGTCCTGCCCGATGCCGACACCCGGCGGCGGCCAGACGAGCGCGAGCTGGCGCTCGCCGGCCGGGCCTCGGTGCAGTCGGCGCTCGACGAGGACCTGCGCCGCGCGCGGGCGCTGCTCGCCGACGCGATGCCGCTGGACGACGGCGACACCATCGCCTACTGCGCGCAGTTCCTCGGGTCGGTCGGCGAGATGCTCGGCGACCGCGACCTGGTGGCGGCCTCGCGGCTGGCCGTCGAGGCGGGCGGGGCGCTGCTGCTCGCCGCGGCGCTCGACCGGCGGCTCGGCGCCGGACGCAAGGTCGCCTGACCTCCGCTGTCAGGCCTGGCGCGCCTCAGACCAGGCTGTCGCGCGCGGTGCCGAACTCCTGGGTCCAGTAGTGGTGGAAGGGCGCGTCGCCGCCGTCGTCTCCCAGGTAGCAGTAGCCGATCCCGATTTCCTCGAAGGCGGGGCTCAGGATGTTGCCGCGATGGCCGGGGCTGTCCATCCAGGCAGCGACGACCGCCTCGGGCGTCTCGTAGCCGGCGGCGATGTTCTCGCCGTAGGCCGACCACTGGTAGCCCTGCTTCGCGAGCTGCCCGGCGACGTCGCTGTGCTCGAAGATGTCCTTCCTCGCCATGGTCCGGCTCCAGTCCTCGGCGGCGAGGTTCAGCCGGTGGTCGTTGATCAGCGGGTCGAGGCCGCGGTCCTCGCGGATGTCGTTGACCAGCCTCAGCACCCGGGCCTCGAAGCTGCCGATCGGTGGCCGGTCGGAAAGCGTGACGTCGTCGAACTGGATCCGGGTCCGGTCGGCGGCGGTGGCGCTGCCGGTGCTGAAGCCGCCGATCGTCAGCGTGTGCCGTCCGGCGCCGAGCGCCCCGAGATCGACGGTGACGGTCTGCCAGCCGGCCTCGGCGCCGTCCCGGACGCGCAGCGCGTAGTCGCTGGCGGCGACGCCCTGGAGCTGGCCGTCGACCTTGACGAGGACCAGCGTGAGATCGTCGCGCTCGGCCTCGCCGCCGTGCGTGACCCGGACCCGGAAGCTGAGCGTCAGGTGCTCGTCGCCCCGGAGGCTGAAGGGGGTCTGCCAGCCGCCGGACGTGCCGTCGGCGTCGGGACCGCCGACGATGACGGCGAGCGCCCCGTCCTCCCGGTGCCCGGAAGCCTCGCGCGGCGACGACGTGCCGCGAAACCCGTCGTCGGCGTACTTGAAGCTCTCGCTGCCCTTGGCGAACTTCCAGGTCTTGCGCATGTCGTCCCATCCGCTGGTGCCGCCGGCCGATGCTAGGGCCGGCAGC
>Ga0247829_10001745_pt1 | contig 10188 bp, 8 predicted proteins | sample 12C_Control_Day4_FD_207765 | JGI IMG/M metagenome (GOLD analysis project Ga0247829, IMG submission 207765) | Soil microbial communities from agricultural site in Penn Yan, New York, United States - 12C_Control_Day4 | ecosystem: Environmental > Terrestrial > Soil > Agricultural land | place: USA... | reverse complement strand
CCTCTGTGAGCGCCGGGCTCGATCGGCGCCGGACGCGTCTCCACGTGCTCAGCAGCCGCCGCGGACTCGCGGGCTTCCCCGCCCGGCTGGCGATGGCGGGACGTCACACCGCCGAGCTCACGCATCAGCTGCGCAGCGTCATCATCAACGCCCTCACGCGGCGCGAACGCGAGTTCAGGGCGCTGACCCTGCGTCTCGAGGCCCGCGACCTGCGCCGGCGGTTCGCCGCGATCCGCGGCAAGCTCGAGGCCGCGACCGGAAGGTTGCACGCTGGCATCGGCCGCCGGCACGACCGCGCCGCCGCGCGCCTCGGCACGGTTGTCGGCCGCCTCGAGTCCTTGAGTCCGCTCGCCGTGCTCGGACGAGGCTACGCGGTTTGCTGGAACGACGACCGCACCAAGATTCTCCGGACGGCGGCGGCGATCACCGCGGGCGAACGTGTCCACGTGACGCTGCACGACGGCGAGCTGAACTGCGTGGTGGAGTCGACGGACCGCACGATAGACGAGCCGCGGACAACACCGACAACGCTGTGAACCGGCCACGGACAACGAACAACACAGACTGATAAGTGATGGACCCAACAATCAAGGACTTTGAATCCGCGGTCGCGGAGCTCGATGCCATCGTCAAGACGCTCGAGGAAGGCGATCTCGCGCTCGAGAAGTCGCTCGAGCTCTACGAACGGGGCGTGCAGCTGGCGCGATTCTGTCATGCGAAGCTCGAAGGCGCCGAGCGGCGCATCGAGCTGCTGAACGAGCGCGGTGACATCAAGGAGGCGCCGTCCTCGCTCGGCCTCGGCGGGGAGCCGACGGGAACGAAGTGACCGCCACCTCCCCTCCAGACCTGCGCACCTGGCTCGACGCCAGGCGTCGGGCGGTCGACGCGGCACTCGAGCGCGTCCTGCCGGCGCCGCCGGCGGCGCCAGCGTTGGTGTGCGAGGCCATGCGCTACAGCGTCATGGCGGGCGGCAAGCGCCTGCGACCGCTCCTGGTACTGGCCGCCGCCGAGGCCGTGAGCGAGCGTCATGGCGCCGGCGCGAGCGCAGCCGCGATCGTCGCCCTGCCGGCAGCCTGTGCCGTCGAGTTGATCCATACGTACTCGCTCGTCCACGACGATCTGCCGGCCATGGACAACGACACGCTGAGGCGCGGCCGGCCCACGGCTCACGTCGTGTTCGGCGAAGGCATGGCCATTCTGTCGGGCGATGGCCTGCTGACGGAGGCGTTCGCGCTGCTCGCCCGCGAGCCCACCGGGGGCCCAGATGGATCCTCGGCACCGATAGATCTCGCGCGGCGCAGGCTGCGCGCCCTCGGCGTCATTGCCGACGCCGCCGGTCCAGCGGGGATGGTCGGTGGTCAAGCCATCGATCTGCAGGCCGCCGGACCTGGCGCCGCGCCGCTCGACACCAAGGCGCTGCAAGAGATGCACAGCCGCAAGACCGGCGCTCTGATTCGCGGCTGCGCGCTCGCTGGCGCGATCCTCGCCGGGGCGTCACCGTCGGAGGAATCCGCCATCGACGAGTACGGCACCGCCCTCGGCCTCGCGTTTCAGATCGTCGACGACATCCTCGACGTCGAGGGCGCGTCGCAGGATCTCGGTAAGACCGCTGGCAAGGACGCGGCGGCGGGCAAGCCCACTTACCCGTCGCTCTTCGGGCTCGACGAGTCGCGCCGTCTGGCTGCCGAGTGCGGCGATCGCGCGCGGGCGGCGCTGGGCGCGGCGCGCCTCAGCGGCCAGCTGCCGGCGATCGTCGGCTGGGTCATCGCCCGGACCAGTTGAAGAAGACCCTGCGGCTCGACACGCTGCTCGTCGAGCGCGGACTCGCGGCGTCGCGCGAGCGGGCGCGCGCTCTCATCCTCGCCGGACAGGTCCGCGTCGGCGGCCGGCCCGTCGACAAGGCCGGCACGCCCGTCGCCGTGGACGCAGACGTCACCCTCCTCGTCGCCGATCATCCGTTCGTGGGCCGCGGCGGACTCAAGCTGGATCATGCCCTGCGCGTCTTCGGCATCACGGTCGAGGGGCGGGCCGCGCTCGACATCGGTGCGTCGACGGGAGGCTTCACCGACGTCCTCCTGCGCCACGGTGCCGCCCGCGTCGTCGCGCTCGACGTCGGCCACGGCCAGCTCGACTGGCGGTTGCGCACCGACGCGCGCGTGATCGTGCTCGAACGCACGAACGCCCGCACGCTGACACCCGACGACCTTCCGCCCGAGGCACGACGCTTCGACCTCGTCACCATCGACGTCTCGTTCATCTCCCTGCGACATATTCTGCCGGTCGTTCCGCCCGTGCTGGCGCCCGGTGGAGACGTCATCGCGCTCGTCAAACCGCAGTTCGAAGCCGGCCGCGGCGAGGTCGGCTCCGGCGGCATCGTGCGCGACGACGAAGTGCAGGCACGGGTCGTAGAGGAGATCAGCGGGCATGCACTTGCGCTAGGATTGACCCGCGCCGGATTGTCCGAGTCACCCATCACCGGCATGGAAGGGAATCGCGAATTCCTCCTTCACCTGACAAGGCCGGACGCATGAACACCCCCATTTCCCGGGTCGGGCTCGTGGCCAAGCACAACCTCGACGCCTCGGCCGGCGTGCTCGCCGAAGTGGCGGGATGGCTCGAGGCCCGTGGGGTCGAGCCCGTGTTCGAAACCCACACGGCGGCGCTCGTCGGTCTTCCGCCCGGACGGCCAACGCAAGCGCGCGAGGATCTGCCGCACGCCTGCGACCTCATCGTCATCCTCGGCGGGGACGGCACGCTCATCGGCATGGCCGGACTCATCGCGCAGGCCGGGACAACCGTGCCGATCCTGGGCGTGAACTTCGGCAGCCTGGGATTCCTGACCGAGATCCAACTCGACGAGCTCTATGATTCGCTCGAATCGGTGCTCGATGGCGAGGCCCAGATCGACAAACGCATGATGCTGCGCGCGCGCACCCTGCGCGAAGGTGCGATCTTCGCGGATCGTCTCGTCGTCAATGACGTGGTGATCACGAAAGCGGCGCTGTCGCGCATCATCGACCTGTCGGTGGTCATCGGCGACGAGCTCGTGATGCGCGTCCGGGCCGACGGCCTCATCGTCGCTACGCCCACCGGCTCGTCCGCCTACAACCTGGCCGCGGGCGGCCCGATCGTACATCCGGCCGTCGACGCGCTGCTGCTCACACCGATCGCTCCGCACATGCTCACGAACCGGCCGGTCGTGTTACCAGGCTCGAGCGAAGTTCGCGTCGTGCCGGTCATGAACGGTGGCGAAGAGGTGTACGTCACCTTCGACGGCCAGTCCGGCCACCCGCTGCAGGCCGACGACGTGATCGAAATCACGCGGGCGGAACGCCCGCTCAGGCTGGTGAAGGCGTCGAAGCGCACGTACTTCGACGTACTTCGTCAGAAATTGAAGTGGGGCGCGCGGTAGAAGTACGAGAGGGCCTCTTGCCCCCTGGCACGCTGTTTAGAACTTCACCAAGTATTTGATCGACACCCCAAACCCCGGTGCGTCGATACCCCAACTGATGCCTCGGTAGTTCTCGTCGTTGAGATTCTCGACGTCGACGACGACTTCGTGCGGCGCCTGGCGGAGTCCGGCGCGTACGCCGAAGGTAGCGTAGCCCGGCACGGCGGTGTAGAGCGGGGCCGAATTGACGCCCACGCCGAGCACGCGATTCTGGACCTGCGTCACCGTTTCGCCGGTCGCGATCAGCACATCGTCGGCGGTGCCGGCGGCGTTGTCGGCGCCAGGGCCGATCCAGCCGCGCGCGCGCGCACCGTTGGTGAAAAACGCGGCGATGTTGCCGCGGCTGCGGCCGCCGCCTGTGCGGCGATCGCCGAGGTCCAGGGTCGAAAGGTTTGACTGCTCCCAGGCGAAGTGTGTGTACGGCTCGACCCACCAACGGCCGTTCGCCGAGGTCCAGCGCAGCGTGATGAAGGCGTCCGGCGCGGGCGTGCCGCCCTCGATGTTCGGCGGCAGGTCGGTGGTCGTGTCCCGGGCGTGCAGGTAGGTGAAGGCCGTGTGCAGCGAGAGAGAACGGCCGAACATCGCCTGCGCCGTGTGCTCGATCCCCCAGATGCGCGCCTGGTCGAAGTTCGCGCGCACCAGCACGGGGACGGTCGAGGCCGGCACGAAGACCGCGCCGTTGGCGTTCTGCGCCGTGATGGTCTGGCCGCCAAGCGGCGTCCCGACGGCGCCCTGCGGCAGGATGAGCGCCTGCTTCTGGATGTTGGCGTGCACGTTGTTGACGAAGAACGTGAGGTCGGTGCGCCAGGCACGGTGTCGGTATCCGACGCCGGCTTCGTACTGCAGGCTCGTCTCGGGCTCGAGCTGCGCGACCGCTCGTCCGGTGGACACCGCCGACGCGTCGGCGGTCGTGCCGACGAAGCCACCGAGGCCGGCGACGTCAGGCGCGGCCACCTCGTAGCCCGATCCGGTGAGCCCGAGCGTACCGAGGTCGGTCATGTGCGGCGCCCTGAACCCGCGGCTGACCGACACGAGGAACGTCCACGGGTCTGTGGGGGTCAAAACGCCAGCGAGGCGGAAGGTCACGTCCCCAGCCGTGAGGGAATCATCCGGCCAGAGCGGCTGACCGTTGACGATCAAGCTGTCCGACGCCTTTGCTTCGTAGCTCGCGCCGCCGGCGCGGAGCGACCCGACCAGCCGTACGCGATCCGGTTTGAGGTCATACGTCGACTGCGCGAACACGCCACCCTGCGTGAACGTCGCGCCGTCCGGCACGCGCGGACGCCGCGCCGACACCGCCCCGGTCACCGGGTTGACGTTGAACGCTTCCGACGTCAATTGCTCGAAGTACACGTCGCCGCCGAGCGACCAGGACAGGCGGGGCGACAGTTGCTTCGTGAGCACGCCCTGGACACCATGCACCGTGGTCCGCTCCGGCTCGTGACCGATCGTCGCGGTCGGATTGCCATTGCCACCCTGGTTCACCCGCTCTTCCCGCTGACTGTTCAGCGAGTACGTGAACGACGCGTGATCGAATCCCAAGGCGCCGAGCGTCTCGAGCCGCGCGGAGAAGATATCGAGCGAGAGTTGGTTGAGCTCTGCGATGAGATTCCCGTCGCCGCCGAGCAACTGATCGTAGCGATCGCCCCCGCCCTGGAAAGTGCGCATGTAGCTGAACGCCGTCCGGGTCGCGCTCGACGGCGCCCATTGCGCCCGCAGCGAGCCACCTACCTGGTGAAAGCCGGTATCCGGCAGCCGCTCGTCCATGAGCAGCCCCGACGGCACCCCGAGGAACCGCGTCACCGCGGCGTGGGAATCGACGCCGTCGCCCGGGCGCGTGAGTCCGGCGCCCCTGCCGGACAGCGAGCCGGCGATCCCGAGCGACGGCCCCATATAGGACACAAAGGACTGCCCGCCGCCATATCGCTGCGCCGTTCCAGCGCTCGCGCCTGCCGAACCACCCCAGCGTGGACCACCCGCGCCGCCGATCGTCGGCGGCCGCGTCATGAACTGGATGCTGCCCCCGAGGGCATCGCTGCCGTACTGGGCGCTCGACGGGCCGCGCACGATTTCGATGGTCTCGAGCCCACCGGGCTCGATCAGGTCCAGGAACGTGTTGACGCCACCGCGCTGGGCGCCGTTCGAATAGCGCACGCCGTCGATGAACACGTTGACCTTGTTCCCGGTCAGCCCGCGCACGAATACGCCGGCCATCGTCGGGCTCGTCTGCTGGAGGCTCACGCCGGTCTCGCCTTCGACCGCCTGAGCGACGACGGTGGTGATGCGGCTGGCGATGTCTTCGGCGTCGATGACGTTGACGGGCTGTCCGGCGCGCCGGACGTCTTCAACCAGATTCGGCGAGGCCGTGACGGTGACATCTTCGCGGAGGGCACTGACCTGCAGCGTCACGTCGAGCGATGGGGCCGCCTGGGTCCCGACGGTCAGCGGCATCCGTGATTCGCCGAGCGCCGCCTTTTTCGCCAGCAACAGGTAGCGTCCGGCGCTGGGAACCTGGAGGGTGAACCGCCCCTGCGCGTCTGTCTGCGCCGTCGCCACCGCCGTCTGCTCGGCGGTCAACACGGTCACGGTGGCGTCTGCCACCACGCCACCCGACGCGTCCTTCACCACGCCCGTCACGTTTACCGCGGCAGCCGCGGTAGCGGCCGTCAGCGCCCACACGACGAGCACCACAGCCACGATCCGACGTCGCATACAGCTCCTCCCGCACGGACGCCCCGCGCCCGCGATCGCTACGGCTTCAGCTCCGCACTGAAGTAAGGAAATGACTGTAGCGGCCGGGCGACATTACTACCAGACGTAGTACTGCCGTCGAGACGGTTGGCTCCTACCTCCTGACGCCTGACTCCTGGCGGCGCTCCCTGAAGTAGAGCACCTGGAACTCGAACACATTCCGGTTATGTTCGGCGAGGGTCGAAGCGAAGGCGTGGCTGCCGTCGTTGCGGCTCACGAAATAGAGGTACGGCACCGCGGCCGGATTGGCGGCGGCCTCGAGGGACGCCTGACCGGGCGCGGCGATCGGGCCGGGCGGCAGCCCGGCATAACGGTAGGTGTTGTAGGGCGAGTCGAACTGCAGGTCCGCGCGCGTCAGGTTCCCCGTGTAGCGACCGGCGCGCTCGAGCGCGTAGATGACCGTCGGATCGCACTGCATCCCCATCCCAATCTTCACGCGGTTGGCGTAGACCGCCGCCACGAGCGGCCGCTCTTCGCCCTTGGCCGTCTCCTTCTCGACGAGCGACGCGAGCGTGACGAGCTCGCGGACGCTCAGGCCGCGCGCCGCCGCCTGCTGCCGTGTCTCGGGCGTCAGCGCCTTCTCGAAGCGCGCCACCATGCGCGCGACGAGGTCTGCGGCGGTCGTGCGCCGCGGCAGCGTATAGGTATCGGGAAAGAGGTAGCCCTCGAGATCGGGCGCCTGCGGATCGAGCGCCCGGACTGGCCCGGGCTTGGACGCCGCGGCGATGAACTCGTCGGCGGAGCCGAAACCTCGTTCGGCGAAGATCGCCGCCATCTGGCGAATCGTCAGGCCTTCGCGAAACGTCACCGGCCGCAGGAACACGTCGCCGCGAACGATCTTGTCGACCACCGCCTGCGGCGTCAGCGGCGCGTCGAAACGATACTCGCCCGCCTGCAGGCGCCGGCCCGCGCCTTCGAGCCAGACCGCGATCCTGAACGCCATCGCCCCGTCGACGACACCCGCGGCCGCGAGCGCTCGTCCCATCGTCTGCGGGCTGCTGCCGGGAACGATCTCGACGTACGTCTCCGCTTCCGGGTAGCCCTTGAACGGGCGCGCCATCAAACGGTAGCCCCACAGGCCCACGGCGAGCGCGGTCACGATGACGATCGCCATCAGGGCCGCCAGCAAGCGGCCGAGGATGCGCCTCACGAGCGCAGGTCCTCGGCGCGATCGCCGACGGCCGGCGGTCCGCCACGCCCGTCGAGGTAGTCCTGCAAAATCACGGCGGCCGATGCGGCGTCGAGCAGTGGCTTGCGGTCTCGCCAGTTCTTGAGGCGGCGCGCGAGCAGGCTCTCCGCCTCGCGGCTCGTCAGGCGCTCATCCTGAAGGACGATCGGCATGCCGACCTGTGCCCGCAAGGCGTCGGCCAGCCGGAAGACCTCGGCGGTCTGATCGGTCGCCTCTCCTCCAAGGCTGCGGGGATATCCGAGCACGATGCCCGCCAGCCCATCGTCCTCGGCCGCGAGCGTCGCGACCGCGGTCGCCAGCGTAGCCGCGACCTGCGTCATGTTGCCGTGACGAGGAATCGTTTTCCAGGGGCGGGAGAGCAGCCCCGTGGGATCGGATAGCGCCAGGCCGATCCGGCGGCGTCCGTAGTCGATGCCGAGAAAGCGCACGAGAGAAGAGTACCGTACTCGTTCCTGCCGGCGGGGTGGCACTTTCGTTGGACCGGCCCGTATAATCGCCACACCGATGTTCCGCATGACCGCACGCGTGCTGTCGTCTGGCGTGGCGCTCGTGCTGACGGCAGGCCTCATCGCATCTGCCTGCCGCTCCGGGGCACCGAGCGACGTTGCCCGCCCCAAGCTCCTCATCCTCGGCTTCGATGGGATGGATCCGGCACTGCTCGACCGGTGGATGAAGGCGGGCCAGTTGCCGAACCTCTCGCGGCTGGCCTCGACCGGAGGCGTGCGGCCCCTCACCACGACGCACTCGCCCGAGTCGCCGACGGCGTGGGCATCGTTTGCGACCGGCGTCAACCCGGGCAAGCACAACATCTACGACTTCCTCGTGCGCGACACGACGACCTACCTGCCCGATCTGGGTATGGTGCGCCGCGAGCCGGCGCGATTTCTCTTCAACTACGTACCGATCGCCAGGCCCAAACTCTTTTCGATCCGCGGCGGCACGTCGTTCTGGGTCACCGCCGGCCAGGCCGGTGTGCGCTCGAGCATCCTCACCGTTCCCGTCACGTTCCCGCCCGAGGACGTGCCCAACGGTGAATTGCTGTCGGGGCTGCCGCTGCCAGACATCCGCGGCACGATGGGCACGTTCTACTACTTCGCGACCGACCTCAGCCGTTACGAGGAAGGCAACACCGAGTTCGGCGGCGTACTCAAGCGCCTGGTGATGGAACAGGACGTCGCCCGCACCGAGCTCATCGGTCCACCCAATCCGATCGTGAGATCCGAGATTCAGGCCCTCCGGAGCAAGGGCCCGACGCCGAGCGACGGCGACCGCGCGACGATCGCCGCGCTTCAGGCGCAGGAAGACGTGCGCGTGCCGATGACGATCCGGTGGAATCGATCGGCGAAGACGGCGACGGTCGAGATCCAGGGCCAGTCGCTGCTGCTCGAGCCCGGCAAGATGAGCCGGTGGATCGACCTCGAGTTTCGCGTGAACTTTCTCGTCCGCCTCCACGGGATGGCGCAGCTCCTGCTCATGAAAGCGGACAACGAGCTGCAACTCTACGTCTCGCCCGTCAACTGGAAGCCCGACGCCCCGCCCCTGCCGATCTCGTCTCCGCCGGCGTTCGCCGGCGATCTGTTCGAGCGCCTTGGCTACTATCGGACGCTCGGGTGGGCCGAGGCGACGTGGCCGCTCAACGAAGGCCGCATGGACGAACAGACGTTCATGGAGGACCTCTACAAGGCCTTCGACGATCGCGCCCAGGTCATCCTCAGCCGCATCGACGCGGGCAACTGGGACTTGCTCGTCGGCGTCGTCGAGTCAACCGACCGCGTGCAGCACATGATGTGGCGCCTGCACGACCCGAAGCATCCGATGTACGACGCGACGCTGGCGCAGAAGTTCGGCGACTCCATCCTGCGCGTCTATCGTCGCGCCGATCAACTCGTCGGCGAAGCCCTCGAGCGCATCGACCCCGGGACCACGGTGCTCGTCGTCTCGGACCACGGTTTCCACTCGTGGCGTAAAGCCGTCAACCTGAACACCTGGCTGGTGCAGCAGGGCTACATGGTGCTGCAGTCTCAGGGCCAGGCGCCCGGTGAGAAGAAGCTCGACGATCTCTTCGGCGGCGGTGAGTTCTGGGAGAACGTCGACTGGTCGCGCACGCGCGCCTACGCGATGGGCCTCGGCCAGATCTACTTCAACCTTCGCGGCCGTGAAGCCCGTGGCATCGTCAGCCCTGGTGCCGAGGCGAAGCAACTGGCTGACGAGTTGAGCGCGCGCCTCCTCACGATGGCCGACCCCGACGACGGCGCCCGCATCGTCCGGTCCGTCTACCAGCGCGACGCCGTCTACAGCGGAGAATTTCTGCACAACGCGTCCGAGCTCCAGGTCGGCATGGAAGACGGCTACCGCGTGTCCTGGCAGACGACGCTCGGGGGCTCGCCCCCGGGGATCGTCTACCCGAACATGAAGAAGTGGAGCGGCGATCACGGCGGGTATGACTTCGCGACGACCGCAGGTGTGCTCGTGTCGAACAAGCCGTTCGCCTCACAGGCGCCTTCGATCGTCGACATTGCACCTACGGTGCTGAAGTTCTTCGGCCTCCAGATTCCGAGCAGCGTCGATGGCAAATCGATTTTTTAGGCTCGCGGGGCCCCACCCCCGCTCGCTCTCGCGCGGCGGCTGCGCGCCGCGCTCGGGCCGCAGGCGCTCTTTTAGCAGTGCGCTCGTGGGCGTGATGCTCTTGAGTCTCGGCCTCGCCGGGCAGGATGCGCCGGCGCGCCGGCCGCAGACGCCGGCCGAGCGTGCGAGCGAGCGCATCCGGGCGCTGCAACGGGAAGCCGAGGCGCTCGTC
>Ga0247829_10001744_pt1 | contig 10192 bp, 11 predicted proteins | sample 12C_Control_Day4_FD_207765 | JGI IMG/M metagenome (GOLD analysis project Ga0247829, IMG submission 207765) | Soil microbial communities from agricultural site in Penn Yan, New York, United States - 12C_Control_Day4 | ecosystem: Environmental > Terrestrial > Soil > Agricultural land | place... | reverse complement strand
ATTCTGGGAGTCGGCTTCGCCGGGGTGAAGGGGTTTTGCGGCGGCTTCGGGCGTCGGGCGCTGGGCCCCTGGGGCGAGCAGGCGATCAAGGCGTTCGTGCGGGAGGCACTGGACGAGGCACTCAAGCTGGAAACCGCGCTCGCCCGGATCCGGGCGGAGCGGCGGGTGGTGTTGATGCACTACGCGCCGATTCAGGGCACGGTCGAGGGGGAACCCCTCGAGATCTATGCCTTTCTGGGCTCCAGCCGGCTGGAGGAGCCGCTCACCCGGTACCCGGTGGACGCTGTCTTTCACGGACACGCGCACCACGGGCAGCTCGAGGGGCGGACCCGAAGCGGAACGCCGGTATACAACGTCTCGCTCTCACTGCTGCAGCGCTGCTGGCCGGACCGGGCGCCGTTTCGGATCCTGGAACTGGCGCGTGACGGCGAGCGCCACGAGTCGGCGAAGCACGGCTGAGCGCCGTCAGCCCCCCGCGGGCAGGCTCTTGCCTCCTGGAATGCCCAACTCGGTCATCGCCCGCAGATCGAGCACCTCGTCCAGCTCGGCCCCTTCCAGCAGCTTCTTGCGGGTGACCAGCTCCTTCACCGTCAGGCCCTCCGCCACGGCTTCCTTGGCCAGTTTGGCGGATTCGGCGTAGCCGATCCTGGGAGCCAGGGCCGTCACGAGCGCCGGGCTGCGCTCGAGCCAGTACGCGCACTGCGCCTCGTCGGCTTCGATCCCTTCCACGCACCGCTCGGCCAGCACGCGGCTCGCGTTGCCCACGATGAGCATCGCAAAGACGACATTGTGGGTCATCACCGGCATCATCACGTTCAATTCGAGCTGCCCCGCCTCCGCGGCCATCGCGACCGTGAAGTCGAGCCCCAGCGCCTGATAGCAGACCTGGTTCACCATCTCGGCGATCGACGGGTTGACCTTTCCGGGCATGATACTCGAGCCGGGCTGGACCGACGGCAGCAGGATCTCCGCGAGTCCGGTGCGAGGCCCTGAGGCGAGGAGCCGGATGTCGTTGGCGATCTTCTGCAGATCGAGGACGTAGGCACGCAGCGCGCCGCTGAACGTCGCCACGTCGCCCATGGACTGCATCAGCTGCACCCGATCGGTTCCCTCGACGAGCTCGAGCCCGGTGCCGGCGCGCAGGTGTTTGACCATCTTGCCGGGATAGCTCTCCTCGGCGTTGAGGCCGGTGCCCACCGCGGTACCGCCGATCCCCAGCTCGCGCAGCCACTCCGCCGCCTGTGCCAGCTTTTCGCGATGGCGCCGGACCGTGTGGCCGTAGGCCCGGAACTCCTGGCCGAGCCGGATGGGCGTCGCGTCCTGCAGATGGGTGCGGCCCGACTTGATGATGCCGTCGAACTCGTCGCCCTTGCCCAGCAGTGCCGTCGCGAGCCGATCGAGCGCGTCGAGGAGCGCGGGGAGGCTGGCGAGGGTGGCCAGCCGCATCGCCGTCGGGATCACGTCGTTGGTGCTCTGCGCCATGTTGACGTGATCGTTCGGGTGCACCGGGGCGTAAGCACCGCGTGCGGCGCCCAGCAGTTCGTTGGCCCGATTCGCGAGCACCTCGTTACAGTTCATGTTGTGGCTGGTACCGGCCCCAGCCTGGTACACATCTACGATGAACTGATCCCGGTGCTTGCCGCCAAGAATTTCGTCCGCCGCCGTGATGATGGCGTCGGCGAGACGCGCGTCGAGCCGGCCGGTCTCCCTGTGGGTCAGAGCGGCGGCGCGCTTGATCCAGACGACCGCGTCCACGAACACGGGAAGCGAACGAAGCCCCGAGATGGGGAAGTTCTCCGCCGCGCGGAGGGTCTGAATGCCGTACAGGGCGTCGGCGGGAACCGCCTTTTCGCCGAGAGGATCGCGTTCGGTGCGGGTGGCCATGTGGTGCCGAGTGACGAGTGATCAATGACGGGTGAGCCCGGGTCCAGCTTCTTCCGCCCGATTGCCGACGCGGCGGCGTTTCAACCCGCCAAGCCGGCCAAGGCCGATCTCTTCGTCGGCGGCCAGCTCTTCGTGGGCCTCAACTGCTTCGAGCCGGGTCAGGCGCAGCCGGCCCACACCCATCCCGGGGCCGACAAATTCTATCTGCTGATTTCGGGAAAGGCGAGGATGACGGTGGGCCACGAGACCCGGGTGGTCGAGGCCGGCACGGTTGTATGGGCGCCGGCCGATCTTCCCCACGGGGTGGATGAGGCACTGGAACGAACCGTCATGCTGGTGGCCATCGCACCGCCCCCCCGGCGGTGAGCGGACCGCTCATCGCTTGGGGCCGGCTCCGCCGCGCTTGGTCCAGATCACGATCGCGCCGCAGCTGCTCGTTAGCCGCTGGAACTCGGCCGGCACCTGGGCCGCGCCGGCGTATACCTCGATGCCCATGATCTCGATCGGCGCCACCGGAAACGGCTCGGCGGTGGTGGCGTCGAAGGGGAAGTAGGCGCCGTCCACGAAGTACGTCATCGAGCAGTCACCCTGCATGTTTACCGCGCCGCGACTGGAATACACCCGGTAGCCCTGCCCCACCGGCACAACCTGGATGCCGGGCACGGTCCGCATGATGTCTTCGAACTGGATCGCCCCCCGCTTCTCGATGTCCTCTTCCGTGATGAAGTGGCCCTGCCCGCGCCGCGCGCGCTGGAGGAAGGTGGAGACGTCAGCGCCGGTGCCGACTTTCCCCACGACCTCGAGGGTCGGAAGCGTCTGCACCGATTTGGCGACGATCACTTCGGTCCGCACCGGAGCCCCGGGGCGGAGCTCAACCGCCTGCCTCCCGCCGGCGTAGCCGATCGCCGCGACCTCGACGACCTGGGTCCCCAGCGGCAGTCCGCTCAAGGTGAACGAGCCCGAGGCGCTGGTGCGAACGACCGCGCGGCTCCCGCGGACGAACACCCGGGCCTCGGACACCGGAGCGCCCTCGATCGTCTTGACCGTCCCCTCGAGCGTGGCGGTGAGGGGGGCGGTATCGGCCGATACCGCAGCCGTGCGCGGCAGCCCGATCGAGAACTGGCGCGCCACCAGCGGCCGGCCACCCAGGTCCAGCGTGACGAGCCCGGTAGAGGCGGTGCCGAGCGCGGCCCAGACAGTCACTTCGCCGGTGGCGGGCACGCGGCAGAGCACGAACTCGCCGTGCGGACCCGCCACCCCGCGAACACTCCGCCGGTTCGTGGTGATCCCGGTGGTTCGGTTGACCCCGATCTCGGCCCACATCGCGTTCACCGCGGCGCCGGCGAGCCCGGTATCGGCCGCGGCGTCGCGCACCACACCGATCACGTACCCGGTGCCTTGCGGACGTCCCCCGGGACAGGCGCGGCCGTAGCGCGCGTCGGCCGACGGCGTGGCGAGCACCACGCCCTGGAGTCCTTCTGTGGGCACGTCGATCCGCCAGCGCGGGGGAGCGATGCCCGCCGCATCGAACACCGGGTGCGAGAACGTAAGCTGATAGGTGCCTGCGGGAAGCGAATCAAACCGGAACTGCCCATTGAGGTTGGTCCGCGCCTCGCGGGGGGTTCCCTCGATCCAGAGGACTGCGTTGGGGAGCGGCCCATCGGTAAGCAGGCTGTCGCGAACCACACCCGAAAGGCCGCCCGCCGGCGCGGCCTGCGGTCCCGCGGCCGGCACGGAGACCGTCGGGGGAGCCGGCTTTGAGGTCTGGGCCCGTAGCGGCAACGCCAACAGGAGGGCCGCGAGCCCGGCCCACGGCGCACAGACACGAATCATGAGTACCCTGCGCTGGGAAACGTCGTAACCATCAGACGTCTGAAAGGTAAACCCCGCCACGCCGCGGGCATCGCCGCGGATCGGCCTCAGTCGGAGCAATCGCCAAGGGGGTAGACGGTACCGCAATTCGGGCAGGGGTTCTTGCAGCCGGCGGGACTATCGCGAACGGGGAAATTGCAGCGCGGGCAGACCGGCTGCTCGGGCAGTCGGGCCGACCCCGCGGCCGACGGGACGGCCGGCGGCGGCGGACGGCCAGGGGCGCCCGACCGATCGCCGCCCCGGTAGTCCTCAGTCAATCCGGTGCGCCCCGGTGAGGAACGGATTGGTCAACCGCTCCACGCCGATGGTCGTGTCGGGCCCGTGCCCGCTGTGCACGACCGTGGAATCGGGAAGCGAGAGAAAGACCCGGCTGAGCGAGGCCATCAGCGTCGCATGGTCTCCGCCGGGCAGATCGGTGCGGCCGATCGACCCATTGAACAACACGTCGCCGCCGAACACCTGGCCCTGTCCCACGAAGCTCACGCTTCCCGGCGAGTGGCCAGGCGTCAGGCGAACGTCGAAGGCGAAGCGGCCCACCCGGACGACGTCACCGTCGGCGAACTCCGCATTGGGGGGCGGCGCGGGGGCGACCTGAAGCCCGAACCAGGATGCCTGCTCGGGAAGGCCGTCGTACAGGGAGCGGTCGAGTGGGTGCAGCAGGATCGGGGCGCCGGTCGCCCGCTGGACGGCGCCAACCCCGAGAACATGATCGATGTGCGCGTGGGTCAACCAGATGGCGCGAAGCGACCAGCCGCGGGTGTTCAGCTCGGCGAGGAACATGGCGGGCTCCTCGCCGGGGTCGATCATCACCGCGTCGCGGGTGGCAGGGTCGGCGACCAACCAGCAGTTCTCGACGAACTGCCCGTTGGGCAGCTGGACGACCTCGAGCTCAGACACCGACCGGCGCGGGGCTGCGGCTCTTGAGGTCGGTGAGATACTTCTCGACCGCGATGGCCGCGGTGGTGGCGTCGCCTACCGCCGTGGTGACCTGCCGGGTGAGCTGCACCCGGAGATCGCCGGCCGCGAACAGGCCAGGAATCGACGACATCATGCGATCGTCGGTCAGGATGTAGCCCGATGCATCGTGTGCGAAGTGCTCCTTGACCAGCCCGGAGTTCGGCGAGAAGCCTATGAAGACGAAGCAACCCGTGGCGGCGAGCGACCCCTTCGCCCCGGTCAGCGTATCCTCCAGCTCTATGGATGTAAGCCCTGACGGGCCACCGATAAGCTCGGTGACCCGCTTGTTCCAGATGACTTCGATCTTCGGGTTGGCGAACAGCCGCTCCTGCAGCAGCTTCGACGCGCGGAACTCCTCCCGCCGATGGATGACATACACCCGCTCGGCGTATCGGGTGAGATACTCAGCCTCCTCGACCGCGGCATCGCCGCCGCCCACCACGGCAATCGTGTCGCCCTTGAAGAATGCCCCATCGCAGACAGCGCAATAGGAAACTCCCCGACCAGCGTACTCCAGCTCGCCGGGCACGCCGAGCTTGTTCGGTGTGCCGCCGGCAGTGAGGATGACCGCCGGCGCCTGGTACACCGCGCCGCCCGACGTCGTCACCTCGAAGGACCCGTCGCTCTCACGGCGGAGGATCGACTCGACGTTCTCCTGCCGGATCTCCGCGCCGAACTCCTGGGCATGCTCGGTCATCGCCTGTGCGAGGTCGCGCCCCTTGATCTTCTTGAACCCGGGATAGTCCTCGATCCACTCGGTGTTGAGTAGCTCGCCGCCCGGGACGCCGCGCTCGAGCAGGACGGTCTTCAGCATGCCGCGGCCGGCATATAGGGCCGCACACAGCCCGGCCGGACCGCCACCGATGATGACGACTTCGTAGCGATGGTTGACGCTCATGCCGAAATATAGAGAGGAAGGGAATGCCCGCCGCCGCCCCGCGGAGACTGCCCGACATGAAGGAGACTGACCGCGCCGTGGCAGGAGGAGACCGTGCCGACCAGCACGTCGACGTCCCCGCCCGGCACGCCGGCCGCGGCCACGGCGGCGTCTCCGGCGAGCACCTCCGACACGTCGAACATGCCCACGCCGTAGGTCCGATGACGACAGACGAACAGGACCGGCCCGGCAACCGGGCCTTCACGTCCCAAGCGCCCAGCCAGCTCCCCCAGCGTATCGGACATCTCCCAGGTGCGGGGACCGCGAATCACCGGGCAGGTCGCCGGTTCGATGCAGTGCACCGGGCACAGCCAATCGGCGAACGAGACGTAGCGGGTGCCGTCGGCGTGGAGCACATCGTAGGGTGTGCCGGCCGGAAGTGTCACGCCGCGGCGCGCGATCTCGCGGCCGGGCCAGCGCCGCTGGGCCGAGCGGAGCAGCCACTCGAACATGAGGTGGGGCATGAGCGGCGAGGGGACGATGGCGTCGGGCGGGTTCGACGGGATCGCGGCTGCCAGATATTCGTCAAAGAACGCGCCCCACTCCCCGATCCGGAGCTCCACGCCCTCGCCGGCCAGCCGCTCGCGTGCGGCCCGACATCCGGCGTCCTGGTCCACGATCAGGAGCCGCTCCCAGGCAGCCGCGCCGCGTTCGCGGGCGTGGATCAGCTGGTTCAGGTAGAACGTTCCGTAGCAGCCGCCGCCTACGACGATGATGTCGCGAAAGGCGACCGGCTCACCCACCGCCCTGCCCATCGGACCGCCCACCGGTTCGGATCGTCCGGCCGCCATCCACCGGGAGCACGGTCCCGGTAACGAAGTCGCCGCGTTCCAGGAAGTAGAGCACCGCCGCCACCGCGTCGTCCGGCCCGCCGAGGCGCCGGAGCGGCGTGGTCCGGGCCAACTGGGCGCGCGCCGCGTCGTCGTACGACTCGGGAACCAGCACGGCACCGGGTGCGACTGCATTGACCGTGACGTCGGGAGCCAGGCTCAATGCCAGCACCTTGGTGAGCATCACAACGCCGGCCTTGCTCACCGAGTGGGCGGCGAAGCCGGGCCATGGTTCGAGGCCACCGACGTCGGCGAGGTTGACCACCCGCCCCTTGGCCGCGCGAAGCGCGGCCGCCGCCCCCTGGGTGCAGAAGAAGACCGCACGGAGGTTGAGATTCATGATCTCATCCCAGCGCGCCGGCGTGGTTTCCTCCAACCGGAGCCGATGCATGACGGCCGCCGAGTTGACCAGCACATCCAGGGCGCCGAACCGTTCCACCACGCGGCCGGGCAGCGCTCGGGCGGCCTCGGCGTCAGTCAGATCGGCGCCGAAGCACTCGGCGTCGCCGCCGCCGGCCCGGATCTCGTCGCGGAGCGCGGCGGCGCCCTCAGCCGATGCGTGATGGTGAATCGCGAGGCGCGCGCCGCGCTGAGCGAGCGCGGCGGCGATGGCGCGCCCGAGACGGCGGCCCCCACCGGTCACCAGCGCCACACGTCCACGCAACTCCACGTCAGCTCCCGCGGGGACGGATCGGGCGAAGGGTGCCGGTGAGCGTCGAGGCGGGGTCCGCGAGGTCGAGCACGCCGGCGCAGATGTCGTCCAGCTCGACGTAGCGTGCGTCGGCGCCGGCACTGGCGAGGTTATCGGGCGTACGCACCATACCCGGGGCCACGGCGTTCACCCGCACCCGATCAGCCAGCTCGAGCGCCAGGCTCTGGGTAAGGCCGGCGACGGCCGCCTTCGCGGCGCTGTACACCGCCATCGGGCTTTGCGGCTCGAACACGGCGATGGACGCGAAGTTCACGATGGCGCCCCGGCTCGCGGCGAGCGCCTCGACCGCCGCCTGCGATACCAGGAATGCCGTCTTCAGGTTGATGGCGATTTCGCGGTCGAAGTCGCGGACGCCGGTTCCCGCGATCGGCCCGAAGGTGGTGAGCCCGCCGGCAACGTTGATTACGGCGTCGAGCCGACCATAGTTGCGCATCGCGGTTTCGACCGCAAGCGCGGCGATGTCCGGGATCGTGAGGTCGCCCGCGGTGGGCTGCGCGTCGATGCCGGCCGCCTGAAACTCGCGGACTCGCCGGGACACGCCCACCGCGTCCACGTCGGCGGCGACGAGCCGCGCCCCGGCCTTGCCGAAGGCGAGGGCGACGGCGTGGCCGATCTGGCCTGCGCGCCCCACGCCCGTGATCAGCACGACCCGATCGCGGAACCTGGTGTCGGACATCGTCGGACCGCTCAACCCGGGAGCGGCCCGGCCGGCGTGGGCCGCGCAGCCTCGATCCGCTCGAGCCATTCGAGAGGCACCCCTTCGGATCCGATCGCCCCGTGGCTCTCGTCGCCGATGCTCTCACCGTGCCAGTCGCTGCCGCCGGTGCGCAGCAAGCCGAACTCGAGCGCGTGATCGGTGAGCCGCGATCGTTGATCCGGATCGTGGCTGGGGTGGCGGGTTTCCACCGCATCCAGTCCCTGCGAGCGCAGCGTCTGGAGCACCGCTCGGGTACCGCGCTCCTTGAGGTGAGCCGCCGACACGATCCCGCCCACTTGATGGACCAGGGCCGCCACCTCTGCGAACGTGGGCAGCGTCTTGTCCACGAATGCCGGCCGGCCCCGGGCCAGGTAGCGATCGAAGGCCTCGCCCACCGTCGTGACATGCCCCCGCCGCACCAGCGCGCGCGCCACGTGAGGGCGACCGATGGCTCCGCCCACGGCTTCGGCCAGCACGTCCTCCTCGCCCAGGGACACGCCCACGCGGTGCAGCCGTTCTACCATCGCCCGGCCGCGACGCTCGCGGTCGGCCCGGCAGCCGGCGAGAAACCGTTCGAGGGCTGTCGAGCCCGGCGGAAGGAAGTATCCCAGCACGTGCATCTCGCCCCACCGGGCCGCCACGGAGAACTCGCAGCCGCTGATCACGCGGAGTCCGAGACGCTCGCCGGCCTCGATGGCCGCGGGCACCCCGGCCAGCGTATCGTGATCGGTGAGCGCCACGGCCTTGAGTCCGGCCCCGGCGGCACGGCCCATCACCGTGGCGGGCGGAAATGCCCCGTCGGACGCCGATGAGTGCAGGTGCAGGTCCACCGTGCCGCGTTCGCCCTCGATCGACGCGCTCATTGCCGGTACCCGGTCTCGGGCGCGGTCCATGCCGGCTGTGATCGCGCGAGCAGCGCGCGGAGCTCGGTGTCCGACAGGGCAGCGAGCGCCAGCTCCGGGCTCTTGGCATTCTGGGGCGAGTACCGCGCCACCCGCCGCTCACGGTCGCTGCCCGTCCCGCGCGTAAAGACGAGCCCGAACTCATCCTTGACGTACTGGGTGACACGGCCGCTGAGGCTCACCGTCCAACGCTCCCCGTCCACAGCGATGACGCGACGCGGCATCCTAGACCCGAACCTCCTCCCAGAGTTCCCCCGCACCATCGTCGTAGACGGCGAGCTCCCGAACCCGCTGCTCGAGCCGGGCCTCGTCGGCATCCAGCGGCCCGGCGGCCCGATGCTCCTCCGGTGACCGGCTCTCGCTGCATTCGAGAAAGCGTCCGGGGGATCCCGCCGCACGGAACACCCAGAGCCGCCTTCCCCTCGTCTCCGACAGCCGGGCCAGCTCGCCCAGCAGTTGCAGGTATTCCCGTTCCGCCGCAGGATCCACCGCGGCACGCGACACCGTCAGTGTGCGCGGCACCTCAGGCGGCACCATCCGGGAACGCCTCGAGCGTGCGCTTGACGTCCGCCATGAACCGGTCGGCGTCGGCGCCGTCCACCACCCGGTGGTCGAAGGCGAGCGACAGCAGGCCCAAGAGCCGGATCCCGAGCGCGTCGGTTCCGTCCACGGTGACCACTGCCGGCTGCTTCTGGATGGCGCCGACGCACAGGATCGCCACCTGCGGCTGATTGATGATCGGGGTGCCGATCACCGAGCCGAATACGCCGGGGTTGGTGATGGTGAATGTCCCCTTCTGGACCTCTTCCGGCGTGAGTTTCTTGGTCCGGGCCCGCTCGCCCAGGTCGTTGATGGCCCGGGCAACTCCCATGAGCGCAAGCTCGTCTGCGTGGCGGATCACCGGCACGATGAGCCCCCAGTCGAGCGCGACGGCGATGCCGAGATTGATGTCGCGCCGCAGGATCGTCGCCTCCGCGCCAACCGCGGCGTTGACACCTGGATGCTTGCGAAGGTTGTCCGCGATGGCCTTGGCGATAAACGCGAGATACGTGAGGTTCACGCCTCGGGCCGCATACTCGGCCCTCTGCTTCGCCCGGATCTGCGAGACGCGGGTATAGTCGATCTCGAAGATCGTGTTCACGTGCGGCGACACCCGGCGCGACATCACCATGTGCTCGGCCGTGAGCCGGCGGATGCGGGACCAAGGTTCGACCCGATCGCCGTCCCATGCGTCCGCGGCCGGCGTCGTAATGGCCGGGCGGGCAGCGGGACCGCTCGGCCGCTCAGAAGCGCGGCCCGGTCCGGGCGCCGGCGCGGCCGCCACTGCTAGCTGGCCGCTGGCCCGTCCCCCTTCGATGTAGCCGACCACGTCGTTCTTGGTCACGCGGCCCGCGACACCGC
>Ga0247829_10001743_pt1 | contig 10192 bp, 7 predicted proteins | sample 12C_Control_Day4_FD_207765 | JGI IMG/M metagenome (GOLD analysis project Ga0247829, IMG submission 207765) | Soil microbial communities from agricultural site in Penn Yan, New York, United States - 12C_Control_Day4 | ecosystem: Environmental > Terrestrial > Soil > Agricultural land | place: USA... | reverse complement strand
GGACCGGTCCGGTATGACGGCCGACGATCTGCTGCTCGGCGATATCGTTGGACGGCTGATCACCGGCGCGCTCGAACTGCAGACGCTCGTGGAGCAGCTGCGCGAATCAGCGGCGGGAGAAGAGCGCGTGCACCTCGCCCGCGAACTGCACGACGGCGTCCTTCAGTCGTTGACCGCCGCCTCACTGCAGGCGCAGCGCGCACGCCAGTCGGTGGCCACCTCGCCCGGCGAAGCGGAGCGTCGGCTGGCGATGGTCGAAGAGACGATCCTGTCGGAGCAGCAGGCGCTCCGGCTCGCGATCGAAGATCTCAAGCCGGGCGCGATGAAGGAAACCGCGGCGGTGGATGTCATCCCGCGAGTACGGGAGACGGCGATGCGCGTCGGGCGCCAGTGGGACGTGCGCGTTCACCTCAACCTCCAGCGCACGCCCTCGCTCGGACCGCAGAAGATCGCCCACGAGCTGACGCGCATGCTCCAGGAGGCGCTGGTCAATGCCATCCGGCACGGCGGCGCCAAAGAGGTCACCGTCACGTGCCTGACGATGGGGACCGAGCTTGCGCTGGCCGTTTCATACCAGGGACGAGGCTTCGCGGGATTCCAGGGCAGGCGCGACCTGGCGTCACTGAATCAGATGAAGGTCGGCCCGAGAACGCTCAAGGAACGCGTATCGGCGGTGCAGGGTTCGCTCGTCATCGAATCAAACGAGAGCGGCGCGCGTGTGGAGATCAGGATCCCGTTTCAGGCGGGACGCTGAAGGAAATCGGTTCGTAGACGGCCGCCACCCCGAACAGTTGCCCGCGCGGCTCAACGCGCACGACCTCGGCACGGCAATTCACCGACACACCCCGTCCGGTGTGCTCCAGCGGAAGGATCAGGACGATCGACTCCCCGGGAGCGAACTGCCGCTCGTTTTCAAAGTAGACGCTATTCGAACTGAGATCGATGGCACGGCCCGTTCCGCCATCCACCGCAATCGTCGCGTCGATGCGATAGCGCGGCGTCCGCCGGCGTTCCTGAATCACGCGTCCTCCGGGATACGCAAGATTAGAACGTCTCCACCGCGGCTGTAAATAGATCGATGCGGAAGGATGTGGCCGGACCGGCTGGCCTGTGCATCACAGGCGGTCACAGGCTAATGGATGGAGCGGGCGCTGCGAACGAGATCGGGCGACTCGAGGTGGGCGGCGATGAGACGGTCGGCGCCGGGGTCTTCGGACGACACCCGAGTGACTGCGCCCCGTGCCGCGACCCTCGCGCTCCCCTGTTCATCACCCGGCAGCACAACCTCGATCTGCATCCGCGCGTGCGGTGCAACCTGGCGATCGGCGCGGAACAGCAAACCGCTGGCACTGACATTGATCGACATGCCGTACGACCAGCCTTTTTCTCCCTGCACTCGATAACGAACGGGCAGGTTCATGACGAAGCGCGTGGCGCGTGGCATGTGCTGGGGAGCCTTCCTCACGAGGCGTGAAAGATACTGCGACCGGCCGCGGCCGTCAATATCCGGTCAGGTTGAGACCGCGGAAGGCCATGCGACCTTCCGCGATCCTCCACTCTACCTTGCGCTCGGACCGGTCACTTTCGTCGTAAAGGTCCGTGCCGGACCCTGCTGAATGCCCTGGAATTTCACCGTGATGGTGTACGCCACGCCCTGCCCTGCGGGCAGATCGAAGTTCGTGTGATAGACCTCGTCCACGGTACTGATCGTGACTCCGGTGGTCGGATTCGCGCCAAAGCTGTGGGTAGTCGAGAACCCGATGCCGTCGCTGATGGTGACCTGAACCGTCTCGTCAGCAACGAACGCACCTGCGCAGTCGCGGATGCTGAATTTCGTGGGAATGGTCGCCGATGCGTTCGGTGTGTTCGGCGTCGGGGGAAGCCAATCGAACACGTAATTCACGGCAAAGGACCGCATCTGAGTGACCGTCGCGCAGGCGTTCGTCGCCGTCGCCGTCACTTTGTAGCTGCCGATCGTTCCGTTGGCGGAGCCGGTTCCGGACGCCGTCGCGGGATCCACCGCCAGGTTCTTAACCAGCGTGACCACCGAAGGATTCGATCCGTCCGCCCTTGAGATCACCGCGCTGAAATCCGTGATGCCGCTCGACGCCTCCAGCGACACCGCGACCGGCGTTGCACCCTGAAGGGTCGTGGGGTTGACCTGGCAGATCGCCAATGAAGTGCCCTCTGCGGGCGAAATGATTGAAAGCGTCGGCGGCGCGCAGCTGCCCGCCTCGGTCACCATGATCGTCAGCGACAGTCCGCTGCCGAGACCCCAGCCGATCGCCCGCAACTGCTCGTTATCAGGTCCGAAGGTCTTGATCTTTACCGTGTACTCGCCGGGTACCACGTTGGCACCCGCGACCACCTGCACTGAAAAGTCCTGCGCCTGGGCGAAATCGGTGAACGTGAGCATCGACGGCGTGATGATCACGGTAGGATTCACTCCGCAGGCGACGGTCTCGCCGCAATACGAGCTCCATTCACCGGCCGCCAGATAGGCATTGATCGGCAGCGCCGATGCGCCGGCGTTCAGCTTGTCGGGGGAGATCAGCCGTCCGGTGAACGACTCACTCTCACCCTGAGTTACCGAAACGGTTTTGTCTTTGCCCGCGCACGCACCGGCCGACACGACACACCAGTCGGCACTGTCGTTGCCAGGCTTGCCCTGCGCCGCAGCGTTTCCACCGATGGCGGTGAGCAACATCGCCATCCCCAGCATCGGGGCACCGCCTCGAATCAGACCCTTCATCACGCTCTCCTTGTTGTTGGCTTGTTGACTGCCCGCACCGTGCGACGGAATCGCACTGCCGCGTTTCGCGGAGGCGGTCGCCCCGAACTGATGTCGCACTGCGGGTCGCCGAACAAAGTACCGGACAAGCCCAACCGTGAGAATCGACCGAAGGTGGGAACACGGGGGTGGGGCCACTTACGTGCTACGTGCTGGTGCTAAGTGCTGGGTGCGGTGCTAAGTGCCGCGTGTGAGGTGCGGTGCTCCGTGCAGGCGCGACAAGGCCGAGAGCCGGAAGCCGAACTAGGCCGGAAGCCGAGAGCCGGAAGCCGAATTAGGCGAGTCTGTGGTGAATCGCGAACAGCGCCAGCTCCAGGCGGCTCGAGACGCCGGTCTTGTCGAAAATGCTGGTGAGATGGTGTTTGATGGTGTCCTCGGCGACACCGAATTTCGTTGCCATCTCCTTGTTGGTGTAACCGGCCGCGACGGTGCTCACGATTTCGAGCTCGCGCGCGGTCAGCGCGAATGCACGCGGAGCCTGCAGCGCGGATTTGATCGGACTGCTCATCTCCGCCGCCGCGAGCGCCTGCACGAGGTCGCCAACCATGTCGCGGCCGATCCAGAACTCACCGGCGCGAACGCGGCGGATGCTCTTGAACAGCAGCGGAGAAGGCGTGTCCTTGAGTACGGCACCGCGCGCGCCGAGCTGGAGCGCCTTGACGAGCTCCGTTCGCGAGATTGCGGCCGTGAGGATGAGGACCTTCGTCGGCAGGCGCAACGGCCGTAATCGCTCGAGCACCGACATCCCCGTGCTGCCGCCCATCTCGATGTCGAGAAGCAGCAAGTCCGGCGGCGTGTTCTCGCAGAGAGCAACGGCTTCATCGACCGACGACACCTCTGCCGCGACCTCGAAGTCAGGTTCCCCCTGGAGCTGTTTGCGAAGCCTGCCGCGGAAGATCGAATGGTCGTCAGCCAGGCCGACGCGAATCGTCGCACCGCCGGGGAACGTCGAGCCGGCAGCGGTTTCCTTTTTGGCGGCCGTTGCAGGCTTTCGCCGTGGAGAAGGGCTCATGTGTCCGCGGACGGCGTAAGCCTAACGGCTCTGACGCATCCGGTCAACGGCGATCAGAAATGCTCCGACCGGATTCAGGACGTGCTCCCGATGCGCGCGACCTCGTCGTACAGGTACGCGGAGGCGATCACACCGCCGTGGAAGTTCTGAAGATCCAGCTTCTCGTTCGGCGCGTGCGCGTTCTCGTCGGGCAGGCCGACACCGAACAGTACCGAGGGAAGACCAAGGATCTCCTGGAACGTCGCGACCACCGGAATCGATCCCCCCTCACGGTTGAAGACAGGCGTTTTTCCGAAGCCCTTCTCGATTGCACGGCCCGCGGCCTGGACGAACGGGTTGTCGAACTCGGTCATCCACGGCTTGCCGCCGTGCATGCGCGTGACTTTCAGGTCGACACTCTTCGGCGCAACTTTCTTCACGTACGCCTCGAAGAGTTCCGCGATCTTGTCGGGGTTCTGATTCGGGACGAGACGCATGCTCACTTTCGCCATCGCCACCGCAGGAATCACGGTCTTTGCCCCTTCGCCGGTGAACCCGCCGAGCATCCCGTTGACTTCGAAGGTCGGTCTGGCCCAGACGCGTTCCAGCGTCGAGTAGCCGGTTTCGCCGAACAGCTTGGGTGCACCGAGCTCCTTCGCGTACCTCCGCTCGTTGAAAGGCAGGCGCTTCCACTGTTCCCTTTCTTCTTCGCGCAGCTCCTTCACGTCGTCGTAGAAACCCGGAATCCTGATGCGGCCGCTCTTGTCCTTCATCTGCGAAAGGATCTGCGCGAGCACCATGTTGGGGTTCGCCACCGCGCCCCCGAAGGAGCCGGAATGCAGATCCGACTTCGTGCCGCGCACGTCGATCTGGAAGTACACGAGGCCGCGCAGGCCGTAGCAGATCGACGGAATGCCGCGGTCGAACATCGGCGAGTCCGAGATGACGACGACGTCGGCGGAGAGCTCGTCTTTGTGGTCCTTGATGAAGTTGTCGAGGTTTGCCGATCCGACTTCCTCTTCTCCCTCGAGGATCACCCTCATGTTGACCGGCAGCCGCCCATTCTGCTTCAGGTGCGCTTCGATCGCCTTGAAGTGCATGAACACCTGCCCCTTGTCGTCGGCCGCGCCACGCGCGTAGATCTCGCCGTCGCGGATGGTTGCTTCGAAGGGCGGCGATTCCCACAACTCGACAGGATCCACCGGCTGCACATCGTAGTGGCCGTAAAAGAGGATCGTCGGCGCCCCCTCCGCTCCCAGCCAGTCGGCATAGACAACCGGATGGCCCGGAGTCTCGACGAGCCGTACGTTCTGCATCCCGATCCGGCGCAGTTCGTCCGCCGTCCATTCCGCACAGCGGCGCACGTCGGGAGCGTGCTGCGGCAGCGCGCTGATCGAGGGGATCGCGAGGTACTCCTTCAACTGCTCGAGGTACCCGTCGCGATTGGTGTTGATGAAGTCGATGATGTTGTTCATGTCTCAGTTTCGCTTTGGAATCTCGACGGGCAGATCGTCACGATCGCCCCACTCTTTCCACGACCCGACGTAGTTCTTCACGCGCGGATACCCGAGGAGGCGCAGCGCGAGGTACGAGTGTGCCGCGCGGTATCCGCCCTGACAGTAGGTGATCACCGTTCGATCCGACGTGACTCCGGCGTCTTCGTACATCCTGCGCAGTTCCGCTGACGGCTTGAATCGCCCCTCGGAGGTCAGGTTGCGGGTCCACTCGATGTGTACGGCACCCGGAATGGCCCCGCCGCGCCTCGCCCTGGCCGTCGTTCCGCAGTACTCGCCGTCGGAGCGCGTGTCGAGAATGACGCTATCGCTACGGCCGAGAGCGGAGCGAACGTCGCGCCAGGTGGCAATTGTTTCCTGACGCCGCGTCCCCGTCCAGTCGCTCTGGGGAGGTGGGCCCGCATCGCGAGTGATCTCGTCGCCCGCGGCCGCCCAGGCGTTGAACCCGCCGTCGAGCAGACGCACCGAAGGATGCCCGAGGTACTCGAGAAACCAGAACGCGCGCGCGGCACGAATCCCGGACTGCTCGTCGTACACCACGACCGGCGTCGCGGCGCTCACGCCGTGAACGGCAAGCACGTGTTCGATCATCCACATGAAGGCATCGAGCGGGGCGGGGTCCGTGTCAATCAGGCTGATACCCCAGAGATCGATGTGGATGGCGCCCGGGATGTGGCCCGCGGTGTACGCCTCCGGAGGACGCAGATCCAGCAGCAGCGGCGGCTTCGCCCCGCTGCCGGCGATCATCGAAGAAAGCTCCTCCGGCGTCACCAGTAGATGAGCGTTGGCGTAGCCCTTCATGACCTGTCATCGTACTACGGCGTGCGCGAAGCGCGGTGCAGTGCGTGCGCGGCGCTAACCGTCATCGTCGAGCTTCTGGAGATGAGCCCTGACGGTTTCTTCGGCCGCCGCATGGAGCGACGGCGAGAGACCCGCGTAAACTCGGGACACGATTTCCGCCGCCGTGCGGCAGCCCGCCTCGAGCGCGGCGGCAATCTGCTGTTCTCTTTCGTGCCGATGCCGCAGGTATTCGTCGATCAGAGAACCTGGATCGTCGATCGCGGGCCCGTGCGCGGGCAGCAGCCGTAGGGGCCCGAGTTCACGCACACGATGGAGCGACCGGAGGTAATCGCGCAAGCTGCCGCCTTTGCTGGCGGGGATAACGACGGTGCCGCCGATTCTCGCGAGGTCCCCGCAGAAGAGATCGCCAGAGGCCTCATCGAAGAAACAGAAATGATCGGGGGCGTGGCCGGGCGTATGGATCGCGCGCAGACGAGTGCCTCCAGCGTCGATCCGCTCGCCATCCTGAAACGGATCACCGATCCCACCGCCGCGAACGATCACCGCCGGCCATCGCGCGAGCAGATCCGGCACACCAGCCACATGGTCGACGTGGTGATGCGTGAGAAGTACGAGGTCCAGCGGAGCGGCGGCGAGCCGCTGCGCAACCGCGTTGACGTGCTCGGTCCTGCCGATGCCGGCATCTATCAGCGCGGACGTGGCACCGGTGAGGAGGTAGGTGTTATTGCCTGTCGGCCCCGTCCACTCCGAGGCGTTGCCGGCCGGGAGCGCGATCATCATGGCTACCAGTAGTACTTCAAACGCGCGTAGAGAAAGTCGCTGGCGCTGAAGCGTCCGATCGTGTCACGGCCTTCGCCGGGGAACCAGCCGCCTGACGCTTCGAGTGCGAAGTCGTCACGCAACGTCGCCATACCGATGACACGCAAGAATGCCGAGCCTTCAGAAGGGTTGTAGACCGTGAACGCGCGCGTCCGGTAACGCTCGCCTGAAAACGTCCGATCGGCCGAGAAGATGAAGGAGAGGTCGTTCCGCGCCTCGAATGCCGCCGTCGACGGTCCGTCCGGCTCCTCGCGGTGAAATAGAAGCGTGGCCGTGACCTGATAATCGCCGGCCTTGCGGTCCACGCCGGCGCCCGCGTCGAACGACTGCCCGCTCACGCCGGACAGATCGCTCCCCTGAAAGGTGTCGCGGACGAACGCGGCAACCTCGCCGCGCAGCCCCCACTCCCCGCGAACGGCTTCGAAGTCCCCTCCGATCATGGTGAACCTGGGATGCGACGAGAGGATGCTCGCGGTCGCCGGCGGCACTGTGACGATGGGGAATGGCTCGAAGCCCCGATATGCGCTGAGGCTCCAGTCGAGCCGACTGGTCGTGGCGGCGAAACGCACTCCACCCTGCGCGTTTCCCCACCGCGCCGAAGGCTCGGTCTCCTCAACCCTCAGCGGAACAACCGGGCACCCGATCGCCTGGCAAACGACAAGGTCGGCATTCCCGGTGAGGTTGAACGGCGAAGAGCTCTCCGCCAGTTGATCGAATTCGCCTCGTCGAAAAAACGGAACGTAAACCGCCTCGAGCGATGCGTCATCGGTGAAATAAAAGCGGCCCCGAGCGAGAGCTACCGGCAGGCGCGCCTCGTTACGGCCTTCGAAAAAGAACCGCGAGACGTCGAGCGGGTTGATCACATCCGTCGGCTGCAGCTCGTCGAGCCGTCCCCACACAACGCGTCCGAATCCCGCGTAGAGATCGAAACGACCGAGCCTCACGTCCGCCGCCGCTTCGTGCACGCGGGCAATGCCGGCGCGTTCCCACTGAAGCGAGGAGGATCCCTCCTCCGGGCGGCGCGCGAGCAGCCCTTCCGCGAATCCCGACAGTGTGATGTGCACGCGCTCGGACGGCGTCACCTTCTCCTCTGCAAACACACGGGCACGCAGTTCCGTCGTGTCGTCGCGGTTCGGAAACCAGTCCATGAAGGCCGAGACGTCTCCAGTGGGCCGCGCAAATACCTGCGCGCTCAGCTCCGACGGCGCGCCGAAGAGCGCGAGCACGAGCGCTGCGATGACCGGAGCTCCTTTACGGAGCGCCGTTGCGCCAAAGACGCGCGGCATCAATTTGATGATCGGCGGCAGGATGAACACTTCGGCGAGAAATGCGACCGCCATCGTGAGCGCCAGCAGTCCGCCGAACCAGGCGGTTGGCTTGTACTCGGACAGGAAGAGGACGGCGAACCCGCAGCTGTTGATGATCGCGGTCGTCAGCGACGCGCGCCCTTCGTGGACCGTCGCTCGCTCGATCGCCTCGTCGGTCGAGGCGCCGTCCGCGATCTCATGCCGGTAACGGTTGATGAAGTGGATCGTGTCGTCATCGACAATGCCGAGCGCAACACTGGCCACCATGACCGTGGCGATGTTCATGGAAATGTCCAGGTATCCCATGACGCCGAGCACCGCGACGACGGGAAGCGCGTTGGGAACGATCGTCAGCGCGCCGAAGCGCCAGGAGCGGAACACGAGGAAGATGACGCCAAAGACCGTGAGGAAGGCGGTCCCGAAGCTGCTCAACTGCGACTCGACGAGATAGTGGTCCAGCGTGCTGAAAAGGCGGCCGGAACCCGTGGCTAACACGGATATGCCGGTTCCGGCAAAGGCCTCTTTGGCCATCCGGTCCGCCTGCTCGACGTACTCGAGCACCACATCGGAGCTCATCGACTGGAGCTTCACGTTGATCTGGGCCCGCGAGTAGTCGCTTGCGACAACGCGCTCGAGCTCATGACGGCCTTCGCCGCCGAGCGAGAACACGAACAGTTCCTGGGCGATCGTCGCCGCGTCAGGGGGGATGACGCTGGCCTCCTCGCGCCCGTCGTTCAGCTCCTTGTTGATGCGCTTGACATAGTCGGCGACCGACGTGACCTTTCGAACGTGCTCGAATTTCCGCAGCTCGTTCTCGAGGCGATCGATGCGGTGCAGTGCGTCAGGCGTGTTCAGCGAGTCGGGGGGACCTTCGAGCATCAGCTGAAAGCTGTAGACGCCGGACAGCTCGCGATCGATCACACGCGCCGACTGCCCCAGCGGGTGTGAGCTGGAGAAGAAGTTGATGTGATTCGTGTCCACCTTCAGCCGCAGCACTCCGGCGACCGCGGCCGCCCCGATGACGAGCGTGACGGCGAGGACGCGTGCAGGATACGCACACGTCAGTCTGGCGACTCGGCGCATCGGCTCTACCAGGTACTTTTCGTGCGGCGGTACGGTCGCGTCCGATCGCACGAAGGTCAACATGGTGGGGACGAGTACCAGTGAGAGCGCAAAGTCGACCATGATCCCGACGGCCGCGCCGATGCCGAACGCGCTGACGGCAACGACGTGACTCGTGGCGAGCGACAGCATCCCGAGAGCCGTGGTCGCGCTGGCGCCGAACAGAGGGGTCACCATGTGCGACACGGTTTCCTTGAAGGCGAGCTCGTCGCTCTCGTGACGGCGGGCCTCGTCCCACTTCTGCATGATATGGACGTCGTCGGCGATCGCCAGAACGACGACGAGCGGCACCAGCATGCTCGTGAGCACGTTGTAGCTGAAGCCCATGAGTGAGTACAGGCCGAGTGTCCAGAAGATGCTGAGCAGCGTCGCAAACATGGCGAGCATCGTCTTGCGCCAGGAGCGGAACGCCGCGTAGAGAGCAAGGATCGTGAAGAGCAGGATCGGCGGCGTGAATTTGAACTGGTTCTCGAGCGTGATCCGGTTGTACGTCTCGCTGATCTCGAGGCTCCCGTTGTAGTAGGCGCGAATGCCTTGTGGCAGCCGGGGATCCACGAGATCGTGGATCCGCTGAATGACTCCGCCTCGGACCGCGTCGATGCGGTCTTCGTCGAAGCTCACGACCACCGCGGTCACCGTGCCGCTCTCCGAGACCAGATCGCCGCGAAGCAGGTCGTCGCGCATCGCGCGTCGGCGGACCTCATCGGGCGATTGAGCGGCGGCGTTCTCGAGCAGCGGCCGCACGTCCAGGCCGCCTTCATCATCGACCTCGTCCTGGGCCGGCCTGATCGCTTCGACGATGGTTGCGGTGGCGAGACTGTCGACGCGCGCGACGGTATCGACGCGC
>Ga0247829_10001740_pt1 | contig 10194 bp, 8 predicted proteins | sample 12C_Control_Day4_FD_207765 | JGI IMG/M metagenome (GOLD analysis project Ga0247829, IMG submission 207765) | Soil microbial communities from agricultural site in Penn Yan, New York, United States - 12C_Control_Day4 | ecosystem: Environmental > Terrestrial > Soil > Agricultural land | place: USA... | reverse complement strand
GAGCAGGTGGCGATAGCCGCCGCGCGCGGTCACCGACCAGCGCCGGCTCAGGGCCAGCTCGCCGTCGAGGCCGCCGCGGGCCCACCGGTAGGTCACGTCGGGGACGAGCTCGCGTCCGCCGCCGGCCCCCATCGCTTCGTCGTCGATCGCGAACCGCTGCTCGCCGAAGGCGGCGCGCAGGCCGAGCGACAGCCGGCCGAGGCGGACGTCGTAGCCGAGCGCGGCCGACCACTCCGACCCCGACGTCCCGTACTCCATGCCGTCGTCGGTGCGCGAGCCGTTGACCCCGACCACCAGCTCGCCGCCGAGGGTGATCACGAAGCCCGGCGCCGCCGCGAACGGGCGGGCCGCCACGGTCACGCCGACGGCGTTGGCGGCCAGGTCGTACTCGCGCAGCACGTCGTCGAGGTCGTCGTTGTAGCGGAGCCGGCGGTAGAACGGCCGCTCGTCGACGGCGATGCGGATCGTGTTCGCCCGCCGCGGCCGGGCGTCGACCGTGGCCCGCACCTCGGTCGCGCTCGCCGCCGACGCGCCGGCGTCGTCGTCGACCGGCGCCTCCGGCTCGGCCGCGCTGCGCTCGACGACCGGCGGCGGTGGCGGCGGCGCGGCGGCGACCGCCGGTGGCTCGGCTGGGGGCGGCGCCGGCGCCTTGGCCCCGCGGATCGCCTTGCCGAGCTTGCGCGCGACCTGCTTGCCGACGGCGCGGGCCAGCTTCTTGGGCGCGTCCTTCACGACCATGCGGCCGCGCTCGCGGCCGTCCCGGCCCTGGCGCACCACCACGGTCGCGGTCTGCTTCTTCTTGCTGCCGGTCACCTCGACGGTGATCACCGCCGCCAGCTTGTGCGCGCCGGCGGCCTCGACGATCGCCGCGTCGCTGGCGCCGGCGCCGGCGTCGACGTCACGGACGACCACGACCTTGCCGGCCAGGGCCTTGCGGACCGCGCCGACCACGGCGGCGTCGTCGCCGACGATCGCCACCCGCGGCTTGTCGGCGACCGCGCGCCCGACCAGGACGAGCAGGAGGCCGAGCACGGCCACCGCGACCAGCCGGGGCGTCACGAGCCACCTCCGGCCGAGTCCACCGCCTCGTCGATCCACCGGCGCACGCACTCGATCTGCGACGCCGGCAGCTGGGTCTGGCCGAACGGCATCCGCCCGCCGCAGCTCGGCCGCGAGCCGAGCTTGTCGAGCAGGAGGTGTTCGTCGCTACCCGGGTCGACCAGCATGCGACCGTCGCACGCCTCGGTGGCGCTCATCGCGCCGACCACGCGATCGGCGACGCCCGGCGAGACCAGGTCGAGCCCGGCCTCGGGCATGGCGCCGGCGTGGCACGGCCCGCCGCACGCCTCGGCGAACAGCTCCTCGACGTAGCCGGGCGGGCAGTCGGTGAACCGCTCGGGGTGCTCGAGCTCGCCGGCGCAACCGACCACCAGGGCGACCGCCACGCCGACCCGCCACGTCATACGAGCCCCGGCAGCGGGCCGCGCAGGTCGATCGCGGGCGCGCTCGGCTTCTTCGGCCGCACCGAGGCGTCGCCGATGGTGTCGAGATCGACGCCCATCGCCTGCGCGACCGACACCAGCAGGTGGTTGTGGGGCAGGCCGATCAGGCCGTTGTCGTTGACCCACTCGGCGGTGCTGGTGGTCAAGGTGTCCTTCTCGTAGTGCAGGTAGCGGCCGGTGCGGAAGCGCTGGCCGCCGCCGACGATCACCGCCGGCCAGCCGTCGTGGCCGTGGCCGCCGTGGGCCAGCTCGCTGACCCACAGGATGATCGTGTGATCGAGCAGGGTGCCGTTGCCCTCGGGGATGGCGTCGAGCGTGTCGGCCAGCTGGGCGATCAGCTCGGCGTACTGGGCGGTGTAGTTGGTCATCATCTGCACCGCGGTCCCGTAGGTCGGCTCGTTGACCTGATCGGGCGACGACACGTGGGCGTAGTCGTGGTGCAGGTCGCCGGTGCCGCCGATCATCTCGACGAACAGCGGCCCGAACTGCATCGACACCACCCGCGAGATGCCGCACGACAGCGCGACCGTCGACAGATCCCAGAAGCTGCGGGCGTGCTCGCGGTAGCGCTGCGGGTGCGGGACCTCGCCCCAGTGGTAGTCGGCGACGGTCGGCGGGCCGCAGGTCAGCCCGCCCAGCCGGCGCAGCCGGTTCTCCATGTCGCGGACCAGGTCGCGGTGCTGCTCGAGCTTGCGCCGGTCCTCGGTCGACAGCCGGGTCGCCATCTGGTCGTACATGCCGGCCACCGAGGCCAGCACGTCGGGCTGCGCCACCCGGCGCGGATCCGGCGGCTGGGTGCCGTCGCCGTTGGGGAACAGGCGATCGAACACCTCCTGCGGCTGCTCGGAGTGGGGCACGCGCTGGACCACGCCGCCCGGCCCGGGCGCGAACAGGCAGGCGTGGAAGTTGTACTCGTAGATGCCGAGCTCGAGGCTGGTCAGGTCGGTGAGGCCGGGATCCTGCCGGCGCAGCTCGGCGGCGATGATCTGGTCGAGCGACGGCTTGGCGGCGTTGCTCTTGACGCCCTCGATGGTCTCGCGCGCGATGCCGCCGGTCAGCGAGCTGACCCAGCCCTTGGCGTGGCCGTCGCCGTAGGGATCGGCGATCGCCGTCGCCAGCGACAGGCCGTCGACGACGGTGGTCTTGTCGCGGTGGCGGTACAGCGGGCGCAGGCACTCGCTGAACTCGGCCTCGGTCAGCGGGCCGAGCGGGTACTCCCAGCGCGCGTTGGCCGGGTTGCCGCGGTGCATGTCCCAGCGCGCGTGCGGCACGCCGTGCTGGTGGTAGCAGATGACCAGCCGCATCGGCGGCTGGGCGGCGCCGGCCTGGGCGCGCCGGCCCTTCAGCAGCGACGGCAGGAACAGCGAGCCGGCGCCGAGCCCGGCGGCCTGGAGGAAGCGTCGTCGGTTGAAGCTCATGGCTACTGCTCTCCTCGCGAGTCTGCGACTCGCGCGCCGATCGGTCGTCCCGGCGCCGGAGCGCCGGCCCGATCTGAGTCAGACGAAGAGGCCTCGCTGCGCTCGGCTTGGGTTCTCGTGCCGAGGAACCGCGGGTGGGTCGCGATGCTCTTCATCAGGCCGCGCAGGCTGCCGCCGCTGGCGGTGAAGTCGGCGGCGATGTCGCGGGTCAGGCAGCGATCGTCGATCGCGTCGCTGCCGGCGGTCGCGTACAGCATGTACTTGCGGGTCACGCACTCGCGGACCTGCTCGCTGCCGGCGAGGAAGTCGACCAGCGCGCTGGCGTTGGCCACCGCGCGGCCGGCGACGACGCCGGTGGTGTCGAGCGGCAGGCCGTTGTCCGAGTCGCGGACGCGGCCCATCGTGTCGAAGCCCTCGAACGCGTAGCCGATCGGGTTGATGATCGAGTGGCAGGTCTGGCACAGCTCGGCGCCGGTGACCCGGTCGTAGTTCTGCCGGTTGGTGGTCGGCCCCATCTGCGGATCGCCGGTCGGGATCGACATGTCGACGCCGGCGGGCGGGCTGCCGAGCTCGACGCACAGCAGATCGGACAGGACGAACAGGCCGCGCAGCACCGGCGACGGGTTGTTGGGGTGGCCGTGCGACGCGAGGAACTGGGCCTGCATGAGGAAGCCCTTGCGCTCGGGCGGCAGGTCGACCTCGGCCCAGCTGCCGGCCGGCGGCGGGTTGAGGCCGTAGAACGCCGCGGTCTCGGCGGTGATGAACGCCTTGGGCGAGGTCAGCAGGTCGGTGACGGTGCCGCCGCGGGCGTAGATGACCTCGGCGAGGAAGCGGCGGGCCTCCTCGCGCAGGACCTGGCGCACCGGCTCGCTGAAGCCGCTGCCCGACAGCTTGGTGACCCGATCGATGCGGGCCAGGTCGAGCCACTGCGACGCGAAGGTCATGAAGCCGTCGAGCGCGCGCGGATCGGCGAGCATGCGCTCGACCTGGGCGTCGAGCTCGGCCGCGGTCGCCAGCTGGTTCTGGGCGGCGGCCGCGAACAGCGTCTCGTCGGGCATGGTCGCCCACAGCAGGTACGACAGCCGCGACGCGACGTCGTACGGCGACGGCTCGCCGTCGGGGCCGATCGACTCGACCCGGTACAGGAACGCCGGCGACTGCAGGATCACCTGGGTGGTGAGCTCGACGGCGACGCCGAAGTCGCTCTGGGCCAGGTACGTGTCGAACACCTGCTGCAGCGTCGCCAGCTCGGCCGGCGCCAGCGGGCGGCGGTAGGCGCGGGTCGCGAGGTCGGCGATGAACCGGGCGCCGCACGCGCTGCCCTCGGAGGCGGGGCACGGCACGTAGGTGTCCATCCGCCGGCCGACCCGCGCGGCGATCTCGACCGCGGCCGCGTTGTACTGGTTGACCAGCAGCGCCGACGGCTGCAGCGCCTCGGCGTCGTTGTCGAAGCCGGTCGGGGTCGGATCGGGCGCCAGCTGGAAGTCGGGCAGCGACAGGCCGGGGAACAGATCGCGCACCGTGTTGCGGTACTCGGTGTGCGACAGCCGCCGAGCAGGAGGAACCGGCGGCAGGCCGCACTCGCCGCCGCTGGCGCCGGGATCGCCGATCGATCCCCAGCAACCGGCGCCGACCGCGACCGCGGCCAAGGCCGTGATCATGGATGTGGATGTGCGAACGGGGGTCACAGTTCCTCCCTTCCCGGAGCGTGCGGGAAGTTTGGAGCTGCAAGCATCGAGCCCTGACGCACCCGCGCGATCCCGCGCGATTACCCGCGCAGGCCGTGTGACGACCTGTCGCGTCGAGGGCACGAGACACCAGTTCGCGCGGCCTCGCTCCCCACCCAAACCCGCGTCACCCAAGCAGGATCCGGCAGGATCCGGATCCGGCCGGCGTGAGGGACGAGCCGTTCGCCGGTCGGCGAAGCGCCCTCACGCGTGCTGCGAAGATCAGTCGTAGTACTCGGCGCCGAGGTGGGTGATCAGCTCGTCACCCTTGGTGTAGCGGAGCGTGTTCTTCAGCTTCATGAGCTGGATGAACAGATCGTGCTCCGGGTACAGGCCCTCGGCCGGCGTCATCGGGCTCTTCCAGTAGAACGACAGCCACTCCTGGACGCCGTGCATGCCGGCGCGCGCCGCGAAGTCGGTGAACAGCGCGAGGTCGAGCACGATCGGCGCCGCGAGGATCGAGTCGCGGCACAGGAAGTTGACCTTGATCTGCATCGGGTAGCCGAGCCAACCGACGATGTCGATGTTGTCCCAGCCTTCCTTGTTGTCGCCGCGCGGCGGGTAGTAGTTGATGCGGACCACGTGGTCGAAGTGGCCGTAGAGGTCGGGGTACAGCTCGGGCTGCAGGATGTGATCGAGCACGCCGAGCTTGGTGACCTCCTTGCTCTTGAACGACTCGGGGTCGTCGAGCACCTCGCCGTCGCGGTTGCCGAGGATGTTGGTCGAGTACCAGCCCTGGAGGCCGAGCAGGCGCGCCTTGAAGCCGGGCGCCAGGATGGTCTTCATCAGGGTCTGGCCGGTCTTGAAGTCCTTGCCGCCGACCGGGACCTTGTTCTGGCGCGCCAGCTCGAGCAGCGCCGGGAAGTCGAGCGCCATGTTGGGCGCGCCGTTGTTGTACGGCACGCCGAGCTTGAGGCAGGCGTAGGCGTAGATCTGCGACGGCGCGATGTCGTCCGAGGACGACCGCAGGCCGGCCTCGAACTTGGCCAGCGTCGAGTGGACGTCGGTCGGCTTGCGGTAGACCTCGGTCGAGCCGCACCACACCGCGACCAGGCGATCGCAGCCCTTGGCCTTCTTGAACTGCTCGATGTCGCGCATGAGCTGTTCGGCCAGATCCATCTTGCTGGCGCCCTTCTTGACGTTGGGGCCGTTGAGCTTCTTGACCCACGCCTGCTCGAACACCGCCGGCATCGGCTTGACCTGCTCGAGCTCGACCTTGAGCTGGTCGAGCAGGCTGCGCTCGAGGACGCCGGCGCGGACCGCCGCCTCGTAGGCGTTGTCGTTGAAGATGTCCCACCCGCCGAACTCGATGTCATCGAGGTTGGCGAGCGAGATGTAGTCCTTGATCGCCGGCGTGGTGGCGTCGGTGCGCTTGCCGAGCCGGATGGTGCCCATCTGGGTCAGCGAGCCGATCGGCTTGGCCAGGCCGCGCCGGACCGCCATCACGCCCGCGATGAAGGTCGTGGCGACCGCGCCCATGCCCGGCAGGAGAATGCCGAGCTTGCCGGTGGCGGGTTTGACGTCGACGCCTTTCTTGAGTGCCATGCGATTTGCTCCGAGGGGGAAGTCGCCGAAAAGACGAGTCGGCTTACCGCGAGAACCCGGTACCTGGCAAGCCCGCGGGGTGGTCGACGCGCCACATGGGTCGTGTAGCGCACGAACACCTGCAGGGCCTGCAGCTAAATCTCAGCGCGCGGCGACGGGATCGCGGTCGCGGGGGACGTCGCGCAGGGCCGGCGCCAGGCGGGCGGGGTCGTCGGTCATGATACCGTCGGCGCCCAGCGCGACGAGGCGGCGGGCTTCGGCGGGGTCGTTGATGGTCCAGAAGTCGACCCGCATGCCGAGCTGGTGGCACTTGGCGAGGAAGCCGGGGCGGGCGAGCACGACCGGGCCGGCGCGGACCGGTACCTGCGCGGCGTCGCCGACGAACGGCAACAGCGAGATGGCGCTGATCGGCAAGGCGAGCAGGCCGGCGACCTCGGCGCGGGCCAGCGCGGTCTCACCGCCGTAGCCGCGCCGCCGCACCGCGAGCAGGGTGCGCACCTGGAAGCTGGCCAGGGTGACCCGGTCCTCGGCCTTGAGCCGGCGGATCAGCCGCAGCAGCTCGCGCACCATCGGCGGCTGCCACTGCTTGATGTCGACGTTGATGCGCACGCCGGGCAGCTCGACCAGGACCTCCTCGAACGACGGCGCGCGGATGCCCTTGCCGGCGTGCGGACGGCCGCCGCCTTCGTCGACGAAGCCCTGGCCGAGATCGATCCGCTGGGCCTCGGCGAGGTCGAGGTCGCGCCAGGCGGCGGCGACGCCGCCCATGCGGTGGGCGTCGGGATCGTGCGAGACGATCGGGTGGCCGTCGCGGGTGAGGTGGACGTCCATCTCGAGCGCGTCGACGCCGATCTCGAGCGCGCGCCGGAACGCCGGCAGCGTGTTCTCGGGGAGCTCGGCCGACGCGCCGCGGTGGGCGTAGAGGCGGAAATCGTGCGCCACGCGGTGCTAACTTCGCACACATGCTTCGCGCATGCTCGATCGCGGCCGTGGGGATCGCGGCGGTGGCGGCCGCCGCCGGCGTCGCCCGCGCCGATGTCTCGTTCGTCAAGGCCGGGCCCCGCGGCGACGCCCGGGCGCTGGTCGACACCGCCCTCGCCGACGCCGAGCGGGCGATGGCAGTGTGCTGGCGCGGCACCCCGCCGGCCAGGGTGCGGGTCGCCCTCGCGGTCGGCAAGGGCGGCGGCGTCGACGCCCGCGCGGTCGACAAGGGCGGCGCCGCCCAGTGCGCGGCCGGGATCCTCGCGGTGTGGACTCTGCCCGGCGGTGTGTGGGCCGGCGAGGTCGAGATCGTGCCCGGCGCCGGCGAGGCGCCCGATCTGTCGACGACGATCCAGCAGCAGCTGCTCGCGAAGAGCGGCGACATCCGCGCCTGCCAGGCGGCGGCGCCCGACGCGCCTGGCGCCGCGACGATCAAGATGAAGGTTCACCCCGACGGCCGCCTCACCGACGTCGAGGTCGCGTCGAAGCTGGGCGCCGCGCTCGACGCCTGCGTGGTCAAGGCGGTGTCGAAGCTACGCCTCGATCCGATCGGCGGCGCGGCGCCGCTGCGCTACCAGCTCGCGGTCGCGTTCGCCGGCGGCAGCGGCAGCGGCGGCGCCGGCGGTGCGCCGGCCGAGGAGCCCGGCGGCGGCTCGGTCGGGGGCTCGGCCGGCGCGCTCGGCGCGGACTACGTCAAGAACTACATGGTCAAGGTCGGTCCGTCGGTGAAGAAGTGCGCCGCGGCCGGCCCCGGCAAGGGCGTGGTGACCGTGCGCTGGACCATTCGCCCCGACGGGACGACCAAGAACATCGTCGTGAAGAGCGGGATCGGCGACGCGGCGATCGAGGCGTGCCTGACCAAGCTGGTCGCCGGCCTCAAGTTCCCGACCGCGGCGGCCGAGACCAAGGTCAGCTACCCGTTCTCCTTCAAGTAACCGAGGGCTGCGGGCCCGGCGTCAGTCGGTCGCGTCCTCGAGCTTGAGCGCCTTGGCCGGCAGCGGCGGCGGCTTGGGATCGGTCACGCCGAGCACCTCGACGTCGTAGGTGATGTCCTTCTCGGCCAGGGGATGGATCAGCTTCACCTCGATGTCGTCGCCGGCGATCTTGGAGAGCTCCATCACGACGTTGAGGCCGTCGGCGCCCTTGGCGACGAAGCGCTCGCCGGTCTTGAGCTGAGCGTCCTTGGGGAACTCGCTGCGCTTCATCTTCTTGACCGGCTGCATCGCCGGATTGCCGAACGCTTCCTTGGCCTTGACGGTGCCCTGGCGCTTGGCGCCCTTCTCGAGCCCCTCGAGGACCTTCTCGAGCCCCGCCAGCATCGTCCCGCTGCCGTGGATGTACTCGACGACGTTCTTCTCGAGGTCCTTCCCGCCGGCGATGGCGAGATGGACGCGGAGCTTCACGCGGCGACCTTTCTCGATCTTCACGCAGCGAGGGTAACCCATCGCCGCGGAACACGACATCGATGGCGCGCCGTCGCGTGCGGCCGTGAAGAGCCGTTCACGCGACGATCTGTCCTCGACGCCCAAGCGATGAACACGTTTGGTGCGCACGTTTGTTGCGGTCCGGCATGGATTCCGCAATAGATGTCTTTCGATTCATGTCGCTCCTTCGCCTACACGTTGCCGCGTTCGCCGTCGCGATGGCGCTGGCGACCGGCTGCGGCGCCTCGACCAAGCCGACCCTGAACGTCCTCTCGGTCCACCAGTCGCCGGCCCGGCGCGACATGGTCGTCTACGTCGAGGTCGTCAACCCGGCCGCGCGTCCGATCAAGCTGCAGAAGCTGCAGTACACGTTCGCGTCGGCGGGCACGCCGGCGGGAGCGTCGCCGGCCGCGACCGGCGAGGTCGAGCTGGGCGCGCGCCTGGTCGCCGCCGGCGCCGCGGTGGTGGTCGAGGTCCCGCTGCCGATCGACGCGCTCGAGATCGCCGGCGACAACCTGATCCTCGCCGGCCGGCTGTTCGCCGAGCAGGACCGCATCATCCGCCGCTTCGACGTCGAGGCCGAGGTGGCGACGCCGATCGAGCGCGACTGGGACCACCTCGCCCCGTGACCGGGAACCTCGGGGGTGGCCTGACCGGACCCCGGGGGCTGGCCCCGCCGGGTGCGCCCGTGTAGTGTGCCCGCGATGATCACCTCTCGCTGGCACGACCTCGCCGCGCGCGCGATCGCGGGCGAGCGCGTCTCGCGCGACGACGCCGCGGCGGTCCTGGCCGCCCCGGCCACCGAGCTGATGACCCTGCTCGACGCCGCCTACCAGGTCCGGCGCCACCACTGGGGCCACCGCGTGCTGCTGCACGTGCTCGACAACGCCAAGGCCGGCGCCTGCCCCGAGGACTGCGGGTTCTGCTCGCAGTCGTCGCGCCACGGGTCGCCGGGCGGCGAGGCGCCGATGAAGTCGGTCGACGAGCTGGTCGAGGGCGCGCGCCGCGCGGTCGCCGCCAGCGCCCGCCGCTACTGCATGGTGACCGCGACCCGCGGCCCGTCGCAGCGCGACCTCGACACCATCTGCGCCGCCGCCGAGCGCATCAAGGCCGAGTCCAACATCGAGCTGTGCGCCTCGCTCGGCCTCCTGACCGAGGCCAAGGCCAAGCGGCTGCGCGCCGCCGGCGTCGACCGCTTCAACCACAACCTCGAGACCAGCCAGCGCTTCTACGACCAGATCGTCTCGACCCACAGCTGGGCCGATCGGGTCGAGACCGTGCGCCTGGCCAAGGACGCGGGCATGCAGACCTGCGTCGGCGGCATCGTCGGGCTCGGCGAGAGCGAGGCCGACCTGCTCGACCTGGCGACCGCGCTGCGCGACCTCGACGTCGACTCGGTGCCGGTCAACTTCCTCGATCCGCGCCCGGGGACCCCGCTCGGCGATCGCGCGCGGGTCGAGCCGACCTACGCGCTCAAGGCGCTGTGCATGTTCCGCCTGATCCACCCGCGCACCGATCTGCGGGTCGCCGGCGGCCGCGAGGTCACCCTGCGCAGCCTGCAGGTGATGGCGCTGTGGCCGGCCAACTCGATCTTCAC